>Ga0207691_10000233_pt1 | contig 54222 bp, 39 predicted proteins | sample KBSM13metaG_FD_184327 | JGI IMG/M metagenome (GOLD analysis project Ga0207691, IMG submission 184327) | Miscanthus rhizosphere microbial communities from Kellogg Biological Station, Michigan, USA - KBS M1-3 metaG (SPAdes) (version 2) | ecosystem: Host-associated > Plants > Roots > Rhizosphere >...
CCCCGCATTCAACCTCTGGCTCCGGCGGCTCTACACCCACCCCGGCACCGGCGAGCTCGTGGGGATGGACTCCCGCGCCCGGCTCTTCCCGCCCGGGCACCGCCGCTTCATCCAAACCAGAGACGACACTTGCCGCACCCCCTACTGCGACGCGCCCATCCGCCACCTGGACCACATCATTCCCTGGCACACCGGCGGCCCGACCACCACGGACAACGCCGCCGGCCTCTGCGAAGCCTGCAACCACACCAAAGAAACCCCCGGCTGGACCGCCCACTCCGCACCCGGTCCCCGCCACACCCTGGAAATCACCACTCCGACCGGCCACAGCTACCACTCCACTGCACCACCCCTGCCGGGGACACTGCTTCGCCCACCAGCCACAGACCAGCCAGGCTCCGAGCCGGGTTCCCGCCAGCTTCACCTGATCCGGGTTCGGGCGAAGGCTCTCAAGAGCCGCAAACGCGCTGCCGTCGCGGCGGCCTAAGCGCGCTGAGGGCCGGACAAGACGCGAGCACCGCACAAACACGAGTGCCGCCGTCGAGTCTTACAACTCGACGGCGGCACGTCATTGCCAGGCACATCACTGGGCTCCGGCCCTCGGCCCGGGGAGACTCAGGTCTGGAACTCTACGACAACCGGGCGGGCAGCGTCTTGGGCTTGAAGGAAGGCCGGGTGGCCTCGTACGCGGTGATGTCGGGTTCGTGCTTCAGGGTCAGCCCGATGTCGTCCAGGCCCTCGAGGAGGCGCCACCGCGTGTAGTCGTCAATCTCGAACGGCGCCACAATATTGCCGCACTGCACGGTCTTGGACACGAGGTCCACCGTCACCTCGGTGCCCGGAGCGTTTTCAAGTTCTTTCCAAATGAGCTCGATGTCGTCCTGGGCAACTTCGGCGGCCAGCAGGCCCTGCTTGCCGGAGTTGCCCCGGAAGATGTCGGCAAAGCGGGAGGACAGGACCGTCTTGAAGCCGAAGTCCTTCAGCGCCCAGACGGCGTGCTCGCGGGAGGAACCGGTGCCGAAGTCGGGACCGGCCACCAGAACGGATCCTGCATTGAACGGCGCCTGGTTCAGGATGAAGGACGGGTCCTTGCGCCACGCGGCGAAGAGCGCGTCCTCAAAGCCGGTGCGCGTGATGCGCTTGAGGTACACGGCGGGGATGATCTGGTCCGTGTCGACGTTGCTCTGGCGCAGCGGGACACCGATTCCGGTGTGAGTGGTGAACTTTTCCATGGCGGATCCTTCGGGACTGTGTGGATCGAAACTGTATGGATCGAGGCTGTGTGGAGCGAGGCTTCGGATCTGGGCGGGAACTGCGCGGCGGAGACTACGCGGCGCCGACTCGGACCGCCGCGGACTCCGGAGCAGGGTCCAGATCCGACGGCGAACTCAGGGTGCCTCGGACCGCCGTCGCCGCAGCGACCACGGGCGAGACGAGGTGGGTGCGGCCGCCCTTGCCCTGGCGCCCCTCGAAGTTCCGGTTGGATGTGGAGGCGCAGCGCTCCCCCACCTCCAGCTGGTCCGGGTTCATGCCCAGGCACATGGAGCAGCCGGCGAAGCGCCACTCGGCCCCGAAGTCCTTGAAGACCTTGTCCAGGCCCTCAGCCTCAGCCTCAAGCCGGACGCGGGCGGAGCCGGGCACCACCAGCATGCGCACGGCCGGGTCCTTGGTCCGGCCCCGGATGATGTCGGCGGCGGCCCGGAGGTCCTCCATCCGGGAGTTCGTGCAGGAGCCCAGGAACACCGTGTCCACCCGGATGTCCTTCATCGGGGTGCCGGCCTCGAGCCCCATGTACTGCAGGGCGCGTTCGGCGGCGGCCTTGGCGTTCTCATCGCCGAAGTCATCGGGCGAGGGCACCTTTGCGGACAGCGACACGCCCTGGCCCGGGTTGGTTCCCCACGTCACGAACGGTTCCAGGGTGTCGGCGTCGAGGTCCACCTCGACGTCGAACGCTGCGTCGTCGTCGGTGTGCAGCGTGTTCCAGTATTCGACGGCGGCATCCCAGTCGGCGCCCTCGGGCGCATGCGGGCGGCCGTGCATGTAGTCGTACGTGGTCTGGTCCGGAGCCACCAGCCCGGCGCGGGCGCCGGCCTCGATGGACATGTTGCAGATGGTCATCCGGGCTTCCATGGACAGCGCACGGATGGCGGAGCCGCGGTATTCCAGCACGTAGCCCTGCCCGCCGCCGGTGCCGATCTTGGCGATGACGGCCAGGATGATGTCCTTGGCGCTCACGCCGGGGCGCAGCGTGCCCTCAACATTGATCGCCATGGTCTTGAACGGCTTCAGGGACAGCGTCTGGGTGGCCATGACGTGCTCCACCTCGGAGGTGCCGATGCCCATGGCGAGCGCTCCGAAGGCGCCGTGGGTTGAGGTGTGCGAGTCGCCGCAGACCACGGTCATGCCGGGCTGCGTGAGGCCCAGCTGGGGGCCCACCACGTGCACGATTCCCTGCTCGGCGTCGCCGAGGGAGTGCAGGCGGACGCCAAACTCCTGGCAGTTGTTGCGCAGGGTCTGGATCTGGGTCCGGCTGGTGAGATCGGCAATTGGCTTGTCGATATCCAGCGTGGGAGTGTTGTGGTCCTCGGTGGCGATGGTGAGGTCCGGGCGGCGCAGCTTGCGGCCGGCGAGCCGCAGACCTTCAAAGGCCTGCGGCGACGTCACCTCGTGCACCAGGTGGAGGTCAATGAAGAGGAGATCCGGCTGGGCGTTGACTCCTTCGCCGTCCCCCTTGCGCACAACGTGCGCGTCCCAGACCTTCTCGGCCAGTGTCTTTGCCACGGCCTGCTCCCTTCACTGCGGTAAGTATTGTGCGTTCCGACGGACTATCTCTTCCACTGAACCAGCACAGCCAAGTAATACGCCAGCGCGTTGACTTGCATCTCAGATAATGAGACGTCAATATCATTACATGGACAATTCTAGTGGAGTCGGTGTCATCGATAAAGCGGCCCATGTGCTTGACGCACTTGAGGCCGGCCCCACCACCCTGGCGCAGCTGGTGGCGGCCACGGGACTGGCCCGGCCCACCGTGCACCGGCTGGCTCTCGCCCTGGTGCACCACAGGCTCGTGAGCCGCGATATCCAGGGCCGCTTCGTGCTCGGGAGCCGTCTGGTGGAACTGGCCTCCGCCGCCGGCGAGGACCGCCTCATCGCCTCCGCCGGCCCCGTGCTCATGCAGCTGCGCGACGCCACCGGCGAAAGCGCCCAGATCTTCCGCCGCCAGGGCGACTGGCGCGTCTGCGTGGCCTCCGCCGAACGCCCGATCGGGCTGCGCGACACCATCCCCGTCGGCACCCAGCTGTCCATGAAGGCCGGCTCCGCCGCCCAGGTGCTGCTGGCGTGGGAGGACCACGACCGCCTCCTGGAAGGCCTCCAGTCCGCCCGCTTCACCCCCACCGTCCTGGCCGGAGTACGACGCCGGGGCTGGGGCCAGAGCCTCGGCGAACGCGAGCCCGGTGTCGCCTCCGTTTCGGCCCCCGTCCGCGGGCCGTCCGGCCGCGTGATTGCCGCGGTGTCCATCTCCGGCCCGATCGAGCGCCTGACCCGCCAACCGGGGCGCCTGCACGCCGAAGTGGTCTGCAACGCCGGCCGTGTCCTGACGGAAGCGCTGCGCAAGACCAACGACTAAGTATGCTGTGCCCATGAACAGCTATGCGGTCTTCCTGCGGGGCATCAACGTGGGCGGCATCAATATCAAGATGGCCGATCTCAAGAACGCCCTGAAGTCCCGGCCATTTTCGGGTGTCGTGACCCTGTTGGCCAGCGGCAACGTCGTGCTGGCCAGCGAGCTGGATCCGGCCGGCGTCAAAAAGGAATTCGAGGCGTGCCTGCGGGAAACCTTCGGCTACGACGCCTGGGTAGTTGTGCTCACCGCGGGCCGTGTGGCAGCCCTGGTCGACGCGTGCCCCTACCCGGCCGACGACGCGTCCACCCATACGTACCTGACGCTCGCCTCTGATGAAGAGGTCCTCTCGGAGCTGCTCGAGGCAGGCAGGGCCTTGGACAGGGCCGAGCTGACCCGGCTGGGCCCGGAAGCCCTGGCCTGGCTCGCCCCCGCCGGCGGCACTCTGGACAGCCCTTTCAGCAAGCTCTCCTCGAAGGCGAAGTACAAGGCTGCCACCACCACACGCAACCTCCGCACCATGATCAAGGTCCGCGACGCCGCGGCCGGGATGTAGGCAGGCCGCATCCGGCCGGCCGCGCACGGACGGCTCACTGCCGACCCGCGGCGGCCTTCAGCGTGGCAGTGAACTTCGCCAGGCGGCTGACCTCACGTTCCACGGGCGCCACGACGAGTTCCCCCGCGACGGCGGCGACGGCGGCTGTCAGTCGCTTCCGTGCCACGGCACTGCGTGACGCTGCTGCGGCTCCGGAGATGAACCGCGCCCCAATCGCCAGGACGATGCCCAGCAGCACTCCCCCGGCGATCATCACGGTAGGAACCGGCCAGCCCTGGACCCGTGGGACCTCTGGCACGGGCAGTTGCAGGTAGCCGAGCGCAGCCAGGACTCCCAGCCACGCGAATCCGGCCAGGGCCGTTACCAAGGCGAGCCACTGAACCGCATTGAACACACCCCACCACCAGGACTTCTTACCAGCGGACAACTCTGTCGAGGCGATTGCCTGGTCCAGTGCATCCGGCAGCCGGTCGTTTCCTTCCCGGGCGGCGCCGCGGATGGCCGCCCGCCACGGGCCAGGGGCACCGGCGGACGCCGCCTCAGCGAATTCCCGGACGGCGGCATCGGTCCGCGCCTGTTCCGGCGCCCCGGCAGGAGGCAGCGAGGTCCGGTTCAGTTCAGGTTTGGCGCCATCGCGGCGCAAGTTCAGACGCCGCAGCGGATCCGGCCTGAACCTGGCCAGCCAGCGGGTCACCGGCCAGCCCGTGCGCCGGGTTGCCTCCAGCCGGTAGGACCGGGCGACGGCGTCGACCACCAACGGCACATTGGCGGCCACAGCCAACTCCCCCGCCAGCCGGGCCTTGGACGCGGCCGTCGCGCCGGCGGCCGTCGTGCCACCCGCGGCCGTCGTGCCACCCGCGGGCAGGCCGGACGCCTCGGCAAGCCGGGCGGCGGCCAGCGTGACATCTGCCGCAAGTCGCTGTGACATCGCTTTACGCTGCATCGCCACCTGCCGGATCACGGCCCGCACCTTGTCCACCCCCGTCCCCAGCACGGCGGAAGCCCCGAGGACCTGAACTTTGTCCAGCCCGTCCCGCGCCAGGATAGCTGTGAGGGATTCCAGGACCGGCCGGACCTCGTGCTCCGGGAGCCTGTCGATCTGGTTGAGCACCACGATCGTCACGGCCCCGTGCGAGGACAGCGGGGCCAGGAAATCGTTGTGCACGGCGGCGTCGGCATATTTCTGCGGATCGAGGACCCAGACGAGGACGTCCACGAGGCCCACCATCCGCTGCACAATCTCCCGGTTGGCGGCCCTGGTCGAGTCAAAGTCCGGCAGGTCCAGAAGGATCAGCCCGGTGTCGTCGTCGGCGAACCCTTTGATCGGCGCCGCAGCGTGGCGCTTTCGGACCTCCAGCCAATCCAGCAGCGCATCGCTGCCCTGGACGCCCCAAATGCCCGCGAGCGGCTCGGTGGTGGTCGGCCTGCGCACGGCCGCCGTCGCGATCTCCTCGCCGCTTACGGCATTGAAGAGCGATGACTTGCCGCTTCCTGTGGCTCCAAAAAACCCAACCACCGTGTGGTCTCCGGACAGCGACCGCCGCGAACTCGCGCGGTCGAGCACCTGCAGGACACCGGCCAGGGTCTCCTCCGGGAGGACTCCGGATGCGAGCTCCGTGGCGCTGTTGAGCGCTTCCAGTCTGCGATCGAGCTGGGACGCCTCGCGGGCGGCGCCATGACGGCTCATGACGTGGCCGCCAGCCGGCGCAGTGCCGCCGCATGGCCGGCAATGGCTGAGGGCGGCACGCCGCCGTCGACCTCGAGCCGGGTCAAGAACCGCTGGCACTCCGCCGCCAGCAGGCTCTGGCACCGCAGATGCAGGTCTTCGCGCGCGGTCCGGGCGAGCCGGCGGACGGCGTCCTCCCCGAATACTGCCTCCAGGAGGCGCTGACCCACGACGGCGGTGCCGCCGGCGACTCCGATCTCAAGCCCGGTCAGGCCCGCGGTCATGGAGAACACCACAATCATCAGGGCAGCGCCGAGGCCGTTGATGCCGAAAGACAACCAGCGGGCCTGGGTGCGCTTGCCCTGGCCTTCGGTGCGGATAAGTTCCATCAGGCTCCCCTGCCAAGCGCGGATTTCGGCCGCCACAGCGTCCGCGAAGCCCTCGGAGGCACCGGAAACATCGTCGGTGCCCAGCACCTGCCTGCCGGCGGGGTCTGAACGCCACCGCTGGTCGGTGTGCTCGGCGGCCTTGGCGGCTTGATCGACAATGACCGCCTGCAGTCCCGTTTCGATCGCGGTTTCCACCCTGACTGCAGGCGCCGGTTCACCCCGGACGAACGCGCCCACGCGGTCACGGAAGCGTCCGATGTTCTGTTCCATGGCGCGGAAGAACTCCCCGGTCCCGACGAAGTCCTGCCAACGTGCCAGCACTTCGCCGCGCAGCAGTGCGCCGTCGCGGGTGGCCTCAAGGATCCTGGCCACGGCGTCGTCATAGGCGTCGCGGGCGTCGGCTGCGAGAACATCGGCTGCGTGCTGCTGTTCGGACAGCGCCTGCTCCGCCGCGTCGACGCGGTGGGCGAGGGCGAGGAGGGTGCCGTTGAGGGTGCGCCGGGCTATTCCGGCCCGTCCCGCGGCGTCCCCTGCCAGCTTCCCGAGCCAAACGCGCAGCGGCTCGACGGCCTCTGCCGGAAGCATCCCTGCGGCATCCAGCGGCAGCTCCGGCACCACGAACAATTGGGCGGCCCCCAGCCCTTCCCGGCTGAGCATGGCCTGCAGATCCGCGCTAACCTCCGCTTCCGCCGCTGGCGGCACCCGGTCCAGGACCACGGCCACCATGATGTCGCGGGAGGCCGCATCCAGGAGCAGACGCCAGGGCACGGCGTCTGCATACCGGTTGGCTGTGGTGACAAACACCCAGAGGTCCGCGGCGGCAAGCAACTGCCCGGCCAGCTGCCGGTTGTTCTCGGAAACGGAGTCGACGTCGGGCGCGTCGACCACGGCGATTCCGGGCGGGACCGCGGAGTCGGAGACCAGGACCAGGGAAGTCACCGGACCGGGATCCAACGCGGCATCAGCCGGGGCCTGCGCCCGGCCGTCCACGAGGGCACCCCGGATGCGGCCCAGGGCCGGCAGCACCCGCTGGCCCTCAAACCAGGCGGCGTCGGCGGGATGGTGGAGCAGGATGGGCTGGCGGGTGGTGGGGCGGATCGCACCGGCCCGCGTGACGGGGTGGCCCACCAGGGCGTTGACCAGGGTGGATTTTCCGGCCCCGGTGGAACCGCCCACCACGGCCAGCAGGGGCGCATCGAGGCTGCGGTACCGGGGCAGGATGTAGTCATCGAGTTGAGCCACGGCCCTTCGAAGGTCCAAGCGCATTTGGTCCGTCCCGGGCAGGGCGAGCGGCAGCCGGAGGGCCGCGAGGTCCTGCCGCACTGCCTCCAGGAGGGCCACGCCGGTTGCGGCCCCGGGGCCGGTTTCATGGGAGCTCACTGCATCATCATGCCAGTTCAGAACGTGGTTCCTGCGGGGGCGCCGCTGCGCGGAACCAAAGCGCCATGCGCAGCGCTTAGCGGGACTCGGCGCGCCCGGCAATACGCCGGCGGACGAGTCTCGCCTGGAAGCCCAGCCAATCCGGGAAACGAAAAACGGCCCCGGGCTGATGCCCGGGACCGTTTTCATTGTGACCCCAGCGGGATTCGAACCCGCGTTACCGCCGTGAGAGGGCAGCGTACTAGGCCGCTATACGATGGGGCCGCGTACTTCCTGAACAGCATTTCTGCCATTCAAGCCAAATGATTGTTTCACACATTTGGCCGCCGTTTCAAATCGGACCAGCCGATTCAAAACTTCCGAATTTCAGCGGAAACCCGCGGAACTTCAGAGCTGGGATACCAGGACTCGAACCTAGAATGACGGTACCAGAAACCGTAGTGTTGCCAATTACACCATATCCCAAAGGCACTTTCGCTCCGGATGTTTGGGCCTAAACCCTCGCTCCCGGCGCCTCAGCACGAGTAATTACTTTACCCGAGAGTTTTCACTTCCACAAATCGGGCGCAAGACGGCGGGATCGCGCCGCCGGAGCGGGCCGCGCGCGGCGCCGATGGCGGCAATACCCGCGCCAGCCCTTGCCAATCCGGCGGAAACACGTTTACGCTCGGTAAGTTACCAACGAGTAACCACCCCTCCCCCACTCCGCTGCGGGCAGCTTTGCGCTCATTTTCCGGTGTTAGCTGCGTCACAGCTGCTGGGGTGGCCGTCAGCGGAGCCGCTGCCGGCGGGAACGTCGAGAGGAATCATGTGCCACAGAGTCGTGCCGCTATCAGCAAGACCCGGACCCGTGCGCAGCAAATCGCCATCGCCACCCTGGCGTTGCTGCTCATTGCCCTGCTGGGGTTCTATACCCTCGTCACGGGCCGCATCACGGACGGTTCGGCCAAGCTCAGGGACGGGGCCGCCCAGGCGTCCGCCGGAGCCGGCCAGCTGGACGACGGCGCCGGGAAACTCGCCAACGGCGCCAGCCTGGCCGATACCGGGGCTGGAAAACTTTCCGCGGGGGCGGAAAAGATCTCCTCGGGCATCAGCACCAAGCTGGCACCCGGGGCGGACAAGCTCCAGGCCGGTGCCGGCAAGTTGGCCGAAGGTGCCGTCAGGATCGAAGCCGATGTCACCAGCAAGCTGGCCCCCGGCGTCTACAAAGTCGACGACGGTGCGCAGAAGCTCGCGGCGGGGGCCGTGCAGCTTTCGGCCGCGCTGACGCCGACGCCGGCGGGCAACGCAGAGAACAACCTCGCCGACGGGGCCACCCGGCTCGACGGCGGCGCGGCCCAGCTGGCCGGCGGTACCGCTGCGCTGGCAGGCGGCACGGACCAGCTCAAGGGCTACCGCGGTGCCAACGGCAATCCGGAGGCCGGAACCGGGACCGCGGCCCTGGCTCAGGCGCTGGAACTGCTGGAGGCGGCGGCAGATGACCCGGTCAAGGGGCTCGTTCCGCTTTCCGTGGTGAAGGACAAGATCGCCAAGATCACCGCGGGCGCGCACAAGCTCGACGCCGGTGCCAGCCAGCTGCAGGCCGGCGCGCAGCGGCTGCAGGACGGCGCGGGCCAGCTGAACGCAGGAACGGGCAAGCTCAAGGCCGGATTCGCGACGCTGGCCGGGAAGCTCAACAGCCAGGACCCCGGCAGCCCGGGCGTGGTGCTGGGCACCCGGCTCCTGGCCGACGGCACGTCCAAGATCCGGGTCGGGATGGACGGGGTCCCCGGCGACCCCGAGCACCCGGGCCTGCTCAAGGCCGCCGCCCGGATGACCGAGGGCAGCTCGCGCCTGGCCGACGGAACCGTGGCCCTGAACGCCGGGATCCAGGGCAATCCGGCCGATCCTGCCAACCCCGGCCTGCTGGGCGGCTCCCAGGCCCTGGCCTCCGGGGCCTCAGAACTCTCGGCCGGCAGCACCAAGCTGGCGTCCGGCTCCTCGCAACTGGCCACGGGGGCGGACAAGCTCGCGGACGGCAACGCCCGGATTGCCGATGGCACCGGCACGCTGTATTCCGGAGCTGCCGCGGTGTCGCCCACCAGCTTGCTCCGGCAGTCCGACGCCGCCACAGCACTGGGACTCGTCGCAGTGCTGGCCCTTGGCGCCGTTGGCGCCTTCCTGGCGCTGCGGAAGAGGCAGGCCGGATCACGGTAGCTTCCGGTGCCGGTTGCAGCGCCGGTTGCGGGGCCGGTTGCAGCGCCGGTTACAGCGGGGGCTGCGCCAGCAGGTCCAGCAGGGAGCCGACCTCGCGGCCCAGGAAGCCCGGGGCCGGTTCCCCGCCGCGGTTCAGCCAGACGCCGAGGAGGCCGGCCGCCGTCGAACCTTCCGCATCGAGCAGCCGGTTGTCCCCGACGTACAGCGTTTGGCCGGGACCAGTACCGATCCGCCGGACACCCTCGAGGTAGATCGCCGGGTCCGGCTTTGCGGCGCCAACGGTGTCGGTGCCAACCAGAACGGCAATCCGTTCCAGCCCGGCCGCGTCCAGCTTCACGCGCTGATAGTCGTGGACGTTGTTGCTCACGGCGCCGTAGGGAATGCCGGCCGCGTCCAGGGCGTCCAGCAGGGGCCCGACGTCGTCGAACGCCCGGATGTAGCCGTGCTGGCGGCTCGCGTAGGAACTCACCCAGTGGTGGGCCTGTTCGCCGTCGGCAAGTTCGACGCCGAAGTACCCCAGCGCCGCCCGGCCGCGGAGCAGGCGCTGCTCATTGAACGTGATCTCGCCGGCCAGGTAGCGGTCGTAGAAGTGGGTGGTTTCATGGGTGAAGATCCGTCCGAACCTCTCCCACCCGGCTTCGTCCAGGCCGGGCAGGAGGTGCTCGCTGACGTCGCGGAGGGCCGTCGTCATGGCGAATTCGAGGTCCACGAGGGTGTCGTCAATGTCGAACAGAACCCCACGGACTGTGCCCAGGCCCGCTGCCAGCATCTCAGCCGCGGAAAGCGCGCAGGCGGGCCAGGGAGGAATCCTTGCCCAGGATGACCATGGACTCGAACAGCGGCGGGGAGATCCGCCGGCCCGAGACAGCCGTGCGGACCGGGCCGAACGCCAGGCGCGGTTTGACGCCGAGGCCTTCCACGAGGGCTTCCTTCAGGGCGGCCTGGATGTTCTCGGCCGTCCAGTCGGCAACGGGCTCCAGGGCGGCCAGGGCGGCGTCGAGCACCTCGGTGAGGTTCTCCGGCAGGCCCTTGCGGGCGTCGTCGGCGACGTCGATGGCGTCGTCGGCCTTGAACAGGAACGCTATCATTTCGGGGGCCTCGCCCAGCAGCGAGATGCGCTCCTGGATCAGCGGTGCGGCCTCGGCCAGGATCTCCTCATCGCGGTCCGTGAGGTTCTCCCCGACGAAGCCGGCGGCCTGCAGGTAGGGCACCAGGCGGCCGCGGAAGTCCTCGGCGCCGAGCATGCGGATGTGGGTGCCGTTGATGGCTTCGGCCTTCTTGATGTCGAAGCGTGCCGGGTTGGCCAGCACGTCGTTGACGTCGAAGTGCTCGATCAGCTGGTCCACGGTGAAGATGTCCTCGTCGGCGGAGAGGCTCCAGCCGAGCAGGGACAGGTAGTTCAGCAGGCCCTCGGGGATGAAGCCACGGTCCCGGAGCAGGAACAGGTTGGACTGGGGGTCGCGCTTGGAGAGCTTCTTGTTGCCCTCGCCCATGACGTACGGCAGGTGGCCGAAGACCGGCATGTAGCTGGCGACGCCAATGTCCATCAGCGCCTGGATCAGCACCACCTGGCGGGGCGTGGAGGAGAGCAGGTCCTCGCCGCGGAGCACGTGGGTGATGCCCATGAGGGCGTCGTCCACGGGGTTGACGAGGGTGTAAAGCGGGGAGCCGTCGGCGCGGACAATAACGTAGTCCGGGATGCTGCCGGCCTTGAAGGTGATCTCGCCGCGGACCATGTCCGTGAACGTGACGTCTTCGTCGGGCATCCGGACGCGCAGCACGGGCTGGCGGCCCTCGGCCTTGAACGCGGCGAGCTGGTCCTCGGAGAGTTCGCGGTCGAAGTTGTCGTAGCCGAGCTTCGGGTCGCGGCCGGCGGCGCGGTGGCGGGCTTCAACTTCTTCCGGCGAGGAGTAGCACTCGTAGGCGTAACCGGCGTCGATCAGCTTGGCCACGACGTCCTTGTAGAGGTCCAGGCGCTGCGACTGGCGGTAGGGCTCGTGCGGGCCGCCGACTTCCACGCCCTCTTCCCAGGTGATGCCGAGCCATTTGAGGGCCTCGAGCAGCTGCTGGTAGCTCTCCTCCGAGTCGCGGGCCGCGTCCGTGTCCTCGATCCGGAACACAAAGGTGCCCTTCGTGTGCCGGGCGTGGGCCCAGTTGAACAGGGCGGTGCGGATCAGGCCGACGTGCGGGGTGCCCGTGGGTGACGGGCAGAACCGGACACGGACCGGGGTGTCAGCGGTGACTTCACCGGTGGAGGCAGCAGGGGCGGAGCTGGGAACGGCGTCGGCCGCGGAAGCAGTAGTCATAGTGGTACCAACATTACCAATCTCTCCCAGCGCCACCCGCCCGGAATGCGGCCACGGAACTACCGCTGCGGAAAAGGACAGCCGCCCCGTGGATCCACGGGGCGGCTGTCTGAAATCGGAGCTCTTGGTCCTGACGGACAGTTCTAGCGGCGGACCACCGGGTTGGAGAGCCGTCCGATGCCCTCGATCTCGACCTCATAGCGGTCGCCTGCCTGCACGGCGCCGACGCCGGCCGGGGTACCGGTCATGATGACGTCGCCGGGCAGCAGGGTGAAGGCCTGCGAGACGATGGAGACGAGCTCCCGGACGCCGCGGATCATCTGGTTCGTGCTGCCGTCCTGGCGCAGTTCGCCATTGAGCCGGCCCTGGATCTGCAGGTCCTCGGTGTCGAGCTCGGTCTCGATCCACGGCCCGAGCGGGGCCGAGGTGTCGAAGCCCTTGGCCCGGGCCCACTGCAGGTCCGTCTTCTGGACGTCGCGGGCGGTGAGGTCATTGCCGCAGGTGTAGCCGAAGATCACATCATCGACCCGGTCCTCGGGCACGTCCTTGCAGATCCGGCCAATGACGACGCACAGCTCGGCCTCGAAGGAGACGTCCTCGGAGAATTCCGGCAGGACAATGGGATCGTTGGGCCCGATCACGGACGTGTTGGGCTTGAGGAACAGCAGGGGCTGCGCCGGGACCTCGTTGCCGAGTTCCCGGGCGTGCTCCGCGAAGTTGCGGCCAACCCCGATCACCTTGCTGCGCGGGATGATCGGCGCCAGCAGGCGGACGTCCTCCAGCTTGTGCTTCATGGGGGTTCGTTCCACGCCGTGGAAGAAGGGGTCGCCCTTGATGACAGTGACTTCCTCACTGCCGGGCTCACCTTCCACGATGCCGTAGAGGGGATCAGAATCGACTACAAACCGGGCGATACGCATGGTTCCTAGCCTACCGTCCCCCCAGTGCGCAGGTAGTCCAGCTGCGCGGCGACGGAGAGCTCCGCGGCGCGGCGGACGGAAGGGTCGACGTCGGCGTACACGGCGTCCGTGACGGCTCGGACATCGGCGTCGGCGCCCAGTGCCGCGAGGGCTGCCCGGACCTGTTCGAGCCGGCCCCGCCGGTGGTCCCGGTAGGCGCGGGCGACGGCGTCCAGGGCCGGCAGCACCGGGCCGTGGGCCGGCAGCACCGTGGCCGGCCCGAGGCGTTCGAGCCGGTCCAGCGAGTCGAGGTAGTCCCGGAGAGTGCCGTCGGGGTATTCCAGCACCGTGGTTCCGGAGCCCAGAATCGTGTCCCCGGTCAGCACCGAGCCGTGCGGTCCGTCCTGCGGCAGGTGGAAGCACAGCGAATCCGAGGTGTGGCCCGGCGTCGCCAGGACCCGGATGTCAGTGCCGGCCGCCCGGATGGTTTCGCCGTCCTGCAGCGGGGGTGCGCCGTGGCAGTGGGCGGGGTCCGCGGCCCGGACCGGTGCGCCCGTCAAGGCCGAAAACCTCTCGGCGGCCGCGGTGTGGTCCGCGTGCCGGTGTGTGATCAGGATGAGTTCGACCGGTCCCTCGCCGGCCAGCGCCTGCAGGTGCGGCCCGTCGAGGGGCCCGGGGTCGACGGCGACCCTGGCCGCCGCCCCCGGGGCGGCAATGAGATAGGAGTTGGTTCCGTCCAGGCTCATGGGGCCCGGATTCGGGGCGAGGCGGAACCGGGTCAGCTCACTGCTGCGGACAATGCCGCGGGATGTCTCGGAGGTCACGGACCCATCCTTGCATTGAATCGGGCGTCGTTGGCTCCAGCCCTGGACCGCAGACGCCGACGGCGGCCCTCACCGGAAGGTGGGGACCGCCGTCGTGCACTTAGACGTTCTGTGGCTATGCCAGCCGGGTCAGCCAGCCGTGGGTGTCCTCCACGGTGCCGGTCTGGATCCCGAGCAGCTGGGCGCGGATGGCCAGGGTGGTCTCCCCCGCCTTGGCGTCCTCGGAGCCGATGAACTCGGTGGCGTCCTTGAGCACGCCGATGGGGGTGATGACCGCGGCGGTGCCGCAGGCGAAGACCTCGGCAATGTCTCCGGAGGCAACACCGTCGCGCCACTCATCCAGGGTGATCTTGCGTTCGGTGACTTCCCGGCCCATGTCCCGGGCCACCTGGATCACGGACATCCGGGTGATCCCTTCCAGGATGGTGCCGGAGAGCGCGGGGGTGACGAGCGAGCCGTCCTTCATGACGAAGAAGACGTTCATGCCGCCGAGTTCCTCGACGGCGTTGTCGTTGAACTGGTCCAGGAAGAGAACCTGCTTGCAGCCGTTGGCCTCGGCCTCCTGCTGGGCGATCAGCGAGGCAGCGTAGTTGCCGCCGCACTTGGCTGCGCCCGTTCCGCCGCGGCCGGCGCGGGCGTATTCACGCGAGATCCAGATCGAGACGGGCTTGAGTTCGCCGCCGAAGTAGTTGCCGGCCGGGGAGGCGATCACGCGGAAGGAGACCTCGCGCGCTGCCCGCACGCCCAGGAACGCCTCGGTGGCGATCATGAAGGGCCGCAGGTACAGGGCTTCGCCGTCGCCGGCGGGGACCCAGTCCTTGTCTGCCGCGACGAGCTCGCGGATGGCGCCGAGGAAGTATTCTTCCGGGAGTTCGGGCAGGGCCAGGCGCCGGGCGGACTTGTTCAGCCGGGCGGCGTTGGCCTCGGGCCGGAACGTCCAGACCGAGCCGTCGGCGTGGCGGTAGGCCTTGAGGCCCTCGAAGATCTCCTGGCCGTAGTGCAGCACGGCGGCGGACGGGTCCAGGGAAATCGGGCCGTAGGGCTCAACGCGCGCGTCGTGCCAGCCGCCGTTGCCGGCGGCGTCGACGCTGTAGTCCACAATCGCGGTGTGGTCGGTGAAATAGTCGCCGAATCCCGGGTTTGCCAGGATGGCGGCACGCTCTTCAGCAGACTTCGGGGTCTCCGACAGGTGCTGGGTGAATTCGACGCCATGGGCAGTCTGAGTCATGGTTCCTCCACGATCGGCTGCCTGGTGTGGGAACGTGGTTCACCCTCGGACCACGGCAGCATATTGGTGATTCGAAACAAGCTTACGCCCGTTGGCAGCACGGTTTTGCGGTGTCTGCAGTCGCCTGCCGTGCAGGAAATGCAGCCCGGGCCTACAGCGCCGCCGCGATGGCGTCGCCGATCGCGCTGGTGGTGCGGACGGCGCCGTCGCGGGCTTCGACGTCGGCCGTGACGGCCGCCTCGATCTTCCGGGCGGCGCCGGCGAAGCCGAGGTGGTCGAGCAGGAGCGCCGCGGAGAGGATGGCCGCGGTGGGGTCGGCCTTCTGCTGGCCGGCGATGTCCGGGGCGGACCCGTGGACCGGTTCGAACATGGACGGCGCGGTGCGGTCCATGTTGAGGTTGCCGGAGGCGGCGAGGCCGATCCCGCCGGTCACGGCCGCCGCGAGGTCGGTGATGATGTCGCCGAACAGGTTGTCGGTGACAATCACGTCGAAGCGGGCCGGATCGGTGACCATGAAAATCGTGGCGGCGTCGACGTGGAGGTAGTCGTGCGTGACGTCGGGGAACTCCTGGGCCACGGCCTCGACCGTGCGCTTCCAGAGCTGGCCGGCGAAGACCAGGACGTTGTGCTTGTGCACCAGGGTGAGCTTCTTGCGGGGGCGGTCGTTGGCCCGGCGGAACGCGTCGCGGACCACGCGCTCCACGCCGTGGGCGGTATTCAGGGACACCTCGGTGGCCACCTCGTGGGGGGTGCCGGCGCGCAGCGTGCCGCCGTTGCCCACGTAGGGGCCCTCGGTGCCTTCGCGGACGACGACGAAGTCGATCTCGCCGGGGTTCGCGAGCGGGCTGCCGACGCCGGCGTACAGGCGGGAGGGCCGCAGGTTGACGAAGTGGTCCAGGCTGAAGCGCAGCTTCAGCAGGAGCTCGCGCTCGATGATGCCGGAGGGGATCCGGGTGTCGCCGGGGGCCGCGCCGACGGCGCCGAACAAGATGGCGTCGCGGGTGCGGAGGTCGGCGAGGGTGGCCGCGGGCAGGGTCTCCCCCGTCGCGAGCCAGTGCTCCGCACCCAGCTTGTAGTGGGTCTGCTGGAGCACGATCCCTTCTGCGGCCGCGGCCTTTTCAAGGACCTTCAGGGCTTCGGCGGTGACCTCCGGGCCGATGCCGTCGCCCGGGATGACTGCCAGATCAATCGTGGATGCGCTCATATTTTCAGGGTAGCCAAGTGATCCACATTCTGGTCAAGTTGTCTCACTATTCGATCACCCCTACGGACGCTCCCTCACTTTCGGCAGGAAAAGACGAAACGCTCCCGCACTTCCGAAACGGAAGTGCGGGAGCGTCACTCGAAACGCCGCCGGATCTGCGGGAGCGTCACCGGTGGGGGCTCAGGCTTCGGCGGGTTCCTCGTACTTCGGGAACACCGGGGCCGGGGCGGGCAGTTCCGTGCCGGCGGCGATCGGAGTGCCCAGGGCCGAGAACTGGCGCGCCCCGCCCTCGGGCTGGCCGAGCGTGTGCAGGATCGCCGCCGTCGCCACCGGCATGACCGGCTGGGCCAGGATCGCGACGATCCGCAGCACCTCGAGCGTCACGTAGAGCACCGTGTTCATGCGTTCGACGTCGGTCTTGCGCAGCACCCACGGGGCCTGCTCGGCGAAGTAGGCGTTGGTGTCCCCCAGGACAGCCCAGATGGCCTCCAGTGCGCGGCTGAACTCCTGCTTCTCGAACGCGGCCCGGGCGGCGTCCAGCAGTCCGTTGGCCTGGGCCAGAATCGCGGTGTCCTCGGCGGAAAATGCGCCGGGCGCGGGCACGCGGCCCTCGCAGTTCTTGGCCACCATGGACAGCGACCGCTGGGCCAGGTTGCCGAAGTTGTTGGCGAGGTCGGAGTTCATCCGGCCCACGATTGCCTCGTGGTTGTAGTTGCCGTCCGCGCCGAAGGGGACCTCGCGCAGGAAGAAGTAGCGGACCTGGTCCAGGCCGTACTGGGCCACGAAGTCCGCGGGGGCCACCACGTTGCCCAGCGACTTGGACATCTTGACGCCGTTGTTCTGCAGGAAGCCGTGGATCATGATCCGCTTCGGCAGCTCCAGTCCGGCGCTCATGAGGAACGCCGGCCAGTAGATGGCGTGGAAGCGGGAGATGTCCTTGCCGATCACGTGCACGTCGGCCGGCCAGAACTTCTTGAAGGAGTCCGAGTCGACGTCCGGGTAGCCGACCCCGGTGAGGTAGTTGGTCAGCGCATCGACCCACACGTACATGACGTGCTTGTCGTTGCCGGGCACGGGAACGCCCCAGTCGAACGTGGTGCGGCTGATGGACAGGTCCTCCAGACCGCGCCGGACGAAGCTGATGACCTCGTTGAAGCGGGACTGCGGGGCGCCGAATTCCGGGTGGGCCTCGTAGAGCGCCAGCAGTTTGTCCTGATAGGCGGAGAGCCGGAAGAAGTAGCTCTCCTCGGCCGTCCAGGTGACCTCGGTGTCGGATTCGCGCGAGTAGCGGATCCCGTCGTCCTTGACCACGGTCTCGTCCTCGACGTAGAACGCCTCGTCGCGGACCGAATACCAGCCCTCGTACTTGGACAGGTAGATGTCCCCGTTGGCCTCCATCTTCTTCCAGATGGCCTGCGACGCAGCGTAGTGGTCGGCGTCCGTGGTGCGGATGAAGCGGTCGTACGAGACGCCGAGGGCGGCGTGCGCCCCCTTGTAGATCTCGGCGTTCCGGTCCACCAGTTCCTTGGGCGTGACGCCTTCCTTCTCGGCGGCCTGGGCGATCTTCATGCCGTGCTCGTCGGTTCCGGTCAGGAAGAAGACGTCGTACCCGTCCAGGCGCTTGAAGCGGGCCATCGCATCGGTGGCGATGTACTCGTACGCATGGCCGATGTGCGGCACCCCGTTGGGGTACGTGATGGCCGTGGTGATGTAGAACGGGGTCTTGTCAGTTGAAGTCACGGTCTAAATCTAGATCAGTTCTGTGAGGGTATCGCTCTGGCGGACCAGTTCGTGGTCATGTGAAGCGACCAGTACGGCAATGCCGTCCGAGGTGGTGTCCTTGAGGATGCTGATGATGCGGTTGGCCGCGGCACGGTCCAGGCTGGCCGTGGGCTCGTCGACCACCAGGACGCGGGTGCCGAGGATGAGCGCCCGGGCGATCGCGACGCGCTGGCGTTCACCGCCGGAAAGCTGCGCCGGGCGGTGGCGCATGCGCCGGCCCAGGCCCACGAGGTCCAGGAGGTCCTTGGCCATGTCGCGGCGCTTCTCGACCTCGCCGTCGGGCACGGCCGGCAGCAGGACGTTCTCGAGCGCGCTCATCCCGTCGATCAGGGCACCGCCCTGGTCGACGTAGCCGATCAGGGCCCGGCGGCGGTCGGCGATCTCGTCGTCGCCCATGGTCTCGAGCGAGTCGCCTTCCCAGAACACCCGGCCCGACGTCGGCAGGGTCAGTCCCGCGCCGACGGTCAGGATGCTGGTCTTGCCCGAGCCGGAGCGGCCCGCGACGCAGTGCATTTCGCCGGCGTGCAGGGTCATGTTGAAGTCGTCGACGACGTTGACGGCCTCGGCACCGCCCTTGCCGCCGCCGTAGTGGATGGTGATGTTGCTCAGTTCCAGCGGGGTGGCGTGGTCCGTGGCCTTCACGATCGTGTTGGCGCGGGTCTTGTGCGCACCGCGACGGGTGCTGGCGGTCATCCGGTCGTGTGCCTCCCGGTCAAGGTTCAGCTCGTTAGTCATTGGACCACTTTCGTTGCAATCGGAATCCAGCAAAGTACAGCTACGAGACCGGCAATTGCGGCCCACAGCGCGGCGTAGGGTGCCAGGAGGAGGCCGATGCCGAGGGCGCCCACAACACCCAGCGGCAGCGCGACGGTTCCCACCATGGCGTTTTCAAAGAAGCGGACCTGGCCCAGCATGTCCGGGTTCCAGCCCATGGCCCGCAGCGTGCCGAGGTACTGGCGCTTGGCCTGCAGCTCGAAGCGGCCGGTGACCATGGTCAGCAGCAGCCCGACGGCAACACCGGACACGCCCAGGATGATGCTGGGCAGGGCGATGCTCGCCGCGGCCAGCCCGCTGAGGGCGCTGGCGCCGGCGGCCCGCGGAATGTCGATCAGCAGGGCGACGAGTCCGCCGACGGCCGCGGCGAAGACACCGACGGCAACAGCCAGCGAAATGGTGTTGAACTTGTTGGTGCTCAGCTGCCGGTTGGCGAAGGTCAGCGGGGAATCGACCGCGATGAGCCGTTCATCGTGTTGCGGCTCCTGGTCCACGACGTCGCGGTGGCGCAGCTGCTGCGCCGCGACGAACGCGGCACCGGCGTACAGCACCAGGACCGACGCCGAGACCACCGCGGTGGCGGTGCTCCAGCTGATCAGGCTCAGGACGATTCCGACGACGGCCAGCAGCGCGGCGCCGACGCCGAATTCGGCCAGCACCCAGGAACGGATCTTGCGCTGGGTCCAGCCCATGGCGCGCAAGGTACCGGCCTCGCTGCGCCGTTTGCGGATGTAGCTGACGGTGGAGGCTCCGGTCAGGAGGGCAGCACCGCAGAGGGTCAGGAACAGCAGGGTCAGGTTCGTGGCGGTCAGCGAGCCGGACACGGCGTCCGCGGCGTCCTGGCGGACCCACGACTGCTGCACGGTGCCCAGCGGCGATTCCTTGCCGGCGTCGTCCTTGGAGTAACCGGGAACGGCGATGCTGGCGTCTTCGCGGGCCGAACCGGCCACCACGGTGGCCTGCAGGCCCATGTCGCGGATCTCGTTGGCGAGCTTCTCCACCTCGGGCTGGGCCTGCTTCCAGCTGCCCGGGACCTTGGCGCGGACCCGGACGGCGTCGATCACGTTGGCGTTCGCATCGTAGCCGCGGGCGGCGGCGAGGCCGTAGTAGTCGGTGATGGCTCCGGCGGACTGGCTGACCAGGCCCGTGGCGCTCAGCGAGGGCTTGAGTTCGGTGTTGACGTCCTTGCCCGACGCGTCTTTGGTCAGGGTGAACGGCGCGGGGTCATAGCCGCCCAGGGGCAGCCGGTTGACGTCGCCGGCAGCTTCCTTGACGTTCGCGGCGTCGAAGGTGCCGTAGACCATGGCCAGCGGCGTGGCCAGCTTCTTGCCGGTTTCGAGGTTCTGGCGGTAGGAGCGCTCGTCTACCGGTTCGCGCTGGGTCTGGTCGACGGCTTCGCCGTTGGCGGCCTTGTCCGGCAGCCGGTTCACGGTGACCCAGTCTCCGGGCGTGGCGCTCTTGTCAACGGCGCCGTTGGCGGCGGTTTCGCCGTCCTTGTACGTCGGGGCGGCGGCGAAGTTGGTGGTCCAGGTGGCCGGGTTGTAGAGGCCCTGGCTGAAGGATCCGGTGTCGCCCATGAGCTGGGAGAGGTCCTTGGACCCGGGCCAGGCGAGGGCGAACGGGGACTTGGAAACGAACGGCAGGTAGTCCTTGTCCAGCGAGCGGGTCACGGTGCCGACGTCCTTGGTGACGTTGCCGGAGTCGTCGATTTCCTCGATTTTGACCGAGTACTTCAGGTCCAGGGCGGTGCCCGAGCGCACGATCAGCGGGATGGCCTGCGAATCGTCGGTGAGCTGGCCGTCGCGCTTGGCCTGCTGGTACTGGGTCATCAGCGGTGCCCAGTACTTGAGCTTGACGCCGAGGAAGTCCGGGCCTTCCTTGAGTTCGTCCATGCTGATGCCGTTGGTGAAGAGGCTCTCGAAGTGCCGGCCGATCGCGCCGGCGTTGCGTGCGTCCGCGGGCGGGGCCTTCTCCAGCGGGGACAGGAAGTCACCGGCCGTGCCGAGCAGCGCCCGTTCGGAGACGGGGTCGACGGCGACGACGGACTCGGTCACCTGCGGAGCCATCGGCAGGGAAACGGAGAGGTTGAAGAGGTTGTGCTCGGAGCCGCCGGCCGGGGTGGGGAACTTGATGCCGGTCTCGCCCTCCGGGCCCTGGATGCGGACGTTCTTGCCGCCCTCAACCTGTTCCTCGACAAGCTTCGCCTTGCCGAGGGAGCCCTCGGCCGTGGTCTTGAACAGGGTCTGGTCGGAGTGGCCGTCGGAGCTGACGGCGCTGGCCGTGAGGCGGTATTTCTTCGGCGTGTCGCTCAGAACCGATTCCGCGGCCGGCCACTTGCTCGGATCCGTGGCGGTCGGGTCGCCGGAGGTGCCCGCGAGGCCCGCGTTGAAGCCCAGGTAGTCGGTGGCGTCCAGCCGCGGCGACTCCAGATTCTGCGTCACGCGCGAGACCAGGCTGATGGGTGCGGCCACAGAGGTGCCGGAGAGCTTGCGGATCGAATCCAGCTGCTCGAAGCTGATGCCGCCCTGGCCGGTGGCGATGTCCGGCTGCATCAGGCCGCCGTTATCCTTCGCCTTGGCCTGCACCAGGACGTCATAGAGCCCCCGGGAGTTTTGGTCCACGGTCCTGCTCAGCGCCGCCTGGGACTGACCCTGGACGAGCACGGACAGGCACATGGCCACGATCAAAATGGACGCGGTCAGCAAAAGCACTCTGCTTCTGATGAACCTCTGGACGGCGTTCATTGGGCTCCTGAAAGCTGGATTGCGTGCGCACGCCGCAGTTCATTTCCTGAGGAAGTGAAGGCGTCCCGTGCCGGGCGTGCAAAAGTAAAGGCCGGTCTGCCGGCCAAGACCCGAAATTCGGTCCTAGCCATTGTACGCAGACCGGCCGGCCTCTCGTGGCCGCCGGCGGCGGTCATGCCGCCGCCGGGGTCACGCTGGGAGGATTTCAGTCCTCGAGGTCAACCTCGCGGACCATGTCAGCGCCGATCCCGGCCTTGATCGCGTCAAGGACCTGCTGGGGAACGGAGCTGTCGATGGTCAGCAGCGCCAGCACCTGGCCGCCTTCCGTCTGGCGTGCCACCTGCATGCCGGCGATGTTGATGTTGTTCATGCCCAGGATGTGGCCGATCGTGCCGATCACGCCGGGGCGGTCCGAGTAGGCAACCACCACGAGGTGTTCGCTGATCGGGATTTCCACCTCGTAGCCGTTGACGCCGACCAGTTTCTGGATCTGCTTCGGGCCTGTCAGCGTTCCGGCGACGGAGATCTGGCTGCCGTCGCTGAGGGCGCCGCGCAGGGTCAGGACGTTGCGGTACGACTCGGTGTCCGGCGTCGTGATGAGGCGGACGTTGATGCCGCGCTGCTCGGCGATGACGGGTGCGTTGACGTAGGAGACCTGCTCGGTCACGACGTCGGCGAAGATGCCCTTGAGCGCCGCGAGTTCCAGGACCTTGACATCGAGCGAGGAGATCTCGCCGGCCACCTCGACGTCGAACTGGGTGAGGGAGGCATGGGTCAGCGCGGTGAAGATGCGGCCCAGCTTTTCCATCAGCGGGATGCCGGGGCGGACGTCCGGGGCGATGACACCGCCGGCGACGTTGACGGCGTCGGGGACCAGTTCGCCGGCCAGGGCCAGGCGGACGGACTTGGCGACGGAGACGCCGGCCTTCTCCTGGGCCTCGTCGGTGGAGGCGCCCAGGTGCGGGGTCACCACGACGTTGTCGAGTTTGAAGAACGGCAGGTCGGTGCTGGGTTCCTTGGAGAAGACGTCGACGCCGGCGCCGGCGATGTCACCGGCCTGCAGCGCGGTGTAGAGGGCTTCCTCGTCCACCAGGCCGCCGCGGGCGACGTTGACGACGTACGCCGTGCTCTTCATCTTCTTGAACGCCTCGGCGCCGAGCATGCCGACGGTTTCCGGGGTCTTGGGCATGTGGATGGTGATGAAGTCCGACTGGGCCAGGAGCTCGTCGAGCGTCACCAGCTGCACGCCGAGCTGGGCGGCCCGGGCGGAGGTGATGTAGGGGTCGTACGCGAGGATCTTGGTGTCGAAGCCCTTCAGGCGGGCCGCGACCAGGGCGCCGATCCGGCCCAGGCCGATGATGCCGATCTTCTTCTCGAAGAGCTCGATGCCGGTGTACTTGGAGCGCTTCCACTCCCCGTCCTTGAGGGCGGAGCTGGCCTGCGGGATGTGGCGGGCGAGGCTCAGGATGTGCCCGACGGTCAGTTCGGCGGCGGAGACGATGTTGGAGGTCGGCGCGTTGACCACCATGACGCCGGCCTGGGTGGCCGCCTTGATGTCCACGTTGTCCAGGCCGACGCCGGCGCGGGCGATGACCTTGAGGTTCTTGGCGGCGGCGATGGCCTCGGCGTCCAGCTGGGTGGCGGAGCGGACCAGGATCGCGTCGACGTCGGCGATCGCGGAGAGCAGCTGGGAACGGTCGGAGCCGTCAGTCTGGCGGATTTCAAAGTCCGGGCCGAGGGCCTCGACTGTGGCGGGCGAAAGTTCCTCAGCGAGGAGTACGACAGGTTTGGTGCTTGTCACCGGTGACCTCTTTAGCTCTCTTGTGTATCTGGTGGGGATTTTGGTGAATCGGGTGGTGCTGGTGGTGCTGGACAGCAGGGAAGCCGGACCCCATGATGTGGTGTCCGGCTCCCCTGCCGGGCAATGCCTAGCGGGCGACTGACCCTTCGGTGTAGTCGTCTTCGTTCTTGATCCAGGAGAACAGCTTGCGCAGTTCGCGGCCGGTGGCCTCGATCGGGTGGTCTTCACCCTTCTTGCGCAGCGCCTTGAACTCCGGCGCGCCGGCGTCCTGGTCGTCGATGAAGCGCTTGGCGAAGGTGCCGTCCTGGATGTCCGCGAGGACAGCCTTCATGTTTTCCTTCACCTGCGGGGTGATGACGCGGGGGCCGGAGACGTAGTCGCCGTATTCCGCGGTGTCCGAAACGCTCCAGCGCTGCTTGGCGATGCCGCCCTCGACCATGAGGTCGACGATCAGCTTGAGCTCGTGCAGCACCTCGAAGTAGGCGACCTCGGGCTTGTAGCCGGCCTCGGTGAGGGTTTCGAAGCCGTACTGGATCAGCTGCGAGGCGCCGCCGCAGAGGACAGCCTGCTCGCCGAAGAGGTCGGTTTCGGTCTCTTCGGTGAAGGTGGTCTCGATGACGCCCGCACGGGTGCCGCCGATCGCCTTGGCGTATGAGAGGGCCAGTTCCTTGGCCTTGCCGGACGGGTTCTGCTCGACGGCGATCAGGTCCGGCACGCCGCGGCCGGCTTCGAACTCGCGGCGCACGATGTGGCCCGGGCCCTTGGGGGCGACGAGGGCGACGTCGACGTCGGCCGGGGGCTGGATGTAGCCGTAGCGGATGTTGAAGCCGTGGCCGAAGAACAGGGCGTCGCCCGGCTGCAGGTTCGGGGCGATGTCCTCGGCGTAGACGTGGCGCTGGACCTGGTCCGGGGTCAGGACCATGATGAGGTCGGCCTCGGCGACGGCGTCGGCAACGTTCAGGACCCGCAGGCCCTCGGCCTCGGCCTTGGCGCGGGACTTCGAGCCTTCCTTCAGGCCGACGCGGACGTCAACGCCGGAATCGCGGAGGCTGAGGGCGTGGGCGTGGCCCTGGGAGCCGTAACCGATGACGGCGACGGTGCGGCCCTGGATGATCGACAGGTCGGCGTCGTCGTCGTAAAACATTTCAGTCACTGGGGTGTCTCCTTTTGAGTGGATTCTTCGTAGATATTGTCTGTGGTGCTGCGGTACAACGGGGCGGCTCCGGCGGTGTTACGCGCTGCGGAGGGCCCTGTCACTCATGGAGCGGGATCCCCGCCCAACGGCCAAGGTGCCGGACTGCACGATTTCGCGGATGCCGAATGGCTCAAGCACTGACAAGAGTGCTGTGAGTTTCTCGGGGTGGCCCGTTGCCTCAATGACCACCGACTCTGTGGAGACGTCGACCACTGAAGCGCGGAACAGGTCTGCAGCCTGGGTGACCTGCAGGCGTGTTGCGGCATCCGCACGTACCTTGACCAGGATGTGGTCACGCTGTACGGAAGATTCGGAGGTGAGCTCGACGATCTTGATCACGTTGACCAGCTTGTTCAGCTGCTTCGTGACCTGTTCGATCAGCTCGCCATCGGCGTCGACCACCACGGTCATCCGGGACATGCCCGGGACCTCGGTGGGGCCGACGGCCAGGGAATTGATGTTGAAGGCCCGGCGGGCGAAGAGGCTGGCGACGCGGGTCAGCACACCGGGCTTGTCTTCGACCAGAACGGACAATGTGTGGCGGGTCATGTTCAGTCCTCCTCTTCCCATTCCGGGGTCATGTTGCGGGCAACCTGGATCTGGTCGTTGCTGACCCCCGCGGGGACCATCGGCCACACCATCGAGTTGGGGCTCACGACGAAGTCGATGACCACCGGGCGGTCATTGATCTCCAGCGCCTTCTGGATGGTCGCGTCGATGTCCTCGTCGCGTTCGCACCGGAAGGCAGCGCAGCCGTAGGCGTCCGCCAGCTTGACGAAGTCCGGGATGCGGACTGTGTCGTGGCCGGTGTTGAGGTCGGTGTTGGAGTAGCGGCCCTCGTAGAAGAGGGTCTGCCACTGCCGGACCATGCCCAGGGAGGAGTTGTTGATGATGGCGACCTTGATGGGGATCTTGTTGATCGCGCAGGTGGCCAGTTCCTGGTTGGTCATCTGGAAGCAGCCGTCGCCGTCGATCGCCCAGACCACGCGGTCCGGTTCGCCCACCTTGGCGCCCATGGCCGCCGGCACGGCGTAGCCCATGGTGCCGGCGCCGCCGGAGTTGAGCCAGGCGTGCGGGCGTTCGTACTTGATGAACTGCGAGGCCCACATCTGGTGCTGTCCGACGCCGGCGACATAGACGCCTTCGGGACCGGTCAGGGCGCCGATGCGTTCGATGACGCGCTGCGGGGCGCTGAGGCCGTCCTCGGGTTCGGTCCAGCCGAGCGGGTAGGTTTCCTTGAGGTTGTTAAGGAAGGCCCACCAGGTGGTCAGGTCCGGGGTGCCGAAGGCTTCGAACTGCAGGCGCAGGGCCTCGGTCAGCTCCGGGATGATCTCCTTGACCGAGCCGACAATCGGGACGTCGGCCGTGCGGTTCTTGGAGATTTCCGCCGGATCGATGTCGGCGTGGATGACCTTGGCGTTCGGGGCGAAGGACTTCAGGATGCCGGTCACGCGGTCATCGAACCGGGCGCCAAGGGTGATCAGCAGGTCCGACTGCTGCAGGGCTGTCACGGCGGAAACCGTGCCGTGCATGCCCGGCATGCCCACGTGCTGCGGGTGGGAGTCCGGGAACACGCCCCGCGCCATCAGGGTGGTCACCACGGGGGCGCCGGTCAGCTCGGCCAGTTCACGCAGCTCGGCCGAGGCGTGGGCCTTGACCACTCCGCCGCCGACGTAGAGCACGGGCTTGCTGGCACCGGAAATGAGCCGGGCGGCTTCGCGGACCTGCTTGCTGTGGCCGCGCACCACCGGCCGGTATCCCGGGAGATCGATCTTGGGCGGCCAGGAGAACGTCATCTGGCCCTGCTGGGCGTCCTTGGCGACATCCACGAGGACCGGGCCCGGGCGTCCGGTGGACGCCAGGTGGAACGCCTCGGCCATCACATGCGGGATGTCGTTGGGGTCCGTGACCAGGAAGGAGTGCTTCGTGATCGGCATGGTGATCCCGACGATGTCCGCTTCCTGGAATGCGTCGGTGCCGATCACCCCGCTGGAGACCTGGCCGGTAATGGCCACTATCGGCACGGAGTCCATGTGGGCGTCCATGATGGCGGTAACGAGGTTGGTGGCACCCGGGCCCGAGGTGGCGATGCAGACGCCAACCCGTCCGGTAACCATGGCGTAGCCTTGCGCGGCGTGGCCGGCTCCCTGTTCGTGACGGACCAAAACGTGGTTCATTTTGGAAGCCATCAAGGGGTCGTAGGTGGGCAGGATCGCGCCACCGGGCAAACCGAAAATGTCCTGGACGCCGAGTTCTTCGAGCGAGCGGACAATTGCTTGCGAACCGGTCATGACCGTCGGGGGTACGACGTTGTTCGGTCCGAGGACAGGAGAGACGGCAGCAGAGTCGACGCCGGCGTCAGCCGGACGTTCGACGCGTTCCGGAGCCTTGTGGGCTCCAGTGGACTTGGTGGCCATCAGCGAGGGGCTGATCGGCGATCCTTTGCTCATCGGACTCTTCCTTTGTGGATCTTCGGTGATCGTGGAACTACTGGTTTTGTTCTGGTGGTGCGGCTGGTGCTGCGGGAAATAAAAAAACCCCTCAGCCGGCGGGCTCTTCGAGGGGTTGCGCGTGACGGTTCGTTACCAGTGAAGGCTAATGAGCCACGCGCTTGGTAAGTACGACGGAAACACCTGCAGCGCTCTCGACTGCAGTGCACTCAAATTCAGTGGCTCCGGCTGTAACGATCTCGATCATGCGTTCAGTTTTCCCTCTGAGTGAGACGGGTGTCAACGAGCCCGGCCCGTGTCTCACTATTTGGACAACGGTGTCCACTAGCTGGTCCTACCTGGGTGGACGGCGCTCAGCGCCGTCCACCCAGGGAAGGCACTACCCGCAGTATGCGCCCGTGGAGGCGCTGTGGACGAGCTTGGCGTACTTGGCGAGCACGCCCTTCGTGAACTTGGCCGGGAGCGGCTCCCAGCCGACCTTGCGGGCCTCGAGCTCGGCGCCGTCGACCAGGAGGTCGAAGGTGCGCGCCGCGATGTCCACGCGGATCCGGTCGCCGTCCTTGACGAACGCGATGGGGCCGCCGTCGACGGCTTCCGGCGCGACGTGGCCGATGCACAGGCCGGTGGTTCCGCCGGAGAACCGTCCGTCGGTCAGCAGCAGGACGTCCTTGCCCAGGCCCGCGCCCTTGATGGCGCCCGTGATGGCGAGCATCTCGCGCATGCCGGGGCCGCCCTTGGGGCCTTCGTAGCGGATCACAACGACGTCGCCCTTGTGGATTTCACCCTTATCCAGGGCATCGAGCGCGCCCTGTTCGCGTTCGAACACGCGGGCCGTGCCCTCGAAGACGTCGGCGTCGAAACCGGCGCTCTTGACGACGGCGCCTTCCGGGGCCATCGAGCCGTGCAGGATGGTGATGCCGCCGGTCTTGTGGATCGGGTTGTCCAGTGCGCGCAGGATCTTGCCGTCCAGGTCCGGCGGGTTGATCGCGGCGAGGTTCTCGGCCACGGTCTTGCCGGTGACGGTGAGGCAGTCACCGTGCAGCAGGCCGGCGTCGAGCAGTGCCTTCATGATCACCGGCACGCCGCCGATCTTGTCGACGTCGGTCATCACGTAGCGGCCGAAGGGCTTGAGGTCGCCCAGGTGCGGGATCTTGTCGCCAATCCGGTTGAAGTCCTCCAGCGTCAGCTCCACCTCGGCTTCGCGGGCGATCGCGAGCAGGTGCAGCACGGCGTTGGTGGAACCGCCGAAGGCCATCGTGACGGCGATCGCGTTCTCGAACGCCTTGCGCGTCATGATGTCGCGGGCGGTGATGCCCAGGCGCAGGAGGTTGACCACGGCTTCGCCGGACTTGTGCGCAAAGGCGTCGCGGCGGCGGTCCGCGGAGGGCGGTGCGGCGGAGCCGGGCAGGGACATGCCCAGGGCCTCGCCGATGCAGGCCATGGTGTTGGCGGTGTACATGCCACCGCAGGCGCCCTCGCCCGGGCAGATTGCCTTTTCGATGCGGTCCAGGTCCTCGCGGCTCATCTTGCCGGCGGCGCACGCACCGACGGCCTCGAACGCGTCGATGAGGGTGACTTCCTTTTCGGAGCCGTCCTCGAGCTTGACCCAGCCGGGCATGATGGAGCCGGCGTAGAGGAACACGGCGGCCAGGTCCAGGCGGGCAGCGGCCATCAGCATGCCCGGCAGCGACTTGTCGCAGCCGGCCAGGAGCACAGAGCCGTCGATCCGCTCTGCCTGCATGACCGTCTCGACTGAGTCGGCGATGACTTCGCGGGACACCAGGGAGAAGTGCATGCCCTCGTGGCCCATGGAGATGCCGTCCGAGACGGAGATGGTGCCGAACTGCATGGGGAACCCGCCGCCGGCGTGGACGCCTTCCTTGGCGCCCTGGGCGAGCCGGTTCAACGAAAGGTTGCAGGGGGTGATCTCGTTCCACGAGCTCGCCACGCCGATCTGCGGCTTGGCGAAGTCGTCGTCGCCCATGCCGACCGCCCGGAACATGCCGCGCGCGGGGGCGGCGTGGATTCCATCGGTAACGACCCGGCTGCGGGGCTTGATGTCCGGCTTGGTGTCTGCTGCTGTTTGGGTGTCCTGACTCATGGCTCAAAGTCTAGGGCTCTGCCACAGGCGCCAACGACCCAAGAACGGAGCGTTAAGCGGAAAACCGGGAATATTTCGATCAAATAGTGGACTCTCGTCTCACATCATGAAACCGGGGCCCCCTTTGACCTAGGCCCGGTGAGCCGCGTCACGCAGTTCCGGGGCCTCGGCGACACCTTGGGCCTCGGCCTTGAGCATCGCCAGGACCTGCTGGATGGTGGTCCGGGCCGCGACGTCCGGACGGGCCAGCGCCACGATGCTGCGGCTGGCCTTCACGCCCTCGAGCGGTCGCAGGACGAACCCCCGGCCCTGGTTGCCGACCGCCGTGTACCGCGGCAGCAGGCTCAGCCCGTGCCCGGCGCTGACCAGGGCTTCCAGGACGCGCAGATCCGGGAACTGCTGGGCCCGGACCGCCTGCGAGTCGGCCCGCACCTCGATCTGGCGCAGCACGGTGTCGAAGGGAAAACCCTCGGGAACCCCCATCCACGGAAAGCCGACGACGTCCTCGGCGCACAGCTTGGCTTTGCCGGCCAAAGCGTGCCCGGCCGGCAAGGCCACGTCCAGGGGTTCGTCCAGCAGCGGCACCACCGTCAGGCCCTGGCCGCCGAAGACTTCCGGACCGTCGACGCTGTGCGCCAGGACGATGTCGTAGTCCGCGGTCAGCCCGGCGAACCCGGCAACGCCCGGGTCCTCGAAGTGCGCCTCGAACCGGAGCCCCTCGACGGCTTTGACCCGGTGCAGCATGCCCGGCAGGAACATCTCCGCGGCGCTGGGAAAGAAGGCTGCCACCACCCGTGTCTGCCAGCCGCGCCGGTACGTGTCGATGGTTGCTTCCGCCCGGGCCATGGCCGTCGACACGTCGGCGGCGGCGCCGGCCATGGCCAGCCCTGCCTCGGTAAGGCGCACTCCCCTGCCGGATTTCTCCACCAGGACGACGCCCAGTTCCTCCTGCAGGGTCTTCAGCTGCTGCGACACTGCCGATGGCGTGACCTTCATGGCCTCCGCCGTGGCGCCCACGGTCCCGCGGCCGGCGAGTTCACGCAGAATCTGCAGTCGCTTGAAATCCATGAGGCGAGGCTACACGCCGGGCCGGGTTTGATTCCGGTTCCGGGTTGCTCACCGGGCCGGGGATCCGCTCCAGGAATGCCCGGCATTTGGCCGCCGGGAGGGTGGACAGCCGGCTTTGCCCGGACGTAACGTCAAGCATCGGCAACCATGCCTCATGGGCTGAATACGGACTGAAAGGCTCTGCTATGGACTGGATCGTCTGGCTCCTTGTCATCATCGTGGTGGTCGCTGTGGTCTGGCGGCTGCTGAACCGCAACAAGAGCCGCCCGGGCGCAGATTCCTCATCCGCTGCAGGCACCAGCACCGGCACCTCGGCCGGCATTTCTTCTGGCACCCCTGCCGATGCGACGCCAGTGCCTGGCGCGGCGACGGCGAGCGGTTCGGCGGCCAGTTCGACGGCGGCCACCAGTCCGGCTGGCCCGGCAGCGGCCGCGGCCGCGGGTCCGACGGCGGCCGGGGGTGCCGCCGGTCCGACGGCGGCCGCCGGGGCCGCGATGGCCGCGCCCGGTGCAGCGTCTGCGCCTGAGCCAGACGCACCGGCCAGGGAGGCCACGGCTGCCCCCGAGGCGACCGGGCCCGCAGCGGCCACCGCCGCCCCGACCATCGAGCCGGGCGCCGAGGCCGCCCCGGAAACAACGGGCGCCCCGGGCAATGCCGAGTGGGAGACCCAGTGGTCCGAGACCGCCCCGCCGGCGGAGACACACACCGCCGCGGCCCACGCTGAGCCGGCCCGCGGTGCGCACGCTGTGACGGCCGCCGAGCTTGGCGGTGCTGCGGAGACTGGCGCGGCGGGCCTGCCCGTCCACCACCCGGAATACACTGAGCCCCACGCGCCGACTCTGCCCGGGGCCGAATCGGCAGCCGCGGAACCAGTCGACGACGAGAACACCGTTACCGGCACGGCCACTTCAACCAGCACTGGCGTTGATACCGGCACCGGCACGGCGATGCCCGGACTACCCGACGCCGGGACACAGCCCACGGGTCCCGGCGACACGGAAACGACGCAGATGGCAGCCTCGCCGGCAGGGGCCGGGGCCTCCGCCAGCCAAACGGCCGAGCCCACCGGCCATTTGGCCACTGAGCAGCCCTACGGCGAGGGGTCAGCGGCTCCGGCCGCCGACGGAAGCGGCCCTGAGGGTTTCACAGTCAAGGGCAATGCCTCGTCGATGATCTACCACGACGAGACCAGCCCGGCGTATGAAGAAACCCGGGCTGAGGTGTGGTTTGCCTCCCCGGCCCACGCCGAAGCAGCCGGGTTTCGGCCGCCGCGCCGGACACGGCAGTAGCCGGCAGTCCGGTCGGCCGACCCATCCGTTCTCATCGCGTCCGTTGATGCTCGTCCGCATTACCGGCAGGCGCTTCGGTGGCAGGCGCTTCTTCTTCAGTGCGGTGGCCCGGGCCACCGCGCTGGCCGTTGCCGTGTTTTTCCTGAGTGCCTGTACCGGCGGCTCAACCTCGCCCGTGGTTCAGCCGGGAGACCGCACTGCCACCGGCGCAGCGGGTACGGCCGGGGCAGCGGGTGAGCCCACGATTGCGGGCCGGGTTAATGGGCTGCAACTGCCGTGGTCCACGGTCCATCTACCCGACGGCACCGCGGTCATCTCCGAGCGCGACACAGCACTGCTCAGGACCATCAAAGACGGACAGCTCGGTACGGTCGGCAAGGTGCCCGGCGTCGTGCCCGGCGGCGAAGGCGGCCTCCTGGGCCTTGCCCTTTCGCCCAACTTCGCGTCGGACCGTTACCTCTACGCCTACTTCACCGCGGCGGCGGACAACAGAATCGCCCGCATGCGGTTGGAGGAACGTGGCGGCCGGCTGGAGCTCGGTGCCTTGGAACCGGTTTTCACCGGCATTTCCAAGGCCGGCACGCACAACGGCGGCCGGATCCGCTTTGGGCCCGATGGTTTCCTGTATGTGGGGACGGGCGATTCGCAGCGCCGGGAGCAGCCGCAGGACCGCGCGGCGCTGGGCGGAAAGATCCTCCGACTCACTCCGGATGGCAGGCCGGCACCGGGAAACCCGTTTGGGGATAACCCCGTCTACAGCTTCGGCCACAGGAACGTCCAGGGACTGGCCTGGGACAGCGCGGGCCGGCTGTGGGCCAGCGAATTCGGCCCGGACGTCAACGACGAGCTCAACCTGATCGTGCCGGGCGGCAACTACGGCTGGCCCGAGGTGACGGGTGCCCCGCACCGCCCCGACTTCCTGGACGCCAAGGTGGTGTGGCCGTCGACGGCGGAGTCTTCCCCCAGCGGACTCGAAATTGTCGGCAGCACCGCCTACCTGGGCGCCCTGCGCGGCCAAAGGCTCTGGGTCGTTCCCCTCAACGGCGAATTCGCCGGAGATCCTGTGAGCTATTTCACAGGAAAGTATGGCCGGGTGCGCAACGTTTCACTCGCTCCTGACGGGCGCCTGTGGCTCCTCAGCAATGGGCAAAACCCTGATTTCGCGCTGATTTTGAACCTCCCCGGCTGACCTGGACCATCCCGCGCCCCTCGATTTCACACGACAGCCAATCTCGTGTAGAGTTTCATGTCGTTGCGGAGAACAACGCGGGAAATAAAAAGCCCCGGTGAACGAAAACAACAGATGCACCTCTAGCTCAACTGGCAGAGCAATTGACTCTTAATCAATGGGTTCCGGGTTCGAGTCCCGGGGGGTGCACCAGCAAGAAACCCCGTCTCGCAGGCTTAGCGGCCTGCGAGGCGGGGTTTCTTTTTTGTTGGCGAAAAGGAGCCGGCGACGACGCCGTAGCGGGCCGGATGCGGGCTGCTGCGCAGACCAGACTCGTAATCAGGTTGGCGAAGGATGCCCGACCGGCCGGGCCGGGATGACTTGCCATTCAGGGCACTGACCGTAGACTCGGCCCATGTCTGGTCCTGGGGGAACGAATACAGTCCGCTGCGCTGCGGCATACGTTGTTGGCCTGCTGCTCGCCGGTAGTTTGGCGTCCTGCGCCTACGAGGACGAGGGCGATCCGCGGCCGACGGCGGCCGGGCAAAGCCGCCGCCCGGCGCCCGCCGCCCCGACCAAAGATCCGGGGGTGCTGGGCGTGGAAGCGAGCAATTACGCCGAGCTGCATAAGCGCCTGGCCGAGGCGCCAGGATCCGTGCTCCTCTCCGACGCCGGTCCGGCGGACGGGCCAGGGGTTGGCTTCACCAAGGCCGCAACGGTGACGGTCGCCGGTCCGCACACAGTCACCGCGGCCTGCGTGGGCATCCCGCATGCCCAGATCTTCCTCTCCCAGAACTCGCTGGGCGGAACAGAGCACACGGTGTTCGAGGTCGATTGCTCGCGAATCCAATCGCAGGTCGTCCAACTGCAGAAGGGCTACGTCAGCGCCCAGTTGACCCGCCCGGACCCGACCGGCGCCTGGACCGGGGCGGTCGCCGGAATCAAAGTCACGGGCCAGTGAGGCTGACGAGCCTGGTGCGGACTCCGCTGGACGAGCATCGGACCCAGCCCAACGCGTGGTGGAGGGACTACTGATGCCGACCGTAAATGCTGCCCTCGATCCGTATCGTAACTGGACCGAGCCTCGCGACGGAGTCGGAGTCGGGTCGAACCCATTCCGGCTCGCCAGCAAGGTGGAGTCAGGAGCCTCCCTCGACGAAGTCTCAGGGGCTTGGGCCGCCCACGCACTTTTGCCCGGGCTGGAGGAACTCTGGCTATCAAGTCGCGAGGCGTGGCTGTTCCAGGACATCGACTACGGCCAATGGGGCCTCCACATTCTGGAACCTGCGACGGCGGCAGCGCGCACCAACGCCGAGCGAGCGAGCCGACCGAAAGACTTTGTGCCGAGCGACGCAGTCATCGGCGAGTTCCTTGGCGACACGGACCTCTTGGTACTGGAAGCCAACGGCGGCGTCTTGGTCGCACAGCCCCTGGACCCGCGCAGTGACTGGCCACTGGCGGCGTCGACGCTGTCCGAGTTCCTGACCCTGTATCTCGAAGCTGTGGGCGATAAATATTGGGAGAGCTCCTGACCTCGACCTGAGCGCCCGGAGTGGAAGGCCCTGCGACCGGCCCCTGGCCGCGGTCTTCGTCCCCCTGATCCGGGGAGCAGCCGCTGAAACCCGTGCCCTGCGATCCGAAGGTGTCGACATGCCCGCCTTCGTGATGACCCGCAAGGCGCTTGTCGTACTCTCCGTCATCGCCGGTGGGCTCTGGATCGTCTTTGCGGTCCTCGCATTCCTGGGTGAGTCCGCCTCCCCGTTGGCTCCGATCGCCTGGACCATTGTGCTTGCCCTCCAGGGCCGCCGCTGGAGATTCTTGCCGCGGTGAATGCCAGGTCAGCTGTGCGGCCGGCGGCGGACCAGGCGCTGAACTTCCAGGAGCCGCGAGTCATCCGCGGTTCCATTCGCTTGCGGCCCTCAGTGGTCGGCATGAGTCAGATCTCCGGATGCTTGGGGTCTTTGGCGGGGAACGGGGTTCGCTGTCGCTGCCCGGTGCTCATGGCTCACCCTACCGATTCTTGGTCCACAGTGGCGATGGTTTGCTGAGCGCAGACCTTGCCCGGGCTAAGGAGACACGCAAAGAACGGGATTCCCCGGCTGCCGGCGGTGGAACCCTACGATGGTAGGGATGAACTCCACCCGGAAGGCCTCGTACGCATCCGCTGTGGCCCTGCTGCTCGCGGTCTCGCCGTTGGTCGTTGCGCTGCCCGCGGCGGCTGCGCCCTGCAAGTCTGCCGGCCTTCTTCCCGTGAAGATCTGCCCCGCCTCACCGACGCCGGGCCCACCGTCCGCTTCCCCGGCGCCGAGAGCGACTCCCCCGGGCAGCACAGCGCCGACGTCGGACCCCGTGCCGCCCCAACCACCGTCTCAGCCGCCGTCTCAAAGCCAGGTCCCCGGACAGGACGCGGCTCCGCCGACGCCGGGCCCCGCCCCCTCCGTCAGCCAAGGAGCCCCCACCCCACCGGCCACGGGTGCTGTTCCGGTCCCAGCCACGGCGGGAACGTCCGCCCCTCAGTCGCCAGACGCTGGCCAGGGCCCAGAGTCCGCAACGGCGATTCCTTCCGCAGCGGCGGCCGGCAGGGTTGGTCCCGGACCGGACGGGCAAGGCAGTCTTGCCGGCGGATTCCTGCTGGCGCTCAGCGGTCTGCTCATAGGCCTCTCCGCGGCCATTGGCCTCCGCCGGCCCGCCGGGCCATGAAACGGCCGCCGAACCGTCACAGTGAACTGTGTGGCTCAGCGGCCGCCTGATGCACATCGATTTATCAGACTTTCTCGCGGGACCGGTCGCGCACCTTCTCCGGCTCTTCGACCGTGAACTCCTTGCTGCGGCGGGGGAAGGCCCAGAACCTGAATTCCGGCGCCTCCGCCCGGGTCTCCGGGCGATCCTCAGAATCCTTTGCGGCATCCTTCCTGGTATCCCGCCAGGAATCCCTGTTGTACGAATAGCACATCACTGACCTCCTTCGTGGTGATTGCCTATTAATCGTCCTCCCGATCGGCTGGCGCGTCGAGACTTCCGGACTGCCCTTTTGCGCCTGGGCGGCAGGCTGGCCCAAGGGTTCCAGCGGACGGGTCTGCGCCGTCGGCCGGCCTTCCCGCCGGCACGGGCCGCGGTTAGACTCCATCCAATGCACCACTGCGACCAATGGGGGAATCATGGAGTTGCCCATCCCCCTGTACGCTCTCTCACGGAACAGAAGAAGCCAACGCGCGCCACGCCACGCAAAGGATGAACAGCCATGACCGTCCCGCCCAACGCATCCGCCCCTGGCCCTGGCTGGTATCCGGACCCGGCAGGCTCGGGCCGGCTTCAGTGGTGGAACGGTTCGGCCTGGACCGGCCAGTTCAACGCACCGCAGTTCCAGGCGACAGCGCCCCGCAACCCGGTGGCGCCGCGCAGGCGCATCAGCGACCGGACACCGGTCTACAACGCGTACATCTGGACAATTGTGGCCCTGCCGCTCGTACCGCTCATCCTGCTGATGTTCTGGAACCCTGTGCTCCGGCTGCGCACCGTGGGCCCGCGGCAGATCCAGACAATTGATCCGGCGTCGATTTTCACGGCGCCTTACTTCCTCTTCATAGCAATCAGTTTCGTGGCCTACGGTGTGTCCGCCCTCCTGGCCTACCTGGACTGGGACCGGCTTCGCAAGGACGGCGTTGTCCGGCCGTTCCACTGGGCGTGGGTGTTCCTCAGCAGGGAGGTCTACGTGATTGGCCGCTCCGTGATCGTCCACGAGGTAGCACCGCGGCGGGGGCTCGCCCCGGTGTGGGTCACGATCAGCGTCGTCTTGCTCACGGCGGTGCTCACCGGCCTCAAAATGTCAGCCATCGTCGCCACCCTGGCGAACCAGGCCGTAACGGTGTAGGCAGCGTCAATCCAGGCAGCGGCCAACGTGCCGGGGCTGCTCCGACCGCCAGCATCCTGGCTCCTGAAACGATCCGTCCGATTGCGGCAGAAACAGGGTCTTTAGTCCCTTTTGAGAGTCAATGCAGGGGCGTTGACTGGAAAGGTGCTCCGGGCAACAGTTCTGGAGCGACCGGTCCTGCAGACCCGGACCGACACCAACGCCGGCCAGAGAGCCCGACGCGACCACCAAAGATGATATTCAGATCTCCCGGTGCCCTCACTGAGGATCGCGTCAGCCGACACGGACATCATGGGCCCCCCGGCAGCATGCCTGCAAGGCCCGCCCCCGGGGCCAGGGAAATCGATCTCCGTAAGGACCAAGTTTCATGAACAAGGCTATTCGCATCATTGGAACAACCGCGGTGACCGCCGCACTGGGCCTGGGCGCCAGCGCCCTGCCTGCCAGCGCCGCCGCTACCACTTCGACCGCCTCCGCCAGCTCCTGGAGTCAGTCCTCCTTTGTGAACCGGCACCACATGCGGGACAACAACCGGCACGACACGCGCAATGGCTGGTGGGATGGGGAGAACCGGTGGCATGACAACGCCGACGGATGGGGTTGGCGCGACGATCATGGCAATTGGCGGGACGACAACGACCACAGCGGCTCGTGGACTGGCCGGGACGGCTGCCGGCATGACAAGGACGGGTTCTGGGACCATCACGGAAACCGGCACGACAATAGGAAACACAACCACCACAGGAACACCTGGTGACCGGTCACCACTGAAGGCCTCGAGAACCGAACTGATTGGGACGGCGGGAAACCCTGCCGTCCCGTTCCCGTTCCCCCACAGCAGCGTGGCTAATTCAGCGGGGTGGCCCCGGCAATGGCGCCCGGCTCGGCAGCCGTGACGATGGCATTGGCCTCCGGCGAGGAAGACTTGGTTGCCAGCACCCTGACCACGGCCTGGAGCTCCTGCCGCAGGACGTCGGGGTCAATGGGCGTGGCGGCGAGCACGGAACGTTCCATGTCGGCGGCCGCGGCAACCGCCTCGCGCCCCTGGTCAGTCAGCGACACCACATGGCTGCGCCGGTCGGAGGTGCTGCGGTGCCGCGAAATGTGGCCGTGCGCTTCCAGCCGGCTCAGTGTCTTGCCCATCGTCTGGGCCTGGACCCGGACGAGCTGGGCCAATTGGGCTTGCGTCATCGGCCCATTCGCCGAGAGCACCTCCATGGCGATCACCCCGGCATGGGTCAGGCCAATGGCCCCCAATTTTTCGTTCCAGGAGTGTTCTACAAGACGTGCTGCCGTGGACAATAGGCGGCCCGTGGGCCAGCGATCCATATCAGGCATACCCAAGAGTATAGCCAGCAGCGGATTCGTCCGGCGCCGATCGCGTCACTACGCTGGATTATCACCCCGCTTCATGACCAACCTCACCAAGGAGACACCCGTGTCCGAGCGACTCAACGCCGGTGCCACAGCACCGGATTTCACCCTCAAGAACGCCGAAGGACAGGACGTCAGCCTGCGTGATTTCCGGGGCAGGAAGACCGTGCTCTACTTCTACCCGGCAGCCGCCACGCCGGGATGCACCAAGGAGGCCTGCGATTTCCGGGATTCCCTCGGCGCGCTTCAGGCCGCCGGTTATGACGTCGTGGGCATCTCCCCCGACCCCGTCGGGAAGCTTGCCGCGTTCGCGGCCGCCGAAGGGCTGAACTTCCCGCTGCTCTCCGACGAAGACCACTCCGTCGCCGAGGCCTACGCGGCCTGGGGCGAAAAGAAAAACTACGGCAAGACCTACCAGGGCCTGATCCGCTCGACCATCGTCGTCGACGCCGACGGCCGGGTTGCCGTCGCACAGTACAACGTCCGGGCCACCGGGCATGTCGCCAAACTTCGCCGGGACCTGAAACTCGACGCCTAAGTCCCCGGTCTCTGGTCCATCCGCCCGCGGGCAGCCGTTGCAACCAGTAAACCGGCAATAGGTACAATAGAGCCTGGCGCCCGCCTCCGGGGTTCTTTCCCGGGACGACGACGACGGCGCCGCGCGCGAGTGGTGAAATTGGCAGACACGCAGGATTTAGGTTCCTGTGCCTTCGGGCGTGGGGGTTCAAGTCCCCCCTTGCGCACAGAGAGAACCCCGGTCTTCGGACCGGGGTTCTTGTGGTTTCCGGCGCTGTTCCGGGATTTTTCAGGAGTTTTGACGCCGCCAAAAAGAATTTCACATCCGCACCCATCCGTTTCCTCCGAGCAGCCGAATACCCATTGAGACACCAACCAAGGGTCGGTGCCCAACAGTCGGGAAAGGGCCGCAGCGGCAAAAATTCGCCGCCGGCAAACATCGGCACAACAAAGGAGAAACCGAAATGCAGAACATCAAGCGCACCACGTTCGCCGTTGCAGGTATCGCAGCTGCCGCCATGCTCAGCCTCACTGCCTGTGGCGGATCCAGCGCCTCGTCGGCCCCCGCCTCCTCGGCCCCGTCCTCCGCACCGGCGGAATCCAGCATGGCCTCCCCCTCCACGAGCGCCTCCGCTGCGGCCATGGATCCGGCCGCCAACCTCGTCGGCTCCGGCTGCGCCGCCTACGCCGCCCAGGTTCCCAGCGGTGCCGGCTCCGTCTCCGGCATGGCGCTTGACCCGGTAGCCACCGCGGCGTCCAACAACCCGGTCCTCACCACCCTGACCGCCGCCGTGTCCGGCAAGCTCAACCCCAAGGTCAACCTGGTGGACACGCTCAACGGCAGCGAATTCACCGTCTTCGCCCCGACGGATGACGCCTTCAAGAAGATCGATCCGGCCACGATCGAGGCCCTGAAGACGGACGACGCCACGCTGAGCAAGATCCTGACCTACCACGTTGTACCCGGCAAGATCACCCCGGACCAGATCGTCGGCACCCACAAGACGGTTGAAGGCGGTTCGGTGACGGTCACCGGCACCAAGGATGCCCTCAAGGTTGACGGCGCCAACGTTGTCTGCGGCGGCGTCCAGACCGCCAACGCCACTGTCTACATGGTCGACTCAGTCCTGATGCCCAAGTAGTCAGCCCTTTTGCACTCCTGCCCGGCTCCAGCCTGACTCCCTGGACCACTAGGAGAAGCGGAGGCCCGCACCACCAGGTGCGGGCCTCCGCTTTTTGCGCTGCCGTGCGCCTTGCGGCGGTGTGCCACAAGAGCTGGCGGACCCGGCCGTCAACTAGACTGGGGCTGGTCCGCAGCCGGCGGGCCATCCAGTTCCCAGAGGTGATTCTCGAGTGCCCAGCAGTACAGTGCCCAGCAGGACAGTGCGGCGGATTGCCGCCAGCATCGGGGCCGCCCTCCTTGTCCTGCCGCTCGCGTCCTGCACGGGCAGCCTCGGCCCGGCACCCAGCTCCCCCACCGCCTCTGCCACCGCCAGCGCGGCACCTACCGCGCTTTTCACCTTCGGCACTGGCTCGGAGCCGCTCGGGCTCGATCCTGCCCTGGTCTCCGACGTCGAGTCCTACCGCGTCACCCGGCAGGTACTGGAAGGCCTCGTGGGCGTAGACCAGACCACCGGCCAGCCCACGCCGCTGCTGGCCACCGAATGGTCCCAGAGCGATGAAGGCCGGACCTACGAGTTCAAGCTGCGCGGGAACGTTAAATTCCAGGACGGAACACCGTTCGATGCCGCCGCGGTCTGCACTAACTTCAACCGCTGGTTCAACTTCTCACCGGCCCTCCGCGAACAGGCCACCGGTACCACCTTCAAGGGCGTCTTCAAGGCCCATGCGGACCAGGCGCCGCTGTCCATATACAAGAACTGCACCGCCGTCGCGCCGGACAATGTGCGGATCGGCCTCACCCAGCCCTTCACGGGTTTTCTCCAGGCCCTCACCCTGCCGGCCTTCGCGATCTCTTCGCCCAAGGCCCTCGCCGCGGAGAACGCTGACGTCCTGAACCAGAGCCGGGGCGGGCAGCCGGTATCCGCTTACGGCCTCCACCCGGTAGGCACAGGGCCGTACGTTTTCGGCTCCTGGGATTCGGGCAGCGTCACCCTGGCCAGCAACAAGGACTACTGGGGGGACAAGGGGCAGATCGGCACCATCAAGTTCGTGACCTACGATCACCCGCAGACCCGGATGCAGGCGCTCCTGGACGGCAAGATCGACGCCTACGACGCCGTCACCGTGGGAAACTTTGACCAACTGGTCAAGAGCGGAAAGCAGATCATCCAGCGGGACCCGTTCTCCGTGATGTACCTGGGCATGAACCAGCAAGTCCCCATCCTGCAGAACCTCAAGGTCCGCCAGGCGATCGAAATGGCGCTGGACAAGGACACGCTGATCCGCCGGTTCTTCATCGACAACACGGCCCAGGCATCCCAGTTCGTTCCACCCAAGCTCAGCGGCTTCAACAACAACGCCGCGGCGCTCGGCTACAACCCGGGCAAGGCCAAGGAACTCCTGGCCGAGGCCGGCTACAAGGGCGAGGAGCTGAAGTTCTACTATCCGCTCAACGTCACCCGGCCCTACCTGCCGACGCCGGAAAAGGTGTACGCCGAAATCAGCCGTCAACTGACCGCCGTCGGGCTCAACGTCAAGCCCGTACCGGTGGACTGGGCTGACGGCTACCTGCAGAAGGTCACGTCCCCGGGCGACCACGCCCTGCACCTGCTCGGCTGGAACGGCTCGTATTCGGACCCCGACAATTTCGTGGGCCCGCTCTTCGGCGAGAACACCGGCGAATTCGGTTACCAGGATCCCCAGGTCTTCTCCAAGATCGCCCGGGCCCGGGGCCTGCCGGACGGCAAGGACCGCACCGAGGAGTACCAGACCATCAACGGGCAGATCGCGGCCACGGTGCCCGCGGTTCCCATTGCCTTCCCGATCTCGGCCCTGGCGCTCTCGGACCGGGTGCTGAAGTACCCGGCGTCGCCGGTACTGAATGAAGTTTTCACAAAGGTCGAGCTAAGGCCTTGACGCCCGGGGCCAATTTCAGTTAGTGGGCGGTGCGGGATATTCTGTGACAGCCAGAGCCGCTGCTATCGGAGACTGATTGTGACTTTCATTTCCAAGACCCAACACGCCGACGTCGTCCTGATTGGCGGCGGCATCATGAGCGCCACGCTCGGCGCCTTCATCAAGCAGCTTGAGCCGAACTGGACCATCTCGCTCTTTGAGCGTCTGGACGAGCCCGGACTGGAAAGCTCCGACCCGTGGAACAACGCCGGCACCGGACACGCTGCCCTGTGTGAGCTTAATTACTCCCCCGCAGCCAAAGACGGCTCGGTGGACCCCGGCAAGGCCCTGAACATCAACGAGCAGTTCCAACTGTCCCGCCAGTTCTGGTCCCACCTCGTCTCGAACTCGCTGATCGGCTCCCCCAAGGGCTTCATCAACACCGTTCCGCACATGAGCTTCGTGATCGGCGAGGACCACACCAAGTTCCTCCGCACCCGCTACGAGGCACTCAAGCCGAACCCGCTGTTCCGTTCGATGGAGTATTCCGAGGACCACGCGCAGATCGCCAAGTGGGCCCCGCTGATCGTCAAGGGCCGCGACCCCAAGCAGCGCGTCGCGGCAACCCGCGCCGCCGAGGGCACCGACGTCGACTTCGGCGCCCTGACCCGCGAGCTGACCACCTACCTGGGCAACAACGGCGTGGAGATCAACTACGGCCACAACGTCAGCGACATCAAGCGCGCGTCCGGCGGCGGCTGGGACCTGTCGCTGAAGCACGCCAGGAGCGGCGAGCACGGCTCCATCCACGCGAAGTTCGTGTTTGTCGGAGCCGGCGGCGGGGCCCTGCACCTGCTGCAGGCCTCCGGTATCCCGGAAGGCAAGGGGTTTGGCGGTTTCCCGGTCTCCGGCCAGTTCTTCCGCTGCACCGACGAGAGCATCGCTGCCCGGCACAGCGCGAAGGTCTACGGCCAGGCGTCTGTCGGCGCCCCGCCCATGTCCGTGCCGCACCTGGACACCCGCTACGTCAACGGCAAGCGTTCCCTGCTGTTCGGCCCGTACGCCGGCTTCTCCACGAACTTCCTCAAGAGCGGCTCCTACCTGGACCTGCCGCTGTCCATCCGCCCCTCCAACATCATCCCGATGCTGGCCGTGGCCAAGGACAACATGGACCTCACCGCCTACCTGATCAAGGAAGTGGCCAAGCGTCACGGGGACAAGGTCGAGGCCCTGCGGGAGTACTACCCCGAGGCCAAGGACGGCGACTGGGAGCTCATCACCGCCGGCCAGCGGGTCCAGATCATCAAGAAGGACCCGAAGAAGGGCGGCGTGCTGCAGTTCGGCACCGAGGTCATCGCCGGACGCGACGGCACGATCGGCGCCCTGCTCGGCGCATCCCCGGGCGCGTCCACCGCCGTGCCGATCATGATCGAGCTGCTCCAGAAGTCCTTCCCGAAGAACTTCAAGGGCTGGCAGTCCAAGCTCAAGGACATGATGCCCGGCTACGGCGTCAAGCTCAACGACAACCCTGAGCTCGCCGCCAAGCTGGAGGCCGAGACGGCCAAGACGCTGCAACTCGAACAGGTCACCGCCAGCAACTAAGCCGGCACCCGGCCGCGGCTGGTTTACACTGCTGGTTTGGGACCGCTGCAACCCGTGACGTCCCCGTTTTTTGATGTCCCGTTGTGCAGGACGCCCCCGACCCACCAGGAGACCATGAGATGTTCCGGCTCGCAAAGCTGTCTCTCGCCAACCGGGCCCTGATCGCGCTGATCACGGTGTTCGCTTGCGTTTTCGGCGTGATCACGATGTCCTCGCTGAAACAGGAGCTCATCCCCTCCATCGAATTCCCGCAGATCACCGTGATCTCCTCGATGCCCGGTGCGTCGCCGGAAGTCGTGGACAAGCAGATCAGTGCCCCGTTGGAAAAGGCGCTGAACAGCGTCGAGGGGCTGGAATCGACGTCGTCAACGTCGCGGAACGGCGTCTCACAGATCTCCCTGGCGTTCACCTACGGCTCCAACCTGGACCGTGCCCGGAACCAGATCGACCGCGCCATCTCCAACGCCAAGCAGGCCCTGCCGAAGGACGTGCAGCCGCAGGCGATCGCCGGGAGCATCAGCGACTTCCCGATCGTCTTCCTGGCCGTGTCCTCGGACAAACCGCTCAGTGAACTCAACGCCGATCTCGCCCGGCTCAGCGTCCCCAGGCTGCAGAAGCTCGACGGCGTGCGCGGCGCCGACGTGACCGGCGGCGCCACGCAGCACATCCAGATCCTGCCGCGGCCCCGGGATCTGGCGGCATCGGGCGCGAGCCTCCAGGCCATCAGCGACGCGCTGAAGAACAACGGTGCATTGGTCCCGGCGGGCACCATCGAGGAACAGGGCAAGACCCTCTCGCTGCAGATCGGCAGCCCGGTGGACTCCCTCGACGCCATCAAGGCCCTCCCCCTGGGCGCGGTCCGCGATGCGGCGACGATCGGCAGCGTGGCGGACGTCAGCCTGGTCGAGGACGCGCGCACGTCAATCACGCGGACCAACGGCAAGGAAACCCTCGCCCTGTCCGTGACCAAGAAGCCCGAGGGCGACACCGTCGCGATCTCCCACGCGGTCAAGGACGCCATCCCGCAGCTTGAGGCCGAGCTTGGCTCCAACGCCAAATTCACCCCGGTCTTCGACCAGGCGCCGTTCATCGAGAAGTCCATCAAGGACCTCACCACCGAGGGCCTGCTGGGTCTGGGCTTCGCCGTCCTGGTGATCCTGGTGTTCCTGATGTCCGTGCGCGCCACCCTGGTGACGGCAGTGTCCATCCCGCTGTCCCTGCTGATCACGTTCATCGGTCTCTCGGGCACCGGCTACTCGCTCAACATCCTCACCCTTGGCGCGCTCACCATCGCGATCGGCCGCGTCGTGGACGACTCGATCGTGGTCATCGAAAACATTAAACGGCACCTGAGCTATGGCGAGGACAAGATCACCGCGATCGGGACGGCCATCCGCGAAGTTGCCGGCGCCATCACGGCGTCCACCCTGACCACCGTGGCCGTCTTCCTGCCCATCGCCTTCGTCGGCGACCTGGCCGGTGCGCTGTTCCGGCCGTTCGCCCTGACAGTGACCATCGCCCTGCTCTCCTCGCTGCTGGTCTCGCTGACCATCGTGCCGGTGCTGGCCTACTGGTTCCTGCGCACACCCGCCGTCACCGGCTCTCCGGCTTCTGCCGCTGGCATTGCCACCAAGGCGCACGAGGCCGAGCAGAGCACGCTCCTGCAGCGCGGCTACCTGCCTGTCCTGTCCGGCACGCAGCGGCACCCGGTCCTCACCCTGGTCGCCGCGGCCCTGGTGCTTGCCGGCACCGTGGCGATGTCCCCGCTGCTCGCCACCGACCTCCTGGGCCGCTCCGGCGAGAACAGCATGACCGTCAAGCAGGCCCTGCCGGCAGGGACCAGCCTTGACGAGGCCAGCGCCTCGGCGATCCGCGTCGAGGACACCCTGCGGCGCATCGACGGAATCAAGGACGTCCAAGCCACCACCGGCAACGCCCAGACCGGCTTCTCGGCCCTGCTCTCCTCCGGCGCGTCCAATTCGACGTTCACCGTGGTGACGGACGAGAAAGCCAACCAGGGCAAGCTCCAGGAGACCGTCCGCAGCGAACTCTCCAAGCTCGGCGACGCCGGAAAGATCACGGTCGGTTCCCAGCAGGGCGGCTTCGGCACTTCGTCAACCGTGGACATCACCCTCAAGGCCGCCACCACCGCCGATCTCCAGACGGCCAGTAACGCGATGGTCAAGACCATGGACGGTGTCCCGGGCAGCAGCGAGGTGGCCACCAACCTGGCCGCCAGCCAGCCGGTGGTCCAGGTCAAAGTGGACCGCGCCAGGGCCGTCGCGGCCGGCCTGAACGAGGAGCGCGTGGCCGGGGTCCTGGCCGCCACGATCAGCCCGATTCCGGCCGGGACGATCCGCATCGACACCAACGACTTTCCGGTCCGGATTGGCGAGGGCACCCGCTTCACGAGCATCGAGGCCGTCCGGGACATGCCGCTCCCGACGGCGGCCGGCGCCGTTGCGCTGGGCAGCATCGCCTCGGTAGAGCAGGTCGACGTCCCCGTCTCCATCACCGCCAGCAACGGCCAGCGCACCGCGCGGGTCTCGGTGACGCCGTCGGGCTCCAACCTCGGCGCGGTCAGCACCGAGGTGCAGAACCGGCTCAAGTCAGTCCAGCTGCCGCCCGGGGTGACCGCCACGATCGGCGGTGCCACGACGCAGCAGGCCGATTCGTTCCGCCAGCTCGGACTCGCGCTGCTGGCCGCCATCGCGATCGTCTACGTGATCATGGTGGCTGCTTTTAAATCGCTCGTGCAGCCGCTGATCCTGCTGGTCTCCGTCCCGTTCGCCGCGACAGGCGCAATCGCCCTGCTCGTGGTGACCGGCGTGCCGTTGGGCCTGCCGTCGCTGATCGGCATGTTGATGCTCGTGGGCATCGTGGTGACCAACGCGATTGTGCTGATCGACCTCATCAACCAGTACCGCCAGCCGCGCAACGGCGAACCCGGGATGAACGTGGCGGACGCGATCACGCACGGCGCCCGCCAGCGCCTCCGCCCCATCCTCATGACGGCGCTCGCCACGGTATGCGCCCTGACACCGATGGCGCTGGGCCTGACCGGCGGCGGCGGATTCATCTCCCAGCCCCTGGCGATCGTGGTGATCGGCGGCCTGATCTCCTCCACCGCCCTCACACTCATCCTGGTCCCGGTGCTGTACCGGCTCGTGGAAGGCCGGCGCGAGCGCAGGGCACTGCAGAAGTCGCTGCGCCGTGGACGCCACTCCGGGCCGGCCGTGACCGAGGACTTCCCCGACGACTTCCCCGAAGACGCTCCCCTGCCAACCAGTTCGCACTAGGAACCAGAACCCGGCGTCCCTGCCTTGTCCTCGGCCTCGACGTTAGGCTTGACGAGGGTCCGCGCTGCCTTGGGAGCCCTGTGCGTTCCGTGAGTTGCGTAGGTTCCCTTCGAGAGTCTGACGAGTCCAGCGGGTACCGCGACGGCTTCCCGGTGGCGGGGGCCACCGTGGCGCGGAACGCCGTAGCGAGGGCTCCCAGAAACCACGGCCGCGAGCGGTTTGGGGGCGACGGGGCTTGTCACCTCCCGCGCCGGGTTGCCGGTATAGGTTGCATCTTCCGGGACGTCTTCGCCCTTCATCAAGAGGGCGTCGGCACCGAGTGACGAACCATCCTGCATCGTCACCCCGTAGTTGACCCACGAATCCACGCCAAGGGAGCAGCGGTTGCCGAGAACGATGTAGTCGGACTTGAAGGCCCCGTCTTCCATGGAGTGGCCCTGAATGGTGGCTCCTTCATTGAACGCACAATCATCACCTATAGCCACAAGAGTTTTCTCCGGTATGTTGGCGCCGGCATCGTAGAGCCGCTTGCCGACCTTGACGCCCAGCATTCGCCAGATCACGGGCTTGAACGGGGTTCCGTTGAAGCCCGGCATGGCCAGCAGCTTCCATAGACGTTCGTGCCGCCAGAAGTAGGGGTCGTAGATGGAGCAGTATTGCGGCTTCAGGTGGCGGAAGCCCATGACCGAGCGCTCAACAAGCACGGCAATCAGTACGCGGAACAGCAGCAAGGTGAGCATCATGGCTGCGATCGCCAGCACACCGAGGAAGCTGAATGCCGACACGGCAACGGCGGCGCTAAACGTGGCAACAAACAACAGGAACCAGCGCACGGCCAGGAACAGCACCATGCTCAGGATGTTGTGCCGGTTCTTTGCCGGGAGAGCGCTGTTCCGCGCCTCTGCAATCGTCTGTTCATCAAATTGGGCGTCACGCTGAACAGACCGGGGAATCTCGAACGGCGGTGACCCCAGCAGGCCCACATCCGCACGGATCGGACCGTCGATCGGAATCATCACCTTCGTGGCCAAGAGACAGTTCTCCCCGACCCTGGATCCGATCGGAACACTGATGGCATTACCGAGAAAGTTGTGGCCAGCCAGGTGGACCCGCGAGAGACGGAACGACGTGCTTGAGAAGTCGGCGTTCATCATGTTGAGGCCGTCCGCGACCATAGTTCCTGTTCCCACTGAGCTCAGGAACGGCGACTCGTGGGCCAGTGTGGGGCCGAAGTTTGACCCGGTTTGCTCCACCCTGCCGAGGTTATAACCCAAGGCCTTCAGATAGTGCACTATATACGAACTGTCGCCGAAGACATCTTTGTACAGTTTGACGTTGGACACGCGGGCGATCATGCGCTGGATGGTGAAGTGCACGCCGTACAGCGGATAGACCTTTTCCGGCTTGATGAAGCGGTTGAGCAAACGCGGGATGCTGAAGATGATGATCAGGCCGGTGATCAGCCCGACAACGAACAGAACCACTGTTACGGCTAGTACGTCTATGAAAAAGTTTGGGGAGCCCGGCTGCAGGTGTCCCGTGCTCAGGTAGGGGGGCAGGAGCACGGCCAGCCCGAGAAGGCCCGCCGGAACCACCAGGACCAAACGGTTGAACAACTGGAGAAGGCTGAAAATGACCCTGCGTCGCGTGCCGCAATTAGTGGGCGGGACACGCAGGTAATTGGTGTTGGTGCGCGCAGCAGGCGAACCGTGCCAGATTTGTCCACCAGGTACAACCTGCCCGGTCTGCAACGATGAAGCATGTCCCAGCTGAGTGTCGTCTCCCATCGACGTAGCGATGTCCAACGTGGTTTTCTCCGACACAAGGACATTTCTGCCCAGCATCACGGGACCGGTTTCAATCATGCCCGAGCGTGCCCGATAGCATTGGAACGAGGAGTTCTTGTGGATGACTGTGTTGTCACCGACGCTGAGCAGGTCCGGGCACGCGGGCACCTTCCGGGAGAAGATCACCACCCCCTTGCCGATCTTTGCACCCAGGAGCCGCAGGTACACCACATACAGCGGAGAGCCGGCGAACAAGACCAGTGGATTTGCCCTGGTAAGTGTCTTGACTGCCCAAAAACGGAGATAAGCCAGACTCCATATTCGGATGTTGCCCGGCTTCCACCGCCCAACCAGAATCCACTTGGCGAGGATCGGGGTCGCGGAAAGGATCAGGAACATGGCGGCGCCGAAACCAATGGACCGCAGCCACATGTCAAATGGATTGCTGCCCCCGGATGTCCACTGGAAGCCGATAATCAGCAGGGAAGCAGCGTACGAAGTGTAACCCAGGAAAATCAGCAACTGAATTGCCCCGCACATGACGAACTGGAAGGTGCTGGGTGGTGGCATCGGAACCAGGGGTACAGCGTCGGTCTCTGCTACGGCCGCGCTGAGGACGGATTCACTGTGCCGGGCTTCGAGGCAGGCGGCGAGCTGCCGGACCGTCGGGTTCTCATAGATATCCTGCATCGCGGCTGCGGGCAGGGCGGTTTCTTTCCTGATGCGGGCGCAATAGCGGGCCATCAACAGCGAGTCGGCGCCAAGGTCGTTGAAGAAGTGGGCATCGGTGGAAACCTTCTCAAGGCTCAGGACGGTGCCAAGCTGCGCGGCCAGGGCCTCTTCGGCGGCGGTTGTGGGGGCAGTGAAGGACCCCGCGGCCGCCCGGCTGATCCTGTGTTCGGGACGGGGTAGCCGCTTCCTGTCCACTTTGTCACTGGCCATCATGGGAATGGCATCCAGCTGTTCAAAATAGGCAGGAACCATGTATCCGGGAAGCCTGGTGCGCAGCATCCGGTGGAGGTCATGGGCATCCACGCCCTCCACGTCCTGGCGCAGGGTGTAGTAGGCGGCCAGCTCCACGGTTCCTTGTTCCGGCTCATAAGTCTGAACGACTGCCTGTGCAATGCCGGGGAGCTGCAGGAGGACGGATTCTATTTCGCTCAGTTCGATGCGGTAGCCACGTATTTTGACTTGGGTATCGATCCGGCCGAAGTATTCGAGCTGCCCGTCGTCGTTCACCCGTCCGAGGTCCCCGGTGCGATAAATCCGGCCGGACGGGTTGTTCTCAATTCCGAGGAAATCCGGGACAAAGGCCCGCTCCGTCAGGTCCTGACGGTTCACATACCCGCGCGCCAGCCCCACCCCTGCGAGGCCGATTTCTCCCATTTCACCGCGCGGCAGGGCCCGAAGCCCGGCGGGATCCACAATGACCGCGGTGTAGGTGGGCAAGGGCACTCCGAGGGACACGGGCAGGTCCGGGTCCAGGACCGACCAGGTGGCAGTCACGGTCGCTTCGGTGGGGCCGTAGACGTTCAGGAAGCGCCGGCCGGGGCGGTGCCAGCGCATCACGAGATCCTTCGGGCACGCCTCTCCGGAGACCAGCAGGAACCGCAAATCGGGCAGGTCCTCGTCAAGCGTGGCCAGCAGCGTTGGAACGCAGCAAAGGGCGGTGATCCGTTTTTCCTGCAGGTACTCCGCGAGTTCGGCACCCAGCATGCTGGACCGGCCCGGCTTGGGCACCAGCGTGGCTCCGACCATCCAGGCAACCCAGATTTCCTCCACCGAGAAATCGAAGGCAATCGTCATGCCTTGGTACACGCGGTCCGTGGACTCAATCCCGTAGATGTCAGAGGCCACCCGGACAAAATTGCAGATGCTGGCCTGCTCCACTGCCACGCCCTTGGGCCGGCCGGTCGAGCCGGAGGTGTAGATAATGTATGCCAGCTCATCTTCGGTTCCGCCATGGTCCGCGCTTCCCAAACGGGAGGAGTCCTCGGCGTCGATCTGGGCCCGCACATCATCGACACACACCGTGACGGCGGCCACCTCAGGCAGCAGATCCCTCAGATGGGACAGAGACAGGACCATGGCCACGTTGGCGTCCTCGACAATGTACTGAAGTCGGTCAGGGGGAAATCCAGGGTCCAGGGGAACATAGGCCGCGTGGATCTTCAGAACGGCCAGCATCGCCACGTAGGCCCGCCATGGCTGGTCAAACAGCAGGGCGATGCGGTCACCCGGCCGGGCACCGCACACCAGGAGATGCCGCGCCAGCTGGTTCGCCCGTTCATCCAGCTCCGTGTACGTCAGGACAACGTCCCCCGCATCGACGGCAACCTGGTCGCCGCGCCCCTGTTCCCGCAAGCGGTCGCAGCTATCCTCAAACAGCCGGTCCAACCGCTCGCCCCGCTGCCAGCGGGCGGCCTGATCGGGCGCAGCCGACGTCAGGACAGTTCCGCCTTCCGAGCCGCCGATCATCGACATGATTCCCCGCAACTCGGGAGGTCTGGTGAGGCCGTTGCCGATCCTCGCGGTCTTGCCCATCCTTTAGCTCCTTCGCTAGAAGTGACGTGCCACAGTTCTGTCGCCCGCCGGAACAGGGGTCATATCCTGGCCGGAAATCGGGACCCACGTCTGGAGCGGGGGGCCAGCAGCGGGTGTGAGATGGCCTTCATGACCCGCCGCCGTTGCTTCGTCCGCCGGGGTCATGCCGAAGGCCCGCCGGACAGCGCGCTCGGCATCCGCGAGCCGGTCGGCGTGCGTGACAGCCCCCACGGACGTCTCGGAGATGTCGACGAGATCGAGCTCCACATCCGCGTCGGACAGGGCCTTGAGGAAGGTGCAGAAGATTTCCGGGGAAGACCGCATGCCCAGTCCGGTAATGGACACCCGGCCTACCCGGTCCTCGTGCTGCAAACCTTCAAATCCAATGCTTCCCTTTTCGGCATCCAGCACAGCAAGGGCGTTGCCTGCATGGGCAGCAGGCACGATCAGGGCAACGTCGGAACGCCTCGGGCCGGGGCCGGCCGTATTTTGGACAATTGCCTGGACATGCGCCCCGGAACGAGAGAGGACATGCAAGATGCGCGCCATGCTGTCCGGCTGGTCCGGAATTCCCACCACAGTGATTTTCGACGCCGAGTTGACCCCGGCTACTGCGGTCACCTCGGGTTGTTCCCTGGCGGGCTGGAGCAGTGGATGACGGTCAAGGCCGGGCAGAATCAACGTCCCGGACTCCGGCACGAAGGAGGACCTCACATGGATCGGAATACCGAACCGGCGGGCGTATTCAACACACCGCAGGTGCAGTACCTTGCAGCCGGAGGCGGCGAACTCAAGCATTTCCTCGCTCGAGAGGATCTCGATCTTCCGCGCCGTCGGGACAACCCGGGGATCCGCGGTGTAGACGCCGTCGACGTCCGTGTATATCTCGCAAATATCGGCTTCGAGCGCAGCGGCCAGGGCGACCGCGGTGAGATCCGAGCCGCCACGGCCGAGCGTGGTCACCCTGTTCCGTTTCTGCGTCCTGCCCTGGAATCCTGCGACGATGGGGACCTCGCCACGGGCCAGACTGCTGCGGACGCGGTCCGGCCTGACATCAGTGATGTGTGCCTTGCCGTGGATGTTGTCGGTAATGAGGCCGGCCGCACTGCCGGTAAATGTGCGGGGCAGCTGGCCGAGGTCCGCCAGGGCAATCGCCAAAAGGGCCGAGGACACAAGCTCGCCGATGCTCAGCAGGGCGTCAAGGTCCACAGGCAGCGGCCGGGCGGAAACTTCCGCGGCAAGATCGCAGAGTTCATCGGTGGTGTCCCCCATGGCGGACACCACCGCCACGACCCGATAGCCGTTGGTCCGTGTTTTGGCGATCCGCTCGGCTGCCCGGAGGATACCCGCGGCATCCGCCAGGGACGAACCGCCAAACTTTTGAACAATGACACTACCCGGGGGAATCGCCCGGTCGGTCTCCGCTAGATCACTGTCGTTGAAAGCTGTTGCCTTGCGGGTACCCATTTTGCTCCCCGAAATCTACTTCGATTCTTGCAAGGGGCACTGGCCCCTTTGAGCCGTTTTGCCCTGTTCGGATGCTCAAATGGTTGATCCCAAGGCCACCGGCTCCCCGGTCACAGTCACCGCGGCTGCAGCGAGAATATCGAGTCCCTTCTGAAGATCCTCGGGGCTGATAGTCAGCGCGGGCATCGTCTTGACCACTTCACCTTCGGGTCCGGACGTTTCCACGAGCAGACCACGGGCGAAGGATTCAGCCGCAATCTTCTCCGCAGTTTCGGGGTTGGGGTAGTAAACACCCGCGAGCAGTCCCCGGCCACGGACCGTGGCGCCTTCGACGCCCGCTGCGATCTGGGTAAGCCCCTCGTGGAGCTGGGAACTGAGCCCCGCGACGCTTGACTGGAAGCTGCCGTCCCGCCAGTAGTGCTCCAGGGCAGCGGCGCCGGTGACGAATGCCGGGTTGTGCCCCCGGAAAGTTCCGTTGTGCTCGCCAGGCTTCCAAATATCCAGTCCGGGTTTGAACAGTGTCAGTGCCAAAGGCAGTCCAAAGCCCGAGATGGACTTCGACAGGCAGACGATATCCGGAGTGATCCCCGCTTCCTCGAAGCTGAAGAAGGTCCCGGTCCGTCCGCAGCCGGCCTGCACATCATCCACGATGAGCAGGATGTCGTGTTCCCGGCACAGCTCGGCAAGGCCTCGCAGCCAGGACGCCCGGGCAGCCCTGAGCCCACCCTCGCCCTGGACGGTTTCCACGATCACCGCTGCGGGCTTATCGATGCCCGATCCCCTGTCCTCCAGGGCTTGCCGGAGCCACAGAAAGTCCGGCATCTGACCATTGAAGAACCCGTCATAGGGCATGCTCGATGTGTTCGTCAGCGGGACGCCGGCTCCCTGCCGTTTCATTGAATTGCCCGTGACCGACAACGATCCCAGGGTCATCCCGTGAAACGCATTGGTGAAGCTCAGGACATGCTGCCTGCCGGTAACCTTCCGGGCAAGCTTCAGGGCTGCCTCCACCGAGTTTGTTCCCGTCGGTCCGGGGAACATGACTTTGTAGTCCAAATTCCTGGGCTCGAGGATCAACTCCCGGAAGGTTTCCAGGAACCGCCGCTTGGCCGGTGTTTTCATGTCGAGTGAATGAACGATTGCGCCGGAGAGAAGATAGTCCACCAGCGGCTGCAGCAGCACCGGGTTGTTGTGCCCGTAGTTCAGTGCTCCGGCGCCGGAAAAGAAGTCCAAATATTCTCTGCCGTCTTCACTGTAGAGGCTGCTGCCGGACGCACGTTCAAACACGGTGTCCCAGCTGCGGCAGTAGCTGCGGACCTCGGACTCCAAGCTTTCGAAGATATCCATCTGTCGATGTCCCCCGTACTTCCGACTGGCGAAGATGCCCGAGCGCAAACACAACCCGGGTTTTCCGGATGACGGGCGCGGGAAGGGGACAGTGCAGCGCCTGCGGCGCACTGACCGTTGCTTTCACGGGGCCCGTATTTACTCCCGTATAGAGGTGCTCTAGGCGGGAACTGGGCAGATCCTAGACGCCTGCCCAAATGCTTTTCCGTTTCTTATCGTAAACTCAGGAAACTCACAGCACCTGAGTAGCGGGTACCTGTCTTTTCCCCTCAAACGGCTGATTAACTACCCGATTCGGCAGCGTTTCTCACCTTCGGCAACCCCGGGCTACTCGGAAAAATGCGGGCCGCCGGGCATCCGGCGGACATGGGCGCCGGCGCCATGGACATCCCACTTCCTCGGCCAACTGCGACGGCGAACGGGACGAGGGATGGGACACCGTTTTGAGTTTCGTGTCAAAGGCGAAACTGGTGTTTAGCCGGTCTTGGCCATCGCGTAGGCCACGGTGCCGTAGGCCAAGGCGCCGGCCATTTCGGTGAGTAGGTCCGGGTTGGTGTTGGCGATCGTGTCGCAGGCCTCGTGGTAGCAGGGATCAAGTACCTTGCCGGCCGCCCCGCCAAAGGACTGCGCCTGGGCCTGGGTCTTCTTCTCGACATCGCCGGTGAACAGCCCGCCGCCGGGAATGCCGGCCGAGAGGAAGGCGTCGTAGTCCGAGCCGCCGTCAAAGGGCGTGGTCTCGGCCGGCAGCGCGT
>Ga0207691_10000234_pt1 | contig 54055 bp, 45 predicted proteins | sample KBSM13metaG_FD_184327 | JGI IMG/M metagenome (GOLD analysis project Ga0207691, IMG submission 184327) | Miscanthus rhizosphere microbial communities from Kellogg Biological Station, Michigan, USA - KBS M1-3 metaG (SPAdes) (version 2) | ecosystem: Host-associated > Plants > Roots > Rhizosphere >...
GGAAATAACATCAGTGACGTTTTCTTTTCCGCTTTCAAATCATACCAGTAAAAAGAAGAGGCGATGGATGCCCGGAACCCATTAATTCCTCCATAGCCCATTGTGAAATCTTTCTCTATACCGTGGTCAACGAGATTCCGGTAGGTCTTTGGCAGAGACATACGGATATAATGCTGCCGGCTGTATTTCACCGGTCTGCCAATGATTTTTTCCATTTCATCGATCTCTTCCATGAGAATGGCCTCTTCGTCCCCGCTCTGCCAGGAGGGATGTACGCCTACTGTATATCCACCTGCGTGGTAGGCGACAAGCGAACGCATAGCTTCTTTAACAGGTGATATGTTCTTATCGTACAGCGCTGTTTTCTTTGCAAGGAGAAAAAAATAATAAGCGCGGGTTCTGCAATAAAGATGAAGGGAATCCAGCCATTCGTATGAATCGAATGGATCCTTTTTACTGCTGAACAATACATCCCAGCGGTCTTTGATATCACGCCAGTCCCTTTTTACAATCGATCGTGCAAATCCACCCAGGTTACGTACAAACCCTTTATGCCGGTAAGAATAGGCCATGTCAATGTCGTAGGTGGGGATGAATTTGAAATCCTTCATCCTGAAAATGAGACCTGGATATTTCTGCCTCAGGGCAGATTTAAGATCTTCCAGCCAGTCATTGACCAGGGGTCTGTCGAGAAATCCCTCCCTAAATGCCAGGGAGGCTTCATGAGGAAACCGGTTATACCTGTCGGGTTGAAAGGAAAGATATTCTTCATACCGGCTTATGAGATAAAAAACTGCCGACAATATATCAAACGGGAAGTCGCCTTCGGAAGGAAAAAAAGCCTTCTTCCCGGCAAATTCCATGCATTCAATCTTTTGATCACGGATAGAAGTTTCAAAAATCAATCCGGCCGGCCGGATATGAAATTCCTCATTGCTTATCCTTTGACCGGAGTAATTGATTTTCGGGGACCCATATTGCTGAAATACCTTTTTGTTATGCGTAAGACCAACGGGCTCATTGAAAAGTTCCTGGCCGATCAGGTCCAGCACGTATCCAAGGCGGGGGCTGTTGTCTTCACTGTAAAAAAGCATGTTCAGGATTTGTGCTTTTCTAACCAGCGTTGATTGAAACTTTTATCAGCAAATTTCAGGTCCGCGCGTTGCCTTGTCCAGCCTTTGAATACCCGGTTGATAAACCAGTTTTTCAGGCGTGCATTTCCCATGTTCATCCATTTCCTGTGAAGGCTGGCCTGCTTCCATCCGTTCCAGGCAAGCTTTTCCATCCAGCCTGCGGATCCCTGCTTAACGGCTTCATGCCGGTTCTCGAGAAGGATCTCGTGAAGGTTTATTTTAACTGCGCAGACTTCCGTGCAGTTTCCGCAAAGCGAAGATGCATAACTCAGGTGTTTCCATTCACCGATGGGTTTTAAGTGGGGGGTGATAACAGCTCCGATCGGGCCGCTGTAAGTGGTGCCATAGCTGTGGCCGCCCACATTCTTATAGACCGGGCAGGCGTTCAGGCAGGCGCCGCAACGAATGCAATAGAGGCTTTCACGAACCTTGGTGTTGGCCAGCATATTTGTCCGCCCGTTGTCCAGGAGGATCACATACATTTCATCCGGGCCGTCGAATTCACCAGGCTGCCGGGGGCCGGATACAATAGAATTATAACTCGTTATGCGCTGGCCTGTTCCAAAAGTGGCAAGCAAAGGCCAGAATAACGCCAGATCATTCAGGGATGGAATTATTTTTTCAATGCCGGTGATGACGATATGGGTTTTGGGGAAAGAGGCACAAAGACGTCCATTTCCTTCATTCTCCGTAATGGCGATGCTTCCGGTTTCTGCAACAATAAAATTCGCCCCCGTAATACCGATTTCAGCCTGCAGGTATTTATCGCGCATTTTATGACGCGCGATCATCGTGAGTTCTGTGGGAGAAAGGTTGGGGGCAGTATTCAGTTTTTCGTGAAAAAGCCTGGCGATATCTTCCTTGCTTTTATGCATCGCGGGCGTCACTATATGATAGGGAGGCTCACCGTCCAGTTGCTGGATATATTCACCTAAATCAGTTTCCAGGCTTTCGATCTGGTGATCTTTCAGGAAATCATTGAGGTGGATTTCCTCCGTGACCATGCTCTTACTCTTGACAATGGCCCGGCAATTCTTTGCTTTACATATGGCAAGGATTTCCTTTTGTGCCTCCTCCGTATTCTCTGCCCAGATTACTTTGCCGCCCCGTTTTGTGAAAGCCATTTCAAATCTTTCGAGCTGGGCATCCAGGGTCTCAAGGGCGCGCCACTTGATATTTTTTGCCCTTTCCCTTGCCAGATGGAGTTCCTGGAATTGCTGTTTACCCTGTGGAACAACGGCATTGTAACGGCCGATATTGAAGTTGATCTTTCGCCGGTGTTCGAGGTCCGCCGCTTTGACGAAACTCTTATCCTGAAAATCAGAAGCAGGGTCGGTGTTTGTCATAGGTTGAAGATAATAAATTATACGAGCCGGTACTATTTGCTGTTCACTCCGCTCAGGGAGTCAATGCTGTCAATTCCACCGGTTACGCGGCACCGAAAAACAATACGCACGACATATTTACGCGCCTCATCTCCGCCATCTTCGTTTTTCTGGTAAAATTTTTTGTACGTCGCCCGGTATTCTCCCGTGATCACCTCGTCCGGCTTATATTCCGGATTGTTGTACAATTCCAGAGACTGGGTAACGGGTTCGACGTTTAGCGATTTTTGGTATACCGTGTCATCTTCTGACCATTTATATACCTCCTGGTTATTGGTATTGGCATGCAGAGATCCCGTGAAATGTTTGTCAACAATTTTCAACCCGACACCGACGCCCACCTTAAAACCGAGCCCGCTGTTCAGCAGAAGTGTATCGTTGTATTTGAAGCAGAGAATACCGGCAGAGAAAAAAGCATAACCGGTTTTTGGAGGAAGAACCGGTTCACCGTTAAGGTACAGGTAGAAGTCGGCAAGATTGTACTGAAGCTTGGCGCGGGTCTTCTTCTTCAGCAGCATTTTTGAATTGATGTTATAGCTCCGGCTGCGCACTTTAAACTGGCTCCACCCTTTCCAGTGCCTGCTTACTGAATCCCGGTAAAATGCGGCCCTTTCTTTTGCAACAGAATCATGAATAATGTCTGCCCGTCTTACCGAATCCATATAACCAACGGATTCAAAACCTGATGAGTCTTCCTGAAGCGGGGGAATGGTCTTTTCGGAACTATCCTGGGCTACAGTGCGAAAAACCGGCGAGAGGCCGGACAGAACAAAAATAAGTACGGGGAAAATTTTCATAGAGACCGTCAGACTTTATCTTTTTTCAGGTGGGCTGCCGCGGCTTCCAGCGCGGAGTAAAATTCGGTACCGTATTTCCTGACAAGCGCTTCTTTGAGAAACACGTAGACGGGAACTTTCAACTGCTGGCCCAGTTTACAGGCAGGCCGGCAAAGCGTTTCCCGGGGTTCGTAGTTCAGGTATTCCTGGTTCCTCCGCCTGCTTCTGGTAACTTTTGCAGGGAACAGGTGGCAACTGACGGGTTTCTTCCAGGTGATTTTTTTTTCAAGGCAGGCCTGTTCAATGCCGCATTTAATTATTCCGTTTTCATCACGGTGTCCGTATGCGCAAATCTTACCCTGAATAGTGGGTGTCACCCATCCGAATTCGGCATCAAACCGGTAAAGGCCCTGTTCGTCTATCTGCTTCAAACCTTCCGGAGTGAGATAGGGTCTTATTTCACCGATAAAAGTACGGAGGTGTACGAGTTCTTCATCAGTAAGCGGCGCACCGGCGTCGCCGTCTTCGCAGCAGCCTCCCTTGCATTTATTCAGATCGCATACGAATTGCTCCGTAACCATGTCATCGCTGACCAATATGTTGTCAATAGCTATCAAAAACCGGGGGTTAAATTCCAGCTAAGATAAGATTTCAGGAAGGAATCAGGATGGGTTTTTCCACCGCAGCGTATTGATGAGGTGATTCATATCCTGCTGGATAAAGTCGTTTACAATACTGAGGGAATCGGCATTCGGTGTAGTGTCAAAATAAAGGGCGCCGCGCAAAAAATGATGCAGGCTATCGCTGACAAAGAACTGTTTTGCCGTGGCCGCATTTCCGCCGACATTAAAAAAAATACCATGCACGCCCAGTGGAGAGCTGATCAGCGAGTCTTCGATGGAACTGGCTTTGTACGTGTGCTTATAAGTCATTTTATACGCATCTTCCCTGAGTTTATCGAAGTTCCCGTTAACATCTTTATAACTAATATATATTCTCGCATTAAACCTTGGAAAGTCAATGTTTATCCAAAAAGGATTTTCGGGCCTGTCGCCGAAAAAGGAAGTGTCCCGTTGGATACGAGCATAAGTGGGATATTCAAAAGAATACGGGAATTCAGGACGATTAAAACTTTGATATTCATGGGATGGGAAATCTATCCGGAAATAACCCCGGGGCTTTGGCGTATAGGGGCTGTTGCAGGAAATAATGAAACCCGGAAGTAAACAGCAAATCGCGTAGTTTCTGAATCGCAAGGGTAGGTTTTTTATTGGTTTATCCGGACTCTGACTTTTTTTATCCGGCTGCTGTCGGCCTCCAGAACGATGAATTCAAAATCACCGCATTGAATGCTGTCGTCTACTTTTGGAATTTCCCCGGACAGTTCCAGTATCAGGCCTGCCAGTGAATCTGAATCTCCTTTCACAGTATCGAAGGTATCGACCGGCAGGTTCATGGATTTGCAGACATCATTGATCATTGTCCTGCCTTCAAAGATAAAAGAACCGTCTTCCTGTTTTGCTGCAGATACCTCATCCTCATCGAATTCATCCTTAATGTCCCCTATCACTTCCTCCATGATGTCTTCCAGCGTAACGATACCACTCGTTCCACCGAATTCATCCACGACAATGGCAAAATGGATTCTGCTTGACTGAAATTCCTGCAAAAGGTCTTTGATCATTTTGTGCTCATGCACAAAATGGGGAGCGCGGAGCAGTGGATGCCAGTCAAAATTATCAGGTTCGTTCAGATAGGGAATAAGGTCTTTTGTGTGGACCATTCCCGTAATTTCATCGAGGCTTTTCCTGTATACGGGGAGACGTGAATAGTGAAGCTCTTCAATTTTTCGTTTCACCTGGCCAAAGTTCAGTTCGGCTTCAATACCACTTACGTCAAGCCTTGTCTTCATGATCTGCTTGACTGTGATATTCCCGAACTTAATTATGCCTTTAAGAATATTTTTTTCTTCTTCGGTGGTGTCGTTATCAATGGCATGATCCAACTCCTCCAGGCTGTTCTGGGCAGAACGCTGGCTGCCGAATAATCTTTCCAGTTTTTCCTGCTGGTTGGCAAGGAGAATGCCCAGCCTCCGGAAAAGCAGATGGATGACCTCGGTAACGCCGGAGGTATAAAAGGCAAACTGCAGGGTATTCTGGCTGGCCCAGACTTTTGGCATTACTTCCCCGAAGAGAATAAGTACAAAACTGACCATCACGGCCTTCATTGCAAACTCAAGGAACCAGAGTTCTTTTTTAAATACGATTACCTGGTCGATTAGAAAATTGGAAAGAATGATAATACCGATATTAAGCAGGATATTAGCGATCAGCAGGGAAGCAAGAAGCGCCTTGGGTTCTTCAAGCAGATTTACTATCCTTCTCCAGGAACTGTCCTGTTTGGTTTTCAGGATGTTGATCTCCTTGTCGCTGAGGGAAAAAAAGGCAATCCTTGATCCGGAAACGATAAAGGACATCACCAGAAAAAAAAGAATAAGAATAACGAGGATGGTGGTAGCCTGCGCGTTGATAAATAAAAAAAGACCCGGATGGCCGGGGTAGGTTGACAAGTTTAAAGGGTGATCCAAAATTCTTGGTTTCGTTAACAATCCATTATCCGCGCGGAAAATGCGGGAAATTCCTTCACGCAGGATTGTAAATTTAATAAAACTTGGCTATTCCGCTAAAATGGAATATCGGATGAAGGATCTCCGACATTCGAGGCGTCTGAACCATTGAAGCCCTCCACGCTTTCTGGAGGCGGGACGTGGGCATGATTCCCCTCCAGCTTCTTATCAAGCATAATCAGGTTATCGCCAACTACTTCCGTTGCAAATTTTTTGTTTCCTTCCTTGTCTTCCCAGCTTCGGGTTCTTAGTCTTCCTTCAATATAAACCAGGCTTCCCTTGTGAAGGTATTTTTGTGCGAGCTCCGCCAGTCCCCTCCAGAGTACCACGGTATGCCACTCAGTTTGTGAGATCAGCTTGCCCGTCCTGTCTTTAAAGGTTTCTGTTGTTGCGAGGGAGAATTTCGCGACGCCGATATTGCCTTCCAGATATTGCACATCCGGATCCTTTCCCAAATTTCCTATAAGCATTACCCTGTTAACGCCTCTCATGATCGTGCTGATTAATTGGTGATGGTTGTGACCGCTGAAACCGGTTCAACTCCGCTATTATCCATCAAATATTTTACCATGAATCAACGCGGCAGGAGATTCAGTCCCTCCTGCGCTATTATCCGGGGAAACGGATACAGAGCAATATGCCTGAGGGACACGGGTTGATACCCTTCAATAACATCCAATGGCGCATCCACGACGATAAATCGCGCCCTGATATGTTGATGAGTAAGGGTTTGGGAGAATTCGGGTGAGACAGAACGTATCCCGATGCGCCGGTTTCCAAAGTGCAGGCGAAAAAAATCAGTTTTTACAATCTGGTCCTGAGGTAAATTTTTCACAGTTTCCAGCAGAATGAGTTCATACAGATTATTCCATATGTCTTTGCCCTCCCTTTTGCGAATCCATACCTTTTTACTATCCGGACCTGCTATGATGTAGTTAAAGTGGCGTACCGTCCTTTCTTTGATGGCTTTTTTTACCGGGAGTGCTGAGGTCCAGTCATTAAGATAAGCCTGGCAGGATGCCGAAAGAACGCATTGACTGCAAAGCGGGTTTTGGGGTTTACAGACTGTTGCTCCAAAATCCATGATCGCCTGATTGTAAACACCAGGCTGATTTTTGTCCAGCAGTTCTTCTGCAAGTGAAGCGTAGATTCTCCTGCCTGCAGCGGATTGTTTTTCGAGAGCGACACCAAAATACCTTGACAAAATTCTTTCCACGTTGCCGTCCACAACAGCATGCGGCAGTTGAAAGGCAAAAGAAGCAATGGCAGCCGCAGTATAATGACCGATACCTGGAAGACGAAGAAGTTCTTCATAAACGGATGGAAATCTGCCCTCGTACTGTCCGACAATTTTCTGTGCGCTGGAAATCAGATTTCTGCAACGGCTGTAATATCCAAGTCCCTCCCATGTTTTAAAAACTTCTTTTTCTCCTGCAGATGCGAGATCCTGAACAGTTGGAAATTTTTTTATAAAGCGCTGGTAGTAAGCAGTTCCCTGTTCCACCCTCGTTTGTTGCAGGATGATCTCACTCAGCCAGATCCGGTAGGGGTCTTTTTCTCCCTTCCAGGGAAGCGCCCTGTTGTTGGTTTTGTGGTGCCAGGAAAGAAGTTTTTTTGTGAAATCAAGCTTCATGGAACAGCAAAATAATCATCTCCGCCGACTTATAGAACCCTGATAGTCAAATACTTATAAACAGCTGATATGCAGGGTCTTATATAATAGCTGAAAAACAAGTTCAGCTTTTTTTACAAATTCTTGCAGTTTAATTTTTTTGTTATATATTTAAAATCAGAAACTTATAAATCATTTTGCAATGAGAAAGGCAGACCTCGTGAATCAAATTTCCGACAAGACCGGAATTCCAAAAGTGGATGTACTGGTCACCCTGGAAACCATGTTCAAGGAAGTGAAAGACACACTTTCCAAAGGTGAAAATATCTATATCCGTGGATTCGGAAGTTTTATCACGAAAAAAAGGGCCGCAAAAATTGGCCGGAACATCAAGAAAAACGTAGCTGTTCATATACCCGAACATTTTATCCCTTCATTCAAGCCTGCAAAAGAATTTGTTGCGGAGGTGAAAAAATTACAATCTATTCAGGATAATCAGCCAAACCCTGACGAAGAGATGTAATTTCGCCGGATAAAATGCCGAAGTGAACAAAAAGCAAGTTATCGTAGCATCCGCCGGATTTCTATTTCTTCTGGTTATTTACTTTTTCGGTCACACGGTTCCTCCAAAAAAACAGTCATCCGATACCGGCTCTACTGCCTCAGCATCGCAATCACTTGATATTAACGCTGTTCTCAATGCTTTGAAAGCGAAACTTACGCCCTCGCAGTCAGAACACGTGAGCCGGCTGCAATCGGCCGTGGTTCGTGGAGATGTAAAAGACCAGCAGATAAAAGCGGATCTGCAACTGGCTTCGTTCTGGAGAGATTCCTCCGAAAACGGCTTCCTGCCCTACGCTTACTACACGGGTGAAGCCGCAAAATTGGAAAATTCTGAAAAAAGTCTCACTTTTGCAGCCCAATTATTTTTGAATAACCTTCGGAGTCAGGAGAATCCGGCGCTCAGGTCATGGATGGCTTCACAAAGCCGGGACTTGTTTGAAAGAGCTGAAGTTCTGAATCCGGGCAACGATTCAACAAAAATCGGGTTGGGCGCAACATATATTTTCGGCGCGTCGGGAGAACCGACAGATGTCATGAAGGGAATCCAGAAAATCCTGGAAGTGGCCCGAAGGGATTCACTGAACATGTATGCGCAGCTGATGCTGGGGCTTGGAGGGATCGAATCAGGCCAGTACGACAAAGCCATCCAGCGTCTGATCAAAGTGGTGCATTTCGATCCGGCTAACATTGAAGCGGTATTAAGCCTCGGGGAGGCTTATGAAAGAACCGGGGATATCGCAACGGCAAAGATCTGGTACGCAAAGGCAACGAAACTGACCACCAATCCGGAACTGATCGAAGCGATCAACGAACGGATAAAGTCATTAAAATAGAACGCTCGCGGAGCGGGTTTGGAAATCATTAGTTAACTAAAAAGGAATTATCAATGCCTTGTGGTAAAAAAAGGAAACGGCATAAAATTGCAACTCATAAGAGAAAGAAAAGATTGCGTAAGAATCGTCACAAGAAAAAGAACAAGTAAGACCGTACTCCGGCCGGTACAGTCCGGCCTGTTCTGCTGAAAACATTTATATGCTAACGCTTGCAATGCTTGCCGCATCCGCATAAGCTGTTAAATCAATTAAATCCCCTTCAGCATTCGATTCCTTTTAGTGTAGCACCGGATAGGCAGAGTAAATGTTATAAAAACATTGAACAAGGAACTGATCATCAACGCAGCCCCTCAGGGAGTTGAAATAGCCCTGCTGGAAGATAAAAAGCTGGTGGAATTACACCATGAAAAAACTGACGCCAGCTTTGCGGTGGGTGATTTGTACCTCGGTAAGGTAAAAAAACTTATACCCGGACTGAACGCAGCATTTGTGGACGTTGGTTTCGAAAAGGATGCATTTCTGCATTATACCGATCTGAGTCCTTATGCGAGATCCCTCCTGAAATTCACCCAGCAAAGCATCCAGGCTCCCAAGGATCACGAAAATGATTTCGGCGGGTTTTCGGTTGAACCGGAAATCGTGAAGACAGGAAAGATCAACGAAGTACTGAGCGGAAAACCAAATATCCTGGTTCAGATTCTTAAAGAGCCGATAGCGGCGAAAGGACCCAGGCTGAGTTGTGAAATTTCCCTTCCCGGCCGTTTTGTCGTCATTACCCCCTTTAATGATATTGTAGCTGTTTCGCGAAAAATTCATTCCTCCGACGAAAGAAAAAGACTGCAGAAAATCGTAGAAGCGATCAAACCGAAAAATTTCGGAGTGATTGTGCGTACGGCGGCTGAAGGAAAAAATACTGCCGAATTACACGAAGACCTGACTGACCTGGTAGCCACCTGGAAACTTATTCAGCGTAATCTTTCTGGCGCCGCCGCCCCGGCCAAGATCCTGAGTGAACAGACCAAGACCACCAGCATGCTCCGGGATTTACTGAATGAAGACTTCAATAAGATCGTTGTAAACGATAAAAATCTTTTCAACGATACAAAGACTTATATCCAGCGCATTGCCGCTGACAGGATTGACATCCTCTCCTTTTATAGTAACGGGTCTCCAATTTTCGATCATTTTGGGATCACCAAACAAGTCAAGGCAAGTTTTGGCAAAACGGTGAACCTTCCCAGCGGTGCATACCTCATTATCGAACATACCGAAGCCCTTCATGTAATCGACGTCAACAGCGGGTATAAAAGCGTTAGCAATAACCAGGAACAAAACGCGCTGGAAACGAATCTTGAAGCCGCCGAAGAAATTGCCCGTCAGCTTCGTCTGAGAGACCTGGGAGGAATAATCGTGGCGGATTTCATCGATATGAAACTCCCTGACAACAAGAGGAAACTCGTGGAGGCCATGGAGTCCTTTATGCGGACAGACCGCGCAAAGCACGCCGTTTTGCCGATTTCCAAATTTGGTCTTATGCAGATCACCCGGCAAAGAATGAAGCCGGAAATCACAATCAATACCCAGGAAATCTGTCCAACCTGCAATGGAACCGGAAAGATCTCCTCAGCCCTGATCCTTGAAGATGAAATCGAGAAAAATCTGAGTTATCTGCTTAATCATCAGCATAAGAACCTGACCCTGATGGTCCATCCGATCATATACGCCTACCTCACCAAGGGCGGCTGGCTTTTCAGCAAAAAGTGGAGCTGGCGCAGAAAATATAAACAGCCTATCCATATTACCGAGAACAATGGATATCATCTCACAGAATTCCATTTCTTCGACAAACAGGAAGAAGAGATCAAGCTCTGACGGGCTCCCTTTTTCTCCTTTTTTTCCCTTTTTTACCCCCTTTCATATTACCTAATAACTTAATATTTCCATTTTTTTTTACCCTTCCGGCGGACGTGCAAAAACTGCGTATTCTGGGTGTTCACGACCGTTCATTTTCAGTGATTTATCGAAAGACTGCAATAAACAGCCTCCATTTAAAACATTGTATATCAAAATGTTACAAAGGATTTAAAGAGCGAATACAATTCCGGTAAGGGGTTTTAAAGTTATGCACAGGGAGAAAAAATTATTTTGTTATGTGGCCTGAATTTGTAATTTAGTGGAAGAATTTAATGGGTTAGTAAGTAAAAGGTCGGCTCTCGTAGCCGGCCTTTTTACTTTTCATCCATACCAGCCATTATCTTTAGTGATGCCTAAATTAAAAACCGCTTTCTTCTGCAATCATTGTGGCTATGAAAGCGCAAAATGGCTCGGCAAATGTCCTTCATGCGAACAATGGAACACTTTCACGGAAGAAATCATCAGTAAAGACGAAAAAGTACCTGCTGCTGACTGGAAAAAAAATTCCGGCCAAAAAGAAATCAGAACGATTTCAATTCATGAGGTCATCAGCGGAGAAGAAAAAAGAATTGCAACACCCGATGCAGAACTTAACCGCGTGTTGGGAGGAGGAATAGTTTCCGGGAGTATTGTCCTGGTAGCCGGTGAGCCGGGTATTGGAAAGAGTACACTTTTTCTTCAGGTAGGACTTCAGATGAAAGATCTGGTTACCCTGTATATCAGCGGTGAAGAAAGTGAACAACAGATACGAATGCGTGCAGACCGGCTCAGAATCAGCAATCGCAAGCTGATGGGTTCGTCCGAAAATTTTTACCTGCTGACTGAAACTTCCATGCAGGCCATTTTTCAGGAGATAAAAAAATTGCAGCCCCAACTTGTGATCGTTGATTCCATTCAAACCCTTCAGTCGCCTTATATAGATTCCACTCCGGGAACCGTATCGCAGATAAGAGAGTGTGCAGCAGAGTTTTTGCGGTATTCCAAAGAAAGCGGAACTCCGGTCTTTCTAATCGGTCACATTACAAAGGATGGGATCATTGCCGGTCCGAAGGTTCTCGAGCATATGGTAGACACTGTATTGCAATTTGAAGGTGACAGGCATTATGCTTACAGGATACTGCGAACGCTAAAGAACCGCTTCGGATCGACTGCCGAGCTGGGTATTTATGAGATGAGCGAAGAAGGCATGCAACCGGTAAACAATCCAAGTGAAATACTGATCACACAAAAGGATGAAAACCTGAGCGGAACGGCTATCGCAGCCACCATTGAAGGACAACGGCCACTGTTGATTGAAGTGCAGGCACTGGTAACGGCATCAGTCTACGGGACGCCGCAAAGAACAGTAAGCGGATTTGATCTCCGCCGCCTTCAGCTTTTGCTGGCCGTACTTGAAAAAAGAGGGGGTTTTCACTTTGGAATTAAAGACGTATTTCTAAATATTGCAGGCGGACTGAAAGTGGAAGATCCCTCCATCGATCTTGCAGTGCTTTGCGCATTACTGAGTTCTTTTGAAGATCAACCTATTGCTTCCGATACCTGCTTTGCCGGTGAAGTGGGCCTGAATGGTGAGATCCGTGCGGTGAACAGAATAAACCAGAGGATTTCTGAAGCGGAAAAACTGGGATTCAGCAAAATACTCATATCCAAGTATAATCAGAAAAGTTTAAAAAACCACACTCACCAGATCGAAATCAAATGGATGGGAAAAGTGGAAGAAGTTTATAAATATCTGTTTTAAGGTTTCCGTGCGGGGCGATATATATGCATACTGTGCCAAAAGCGCTGCGCCCGCTGATTGATTTATTCTTTCCTTACACCTGCTGTGGCTGCGGTTCAAATCTTATTCAGGAACCGTCGCTGTTTTGCCTGCATTGTCTCGCAACGATGCCTGTAACAGGTTTTGAATTTCTCGCCGGAAATCCTGTAGAAAAAATATTCTGGGGAAGGGCCTTTGTTCATGCAGCTTCCGCTCATTTATATTTTGTGAGCGGATCTCCCATTCAACACGCACTGCATCTTCTCAAATACAGGAACAGGAAAGATATTGGTTTATTATTCGGAAATATGATGGGCAGATCGCTTGGATTATCTGGAAGATTCAGCGAATGCACCGACATCCTGCCGCTCCCTCTCTTCGCAAAACGGCAGAAGCAAAGAGGTTATAACCAGTCAGCCCTTATCGCTGAAGGCGTTTCTGCTGCAATGAAAATTCCCGTTCAATACGGCTGGCTAACCCGGATAAAGGAAACACAGACGCAGACAAATAAAAACAGGATAGAACGGTGGCAGAATATGGAAGGAAAATTCAACATCTCTGACCAGGACAAACTGAGTCACCGTCATATTCTGCTGGTGGATGACGTCATTACGACCGGTGCTACGCTTGAGGCTTGCGCAGGGGTCATCCGGTTCGTACCAGGCGCACGGGTCAGCATTGCCTGCCTCGCCCACACTGTTCCTTCTTAATTGGGTGCGAGTTACTATTTTTGACGCGATGAACAGATGGCTTACCCTCTGCCTGGCAGCTGGCATTTTCATTCTCTCCTGTCAGAAAGAATCCACACCCAATGGAACGGACAGGTTATTTCTGTCTGCTGACAGCCTGCAATTCGATACGCTGTTCACGAATACGGGCAGCGTAACCCAGAAAGTCAGACTGATCAATAACAACAGCCGCAGTATATCGGTCTCGGATATCCGCCTGATGGGTGGTGCCGGTTCTGCTTTCACCATTAATATCGATGGAAATCCCGGACCCGTGGCGTCCAACCTGAGCATTGCAGGCAATGACAGTCTTTATATTTTCGTAAACCTCTTCATCCGGCCAGGCGCTGATCCAAAACCTTTCCTGATTTCTGACAGCATCCGCATCAGTTACAACGGAGTTGAACAATATATCCAACTCTCCGCCTGGGGTCAGAATGCGCATTTCCTGACCGGCGCAGTCATACGAAAAGACACCGTTTGGACAAACGATCTTCCTTTTGTAATCTATGGCGGCCTGAGGGTGGACAGCAATATCACGCTTACCCTTCAGACAGGCACACGCGTCTATCTGCATGCTGATGCCCCGTTTTATGTAGACGGCACCCTGCAAGTCATGGGAGGTCCGGCAGACAGTCAGCAGGTCGTTTTTACAGGCGACAGACTTGACAAACCATATGCCGGATATCCCGGTTCCTGGCCAGGTATTTATTTCAGCGCAGCAAGCAGGGACAATAAGTTAAACTACCTGTCTGTTCAAAATGCATACAGAGGAATTGTGACGGAAGGACCGGGGGTATTGCCCAATCCCAAAATTCTGATGACTCAATGCTCCATCTCCAATGCTCTTTCTGAGGGTATGCTGTGTGTAAAGTCGTCCGTCCATGCGGTGAACTGCCTGATCAGCAATTGCGGACAAAATATTGTAATTGGTGGCGGAGGCAGCTATCAGTTTGAACAATGTACTGTCGCTTCTTATTCTACAATTTATTTCCCGCATCAGTTCCCGGTTCTGTCTGCTTCCAATTCAGGTATGGTGGGGAATCAGCAGATATCCGGCGATCTGAATGCCAAGTTCCTCAATTGTATTTTCTGGGGAAGCGAAGGAATAAATAATGAGGCAGAGCTGATAAACCAGCCAGGCACAGGATTCAGCGTTTCCATGGGCCATTGTATTCTGAAACAGCAGGACTATCCGGCTGATCTCGACAGCAGTTTTCTTTTTTTGAACCAGGATCCTTTTTTTATGAACACCGGCCGCCCGCCCGAAAGAGTCTTTGATTTTCATTTACTGGCTTTGTCTCCCGGTGTGAATGCAGGCGCTGATCTGGGCATTTCCATTGACCTGGACGACAATCCCCGTCCGGTTGATCAGCCTGATCTGGGCTGTTACGAACGGCAATGACTTTCAGACGGATTGGCGTAACTTCGAAGAGTAAACATTGATATATCTGATAAATTATAAATTATGTTACGTCTGCTCGTCCTGCCCATGATGTTAATGATCAACATGAGCGTATATGATTTTAAAGTGCCTTCTCTGGATGGTGGCACCATCGATCTTTCTGCATATAAGGGAAAAAAGCTTCTCATTGTAAATACCGCTTCCAAATGCGGCTTTACTCCGCAATATGCAGATCTGGAAAAGCTTTACTCCAAGTATAAGGACAAACTGGTGATCATCGGATTTCCGGCGAATGACTTTGGTCAGCAGGAACCCGGTACCAACTCTGAAATCCAGGAGTTTTGCAAGAAGAACTACGGCGTAAGTTTTCCGATGGCAGCCAAGGTGGATGTTGTGGGTGACAATACTGCCCCTCTATTTAAATATCTTACCGAGGAAGCAATTAAACTGGGTACCCCGGCCCCTGTGATCAAATGGAATTTTACCAAATTCCTTATTGATGAAAACGGAAAACTCATTGCGGTATTTCCCAGCAAAGTCAGTCCGATGAGCGAAGAAATTACTTCTCATCTCAACTAAGTCCATTCTACGGAATGCTATTTAAAGAAGTGGTCGGCCAGCAGGAGATCAAGATCAAAATGCGTGGCCTGATCAGAAATAACCGCCTTAGCCATGCCCTGTTGCTCAATGCACCTGAGGGAGCAGGCGGATTGCCTCTTGCCCTTGCTTTCTCGCAGTTTCTGGTATGCGAAAAGAGCGCTCAGGCTGACAGGGAGGAAAATTTTCCCGAAGAGAGTTGCAACGAATGTCCTTCCTGCGTAAGGGCATCCAGGATGATCCATCCTGATATTCATTATGTATATCCTGTAGTTACCCGGAAACCCGGAGAGAAAACGGTCAGCACGGACTACATACCCGAATGGAGGGAATTCATTGCGCAAAATCCCTATGGAAATCTGTTCGACTGGCTGCAGTTTATCGGCGCTGAAAATAAACAGGGAAATATTTCGGCCCAGGAATGCAGTGAGATCAACCGGAAGCTGAATTTAAAGAGTTTTGAAAGCGGATATAAGATCCTCATTCTCTGGATGCCTGAATTTCTTGGAAACGAGGGAAATAAACTGCTTAAACTTATCGAAGAACCTCCGCCTGACACCCTGTTTATTCTGGTTTCGGAAAATGAATCGCAGATCCTGCCGACGATTCTATCGCGCATGCAGGTTATTCGCCTGCCGGGCATTCCGGCACCGGAGATCGCTCAGGCTCTGCGGGAACGCACCGCGATCGCAGCAGATCAGGCCGCACGCATTGCCGCAGTCAGTGAACAAAATTTCAGGGAAGCACTCAGGCACCTCCAGCAGGAGCCTGACGACTGGCAGGAAATGGCCCGGGACTGGCTCAATGCCATTTTGAAAACGGGACCGTCTGCCCAGGTGAAATGGATCGAAGAAATAAGTAAGGCGGGCAGGGAAAAGCAGAAACAGTTCCTGCAGTTTTTTATTCATCTCCTGGAACAGGCCATCAGACTGAGAATGTCGGATAATGCCGTGGACGGCATTTCGCCCGTGGAACTGGACTTTACAAAACGCCTGAACAGGATTGCGCCTCTTGCGGCCCAGCAGGCCATGGTGAAAGAAGCCGGCCAGGCTATTTATCATATTGAGAGGAATGCACATGCTAAAATGCTATTTCATGCACTGACGATTCGTTATTATCATTTCCTGGCAACCGGTGTGGAGCCGGTGGTCAGCTAGGAATCCTTATATTTGTCAACTTGCTGGTTAATATATACATATATGGGATGTTCTAATTGTGGTACAGCCAGCGGAAAACCAGGCGGTTGTCAGAGCCATGGTAGCTGCGGTACCGGTAGTTGTAACAGGATGAATGTATATGACTGGCTCTCAAACCTTCCCCTCGAGGACCCCATGGCAGCATGCCGGGTAGTAGAAGTGAGTTTTAATCAGGGTAGCCGGAAGGAATTTTATCGGAACACAACGACCCAGATCTTCGAAAAAGGAGAAATGGTAAGCGTAGAAGGCATAAGCGGTTTTGATGTCGGCACGATAAGTCTAACGGGAGAGCTTGTCAGGATACAACTAAAGAAAAGAAATGTGGATGAGCATCATCCGGACATGAAAAAGATCCTTCGACGGGCTTCTGATCGTGACCTGGACCTGCTCAAACAAAATAAAGCCCGGGAACAGGACGCCGTTATCCGGTCAAGAGCCATTTCACGCCAGCTTAAACTGGACATGAAGGTATCTCAGGTTGAAATTCAGGCAGACGGGAGAAAGGCGACATTTTATTATATCGCAGACGACCGCGTGGATTTCCGCGAGCTTATCAAAATCTTTGCATCCGAATTCAGGGTTAAAGTTGAAATGAGACAGATAGGTGCAAGGCAGGAAGCGGGCAAGGTCGGCGGTATTGGAAGTTGCGGCCGCGAACTTTGCTGTTCCACCTGGCTGACTGATTTCAAATCAGTCAATACCACGGCAGCCAGGTATCAGAATCTTTCCATCAACCAGAGTAAATTAAGCGGTCAGTGCGGCCGGTTAAAATGCTGCCTTAATTACGAGCTGGATACTTATCTTGATGCCCTGCAGCAGTTTCCCGAAAATGCCGATACCCTTCAGGTATCAAAGGGCACGGCTTTGCTGATCAAGAAAGATATTTTTAAAAACCTAATGTGGTATGTGCTTCCTGACAGCAACAAGCAATACCCGCTGCAAATCGACAGGGTAAAACAGATCAGGAAACTAAACCTTCAAAATGTTGTTCCGGACGACCTGGGCGCTGTTGAAATCAATGGCGGAAAACCAAAAGAAGAGATGGAAAATGTGGATCTCACCGGGCAATTCAGCCTGAAAGCACTTGACAAGGCCGATCGTAAGAAAAAGCAAATGAAGTCGGGCAATCATCACCAGCGCCGCGATAACCGGCCATCAGATAACAGGCCACCGGATAGCCGGTCCTCAGACAACCGGCCACCGGACAACCGGCCACCGGATAACCGGCCACCGGATAACCGTCGCCCGGAAAACAGGCGTCCTGATAACAGACCTCCGCAAAAGAGAAGGTAGGTTTCTGCGCTTTTTCGGTTAAGCATCAATGCGAAAACTTTCTACATGAAAGGCATACGGAAAAGAATACTCTGGATTACCGGTACGATTCTTTTCACCTGGCTTCTTTTTGCGCAGGGTTGTATGCAATTCCGAAAAAATGACGAAGAGCAAATAAAAGAGTTCGCCCGTTTTCATGTCGGGTTGAGAACAGCAACTTTCGAGTCGGGAAGCACGCATATCCACTATGCGATGACGGGCAATGACGAGCTGCCCACCCTGTATTTCCTCCACGGTTCTCCGGGAAGCTGGGATGCATTCTCGGCCTATATGATGGACAGTCAGTTATTGCGCAAATTCAGAATGGTATCTATTGACAGGCCTGGATTCGGTTACAGCGATTTCGGAAAAGCGCAGCATATCAACAGCCAGTCGGCGGAAATAAGTCCCCTGTTTTCACTGCTAGACAATCACCTGCCTGCCTTTATCGCAGGTCACTCGCTGGGAGGACCCATGGTGATCAAACTGGCTGCTGATAACCCCGGAAGGTTTTCCGCCTTAGTAGTGATATCAGGCTCGATCGATCCGGCGTTGGAGAAACCGGAAAAATGGCGGGGCTGGCTACGATTGCCTTTTCTGAATTTATTTCTCCCGGGGGCCTTCAGGCCTTCCAATGAAGAAATATGGTATCTGAAGAAGGATCTGTACCCGCTACAAAATGATTTTTCAAAAATCAGTTGTCCGGTATATTTTATTCATGGAATGGAAGACACCTGGGTACCTCCGGGAAATGTGGGGTATGGAAGGAAAATGCTGGTTCATTCTTCTTCAATCAAAGAAACCATGATCCCGGGCGCTAATCATTTCATTCCATGGACCAAATACGAAGAAATACGGCAGGTATTGTTAAAATTATACTGAGCCCCCTCCCTTCCCTCCTGCTGTATACAATACATCCGCTTTTCATTAAATTGCATGTCCTAAACAAATCAATCTATGGCAATTTTTAAATCTGGCAACCCGGCTATGAAGGTGTTTCAAAACACGATCACGCTTCCCGGAACGGAAGCGATGACCGAAAAGGGAACGCTGAATAAGTTTTTTATGCTGGCCCTGTTGCTGATGTCTTCAGCCTGTCTGACCTGGAAAGCTTTCTATGATGGTGTAAACGTATGGCCTTATGTTATTGCTTCAATGATCCTCGGGCTGGTAGCCGTGCTCGTGGTTTCTTACAAAAAGGAATGGTCTGCCTATATCACTCCGCTCTATGCGCTTTTCGAAGGCGTGGTGCTCGGTGGCATTTCGGCCATATATAATAATGCTTTCGAAAAAACCGCGCCGGGTATTGTAATGCAGGCCGTGCTGCTAACGTTCGGAGCTGTGATAGCGATGTTTCTGCTGTATCGTTTCCGCGTGATCAAGGCGACGGAAAAATTCAAGTCTGTCATCTTCATCGCCACAGCCGGAATCGCGGTATTTTACCTTTTGGCTTTTGTACTGCGTTTCTTCAACGTAGACATTGCTTTTCTGCATGAAGGAAGTGCCCTGGGAATTGGATTTTCCCTCGTGGTCGTGGTGATTGCAGCCCTCAACCTGATACTGGATTTCGATATGATCGAACAGGGAGTGGCGAACGGTGCGCCCAAGTATATGGAATGGTACGGTGCGTTCGCCCTTATGATTACGATCGTGTGGTTATATCTGGAAATTCTCAGGCTGCTCGGCAAAATGGCCGACAGGAAATAATCTGATCTCAGGATCTCAAAATCTGTCTCCGTCCAGCAGGTTGCCCAGTCCTCCCAGGATACTGCCTTCTTCCCTCCGGTGCCCAAACTGGGGACTGTATTGAATAATGCGGCTGGCCAGCCTGCTGATCGGAAGGGATTGTAACCAGACTTTCCCCGGACCGCGCATCGCGGCAAAAAATAATCCTTCCCCGCCGAACATCCAATTGCGTATTCCCCTGACAAATTCAATGTCAAAGTCTATACCGGGTGTATAGGCCACTACACATCCTGTATCTACTTTCAATACTTCCCCGGGTCTGAGGTCCTTTTCCATGATATAGCCGCCGGCGTGGACAAAAGCCAGCCCGTCGCCTTCAAGCTTTTCCATGATGAAACCTTCTCCGCCGAATATCCCTGTCCCGAGTTTGCGCTGAAAAGCAATGCCGATGCTTACGCCTTTTGCGGCGCAGAGAAAAGCGTCTTTCTGGGCGATTATGGTTCCGCCCAGTAGCTGAAGATCCAGGCAGATTATCTTTCCTGTATAGGGCGCGGCAAAGCTGACTTTCTTTTTCCCCGCGCTTATATTCGTGAACGCGGTCATGAAAAGATTTTCACCAACGAGCACTCTCTTGCCGGCGCTCATCAGCCGGCCAAGGAGTCCTGAACCCTGTTGCTGCGATCCGTCGCCAAATATGGTCTGCATTTCGATGCCGTCATCCATCATCATAAATCCCCCGGGCTCTCCGACCACGGTTTCCTGCGGGTCCAGTTCAACTTCCACGAACTGCAGCTCTTCACCATAGATCTGATAGTCGATTTCGTGATTCCTTCTCATGGCTTTTTATTTCAAAATTAAACTGATCGCGGGAAATCAGAACCAGGACCCGATCCATGTTTTGCCGGCCTCCGGTACTTTTCTTCTTCTTCTCGCCCTTTCCACGGCCTGTTTCAAAAGCGTGTAAGGTATCAGCAGAAACAGGAAGACAAAAGTCAGTGGCGGAATGCCCATAATGGAAACCCATCTTCCTCCAAAATAACGGCGCATCGGTCTTCTCAGCCTTTCTGAAATCAGGTAGAGGCTGGGCAGGATGAACAATGTCATGAAGAAAGCAAAAGCAAGTCCAAATATGATTGTCCATGAAAGCGGCTTCCAGAACACAGCACTGTCGCCTCCGAAGAATATGCCCGGATTCAGGTCGGCAAACAAAGTGACAAAATTGATGTTGAACCCGATGGCCAGGGGTATCAGCGCCAGGATCGCAGCCAGTGCAGTAAGCAACACGGGTATGATCCTCGTCTTACCAGCCTGTATCAGACCTTCCCTGGTCTTCATGCCCCTTGATCGAAGTTCATCAGTGAACTCGATTACCAGGATACCGTTCTTGACGACGATACCTGCCAGGCCCACGATACCCAGGCCCGTCATCACGGCTGATATTGTCATGCCCGAGATAGCAAAGCCCAGCAATACCCCGATGATGCTGAATACAATTTCCGTAAGGATGATCACCGGTTTACTGATGGAATTAAACTGCAGAACGAGGATAAACAGGATCAGCATCAGGGCCATGATCAAAGCCTGGCCAAGGAAAGTAACTGTTTCCTGTTGCTGTTTTCCCTCACCCGTTTGTGTGATGGTCACGTCATCTGCCTTGCCCTTGAAATTGTCGATATAGCTTTTCAGCTGGGCATTGACCGCCGGCGGGGTAAATCCCGTTAACACATTGGAATAAAGTGTGATCACGCGCTTCTGGGATTTTCTTTTAATACTTCCGTACGTGGTGGTAAAATCAATCTTCACCAGGTTGGTGATGGGAATGGATTTTATCGACCCCGTCGGCTCGCGGAATACGATGCGCATGTTCAGCAGGTCGGTCAGGTTCCTGCGCTGCAGCTCGGTATTACGCAACTGAATTTTATATTCTTCTTTGTTTTCCTTGATCTTCGAAACTTCCCTTCCAAAAAGGGCTGTGCGGATCTGCTGACCGATCTGGGCCGTACTCACTCCTTCAATCATCGCCCGGGTCCGGTCAATGGTAAGCGTAATCTCCGGATTATACAGATCCACGTCCATCTTCAGGTCTTCAACACCTGGTGTTTGCAAAGAGTCCAGGTAATTTTTCAGCGATGTAGCCGTGGCCGTCAGGTCCTCAAAATTATCGCTGCTGATTTCAATATTGATGGGAGGATCGGTGGGAGGTCCGCCCTGTTCCTGATCCACAGAGATGATCGCGCCGGGAATTCCTTTCAGTGCGGCCCTGATGGAATCCATGATCGGTGTGGTAGACCGTCCATGTCTTTTTTCATATTCGACAAATGAAATCTGAATCCTTCCGAGTTCGGGCCTTGTACTACGGTCGCCGCTGCTTGGATCGCCGGCGCCCACAGCCACGTTGGCAATCACACTTTCCACCATCGGATTCATCTTACCCTGATCGGTACCCAGCACCTTGTTGACGCGGGTTTCGAGTTGCCGGGTGACAGAGTCTGTATAGGATACATTGGTTCCTACGGGAAGTTTGAGATAGACAAAAATGAAGTTGGGATCTCCCTTCGGAAAGAATACCACCGGAACTTTCCGGGCCACCAGGAACACGAAGGAAAAGATAAGCAGGCCAAAAGTGGCGATGACCATCCAGACCGGTCTCCATCCTTTAAGTACCCAGCGCAGTCCTCTTTCGTAATGTCTCATAATCCAGGGCAGCATGCGATTCTGAAATCCGTGGATCATGTCGTCGAATACATAGGTATTCAGAATCATGAGCAGGGCACCCAGTATTAACAGGTTACCGGCGAAAGTGGAATGTACAAGGTCCAGTAAAATTCCAGCGCAAAGTACAATCCAGAAAAACGGTCTGCGGAAAACCCTTGATTTTTTCTTTTTACCGTCACCTTCCGGATGATTCATAAAATCCACCGCGAAAATCGGGTTCATCAGGAAGGCCACGATCAGTGAAGCCGAGAGGGTGAAGATCAGCATGACGGGCAGATAGATCATGAACTTCCCGATCAGCCCCGGCCAGAAAAGCAGGGGGAAAAATGGCGCCAGTGTGGTCAGGGTTCCAGAAAGCACGGGCACAAAAATTTCGCCCGCAGCTATCTTTGCCGCCTTGACGGAACTGATTTTTCCTCCGGACTGGGTGAAAATTCGATGGGTGTTTTCGATTACGACAATCGCGTCATCGACGATAATACCGAGCCCGAACAGCAGGGCGAACAGCACAATAAAATTGAGCGTCACATGACCGCCGATGATGATGTCGGCAACCGGCAGGAACAGGAAAGCGACGAACATACTCAGCGGTACCGAAAGGGCAACAAAGAAGGCATTGGTCACGCCCATAAAAAACATGAGAATCACAAGCACAAGGACAAATCCGATTACGATGGAATTCACCAGATCGTTAAAGGAAGTACGGGTTGTTTTACTCTGGTCGCCGGTTATCTCCACAGTAAGGTCCTTGGGAAACTGCGTCCTTTTCATTTCTGCCACGACGCGTTTTACTTCATCCGAGGTGGCGATAAGGTTTTCGCCGCTGCGCTTGATAATATTGAGGGTCACCACTTTCTTTCCGTTCAAGCGGGAATAGCTTTCACTTTCCTTCACGGTGTCTTTGATGACGGCAATGTCCCGGAGATAAATCGGTGCCGCAGATGTGTTCCTGACGACGATCTTTTCGATATCAGACGCCGTCTTAAACTGGCCCTTCAGCTGCATGGTACGTTTCATATTACCTACTTCCAGCAACCCGCCCGTGATGTCGAGGTTTTCATTGGCGACTGCATTGGCGATGTCGTTAAAAGTAATGTTCGCACTCTGCATCTTGAAATTGTCCACGTTGATCTGAAATTCTCTTTCGGGAGCGCCGACTTCGTCAACGCGGTTCAGTTCAGTCAGTTCTTCCAGCTTGTCCTTCAGGTCGTCCGCAAATTTCTTGAGTTTTTGTCCGTCGTAATTTCCGCTCACATTCACGAACATGATGGGAAGATCGGAAAGACTGATCTCAACTACGTTTGGCTGCGTGGTAAGGTCGGTGGGCAGATCTGTTTTGGCTTTGTCCACGGCGTCCTTCACTTTTTGCAGCGCGACGTCGGTTTTTACGTCGGACTCAAACTCTATGATGATCGCAGAAAAGTCCTGCACGGATGTGCTCGTGAGTTTTTCAATTTTTGCACCCGTTATGCCCTTGATCTGTTTTTCAAGAGGGCGGGTAACAAGATTTTCTATATCCTTGGGGGAGTTACCGACATAGGTGGTCTGCACGTAGATCTGCGGAATCACAATGTCCGGAAACTGTTCCTTTGGGGTGCTCGTGAATTTGTAGACACCGAGGATGGTCACAAACAGGATCATCAGGTAAACGGACGTCTTATTATCAATAGCCCAGCTCGTCGGTTTAAATTCCTTGAATTTACCCTTGATATTTTCCAGTGCGTTCATAATAAATGCTGTTGGTTTTGGAATGTTCCGCTTACATTGCTTTTGTCGTAACCGGCTGGTCATCATAGAGACCCTGGTAGCCCTCGGTAATTACCCGGTCTCCCGGCTGAATACCCGCCAGCACCTGAACCTGGTCTCCGTACATCAGTCCGACCTGTACCGGTTTTTTGCGGGCGATCATTTTTCCACCTTCATCCACTGCAACCATCACATATTTTCCGGTTTCGTCATTTTGCAGGCTGTTCACCGGGACTGTCAACGCATTGGCCGAAGTATAATCCTGGATCTTAATCAGGGTGACCTGGTTCGGATAAAATGATTTGTCATAGGGCAACCTCGATTCTATATAGAACCCGCGGGTGGTTGGGTCGATCGTCTTCCCTGTAACTGAAATCTTTGAGTCGATGGATTTGTTGTTGAGTTCCGGAATCACCACTTTCACGGGACTTCCTACCATCACTTTGCCGAGATAATTTTCCGGAACCTGTGCAACCGCTTTCAGTTCATTCGTATTAACGATCCTGATCTGGTTATTACCGCTAAAGAATTCCCCCAGGCGAATATTCACTTCATCTGCCACACCATTGATATCCGCATACACATAAGTGAGTTTGATCTGTTCGTTGATCAGGTCGACCTGGCGCTGGGCCTGGTCTGACTGATTCTTTGCGTTTACCAGTTCTACTTCCGATCCGATCTGCTGATCCCAGAGATTTTTTCTGCGGTTATAAAGATCATTGGCAAAAGCCAGTTGTTGCTTTGCAGTTGCCAGCTGCTGAAGGAGCAATATATCATCCAGTTTAAGCAGCAGCTGTCCTTTCTTCACCACATCCCCTTTCTTCACATAGATCGCCTTAACCTGGCCACCGGTTCCGTTTCTCGGGGTTACATTGGCTATGTTCAGTGCGTCGATCTTGCCCTGCAGTTCGATAAAATGATTGAATGTTCCCGGAGTTACAGAGTGAAATGACACGAGCTTTGTCTTTTCCTTTGTCTTCTCGGAGGAAGAGTCGATACGGGCGAGATCGGCTTCCGCTTTTTGAATCTTGGTTGCCAGGTCCGACTGTTGTTCTTTCAATGCCTTTATTTCGGCTTTCTTTTCCGCAACGGGATTTGCGGGTTGTCCGCAGGAGATCATCAGGAAAGCGCCCGCAATTACAGAGGATAAGATGGTATTACGCATGGTTAACAGTGTTTGTCAAATGAATTAAATTCTTCCGATGGCTTTAAGGAAATCGATTTTTGCCAGAACCGCATTATAGAGCGCATTCACATAGTTGGCCTGTGCGAGGATCAGGTCCTGCTGCGCGTTCGACAAATCGGTATTGGACGAAAGGCCGGACTCAAACTTTTTCTTTGTCTGCTCATAGACCCGGTCGGCCGTCTGCATATTGTTTTTCTGCGCCGTCATGGTTCCGATGGCGTTTATAAAATTGTTTCTCGCAATCGCCACTTCGTGGCTGATATTAAGTTTTAGATTTTCGATCTGTTCTGTAGTGAGGTTCGCGGTAAGTTTTGCTTTTTTCAGGCGGGCATCCTTGGCAAGTCCTTCAAATATGGGGACGTTCAGCGAAAGGCCGATATAAGAAGTGGTGAACCAGGTGCCGGATTTGGCAAATACATCATATGTATTGCTGGCGGCGTTTTTCCCGTAGTAACCGTTCAGGTTAAGCACCGGATAATAAGCAGCCTTGTACCGGCGGACATCATATTCGTTCAGCTGCCTCTGAAGATCGAGTGCCTGGTAGTCGTAGCGGTTTTTATAGCTGTAACTGGTATCCATAGGCACTCCGCCCAACAAAGCTTCTTCGGTGAACTCCGTGGTAAGCACTATAGAGTCCGAGGAAGGGATTCCGATGAGGAATTTCAGCAATGTAAAACCATTGACTATATTGGTTGCCGTGTTGTTTCTCGCTGTCTGCAGGTTTGTCAACTGCACTGCGGCCTTGTCGAGATCCAGTTTTTCGGCGAAACCGTTTTCATTCATCACTTTTGTATCATGCAATAGTTTTGCTGCGCGGGCAACATTTGAATCCTGCAGGTCGATCTGGGTTTTGCTCACAGCCAGCTGATAGTACGTCTTATAAACTTCTACCGAAATCTGTTCTACCGAAAGATCAACGCCTTTACGCGCATAGTCGAGAATGGCAGTACGCGCTTTCAGGCCGACGAACACCGAACCGTCGAACACGGTCTGCGTAAGAGAAACACCTGCCGAAGCAATATATTTTTGCTGGAAGGCTATAGGGACATAGGTACCGGGATGGCCGGTGAACTCACCAGGAACAAGGGTAATGGGTATACTGAAGTAGTCTGTGGTACTGCCACTACCTGTTATTTTGGGCAATGCAAGGGCCGTAACTTCTTTATTGGTCTGCTCCTGTATATACAGGTTGGTCATCGCGGTCTTTATGTTGATATTATTTTTTTTCGCCAGTTCAATGGCATCCTGTGCGCTGAGCGCGTGTATGGCCTGTGCACGGGCGGCAGACACCAGCCCTGTTGAAATCACCATCGCCAGCAAGATCCGGCCAAGAGTTTTCCTATTCATGAGAAATGGGTTTTTGTCGTTCCGTCAAATATTTTTGAATCAGTTTTTTTCCGTTGTCATTACAAACACTGTGCAGAAACAGGATGGCCAGCTCTTCGCAGGTCTGATATAGCGGAAATTTATTCTGGGGAAACACTTCCTGGTTGAAGGGCATGAAGGAGGATTCAACCCGGTGCCGGATGATCACGTCGATATTGAGACCCGGCCTGTAAATTTCCTCTCTCGTGCCCCTTTCCAGATTTTCCTTCATCACAGAATAGAGGAACTGGTATTTGTATTGTTTCAGACGTTTATGGGCAACGGGATGATGTTTTTCCAGGTCATGGATAAGCTGGGGGTTCATGGCGTTTAGCATTTCCTGCATCCCTTCCATCGCCAGGAAGATCTCATGCACCGCGTTTTCAGCCTGGGCGTTGAAAGACCGGCAGCCTTCCTCGTTGGCGCTCATTTCCTCGTTGACCACGGCTTCCACCATGGCGTCTTTATCCGTAAAAAACTGATAAATGGTCTTCTTGCTGATGCCCAGCTGGGCGGCGATCTCGTCCATCGTGATGGACCGGATCCCATAGCGCATGAACAGATCGGTGGCTTTCTCCAGTATTCTATCTTTCACTTCCATATTTATTCTCAAAAAAGAGTACAAAACTATGGAAACTTTTTTCGGAACCAAAGTTTCCACCGGCTTTTTCCTGCCTTTTACCGAAAAAGAGGATTTATGAGCGTTAAAAACGAGATTTTCCGGGACAGGTATGGTCCGAAAGGTGAATTCGTGAAAAAACCTTTACAGGCGGGGAATAAACGGGGTCAGGCTGCTATATCTCCCGAGGGAGCCGCTGAATGTTTGAGTATTTTTGTCCTAAACCCTACAATATGAAGGTTCTCATCCGGAAGCTCTTCAAATATTTTCTGCAGGGACTGATTATCCTGGCACCCATCACAATCACGTTCTGGGCGGTGCTTTCCCTGTTCAACTGGGTAGACAGTATCCTGCCGGATTTTATCCACAGGTTGTTTCCCCGCCTGGCGCTGGATGAAAACGGGAATCCGAGGCGGATTCCGGGTCTTGGATTCATACTGGTCATCGTCATCGTCCTGATCGTCGGCCGTGTTTCTTCTTCCTTTATCGTCAGCCGCCTGGTGGACTTATTCGACAATATTCTGGAGAAAACGCCCGGCATCAAGATCATTTATTCGACCATCAAGGATTTCTTCGAAGCTTTCGCGGGCAACAAGCGAAAATTTGACCGCGCGGTCCTGGTTGCAACGGGGGCGGTGGATGTCTGGAGGATCGGGTTCATAACCCATGAAGAACTATCCGAATTTGGTTTGCACGAATATGTTGCCGTATATATCCCCCAGGCCTATGCTTTTGCCGGCCATTTATATATGGTAAAACGAGACCGGGTCAGGGTCATCACCGATACCAGCTCCACGGAAGCCATGAAATTTGCGATATCCGGCGGGGTAACTAAAGTAGACAGCTGATCTTGAAGACTCTTTTACCCCTGGTCACTCTCCTGTTAACCTCTTCCAGAGTCTATTGCTGGGGATTCTATATGCATGAAAAAATCAATTATCATGCGGTATTCCTGCTCCCTCCACCGATGATGCTGTTTTTTAAACCGAATATCGGTTTCCTTACAGGTCACGCGGTTGACCCTGATAAAAGACGGTATATACTAGCCAGTGAGGGCGCACGTCACTACCTGGATATCGACCGTTATGGAAAATATCCCTATGCAGGCTTACCGCGCAGATATTCCGATGCACTGGAAAAATATTCAGCAGATACCATCCAGGCTTACGGTATTGTTCCATGGTGGATTCAGATTATGCTGGGCCGCCTCACCCGCGCCTTCCGGGAAAAGAATTCAGCCATGATCCTCAAATATGCTGCAGAGATCGGCCACTATATTGCCGACGCACACGTTCCCCTGCATGTCTGCTCCAATCACAATGGACAGATGAGCCACCAGGAAGGGATACACGCGTTTTGGGAATCCCGGGTTCCCGAACTGTTTGCGGAACAGGACTGGGACTTTTTTGTCGGCAAGGCAGAATATATTCCTGATCCTTCAAAATACATTTGGGACCGCATACTCGAAAGCGCAGCGGCATCTGATACTGTGTTAAGCCTGGAAAAAAAACTGAGTGAAAAATTTCCCGCCGACCAGAAATACGCCTTTGAAGACCGCCAGGGGAAGCTGGTGAAACAATACTCAAGGGTCTATTCGCAAAACTATGAAAACAGTCTGAATCACATGATTGAAAGACGGATGCGCCAGTCTATTTTGTCAGTGGCGTCTTTCTGGTATACCGCCTGGATAAATGCCGGTCAGCCTGTGCTGGATGCCCAGCCATCCGACAGTCTTTCTTCCGAAGACCAGAAAGAATTTGAACGACTTAACCTCAGTTGGAAAAACGGTTCCCTGAAAGGCAGGAGCTGCAATGACTGACGGCTTCGCACAATACACTAAATTTGCGGCTCCAGATCAAACAGAGACCGATGATTCACAATTTCAATGCCGGGCCAAGTATTTTACCGAAGGAGGTTTTTGAAGAAGCCTCGAAAGCCATTCTGAATTTCCAGGATACGGGGCTTTCCATACTGGAAATCGGTCACCGTACCTCACTTTTCCAGTCAGTCATGGACGAAACCGTCCAACTGGCCAAAGAACTGATGAAACTGGACGCTGACCATGAAGTGGTTTTCCTTCACGGAGGCGCTACCACGCAGTTCTTCCAGGTACCAATGAATCTCCTGAATGAAAATCAGACAGCGGCTTATCTGGATTGCGGTGTGTGGGGCAGTAAGGCTATAAAAGAAGCGCGGATATTCGGACAGGTGGATGTCGTGGCCAGTTCGAAAGATAAAAACTACACGTATATCCCTAAGGGTTATAAGATACCCGGTGATGCCGCGTATTTTCATTTTACCACCAACAACACCATTGAAGGAACGGAAATGTTCGATATACCGCAGACGGACATCCCCCTCGTGGCCGACATGAGCAGTGATATCCTGAGCCGTGAAATGGATTTCAACCGTTTTGCGCTCATCTATGCCGGTGCACAGAAAAATATTGGTGCTGCCGGTGTGAATATGGTGGTAGTCAGAAAGGATATCCTGGGACATGTCAACCGCAAACTGCCGGGCATGATGGACTACAGGCAACACATCGAAGCAGGCTCCATGCTCAACACGCCTCCGGTATTCGCCGTCTATGTATGCCTCCTCACCCTGCGCTGGTTGAAAAAAGCGGGTGGTGTACAGGCAATAGAAAAAAATAACCGGGCCAAAGCCACCCTGCTTTACGAAACGCTGGATGGTAAGGAAGGATTTGTGCCTACGGTGGCTAAGGAAGACAGGAGCCGGATGAACGTGGTTTTCCTGATTCCTGATCCCACGCTGGAAAAAAAATTCCTGGATGCCTGCAGGGAAGAAAAGATGGTGGGTGTAAAAGGCCATCGCAGCGTCGGGGGATATCGTGTGTCGCTATACAACGCGCTCCCCCTGGAAAGCGTACAGGCACTGACCAGCCTTATAAAACAACTCTAAATTTTAAGCATGGCCATCATTTCCCCTTTCCGCGCATTGAGACCAGCCGAAGGACTGGCCCAACGCATTGCGTCGCCGCCTTACGATGTATTAAACAGTGCGGAAGCCCGCACGCTGGCCGGGAATAATCCATATTCATTTTTGCATATCACCAAATCGGAGATCGATCTCCCCGAACACATAGACAGCCATAGTGACGCCGTATACCATAAAGCAGCAGACAACCTCTTCATCTTCCGGGATAATGAAATCCTGATCCGCGAGGAAAAGCCAGCGTACTATATTTATGAACTGTCGATGAATGGCAAAAAGCAGACAGGGCTCGTCTGCGTGAGTGCCGTTTCAGATTATGAAGAAAATATCATCCGAAAACACGAACTCACCCGCCCTGAAAAGGAACTCGACCGCATTAGCCATATGCGGATCACCGGCGCACAAACAGGCAATGTTTTTCTCGCCTACAAAACCAATACTTCGCTGAGCACGCTTATCGAAGAATGGAAGCGGGCACAGGAGCCGGTGTATGATTTTGTCGCCGATGACGGAATCGGGCACCGCGTCTGGACCATTCATGATCCGGCCACCATTACAGAGATCACCCTGATCTTCAGTAAGCAGATCCCTTACACTTATATTGCAGACGGCCATCACCGGGCAGCTTCAGCAGCCAAAGTGAAAAATGCATTGGGAAAAGAAGCCGGGCCCGAAGCGTCCTGGTTTCTTACCACCCTGTTTCCCTCCGACGAACTGCAGATCATGGACTACAACCGCGTGGTGAAAGATCTGAACGGACTTCATGCCGGTGAATTTTTAAAGAGACTGGAAAAAGATTTTATTGTCGAAGCTTCCGCAAAACCGGTTAAACCCGGAAAACTGCATTCATTCGGAATGTATCTGGAAGGCAAATGGTACAGACTGGTATCGAAGGAAAACAGTTTTACAACTGATCCTATCGGCGTTCTGGACGTCAGCATACTTCAAAACAATATCCTGTCGCCCATCCTGGGCATCCGGGACCCGCGCACCGACAGCCGTATCGATTTCATTGGTGGGATCCGCGGCATGGGAGAGCTGGAAAAAAGGGTGGACAGCGGTCAGATGAAGCTGGCTTTCAGTCTTTACCCGGTGAGCATGGACCAGCTTTTTGACATTGCCGACAGCGGGGAAATCATGCCGCCTAAGAGTACCTGGTTTGAGCCCAAACTGCGGGATGGTCTCCTGACCCATTTGATACGTTAACACGAAATTTGGACGGACAATTTATACCCCTGTGGGCCGTTTCCAAAAGACAGCCTATATTCAATACATGAAAAAATTTCCGGTGATCCTGGGCCTTACCATGGCCGTTTTGACGGGTCAGGCGCAGAAGGCGGATTCATTGCAAAAGATCGCAAGGCAGTTTATGAGAACGGGCGACTATCCCAATGCCATTATTGTTCTGACAAATGCCGCTAAACAGGATCCCGGTAACCTGGAAATCCAGAAAGACCTGACATTTACCTACTATCTCCAGAAGAATTACAGTGAAGCCGTTGAATACGGCAGAAAGCTTATCGAAAACAAGAATGCGGACGAGCAATGTTATCAGATCCTGGGTATGGCCTATCAGGCTATCGATGAAAAAAAACAGGCCGACAAGATGTATAAGCAGGGAATAAAAAAATTCCCAAGCAGTGGTGAACTCTATAATGAATACGGCGAGATGCTCTGGTCGCAGAAAAATGCCGAGGCGATCCGGTTTTGGGAAAAAGGGATAGAAGTGGACCCAAACTATTCGTCGAACTACTACAATGCCAGCAGGTTTTATTATTTTACTTACGACAAGGTATGGAGTCTGCTCTATGGCGAGATTTTCATTAACCTTGAAAGCTATAGTAAAAGAACACCTGAAATAAAAGCGATGCTGGTGGAAGGCTATAAGAAATTGTTTACAGACCTGAAATCACCGAAAACCGCAACTGCCGGAAAAAATCAGTTCGCGAACGCTTACCTGGCGCTGATGAACAATCTCTCAGGCAATGTGAATCAGGGTGTAACATCGGAATCGCTCAATGTGCTTCGCAGTAAATTTGTTTTGGACTGGTTTGAAAAATACGGCGAAAAGTATCCTTACCGTCTTTTTGAATACCAGCGACAGCTGCTCAAGGAAGGCCTTTTCGACGCTTACAATGAATGGGCTTTTGGCGCATCGCTGAGTCTTACCATTTTTCAGAACTGGACGTCACAGCATCAGGAGGACTACAACCGGTTTATTGCATTTCAAAAAGGCAGGGTTTTTAAAGTGCCTTCCGGACAGAACTATAGAAATCTGAATTCGAAATAATATGATGAGGCCCGAACGATTGTTTGACTGTATTGCCTATCAGCTCGAAAAATTTCCAAAACCGGATATGCTCACCGGAAAGGAAAATGGAGTCTGGAGAAAATACAGTACGGCTGAAGTTGCCCAAAAATCCGACGCACTTGCCTGTGGTCTGATTACCCTTGGCGTTTCGCCCGGCGATTTCACTGTAGAAAGACAGGATAAGATCGCCATCATCTCAAACAATCGTCCCGAATGGCTCATTACGGATATGGCGGTACAGAAAACCGGTGCCGTGCTCGTTCCCGTCTATCCAACCACCAGCAACCAGGAGGTCGAATTTATTTTTCGGGACGCGGAAGTTAAATACGTTTTTGTAAGCGGGAAAGAACATTTCGACAGGATACAGCAGCTCAGACCAAACATTCCTTCCATCCGGAATATTTACAGCTTTGATCAGGTGGAAGGCGCCAACCACTGGTCAGTCCTACTCCAGGAACCAGGTCAGAATGAAAAAAAGGATCTGCAGGATGCCTGCCGGTCGGTGAGACCGGAGCACGTCGCTACTATCATCTATACCTCGGGAACAACCGGCACGCCCAAGGGCGTCATGCTGACACACCGGAATATCCTCAGTAATGTGATGTTTTCCAAGGAAAGTTTTCCCTTCGAAGACCGTCCCGATTTCCGCACGCTGAGCTTTCTGCCGCTCAACCATATTTTTGAAAAGATGGTCAGCTATATATACCTGTATAGCGGAAACAGTATCTATTATGCGGAAAATATGGAGACTATTGGCGCCAACCTCATAGAAGTGAAACCGGATCTTTTTACTACCGTTCCGCGCCTGCTGGAAAAAGTATATGAAAGGATCATGTCGAAAGGCGCGGCTCTCCGGGGCGTCAAGAGGAAACTATTCTTCTGGGCTGTAGACCTTGGAAAAAGATATGATAACAACAGGTCGCCAGGTGCATGGTATGATCTGCAGCTGAAACTGGCAAACAAACTTGTCTTTAGTAAATGGAGGGAAGCCCTTGGAGGAAATGTAAAATATATCATTACCGGCGGAGCAGCCTGCCAGGAAAGACTGATAAGGATCTTTTCGGCGGCGGGACTTCTCGTCTTTGAAGGATACGGCCCCACGGAGAATTCTCCCGTCATTGCGGTAAACAGGCGCGGTCCGGGGAACTGGAAAATGGGCACGGTAGGCCCCGTGCTGAACGGAGTTGAAATGAAGATCGAACCCGATGGCGAAATTTGCGTAAAAGGCCCTTCCGTGATGAAGGGATACTTCAAACGCCCTGATCTCACAGCCGAAACGGTGATCGACGGCTGGCTTCATACCGGCGATATCGGGGTATTGGAGGACGGGAAATTTCTGCGCATCACCGACCGCAAGAAAGAATTGTTTAAAACAAGCGGAGGTAAATATGTGGCTCCTGCCGCCATTGAAAATAAACTGAAAGAATCGCGGTTCATCGAGCAGGCGATCATTACAGGTGCTGAAAAGAAATTCGTCGGGGCACTCGTCGTTCCTGCGTTCGCGGCGCTCAGCGAATGGTGCAAACAGCAGGGATACGACACAAGCTCCCACCAGGCCATGATCAGCAATCCGGCCGTACATACTTTCTACAGATCCATCATAGACGATTTTAACCAGCAGTTCAATCATGTGGAACAGGTCAAAAAATTTGAGCTGTTACCGGAAGAATGGAGCGTTGAATCCGGAGAGCTCACACCGAAATTGAGTATCCGGCGGAAGATTGTGCTCGACAAGTACAAATCCTATATCGAAAAAATCTACAGCTGATCCGCCCGCAAGCCCGTGGCATATGAATGAAGAAAAAAAGAGGCTCCAGGATCCTTCCTGGAGGAGGTGGGGCCCGTATCTCAGTGAAAGGCAATGGGGCACCGTGCGCGAAGACTACAGTGCAGACGGTTCCGCCTGGAAATATACTACGCACGACATGGCGCGAAGCAAGGCATGGAGGTGGGGTGAAGACGGCCTTGGCGGATTCAGTGACAATCATCAGCGGTTATGCATGTCCGTTGGCCTCTGGAACGGCGTGGATCCTATTCTCAAAGAACGGTTTTTCGGGTTGAATGGGACGGAAGGGAACCATGGGGAGGACGTCAAGGAATTGTATTATTTCCTGGATGCCACACCCAGCCATTCCTATCTCAAAATGCTGTATAAGTATCCCCAGCGGGAATTCCCCTACCGGCAACTCGTAGAGGAAAACCAAAAAAGAACCAAACAGGATCCCGAATTTGAAATCCAGGATACAGGTGCCTTCGAAGGTCAGCGCTATTTTGACGTATTGATAGAATACGCCAAGGCGTCGCCGGATGATATCTTAATGAGAATTACCGTCTGCAACCGCGGAACGGAAGAAGCTGCAATTCATGTACTGCCGCATCTCTGGCTGCGCAATATCTGGTCCTGGGGCGATCCGGTTGAAAAACCTTCCCTGGAGCGGATGACCGACAACAGCATATTTGCCGAACACGAACTGGGAAAGTTTGTCTTCCATGCGGAAAGCGCAAGCCAGGTTCTTTTTTGTGAAAATGAAACCAATGTGGTCAGGCTTTATGGTACTGCCCATAAGAATGGGAACTACTATAAAGACGGGATTAATAATTTTATACTGCACGGCGAAAAAACGGTTAACCCGGAGCAGTCGGGAACCCGGGCCGCTTTTCATTTTAATACAAAGCTGGCTGCGGGAAAATCGGTTTCTCACAGACTCAGACTCTGTTCGCCGGGAATGACGGATGCTTTCCGTGGATTCGATGAAATTTTCCAGACAAGAATCAGAGAAGCCGACAGTTTTTATGCAGAGCTCCAGCAAAACCTGGAGAGCGGCGAATTGAAAATGATCCAGCGCCAGGCTTATGCCGGTATGATCTGGTGTAAGCAATCCTATCACTATAACGTTGACCAGTGGCTCAGGGGTGATCCGTCTTATCCGCCACCACCACGTGAAAGGCTGGAAGGTCGCAACCACGACTGGCGGCACCTGAACAATTCGCAAATCCTAACCATGCCTGACAGCTGGGAATTTCCATGGTTTGCATCCTGGGATCTCGCCTTCCACTGTATCTGTTTCGCGGACATCGACCCGGGATTTGCCAAACAACAGCTGGTCCTCCTCACCCATGAATGGTACATGCATCCCAATGGACAGCTTCCGGCTTATGAATGGTCTTTTTCCGATGTTAATCCGCCGGTTCATGCATGGGCCGCCTGGAAGGTATACAGCATAGAAAAGGAAGAAAAAGGTGATGGGGACCGGAATTTCCTTGAAACGGTTTTTTTGAAACTGCTGCTGAATTTCACCTGGTGGGTGAACCGGAAAGACAAGCAGGGCAACAATATTTTTGAAGGAGGATTTCTCGGAATGGATAATATCGGTCTCTTCGACCGCAATACGCAGCTGCCGGACGGTTCGGTGCTTGAGCAGTCGGACTCCACCAGCTGGATGTGCATGTATTCACTCAACATGATGCGGATCGCCCTCGAACTGGCAAGAACAAACCCGGTGTATGAGGATATGGCCACCAAATTCTTCGAACACTTTCTCTATATCGCCGGGGCCATGTTTTCCGGAGGTGAAAAAGGCACCGGCCTCTGGGACGACGAAGATGAATTTTATTACGACGCCATTCAGAAGTCGGACGGCGGGGACTTCAAACTGAAAATCCGGTCCATGGTAGGGTTGATCCCGCTGATGGCCGTGGAAGTCCTCGAGGACGAAATACTCAATACAAGGAAAGACTTTGGAGAAAGGCTTTACTGGTTCCTCAACCACCGGCCCGACCTGGCGCGGCTGGTATCCAACTGGGGAGTAAAAGGCGTTGATGCCAAACACCTGCTTTCCCTCCTCCGCGGTCATCGTATGAAACGAATACTCTACCGCATGCTGGACGAAACCGAATTTCTTAGCGGATACGGCATCCGCAGCCTGTCCAAATACCATAAAGATCATCCTTATACTCTCCGCATGGGAAGCGACTTGTATTCCGTCAGGTATACACCAGGCGAATCAGATACTTCACTGTTCGGCGGGAACTCCAATTGGCGGGGACCGGTATGGATGCCGCTGAACTATATGATTATCGAAACGCTCAAAAGATTTCACGACTATTACGGGGATGATTTCCGGCTGGAATATCCAACCCATTCCGGAAACCTGTATTCGCTCAAAGAGATCTCCGAAAAGCTGGCAGGGCGCGTCATATCGCTCTTCACACTGGATGAGAACGGGCACCGGCCGATCTATGGAGAACTGCCCCTGTTTAGTCAGGACGCGCTTTTCCGCGATCATATCCAGTTCTTCGAATTTTTTAACGGAGACACGGGCAAGGGACTGGGGGCATCACACCAGACAGGATGGACGGGCCTCGTCGCCCGCCTGCTAAAAGTTCTATAGGGCCTAAAGGTTATCTTTGCAACCCGAATAAAAAAAGTGGAAAAAAGCAACTTTGTCGATCAGATCAGGGTTTTCTGCCGAAGCGGCCATGGCGGTGCAGGCAGCAAACACTTTATGCGCACCAAGTACAACGCGCTGGCGGGCCCTGACGGAGGGGATGGCGGCCGCGGCGGACATATCATTTTAAGGGGTAACAAAAATTCCTGGACCCTCCTGCACCTGCGCTACTATAAAAATGTGCTTGCAGAAGATGGCGAAGCGGGCAGCGGAAGCAATTGCACCGGCCGGTTCGGTAAAGATATTTATATCGATGTCCCCCTGGGCACGATCGCCAGGGATGAGGAGTCGGGGACAAAAGAATGTGAAATCCTTGAAGACGGACAGGAAATCGTGTGGCTGAAAGGCGGAAGGGGTGGCCTCGGAAATGCCCGCTTCGCTACGCCCACAAACCAGGCGCCGGAACATGCACAACCCGGGGAAGCCGGCGTGGAAGGCTGGAAAATCCTTGAACTGAAAGTGCTGGCCGACGTGGGTCTGGTGGGCTTCCCTAACGCAGGTAAATCCACGCTTCTGTCGGTGTTGACGGCGGCGAAACCGAAAATTGCGGACTATGCTTTTACGACGCTGACGCCCCAGCTGGGCATGGTGGAATACCGCGACGGCAAAAGTTTCTGCATAGCCGACCTGCCGGGCATTATCGAAGGTGCCGCCGAGGGAAAAGGCCTGGGACACCGCTTTCTGCGCCATATTGAGAGAAATGTTGCCCTGCTTTTTATGATCCCGGCCGACAGTCCCGATCACCGCAAGGAGTTTGACATATTGCGTAATGAGCTGGAGAAATACAATCCGGAACTGCTCGATAAGCGTTTCGTGATCGCGATCAGCAAATCCGACCTCCTCGACGATGAACTGATTGAGGCTATCCGGGCTGAACTTCCCGAAGGAATTCCGAATATCTTTATTTCATCAATAACCCAAAAAAGCATCCGGTCGTTGAAAGACCTCCTGTGGTCTGTGATGACGGAAGAGGATGGAAAAAACTAAGACGATGTATTGTGTCGCCATGATCCCTGCCCGTTATGCTTCCACCAGGTTTCCTGCCAAGCTGATGCAGCAGCTCGGGGGCAAGACCGTTATTCGGCATACTTACGATAACACGGTCGCCACCGGACTCTTCGACCGCGTCGTCGTGGTAACCGACAGCTCCGTGATCTTCGATGAAATAAAAGGGAATGGCGGTGAGGCCATGATGAGCCGGCGAACACATGAAAGCGGCAGCGACCGGATTGCCGAGGCCATCGAAGAAATGGACGCGGAGATCGTGGTAAATGTTCAGGGAGACGAACCCTTCGTCCGTAAAGCCCCGCTTGAAAAACTCCTGGCCGTTTTCCGGGGTGTGGAGGGCGCGGGCGTTCAGGTAGCTTCTCTCATGCAGGAAATGAAGGATGCAAAACATGTGGCTGATCCTAACTACGTTAAGGTAGCAGTCGACCTGAACATGAACTCGCTTTTTTTCAGCCGGAGTGTTATCCCCTATGCCCAGGATAAGAATCTGCGCATCCCCTACTATGAACATATCGGCGTATACGCCTTCCGCAAAAAAGCCCTGCTGGATTTCACACGCTGGCCCGTCTCGCCCCTTGAAGCGGCAGAAAAAATCGAGTGCCTGCGTTACCTTGAGCATGGAATACCCTTAAAAATGGTTTTAACGGAATATATGGGGGTGGAAATCGATACGCCGGAAGACCTTGAAATGGCAAGGACAAGGCTTGGCTAATCCTGAACACCAAAAAAAACAATATGAAAGAAGTCATGTGGGGCATCGACCTGGGTGGTACCAAGATTGAAGGGATCATCCTGCGAGATAACCGCGATCCGGAAACCCTGATCAGAACCCGCGTGGATACGGAAGCGGCGCAGGGTTACGACCACGTCGTCGGACAGATCGAAAAGCTGGTGGAGAAAATGAAAAAAGAATCCGGCCTCACCCCTTCCACCATCGGCTTCGGCACACCGGGCATCCTGGATCCCGTCACACACACGCTGAAAAATTCCAACACCACCATCCTGAATCACCAGCCACTGAAGAAAGATATCGAAGACCGGTTACAGATCCCCGTTATACTGGCCAACGATGCCAATTGTTTTGCACTGGCCGAAACCGTCTGGGGCGCTGTGAAAAAAGAATCCCCGCATGCGCGCATAGTGTTCGGCATTATTATGGGCACCGGCGTTGGAGGGGGGCTCGTCATCGACGGGAAGATCTGGGAAGGACATCACGGCATTGCCGGAGAATGGGGACATAATTTTCTGGACGAATCCGGCGGACCCTGTTATTGCGGCAAAACGGGATGTGTCGAGAAAATAATTTCCGGACCCTCCCTGCAAAGATTTTACGAATCCATTTCCGGTGTGAAGAAATCGCTGAAGGATATCGTCATGCAACGCGACAAGGATCCTTATTCCCGCCATACGCTCGACAGGCTGAATCATTTTTTCGGAAAGGCCGTTTCGTCGATCACCAATATGCTGGACCCGGATATCATTGTAGTCGGCGGCGGTGTGGGAAATATCGACGAAATTTATACGGAAGGCGTGAAATCATTAAAGCATTTCATCTTCAACAACTATTGCACCGTGCCGGTGATTCGTCCCCAGCTCGGAGACAGCGCGGGCGTATTCGGCGCCGCGGCGCTTACGCACGCAGGCTAACAATCCGGAAAGCGCATGGCGGCAGGCAAAAAACATAAAAAGCAGATATGAAGTTCAGAAATCTTAAACTGGTAGATTACGTGGTTTTTGGCCGGGGAAGCTTTAATCAGCTGGATGAGATCCTTGAACCCAGGCGTACCGGGGATGCTCCCATGATTTTTCTGGTAGATCATTTTTTTGAAAACAAACCTCTCCCCGGACGTATACCGTTACGCGGAAAGGACAGGATAATCTTCGCCGACGTTACTCATGAGCCCAAGACCAAACAGGTGGACGCGATGGCAGCCCGGATTAAAGAAGAAGCGGGAAAAGTCAGCGGTATCATTGGTATTGGCGGTGGTTCTGTTATGGATCTCGCCAAAGCAGTTTCACTGATGATGAACAATCCCGGATCTTCCGCCGATTACCAGGGATGGGATCTTGTAAAATATCCCGGGGTGTATAAAGCGGGTATCCCTACCCTCAGCGGTACGGGTGCAGAAGTTTCCCGCACGACCGTGTTAACAGGCCCTACGCGTAAGCTGGGTATGAATTCCGATTTTACGCCTTTCGATCAGATCGTACTCGATCCGGAACTGACGGCCGGCGCGCCCGTAAACCAGCGTTTCTATACCGGGATGGATTGTTATATCCATTGTATTGAAAGTCTTACCGGAACTTTTCTCAATGAATTCAGCAAATCCTATGGAGAGAAAGCCCTCCAGCTTTGCCGTGATGTATTTCTCAGTGAAGGAGCATGGGAAGCAGAAGCAGATGACAAACTTATGATGGCTTCCTACGCCGGCGGTATGAGCATTGCCTATTCACAGGTCGGCGTCGCACACGCCGTAAGTTATGGACTCAGCTATCTGCTCGGCACCAGACACGGCGTCGGTAACTGCATCGTGTTCGATAAGCTCGGGGATTATTACCCCGAAGGAGTAAGGGAGTTCAAAAAAATGGTAGAAATAAATAAGGTGGATATTCCCCAGGGAGTCACCCATGGCCTTAGTGACGAACAATTCGATACCATGATCAATGTATCGCTGGGAATGAAACCACTCTGGGAGAATGCCCTGGGTGAGGGATGGGAAAAAATTATGACCAGGGAAAAGCTGCGTGCCCTTTATGAACAACTCTGATCCCCCCAATCCATGCGCATCGCCTGCATCATAATGGCTCATAAAGAGCCACGGCAACTGGAACGGTTCATCAGGACATTTCAACACGAAGGATTTGATTTTTACCTGCACATCGACAGGAAAACAGATGCCGCCTCTTTCCGTCACCTGGAAAATCTCCCGGGCGTGTATCTGATTAAAAAAACTATTTCTATCCACTGGGCTTCCTATAATTTTTTCCGCGCCATCGTCCTCTCCCTTCAGGAGGCGGTTTCTTCCGGGAAGAAATATGACTACGTCAGCGTCATGAGCGGGCAGGATTACCTGCTACGGCCCGCAAAGGAATGGTTTGACTACCTGTCGGAAAACAACGGTAAAAACTTTATCTGTTATGAAGACGACGGTGAATGGTGGAAACATGCGATCAGCAGGATCCGGAAATACCATCTTACCAACTGGGGATTCCGGGGAAGATACCGTCTCCAGAATATATTGAACGCGGTTCTTCCTGAAAGGAAATTTCCCCTGCCTTTCAGGCTCTACGGCGGACCAAGGGCCATGTGTATGACGATTACCCGCCCGGCAGCTGAATATGTTATCCGTTTTCTTAAAGAAGATAAACAGCTTCGCCGTTTTTTGCGGTTTACCTGGGGACCCGATGAATTCGTCTTTCCCACGGTGCTCATGAACTCTGCATTCAGGAGTTCAATTGTTAACGAGAATTTTTACTATATCGACTGGACAAAGGGCGGTGTAAATCCCAAGACATTCACATCGGCCGACTATGAAGCGTTAGTCGCCTCCGGGAAATTTCTGGCAAGAAAATTCGATATCACCCTGGATTCGGGAATTCTGGACAGACTGGACCGGCAAAGGGATCACCGGGGGAGCGTCTGAAAAACCTTTTCGTTAATGGTTACAGGATATTTTTTCTTCAGGTCAGCGATCCATGTACTTTCAAGCTGATTCTGGTAGTCGCCGATCACCAGACCGCGCGCTTCATCGAAAGTCCTTGGTGCGGGATCCTTATACACCCTGAGAATGTAAGCGAAAGAATAAGCGTTACCAATCCGCGCTTCAGTAATTGCCCCGGCATTCACCACCTTTCCCCCGGGAATCTGCTTCCATTCAAAACGGCCGGAGTCTACAGACATATTGGGGGCTAGACTGTCTGTGATCCTGCGCCATCCGGAAGGGTTTTTCTTAATCGCATTCTCCAGTTTTATTCCGGTAGCTGAATCAGGAGCACTGACGAGAATTGCTTCCGCTCCCGGCTTCCACCAGTAATCTTTTTCATGCGCTTCAAAATATTTTCTCAGGCCGGCCGAGTCAGCCGAGGCTTTGTTCCAGATTTCTTTTTGCATGACCTCAAAGAGCAGGTTTCCGTCGCGGAACTCCGCCACCTGTGCGGCATATTCCGGGTTATACCGTTCGAGGTGCAGGCGATAGTATTCAAATGCCACATTCTGTTTGTACATCCGGAGGATCTCCGCGTTGGTTTTTCCGTTGATGGTTTGCGGAGCGGCGGACCTTATGTTTTTTCTGAACTGTATCCAGTCGTGAACGGTGTATTTTTTATCAGGAAAATAAAAGAGAACGGTCTGTTCATTCAGCGAAGCATTCCCGGCGGGTTTTTTATCCTGGAGAGCACTGTCGGTAAAAATCCAAAGTGCATTGCCTGCCGGGATATTTTCCCTGAAGCCTGTCTGCCTGATGATGGTCTGCAACATGAGATTTTTCGAAACAGCAGAACGCGGATCGGATTTTATGCGTTCTTTAAGCGCATCCATGGTTTTTTTATCCGGAACAGAAGGAACAGGAATTCTCGCCATCCTCCGGATAATATGGTATCCAAAGGCAGAGGCGTAGGGGCGGCTGATTTCTCCGTCCTTTGTTAATGAATAGGCCGTATTTTCAAAACCAGGTTCATATTTTCCAATTCCAAATTCGGGCAGGAGGCCACCCAGCTGAAAAGAAAGATTATCTCCGGAAAAGTTCCGGGCGAGTACGGCAAAATCTCCGCCTGACTGTAACACGTTATAAATGGAATCAGCCCTGCGTCGCGTGTCTTTTTTTCCAGCTTCACCTCCATCTACCGGATAAATCAGCAGGATTTGCGCAATACGGATCCTTCCCCAGGCAGGCCTTTCCGTTTCTTTTTTCAGGATAACGTAACCTCCCGGCGTGCGAAATACCGGGCTGATTTTACCTACCGGTGTCTTGTACGCCATGGATTCGATGTCATAAGGCAGGTCGAATACTGTGACGTATCCAATATTTCCATGATTTTCTTTCACAAACGGATCTTCCGAGAACCGGTCTGCCGTTTCATTGAAATTTTTTCCCTTTTTCAGTTCCAGGGCAGCGTCCTGGATCTTATTCCATGCGGCGAGTGTGTCCGGCCCCGCATTGGCTGGCGCCGCCACCCAGATATAGGAAATCTTCAGGTCGTTTTTGCTCCTTTTGTATGCCTCTTTCGCAAGCTGGTTGAGACTCGATTCATCATTGGTATAGGGTTCGATAATCTGACTTTTGAAATTTTGCAATTCCGTGACCTGACCCGGCAATTCATCGAGCTTCATATCATATGCCGCCTGCACTTTGAGACGGTAACGGATATAGAGATCCAGGTACTCCCGGTAAGCCTTGTCCGTAGCTTTTACATGCTGGTTATTTTTCCGGAACGCGGTGAGAAATTCTTTTTTCCCCACGGCATACTTACCGTAGGTAAACAGGGTTTGTCCGAAGATGACAGGTGAATACAGAATTAAGATCAGAACGGCATACTTCTTCATACTATGGATTCTTGCCTTTTTTCAGCTTCAAACTGATTACCTCATCCATTTGCTGGTAAGAAAGCTTTTTGGCGACGATCCTTTTGTCTTTGTCAAGTAAGAACAGCTCCGGGGTTTGGTACACATCATATAGCTGGCGATAGTCGGGCTTCCCCGCCTGGGTCACCTCATCCCGTTGTGCATCAGTCTGGTAAACGTTTACCCATTCGCCCAAATTGTGATCCCGGATAAATTTCCGCCAGTTGTCCTGGCCTCCGTCCACCATAACGGCGAATATTGTCACACCCTCATATTTCCACTTGGCTTTATAGATGGAGTCTAACCTGGGAATGGTTTCCTTGCAATGGCTGCAGGTGGGATCCCAGAAACAGACAAGCACGAATTCTGATGGAATTTCATAGAGCGATACGGCCTTTCCGCTGCTGTCGGTCATGCTGAGGTTGGCAGCAGGCTGGCCGATCAGGTTGGCCATGATGCTATAGGCGCGGTCATTGATGAATTTTCTGTATTTATCAGTGAAGAATTCCGCCAGACCCGCATTGATGTATTTGTCAAAAATGTGGATGAACACCGCATCCTGCCCCATATACTCGGGATTCACATATTTCTGGGTGAAATAAACCATCAGGTATTTATACATTTCCTGATTGGTGCGTGAATAAAGGAGCATATGGTCGATCTCGCGGTCGATGGAATCCGGAACAGGAACCACTAGGTTTTTAAAATAGTAGTCCAGTTTCGGTTCGAAAAGTGGCGTTCGGATCAGGCGGTCATCGGTAAGGGAAATATTGTCCCAGTAATGAGCTTTATAGTATTGGTAAGCAAAGCTGCTGTCAGGTTTTCCATTGGCCAGCATCGGGGTTGGCGGAATTATGGGATCCCTCAGAGCCGTCAGGAGGGTCGACAGCAGCGTGTTGGGATTTTTGCTGATTACATTTTCTCTCTCAACCCGGACCTCTTCATTCAGCTTTTTTATCTTATCCCGGATCGCAATGGAATCTGCTTTCGACTTGGTCTGGCTAATCTGGGACTGGAGCGTGCTTAATTCCTTTCCATGCGAATTCATGAACATGGTATAAGCAAGGAAGGCATCGTTTTCCGGAGAACCGGTGAAATGTATGCCCGCCGGGATCCGGGCCGTATCAGCGGTAACAGAGAATTTTTGCTGCTGATCAACAAGCAGCTCAAAAAGGATTTCTTTTTTGGGGGAAACGACAAAATATATACCACCCTGCAATTTGTCTTTTCCTGTAAATACACAGGCCGACTGATCGTTAAGCATCGCGGAATCCGCCACGGCCTTCAATTTTCCGTAGTAATAACCCAGATAAACCTTACTGTTCGTATAGGGCTTCAGGGTGAGCCGGATTTCATATCCCTGGGCAGGGGCAATATGGCAAATGGAAAGAAAAACAAAGACGGCCAGCGCCTTTTTCATTAAAAGGTTGATCATAGGAATGCTAAATTAGGATAATCCTACATTTGCCGCCGTGAGAAAAAAGAAAAATATTGTGCTGGAAGACCTTATTGTGACGGGCTATGCCGCGGAAGGGAAAAGCATAGCCAGGCATGAAGGAAAGGTAATTTTCATGGAAAATGCCGTCCCCGGAGACCGGGTAACCGTGAGAATCACGAAGGATAAAAAGGACTGGGCAGAAGGAAGGATACTCGAAATCAAATCGTATTCGCCTGAAAGAATTGATCCGTTTTGCAGTCATTTCGGTGTCTGCGGCGGTTGCCAGTGGCAGATGCTGCCCTACGAAAAGCAACTGGAATATAAACAGGACCAGGTGGTTCAAAGCCTGCGGCGAATCGGAAAACTCGATCTTCCGGCGATAAACCCTATCATGGGCGCTGAGATAACCCGGTTTTACCGGAACAAACTGGAATATACATTTTCCAACCGCCGGTACCTGCTGCCACGGGAACTGGGAGACCCGGAAATTTCTTCGCTTCAAAATGCTGCCGGATTTCACGCACGGGGCATTTTCGATAAGATCGTGGATGTAGACGTCTGTCATTTGCAGCAGGAGCCCACCAACAGGATCCGGAAGGAGATCAAATCCTGGGGCTTGGAAAAAGGCGTGTCTTTTTATGATATTCAACAGCACGAAGGCTTTCTCAGAAATCTTATGCTTCGGATCTGCCGGACGGGCGAAATCATGGTAAACCTGGTTTTTGGACACAGGGATGAAAGCCTGCAATCCGATATTCTTCAAAGACTGAAAGACAGATTTCCCGAGATCACCACCCTGCTTTATACGATAAACACCAAAAAAAACGACAGCATTTTCGACCTCAGTCCGGTTGTATTTCACGGAAGGGGCTATGTGATTGAAAAACTGGAGGACTTTTCATTCAAGATCGGACCCAAGTCGTTTTTCCAGACCAATACTTCGCAGGGTGAACGTCTTTACCAGGTGGTGCGCAATATGGCCGGCCTGAAGGGAGACGAAACCGTTTATGATCTTTATTGTGGAACAGGCAGCATCGGCATTTTCCTAAGTAACAGACTGAAAAAACTGGTAGGTATTGAGCTTATTCCCGAAGCCGTTGCTGACGCTGACGAGAATGCCCGTTTAAACGGCGTCGGACACGCCCGATTCTTCACGGGCGATGCAACCCTGCTTTGCAACGATTCTTTTTTTAATGTCCATGGAAGACCTGACCTCATCGTGACCGATCCGCCCCGCGCAGGTATGACAGATAAGCTGGTGTCCACCCTGCTGGGGATTGCCGCTGAAAAAATAATTTATGTGAGCTGTAATCCGGCGACCCAGGCCCGGGACCTCGCCATGCTGAGTGAAAAATATCATATTTCGGCCGTGCAGCCCGTTGATATGTTCCCTCATACCCTTCATATTGAAAATGTGACTGCGCTTTTCTTAAAACATTAACTTGCAGCCTGATATTTTTGCCGCACTATGACTGATTTCCGTATGGGGCGTTCGATCATTCCGCCCATAATTAAGAATTTGATCATCGTCAATGTACTCGTATTTCTGCTCCAGTATACATTTCAGCGTTCAGGCTCTCATTACATTGAGAATTATTTCGCGCTTCATGACATACGATCTGATTTTTTCAAACCACACCAGGTAATCACATATATGTTCCTCCACGGAGGATTTGCGCATATCTTCTGGAACATGCTGATCCTTTGGATGTTTGGCAGCATACTGGAAAATTACTGGGGGCCAAAAAGATTTCTGACCTTTTATATTGTCTGCGGGATTGGCGCCGCCTTGTTGCATCTGATCGTCCTTTATCATGAACTTACCCCCTACTGGCAACAGCTCGAACAGTTCCCGATTCACGAACAGATGATTATCCGTAATCAGTATGGTACAGAACTGAATACAGCCACCCTCGGTGCTTCCGGCGCGATCTTTGGCTGTATGGTGGCATTCGGACTGCTTTTCCCCAACAGCCTGATCTACATTTATGCGCTTATCCCGATCAAGGCGAAATGGGCCGTCCTGGCTTATGTGGTCTTCGAACTTTTCTCCGGCATTCAGAATACTGCGGGAGACAATGTCGCCCACTGGGCACATCTCGGCGGTGGTCTCTGCGGACTCCTGCTGGTGATGTACTGGCGAAAAACAGACCGAAAGAATTTTTATTGAACCTTGCCGCCATCCGGATGTTAATCATGAGGCGGCATCCATCGGGTGAAATCAGATCGTTATGGACGTTAAGGAAGACAATTACCGCAAGAAAATGCACCTCGGCCAGGACGGGAATGCATTGGTGAACCTGCTCGTGCTGAATGCGGTGATGTTCGTTGTGCTGAAATTCATTTTTGTCTTCTTCCAGCTTACACAAACGGGCGTACAATTTTACAATTCCCGGATTTACGAATACGTTGTTTTTTCTTCAGGAATCGAGAGGATCGCATGGAGGCCCTGGACCCTTATCACCTACATGTTCACTGATCAGCAGGTTTTCCGGTTTATCTCGAATATGTTCTGGTTGTGGAGTTTCGGCTATATCCTGCAGGACCTCACCGGAAACCGCAAACTGATCCCGATCTATCTGTATGGCGGAGCCGCCGGCGCCCTGTTTTTTCTTGTTGCCCACTGGATTTTCCCTTCTCTCCGGGAACAGACAGGAACCGATTTTCTCGACGGCGCCAACTGTTCCATTGCCGCCATTGCCGTAGCAACCACCGTAGTTTCGCCCGACTACAGGATCTTCCCGATGATAAGTGGCGGTATCCCGCTATGGGTTTTATCATTGATTTTTGTGCTCATCAATCTATCAGGAATCGGCAGCGGAAACATGGCTGTTTACCTGGCCTTTGCGGGTGCCGCATTTACGGGATTTCTTTTCATCTACCTGGTGAGGCGGGGGTGGGACGGAAGCATCTGGATCAATCAGTTCTTTGACTGGTTTACCGATCTGTTCAATCCTGATAAGAGAAAAAAGCAGAAGAATAAAAAAGACCAGTTTTACTATAATGTTTCCAACACCCAGCCCTATAAGAAAATCCCCAATATCACCCAGAAAAGAATTGATGAGATCCTCGATAAGATCAATCAGCAGGGTTATCGCTTCCTGACCAGCGAGGAAAAAGACATTCTCAAAAGAGCCGCTGAAGAAGAAGATTTGTAACTTCAGGGATACTTGCTCATGGGATCCCTGCAGAAACTAGCCAAGCGCACATTTATTTTCCTTAACGTTATTGTAGCCTTCCTGTTTTTGCTGTCATGCTGCAATGCTTTTCTGCACCCCGACAAATGGTGGTGGGTCGCCCTGCTGGCCTTCTTTTTCCCTCTTTTCCTTTTGCTCCTGCTTCTTTTTTTTATCTTCTGGCTCGTTCTGCGCTCGCGCGTGGTCCTGATCTCCCTCGTCTGCCTGCTGATCGGATGGAAGAATATCCATGCATTTTTCGGTTTCAACCCCTCGGGACGGGATTTCTCCAGAAAAGATTCCACCGGAATGCGCGTTATCACCTGGAATGTCAGGCAATGGGATGAATTCATCACAAAGAAAACCGGCGCCTCCGGCCACCGGCAACTCATGCTGGACCTGCTGAAAAAACAAAACCCCGACATTCTCTGCCTCCAGGAATTCTATGAACCGGCAGACAGCAGCCAGTCGAATATCCGATATATCGCCCGCGAACTCAACCTGCCGAATTACTATTTCTCGCGTGACTTTCATTCACGCAACAGGAAATACGAAACGGGCTCGATCATTTTTACACATTACCCCATGGGACCGGGACATAAAACGCTCTTCTATCCCGATTCCGCTCAACGGACACAGAACATAATCAGTGCAGACCTCAACGTGGATGGAAAAATTTTCAGGATCTATACCACCCATCTTCAGTCTGTACTATTCAAACCCAGGGATTTCAGAAATGTCGAGATCATTCAGAATGCGGAAGACAGTATGCTGGAAGCATCGCGTTCCCTTGCCAAAAAGCTTAAGAGTGCACTTGGTCTCAGGGGACATCAGGCGGACATTGTAAGGAAGACGCTCGATACCTGTTCCTTTCCCCTTATCGTATGCGGTGATTTTAACGATGTACCGAATTCCTATACTTATTTTCATATCCGCGGAAAACTTCAGGACGCATTCATTGCAAAAAGCCTTGGAATCGGAAGAACCTATACGCATATTTCACCGACGTTGCGGATTGACTATATACTTCCGTCGGATGATTTCCGCGTCCTGCAAAGCATGAAACTGAACGCCCCTTACTCTGATCATCATATGGTGATGGCAGACTTGCAACTGGAGGACAAGTAGTTATAAAAGTTTTATATTTGGCGCTTCCATGAGTACTTTAAAATTCTACAACTCTTACACCAGGCAAAAAGAAGAATTTGTACCGATTACCCCCGGTCATGTAGGTATGTATGTCTGCGGCCCGACGGTCAGCGGTGAAGGTCACCTGGGCCATGCCCGCGGCTTTATCACTTTCGATGTTATATACCGGTACCTGTTGCACCTCGGCTATAAAGTAAGGTATGTAAGAAATATTACCGATGCCGGCCATTTTGAGGAAGAAGGAAGAGAGGCTGAAGACAAAATCGCAACCAAAGCGGTGATAGAGAAACTGGAGCCTATGGAACTGGTGCAGAAATACACCAACCTGTTTCATTGGGCGATGCATCAGTTTAACAACCTGGATCCCAGTATCGAGCCTACCGCCACAGGGCATATCGTGGAGCAGATTGGCATGATCCAGGAGATCATCCGTGAAGGCTACGCGTATGAATCTAACGGTTCGGTATATTTCGACGTTCAAAAGTATGCGGAGAAGTATCCTTATGGAAAACTCAGCGGTAGAAAGCTCGACGACCAGCTGGAGACAACCCGTGAACTGGAAAACCAGGAAGAGAAAAGAAACAAGCATGATTTCGCACTTTGGAAATCTGCGCCAAAGGGTCATATTATGCGATGGAAAAGTCCCTGGGGCGAAGGATTCCCCGGATGGCATATCGAATGCTCCGCCATGAGTACAAAATACCTTGGCAGGCAGTTCGATATACATGGCGGGGGAATGGACCTTCTCTTCCCTCATCATGAAAGCGAGATCGCGCAGAGCATGATCTGCAATCACGAAGTCGCGGCCCGTTACTGGATCCATAATAACATGATCACGATCAACGGGAAAAAGATGGGAAAGAGCTACAACAATGTGATCCGTCTGACCGAGTTGTTTTCCGGCAATCACCCGCTTTTGGCGCAGGCCTACCATCCCATGACGATCCGTTTTTTTATCCTGCAGACTCAGTACAGGAGCACACTCGACTTTGGCAACGAGGCCCTGCAGGCTGCGGAAAAGGGCTTAAAAAGGCTTTTGGAAGCTTACCAGGAACTGTTAAAGATGAAGACGGATCCGGCAAAAAAAGTCAATGACGCCATTGAATCCCAGTTCAGGACAATGTGCACGGAGATGGATGATTTCATGAATGATGATTTCAATACGGCCAAAGTGCTGGCCAATATGTTTCAGCTGGTCAATCACATCAATTCCTTCCGGAGCGGTGAGCTTGAAAAATCCACCCTGAGCGCCGGCACGCTTGAATTTGCGCAACAACAGTTTAAAACCTATCTCGAAAATGTTTTCGGCCTCAAAATCGAATCCCCGGACCAGACGGGCAAACTGGACGGCATCATGAACCTGCTCATAGATATCCGTAAGGAGGCTAAGGCAAAAAAAGATTACCTGACCTCCGACAGAATCAGGAAACAGCTTCAGGAGATCGGAATTTTAATAAAAGATGAAAAGGATGGCAGGGTGAGCTATTCAATTGAATAAATTTCAGCCAGGGCATACCATAATATCGAATTAAACGTATTGCAGATGCGGATGGTCCATAACCTTTTGAAATGAATTTTCTTTTCCGGCCTAATATCAGGGGACTTCTGTCTGCGGCCAGCCTGCTGGTCCTGGCCCTGTCCTGCAACAAGGACAACAGCCCCGGTATCAATTCACAGACGTCCAGCCTGACCCAGACACTGGCATACGGAAACAATACCACCATTTTTTATTCTGCGGTGCAGAAAGCCGGGCTCGACTCGGTTTTTTCAGGCCCCGCCATTTTCACCCTGCTGGTGCCCAACGATCTGGCCTGTACGCAGTCGGGATACCCCCAGTCCGTCATAGACGGATTTACCCGGGAACAAGCCAGGCAGTGGGTGCTTTACCAGACCTATGCCGGCGGTATCCTCACCGCAGAAAGCTTTATCGGAAAGACCGAAGAGAAGATCATCATGGCCAACGGAGATTCTGTTTTTATCAGTGGGGATTCAAACAGGACCTATGTGAACGGCAATGAAATGACGAATTCCGAACTGCTGGCGAACAACGGCCTCATGCTTGCCCAGCAGTATGTAGTACTCCCGCCCACGATGAACCTGGAACAGATGATTGCCAATGATACTTCGCTCAGCTTCCTTTATCAGGCAGTCCAGCTCGCCAGCCCGGTGCCTGATACCCTGTCCAACGTATTGTCCACCGGCGGACCGTTCACCCTGCTTGCACCTGACAATGATGCTTTTCGAAGCGCTGGTTATTCAAGTCCCGCAGATCTGGACACGGCCAACCCGGACAACCTCAGAAATCTGATTCTCCTCGGCATGATTCCCACACGTCTTTTCAGTTATGACGTGGGGGATAGCAGCACCTATCAGTCGCTGGCCGACAGCACGCTTATTATTTACATTTTAGGACTTGAGCGTTCCGTACAGGTGCTGGGCAGTTCCAACAGCGCGGGTTTTGTCAGCGTCAACCAGATGGCGATCAATGGGGTGATGTTTAAAATCGATTCCCTTCTCTCGCGATAAAGAAATTAAATTGCGGAATGAGCTCCGTTCATTCTTACAGGAAACATTTATCAAAGGATAAGAAACTGGCCGCCATGCTGAACGGCTCAGAAGACTTTTCCCTTATCACGCGAAGCCCGGTTTATTTATGGCTTTGCTTTTCCATAGTAGGACAACAATTGTCTGTCACTGTCGCGGCTACGATCAGGAAAAGATTTCTGGGTCTTTATAGTGGTGAACCGAGCCCTGAAGATATTCTGGCCACCAGTCTGCCCGCCCTGAGGTCTATCGGCCTCTCGAATGCCAAAGCGGCTTATGTTCACAATGTCGCCCGTTATGCACTTGAAGCCGGGCTCGAACACGATACGCTTGGCAAAATGACGAATGAAGAAGTTATTGCGCATGTCACAAAGATTAAAGGAGTCGGAAGGTGGACGGCAGAAATGCTGCTCATGTTTACCCTGGGTAGAGAAGACGTGTTTTCTGCCGATGACCTGGGCATTCAGCAGGCTATGACGCGCCTGTACCGGCTGGATAGTTCAGACAAAAAAAAATTCAGACAGCGGATGCTGAAGATTTCTGAGACCTGGGCTCCCTATAGAACCTATGCCTGTCTGCATTTGTGGCATCACAAAGACAATACGCCGGTAAGTTCTAAAGAAAGAAAAAAGACATCTGCGGTGATCGGGAAAAAAAATGCCGCTGCAAAATCAACCGGCAATAAAAAGGCAGCGGTCAAAACGGTAAAAAAAAACAGGGCCCACAGCGCTTCATCCCCCGTCCGGAGCAAGAAGGTGTATTCTGCGAAAAAGCTAAAGAGAAACGTTTAGCCGGATTTCCGGGAATATCCGTCGCGGTAAAAAGGCAACCCCGTTCCCGTAATTCCGTATTGAATAAAGGGTGAACGCTGAAGGGAAAGCATTATATTGCGGAAGAACCCGATTTAATATATTAAACAATTATTCAAAATGAAAAATGCCAAAACCCTTTTTGCTGTAGCATCAGTAATACTATTTGCCCTGTTCAGTTGCAGCAAGGGTGACGCGGGTCCTGCCGGTCCCGCAGGTCCTGCCGGTCCTGACAGTGTGGTTTATTCGCCATGGATTCCACTGACGTTAACATCAGATGGAACTAATAATTATACAGATACCCTTATCGCTCCCGCGGTTACTCAGGCCATTCTCGACAGTGGAATAATTCTCAGTTATGTAAACGCGGCAGATTCCAACGGCACTTATCACGTGATCCCGGTATCGGCTATTTCAGATATTGCGATCTATGATGATTTTTCAGTTGGAAGAATAAATATTGGTGCTTACAGTGATTATACGGGTATCCCCTACCGTTATGTATTGATTCCCGGATCGCTCAGTACTTCCTTGCATGGCGCAGAAGTAAAAGTGAGGGGATATACTATTACAGAATTGAAGGCGATGCCTTATGAGCAGTTAAAACAGGTGCTCGCCAGTCCCAATAACTGATTCACTTTATGAGAACGGATCCCGTCTGGTACCCGGACGGGATTTTTTATTTTCCCACCATCATAGATTTACTGTGAGCCGGTATAATAATTGTAAGTTTAGAACTGTCCCCTGAGGTTCCGCTTTTATTTAAATCCAACCCGATTATTTTCAGAATCCAAACCGGTGTGTGAATCAGACCTCCCGCGCCGCTTGTGCAAAACCTCCATGAATTTTTTGCCGGTTCAGAATTCCGGCTTATCTTTATATCAATGTTTAAACTTTAAAACTCAAGTATGAAAAGGATTATCTTAATGGGCGCTCTTGGATTGTCAGGCATCCTGATGGCTTTTACCCCTGTAAAAGAAAGAATAGAAACAGGATCCCGCGTGCCGACAGCGACCTGGACGCTTGACAAAGCGCATACCAACGTAAAATTCTCGGTATCTCATCTGGTGATCTCCGACGTGGAAGGTCAGTTCAAGAGTTTCGATGGCACCATGGAGTCATCCAAACCGGATTTCTCCGATGCAAAAGTCACCTTTACTATAGAAGTGGCTTCCATCAATACCGATAATGAAAAACGCGATAATCACCTGAAATCAGATGATTTTTTGAACGCGGAGAAGTATCCGCAGATGAAATTCGTAAGCACTTCGGTCACACCGGAAGGCGACAACAAATTCAAGCTCGCCGGAGATCTTACGATACGCAATATCACCAAGCCCGTAGTCTTCGACGTGAAATACGGGGGAACCGTAACGGCAATGGGCGGAACGCACGCGGGCTTCAAGGCCACTACCAAGATAAACCGCTTTGACTATGACCTGAAATGGAGCATGGCGACAGAGTCCGGAGGACTGGTAGCCGGTAAAGACGTCGACATCAC
>Ga0207691_10000236_pt1 | contig 53970 bp, 44 predicted proteins | sample KBSM13metaG_FD_184327 | JGI IMG/M metagenome (GOLD analysis project Ga0207691, IMG submission 184327) | Miscanthus rhizosphere microbial communities from Kellogg Biological Station, Michigan, USA - KBS M1-3 metaG (SPAdes) (version 2) | ecosystem: Host-associated > Plants > Roots > Rhizosphere >...
AGGCGCGGGCCGCTCCAACCGCGACGCGATCGGCGCCCGGGTCACGGCCTCGATCGGAGGGCGCACGCTCACTCAGCAGGTCTCGGGCGGTCAGTCCTATCTTTCCGCCTCCGAGAAGACGCTGACGTTCGGTCTCGACGGCGCCTCCAGGGTCGATACGCTCGAGATCCGCTGGCCCGACGGCGCCACGCAGACGCTCCGGGACGTCCCGGGCGGCGCGCGCCTCGCAATTCGCCAGGAGCCGGCGGCGGCGGCCACGCCATGAAAAGCGGTTCCGCCGTCCGTGTCCGCGTCCGTCCGGCTCGCCCCGACGACCGCGAATTCGTCCTCGAGACGGCCAAGAGGCTGGCCGAGTTCGGGCCTCCTCCCTGGCGGAGCCCCGAGCTCGTCGTGACGGCGGAGTCGCGCGTGCTCCACGCGTTCTTCGACGCGCCGCTGCCGGCCACCGCTCTCCTCGTCGCCGAAAGCGCGGACGGCACGCGGCTCGGTTTTGCCTATCTCGAGACCCTCGTCGACTACTTCGAGCAGCGCCCCCATGCCCATCTCGCCGAGCTCGCAGTCTCCCGCGACGCGGAAGGGTCCGGCGCCGGCGGCGCTCTCCTCGCCGCGTCGGAGGCGTGGGCCCGTGCCTCCGGGTACTCCGTGCTGACGCTCAACGTCTTCGAGGGCAACCGCCACGCGCGCGCGGTCTACGAGCGCCGCGGGTTCCGTCCCGAAACGGTTCGCTACGTCAAGATCCTTGGCTGAGACGCCGGCGCCCGCGATCCGCCAGGCGCGCCCGGGCGACGCGGCCGAGCTCGCGCGCCTGTCGACGCAGCTCGGGTACCCCATGGCTCCTTCGGTCGCGGCGGCACAGCTTGCGCAGGTGGCGGGGCACGCCGACCACGCCCTGCTCGTGGCCGAGACGCCGGACGGGCTCGCCGGCTGGATCCAGGTGAGCGTGCCGCGGATCTTCGAGTCCCCATCCGCGGCCGAGATCGCGGGGCTCATCGTCGACGAAGCGGCCCGAGGCGAGGGCGTGGGACCGCGTCTGCTCCGCGCCGCGGAAGACTGGGCGCATGCCCGCGGCTGCCGGGCGATCCGCGTCCGGTCCAACGTCGTGCGCGCCCGGGCCCATGCGTTCTACGAGCGCGAGGGCTACCGCAAGGTCAAGGTCCAGCAGGTTTTCGAGAAGCGGATTCGCGACTCGCGGTAAAGGGTACGGGGGTAGACTCCCCCGCCATGCGAGGAATCACGATCGTCCGGGTCGCCGCGGCGGCGATGATGATCATCCACGGAACCTTCCGAGTGTTCGACGGAGGCGTGGCGGGGTTCGGCGGCTTTCTCGGGTCTCAGGGGATGCCGGCCGGCGTCGCGGTCGCCTGGCTCATGACGATCGTCGAGATCGCCGGCGGCTTCCTGCTCGTGGCGGGCCGCTTCGTGCGCCCGTTGTGCGCCTGGTTCATCCTCGAGCTGCTCGGCGGCATCGCCCTCGTCCACTTCAAGGAAGGCTGGTTCGTGGTCGGGGGAGGACGGAACGGTTTCGAGTACTCCGTCCTCTTGATCGTCTGCTTCGCGGCCGTGGCCGTGGACGCCGCGCGCGCGTCCGCCGCGGGTCCCGCGGCTCAGACCACCTGATAGGCCGGACGGGCCTGAGCGAACAGCTTCACGAGCACGGCCCCGGCGACGAACCCGCCGATGTGGGCGCCGTACGCGACGCCGCCGCCGCTCGCCCCGAGGGTCCCCGCGCCGCTGATCAGCTGGAACAGGAACCAGATCCCGATCGCGAGGATCGCGGGGACGTGCATCACCTGGTACAGCCAGAGCACGCGCACCCGCCGCTGCGGGTACAGCACGATGTAGCCCCCGAGCACGCCCGAGATCGCACCGGAGGCGCCGAGCGAGGGGATCAGCCGATCGGCCCCGAAAAACGCGGTGACGAACACGTGGGCGAGGCCCGCCAGGACTCCCGTCAGCAAATAGAAGACGAGATACCGCCCGTGCCCCAGAGCGTCCTCGAGGTTGTCGCCGAAAATCCAGAGGTAGAGCATGTTCCCGAGAAGGTGCATGAGCGAGCCGTGCATGAACATCGACGTGATGAGCGTGAGGTAGACGGGAATGGGCGTCGGAGGGATCTCGACTTCCGCGACGGGCCGGCCGTACGCGTCGCGGACGGGGATGGTTTCCGCGACGTCCCGGCCCGTCAAAATCTCCGCCGGCACGGTCGCGAACGCCATCGTGAACCGCTCGTTGCTCCCGAGACCCTGCAGGAACACGAAGACGAACACGTTGGCCGCGAGCAGAAGCCAGTTGACGACCGGGCGGATGCGAAGGTCCGAGTTGTCGTCGCCGATCGGGATCATGGGCGGGAGCTCCTGACGGCAGGGATCATATCTGCGGGCGCGGCGCCGCGACGGACGACGTAGGCTTTTCCTCCCGCGAGCGGCCCGAGCTCCTGGCGCTCGCCTCCCGGCCAGACGATCTCGACGCTCTCGGCTCCCTCCGCAGAGCCCAGGCCGAAGTGCAAGGGCACGAGCGAACCCGACGCGTAGGACGGCGAGACGCGGTAGACCTGGACCTGAGTGCGGCCCCCGGCGGTGACCGCCACCCGGGTATCGAGCACGGCCGCGGAATCGCCGGGCGTAGCCCTGGGTTCGATCGCGATCCAGTGACCGGGGGGAAGCGCGTTGCGAAAAACGCGCACCGGACCGTCGATGTCGACGACGACGAGATCGAGGGCGCCGTCACCGTCGATGTCGGCGACGGCACTCCCCCGCGCGGACATCCGCTGCCGCCCGAGATCTCCCGAGTCCGACCATTCGACGAAGCGGCCTTCCCCGAGGTTGTGGAGCAGGACCGTCTTCTGGTCGAAGGCCCGGTCGCCCGCCTCGACGTACGCCGCCGAGGTCCCCTTTCGGTACCGGCCGAACGTGCGGACGACGCGCGGCGCGAGATGGCCGCTCACGGCGTAGAGATCCGGCCAGCCGTCGTTGTCGAAGTCGGCGAAGTGGGTCCCCCACCGGACGTACGGTCGCCCGATCGGCCCGGCGCCCGACTCGTCCGCGGCGTTCTCGAAGAGCGTGCCCTCGACGTTGCGAAACAGACTGTTCGCCTCGGCGCCGAAGTTGGTCACGAAGAGAGCGTCGCGCCCGTCGCCGAACGGGTCTCCGACGGCCGCTCCCATGCCGGCCGGGGCCTGTTCGCCCGCGGGAGTCCCCACGCCGGTCTCGGCGGTTGTCTCTTCGAACTTCCCCCCGCCGAGATTGCGGAAGAGACGGTTGGACGTACGGTCGTTCACGAAATAGAGGTCCGGCCGGCCGTCGCCGTCGTAGTCGAGCACGGCGATGCCCAGAGTCTTCGTTTCCGCGGGGGCCATGGTCAGGCCGGCCTCGGCGGTCACGTCCTTGAATTTCCGGCCGCCGAGGTTGCGGTAGAGGCGGGGCGGCTGACCGAGATAGTCCTCCGGCACGCGAAGCTCGAACTGCTTCTGCGAGGCTTCCCATTCCGGCGTGGAGTCGAGGTAGTTGGCCACCGCGACGTCCAGCCGGCCGTCGGCGTCGTAGTCGAGAACGGCCGCGCCCACAGAAAAAAGCGGATCTTCGAGGCCCGTGCCCCGCCCTTCCTCGAACGTGCCGTCGCCCCGATTCCACCAGACCGCGTTGGGGCCGACGTTCGTCAGGTAGAGATCGAGCCGGCCGTCCCCGTCGAGATCCGACCAGAACGCCCCCATGCCCAGGCCGCAGGCTCGAATCCCGGCGCTGGCCGTCACGTCTTCGAAGCGCCCGCCCACGTTGCGATACAGCCGCCCGCAGCGGTCGGGGTTCGGCTTGCCCCATCGCGGGACCGTATTGGTGACGTACAGGTCCGGCCGGCCGTCCCCGTCATAGTCCCCCATCGCGCAGCCGCCGATCATGGTCGCGATGAGCTTGAGCCGCCTCAGGTCGGATTCGATGCGCACCGAGACGCCCGACGCCTTCGTCACGTCCCGGAAAACGCCATTTTGCGCCGGCGCGGAAGCCAGACCGAGGATGAAGACCGCTGCGATGAGGAGCGTCGCGCGTTTCACTCTCGACCCTCGACGGTCGACCCTCGACTTCCTTTCACCGCGTCCCGGAACTCGTCCGGTCCGCCCTCGCGCGTCAAATACTCCCGGACGAACTCGCGATGCTCGGGGCTGTCCGGAAACTCGAGCTCGCCGTACTTTCCGTCGTCCATGCCGTGGAACGGGAGCGGCTCGACCGTCTGGCCAGCCACCGTGTTCTTGTCGGCGTCTTTGTCCCAGCCGTCGGAGACGAACAACCAGTCGCGCACCCAGCCTTCGGGAAGAGGCGGAAGGGCCGCGGCGTCGAATTCGAGGCGCACGCCATCGCCTCCCTTCATGATCACGTACCGGTCGTCCGCCGCCGTCAGGAGGGGCCGGACGTCGCCGAAGCGCGTGTAGCGCCCGGCCATGTCCGCCCAGCGGGTCTCGGTCGAGACGTCGTCGTGCACGAAGAGGTGCGGGGCTTCGTCATGCGCGCGCGTCATCCTCGAGAATCCGCGAAAGGAGAGCTCGGCCGACATCAAGGGCGCCGGCGTGAGCCGCACGGGGACCGAAGCATCGTCGACCGTGTAGACGATGCGGTCCCAGTAGATGGCGAGGTTGGTGCGGATCCGCACGCGCGGGTCGGCGCGGTCGAGGACGCTCGAAAGGTCGATGGGCATGGTCTTGGTCTTGCCCGCCGGATAGCCCATCGGGGCGATCGCCGTCTTCCAGCCGCCTCGTCCATCCGGGACTTCGAGCACCGGACCGAACGGCGCCAGATCCTGACGCTGAGAAAGCGAGACGTTGATCGAAGTGTCGGCGTACTGGATCCAGCCGGTGAGATAGAGCATCACCCGTTCGCCCTGGCGTGCTTCCGGGAGCTCGAGGACCAGTTCGTGCGGCGCCACGATGCCCTGATAACGAGTCAGCGCAAAGCCGCCGAGGAAGCGCCCGTCCTCCTCCGCAATCTCGGCGGTCCGGTCGCGACCTGCGCCGTCAACGGCCAGGGGCACGCGCGGGGCAGCGACCGTGAAGAGTTTCTTTTCCGGAAAGGGCGGCGGCACCATCCTCTCGTTGGCCACGAGGCCCACGCCCGCCGGGTGATCGGCCGCGAGGAGCTCGGCGAGATCGAAGTACACGGCTTCCCAGAGCTCTTCGGTGAAGTCGAGCGCGAGACGGCCGTCGCGCGGCGCGAGCAGATGCCCGGGGACGACCAGCCACTCCCGCGTGTCGGCCGGCGCCTGGTGCACGCCGTCGTAGAGGAGGCCCGCGGGCGCGCGGCCGAGGACGTCGGTCACGAAGTGCCACTGCGCGCCGTCGAACGCGTACAGGAACGGACAGGAGCCCTTGAGCTGCTGGACCTCGCGAAGCACCGTGCGCGCCTTCGGGTCGAGAGCGTTCTGCGGGACGCCGTTCGTCCAGACGATGCGGAGCACGTCGGCGCGACGGCGGGCTCCGAGGCCGAGCCGGGTCACGGGACGCCAGGCCACCCGATAGACGTAGAGCTCCTGCGCTCTCAACTCGACGTCCGAGCCGAAACCGAACCGGTTGACCTTGGCCGAGCCCGTGGGCAGTCCTTCGAGCAAGACGTCGACCCACCCATTGGCGTTGCCGCCCTCGTTCGCATACAGCGCCGCGGTTCCCTTCGGCGAAAGGAACACGAGATCCAGGTCGCCGTCGCCGTCGACATCCACGGACTCGGCCTCTTTCGCCGGCGGAAGAGCGCCCACGGAGGCCGCCGTCAGCTTTCCGGTTCCGTCGTTGCGCAGAAGCAGAGAGGGACCCTCCGCGGACAGGAGCAGCGCGTCCAGAAACCCGTCGTTGTCGTAATCGAGCAGGCGCACGGCGTCCACGTGCGGATGCGCGGGCCCCCCGCCGAGCGCGATGGCTTCGCCGAAGGTTCCGTCGCCGCGATTCTCGGCGACCGATGCGGTTCCGTCGGCCGCAAACACGAGGTCCACCCGTCCATCACCATTCAGGTCGCCCGCCGCGGCGGAAGAGACCGCGCCGCGCTTTGGCAGCCCGGTCTCTCGCGGAGCCAGCTTCCCGCCGCGGAGGTTGTCGAAGAGCGCGAAGCCCCCTCCCTGGGCGAACAGGAGCAGGTCCACGTCGCCGTCCCGGTCGAAATCCGCGGCGACCGCTCCCCGCGAAACGGTTCCCTTCGGGATTCCGGACGCTTCGGTCACGTCCGCAATCGTGCCGTCCAGGTTGTTCCGGAGGAGCCGGTCGCCGGAGGGTCGCGAAACGTAGAGGTCCAGATCGCCGTCCGCGTCCACGTCGAACGGAATGACCGCGCGAGCGTCGTCTCCTCCCGGCCCGAGCGTCGTCTTCCTGTACGCTCCGCCCGCCGGGGTCCAGAGCGCGTCCGGCGTCACCAGGTCGAGCTCTCCCGAGTTCGTGACGTCGGCGACGGCGAGGTCCCGGCCGCCGGCGGAGCCCGGGATCTCCGCACTCCATCGGAAGCGGGCGGCGCTCTCCGTCGAAGCGACCGCGACCGCGACTCGCAGCCCGGAAGGCGCCGCGAACGCCAGATCCCGCGCCGTCTTCCCGGCAACCCGAACCGCGAGCGCGCCCTCGATCCCGGAGAGGCCCGAATCGGGCCGCAGCACGAAGCGGACCGGAATCGGCTCGCCGGCGCGCGCCCGGACCGCCGAGGCGAGAGGCTCCGACCAGTCCTCGAGAGGCAGTCCCACGACTCCGGGCTCCACGTCGCGCCGGGCTTGCTGGTAGCGAGGATTCGCCTTGAGCAGATTCTCGACGATCCGGTACTTCAGATCCGCCGTCTTCGCGTCACCCGTGTCCACAGCGGCCTTCGCCTCGGCCAGTGCCCGATCGAGCCGCGCGTCCCCGGCGACGAGCGTCGCGAGCCTCTCGTGCGCGGACGCGGCCGCCGGCGCGTCGCCGGTCGCGCGTGCCAGCTCCAGCAGGCGGAGCAGGAGGAACAGATTCGCAGGCGCCTGCGACAGCGCCATCTCGAGATCCGCTCGGGCGCGGCGCTTGTCCTCGGAGCTTCCCGCGCTCAGGATGCGCGCGGCGGCCCAACGGGACGCGACGTCTCTCGGTGCGGACGCGGCCGCGCGCTCATACGTCTCCGCGGCTCCGGCGGTATCGCCGGAGAGCTCTTTCCGCGTGGCCTCGAGCGCGAGCACCGACGGATTGCCGGGCGAGAGCCGGAGCGCCTCGGCCAGAAGCTTCTGCGCCGTCTCGAGGTCGCGCGCGCGCATCGCGGCGACCGCGCCGTCGGCCCAGCCGAGCGGATCGGACGGCGCCCGGCGCCGCACCTCGGCGAACCGGCGCGTCGCTTCGGCGAGGTCGTTTTCCTCGAGGGCGGCGAGACCGACGTTGCGGTCGGACTGAAGCGTCCGGATGTCGGAGGGGGACGGAGACGGGGCGGCGGCGAAAGAGGCGAAGGGAGCGAGGAGGGCGAAGAGGAAAACCGGGAACACTACGCCTTTTGGCCGATGGCCTTGCGGAACGCGTCGTAGACCTTGTCGTCGTAGAGGCAGAAGACGATCTTCTGCACGTACTCGGCGGAAGGGATGAAGGAGCGCACCGCGGCGACCGAGATCTCGGCGGCGCGCTCGATCGGGAATCCGAAGACTCCGGCCGAGATCGCCGGAAGCGCGACGGACGTGGCCCCGATGTCCTCGGCGCGGCGCAGCGCCTGGAGCACGGCGGAAGCCAGCAGCATCTCCTCGCCGTACTCTCCCCCTTTCCACACCGGTCCGACGGCGTGGATGACCCACTTCGCGTGGAGCTTCCCGCCTTTCGTCACGACGGCCTCGCCGACGGCGCACGTGCCGATGCGATCGCACTCCTCCTGGATCGTCGGCCCGCCGCGCTGCCGGATTGCGCCGGCGACGCCCGAGCCCAGCTGCAGGGCCTCGTTCGCGGGGTTGACGACCGCGTCCACCGGCAGGGAAGTGATGTCCGACTTGACGATTTCGAGCGCGACGGCCATGGACGACGCCGTTCCCGTTACCGTTCCAGGGTGCTGAGGATGGCTTCGGCGATCCGCATGTAGGCTTCGGTGACCTGGGATTTGGGCTCCCCGGCGACGATCGGCTTTCCCGCGTCCCCGCCCAGAGTGACCTTCGGATCGAGCGGGATCTCGCCGAGAAACGGCACCCCGAGCTGCTTCGCCGTCCGGGCGCCTCCGCCGTGCTTGAAGATCTCTTCGCGGTGTCCGCAGCTGGGGCACAGGAAGTACGACATGTTCTCGACGATCCCGAGCACCGGGACGTTGACCTTCTGAAACATCGCCAGGCCTTTGCGGGCGTCGATGAGCGACACGTCCTGCGGAGTCGTGACGATGACCGCTCCGGAGAGCTGGATCTTCTGCGTCAGCGTGAGCTGGGCGTCTCCGGTTCCCGGCGGCAGGTCGATGACGAGCACGTCGAGCGTCCCCCATGCCACGTCCTGGAGAAACTGCTCGACCGCCTTCATGACCATCGGTCCGCGCCAGATCACGGGCTGATCGACGTCCATGAGAAACCCCAGCGACATGACCTTGACGCCATATCGCTCGATCGGGACGATCTGGTTGGTCTCGTTGACGTAGGGCTTTTCGTCGATGCCCATCATCATCTGCTGCGAGGGCCCGTAGATGTCGGAGTCCATGAGGCCGACGCGCCGGCCAATGCGCTCCAGGGCGAGGGACAGGTTGGCGGCCACCGTCGACTTGCCGACGCCCCCCTTTCCCGAGGCGACGGCGACCTTGAATCGGACGTTCTGCAGGATCTGAGCGGCTGCCGCCGGCGCCGCACTTCCCCCGGCTCGCGGAGGCGCCGCGGTGGGAGGCTTGAGGTCGAGGCGGATCGTCACGGCCGAAACGCCGGGCAGGCTCCGGAGCTTCTCGGTCGCGTCGCGCTGGATCTCTTCGGCGGCCTTCGGGGACTCGGTCGTGATCTCCAGCCGGAAGGAAACGTTGCCTCCCCCGACCGTCAGGTCCTTGACGAAGCCGAAGGAGACGATGTCGCGGGAGAGACCCGGGAACCGCACCCCTTTCAGTGCCTCGAGCACTCTCTCTTCGGTGAGCTCCGTGGCCGCGGTCAAACGGCCCTCCCTTTCGCTCCCCTCACAGGGTCCTCACTTTCGCCGCGCTCGCGCGGCCCTCGAAATCGTCGTACTCATGAGCGGTCGAAATTGTATGCCAGCGCGGCCCGAGCCTCCTCGCGGAGAGCCGCCACGCTCTCGCGGAGCCGGGCCGTGACCTCGTTTCGGTCGCGAATCGTCAGGCCCTCGACCGGAATCGGCTCCCCCACGGCCACCGCAACCTCCGAGGGCGTGATCGTGAAGCCCCCGCGTCTCTGAACACCGAAGGTCCCCGCGATGCCGATGGGCTGCAGCGGGAGCCCCGAGCGGATGGCGAGGAGAGCCGCTCCGGCCTTGAAGGAGAGCAGCTCGCCCGTCCGCGTCCGGGTCTCCTCCGGGAACACGATCAGCGAGCTGCCGCGCCCCAGCCGCCGCAGCGCCGCGTCGATCGTGGCGGTGCCACGCCGGTGCTCGCCGCGGTCGACCGGTACGAATCCGGCCGCATGCATCGACCAGCCGAGGATCGGGATCCGGAACAGGTTGCGCTTCGCGAGAAACGCGAACCGCATCGGCAGGATGTGAAACAGGACCAGGATGTCGTAGAAACTCTCGTGGTTCGGAGCGATCACGGCGCTTCGGCCCGCGAACCGCTCTGCGTGCAGCACGCGGACCCTCACACCGGTGCCGCGGAGGATCATCCGGGCCCATGCCCGGCCGAAGGGGATGGACAAGGAGCCGCGTGGCGGCACGAAGCCCATCGGAATCGCCGGAAGGCCGCAGAGGATCGTCGAACCGGCGATCACGACCCAGCCGGCGAGGGATCGCAGGAAACGCACGGCGCGGCATCCTAGCAGGTGAGAGGTAACCGAGAGCCACAACCCTCGCCGCTTCCGGCATTTACACCGCACGGAACGACGGCGTAGAATGCCGCGTCCTCATGACTCAACCTCAGCCGTCCGCGACGGCGATCTTCTATCGGAATCTTCGCTGGCTCCGGTTCGTCGACCGCTTCGGCCGCAAGGGCCAGCAGGCGGTCGAGTACGTCGGGGGCCTGGCGCAGCTCGTGGGCCAGACGGTCACGGGCGTTTTCACGCGGCCGTTCTACTCTTCGGAGCTCCTCCGGCAGATGGACGAGCTCGGCGTGAAGTCGGTCTCGATCACAGGCATCACCGCCCTCTTCACGGGCATGGTGCTCGCCCTCCAGAGCGCCTACTCGCTCGAGGCCTTCGGCGGGAAGGCCTTCATCGGACGCGTCGTGTCCCTCTCGCTGGTCCGCGAGCTCGGCCCCGTGCTCACGGCTCTGATGGTCGGCGGCCGCGTCGGTTCGGGCATCACGGCCGAGATCGGGTCCATGACGGTGACCGAGCAGGTCGACGCGCTGCGGGCCATGGCCATTTCCCCCATCCGTCGCCTCGTCGTGCCGCGAGTGCTCGCGACGGTCATCATGATGCCGGTGCTGACCGCGATCGCGGATCTGCTCGGCATCCTGGGCGGCCTCCTCATCGCCGTCGTCGAGCTCAACATGACGCCTCAGGACTACATCACCAGCATCTGGCAGCAGCTCTCAATTTCCGACATCTTCAGCGGCCTCGGCAAGACGGTCTTCTTCGGCCTCGAGATCGCGGCGATCGGCTGCTACAACGGCTTGCAGGCCCAGGGCGGCGCGGCCTCGGTCGGCCAGGCGACGACGCGCACGGTCGTGCTGGCCTCGATCTGCGTCCTGATCTCCGACTTCTTCCTGACGAAACTGTTCCTGGCCATCTGATGAGCACCGCCTCCTCCGCCCCCGCTTCACGGCCCGCGCCCGAGCCACGCGGTGGCACGCCCGCGTCGAATCCCCGGGGAGAGACCATCGTCGAGTTCCGGGAGGTCTGGAAAAGCTATTCGGGCCGCGACGTCCTGGCTGGCGTCAACCTCAAGATCCGCCGCGGCGAGGTCCTGTGCGTCCTCGGCCCTTCGGGCACCGGCAAGAGCGTGACGCTCCGCCACATCAACGGATTGACGCAGCCCGACAACGGGGATGTCCTCGTCTTCGGCGAGTCCGTCGTGGGGCTCTCGGAAGAGGAGCTCTCGCCCGTCCGCCGCCGGACGGCCATGCTCTTCCAGGGCGGCGCGCTCTTCGACTCGATGAACGTCGAGGAGAACGTGGGCTTTCCGGTCGCGCAGCACACGGACAAGACACCCGAAGAGGTGGCCGCGATCGTCGCCGAGAAGCTCACCATGGTCGGCCTGCCGGGCATCCAGCGCAAGTTGCCGTCCGAGCTCTCGGGAGGCATGCGCAAGCGCGTGGCTCTCGCCCGCTCGATCGCGCTGGATCCGGAGATCATCCTCTACGACGAGCCGACGACCGGTCTCGATCCCCTGAGCTCGGAGAAGATCGCCCAGCTCATCGTCGACATCAACGTCCGGCTGCAGACGACCTCGGTCGTCGTGACGCACGACATCGTCGCCGCCCGCACGGTCGCGGACCGGCTGGCCTTTCTGCAGCAGGGCCGCTTTCAGTTCATCGGCACCTTCGACGAAGCCGCACGTGGCGGCCACCCCGTGCTCATGGAGTATTTCCGCTCCATGGGTTTCCCGTGCGGCACCGGTGTCTTCGCGGCCGTTTCGGACGCACCGAAAGGAACATAAGACGTGGTCGGAGAACAGCAGGTCAGCCGGCGCTTCCGCGTCGGCCTCGTCGTCGTCATCGCGCTCGTCGCGACGATGATCGGGGTCTTCATGGTCGGCCAGCGGGCGAATCTCTTCCGCAAGAAGTTCCCCTACTCGACGCACTTCGAGACGGCCGCCGGGCTCGTCCCCGGCAACATCGTGATGCTCAACGGCGTCGTCGTCGGCAACGTCCTCGAGGTCAATCTCTCGGGCGACCCGGCCGACCGGACCGTGCAGATCGGCTATGACGTCGTGCGGCGGTGGGCGCCGATGCTGCGCAAAGGAACCCGGGCTTCGATCAAGACGCGGGGGCTCCTGGGCGACAAGTACATCGAGCTCGCCGGAGGGCTTCCCACGGAGCCCGAGGTGCCCATCGGCGGCGAGATCCCGGCCGCGCCGGGGGCGGGCCTCGAGAAGTTTCTCGAAGGCAGCGGAGATCTCCTGACCGATCTCGGGGCCATCGCCAAGTCCCTCAAGGCGATCCTCGGCCGCACGGAGAAGGGCGAAGGATTTCTGGGCGCCATCACATCGGAGAGCCCCGAGAGCAAGGATCTCGGCAACAGCTTCAACGACGCGCTCCACTCGCTCAACGCCATCCTGAAGAAAATCGACGGCGGCAAGGGACTCGTCGGCAAGCTGCTCGTCGACGAGAAGTACGGAAAGGAAACGGCGGACTCGCTGGCCGGAGCCATCCGCTCCGTCCAGTCCCTGGCCGCCAAGATCGACGAGGGCGTGCGGACCGGCGAGGGGGCCATCCCGGCCCTGCTCTCCGACCCCGAGGGCAAGAAGAAAATCTACGCCCTGGTCGACGACCTCGCGACGGCGGCCGCGACCCTCGCCGCGGTCGCGCAGAACCTGCAGAAGGGCGACGGGGCCATCCCGATCCTGCTCAACGATCCGCAGTTCGGCAAGAAATTCACGCAGAACCTCCAGAGCTTCTCGGAGCACCTCGATTCGATCGGGCGAAAGCTCGATGACGGCACCGGCACCGCGGGACTGCTCATCAACGACCCCTCCGTATTCGACGCCGCGCACAACCTCGTCATCGGCGTCAACGAGTCGGCGATCCTGAAATGGCTTCTGAAGGACCGCCAGAAGGCGGGCATCAAAAAGCAGTACAACGACGGCGTCGAGTCCGGGCGCATCGAGCCGATGCCGACACCGTCGCGTTAGGCCGGGCCAAATGAAGATTCTCGTCACCGGCGGCGCCGGCTTCATCGGCTCGCACCTCGTCGAGCGCCTTCTCGCGCGCGGCGACCGGATCGTCGTGCTCGACGACTTCAACGACTTCTACGACCCCGCGCTCAAGCGCGCCAACGTCGCCGTGTCGGCCGGCAACCCGGCCTACCGCCTGGTCGAAGGCGACATCCGCGACCGTGCCCTCGTCTTCCGGCTCTTCGCCGAGGAGCGCTTCGACGCGGTCGTCCACCTCGCCGCCCGCGCGGGCGTTCGCCCCTCGCTGACCCAGCCGGTCCTCTACGAAGAGGTCAATTGCGTCGCCACGCTCCACCTGCTGGAAGCGGCCGTCGCGCACGGCCGCCCGCGATTCGTCTTCGCCTCCTCGTCCTCGGTCTACGGCGTCAACTCGAAGCTCCCCTTCTCCGAAGAGGACCCGATCGAGCGCCCGGTCTCGCCTTACGCGACGACCAAGCGGGCGGGCGAGCTCCACGTGTTCACCGCCCACCACCTGCACGGGCTGCCGGCCGTCTGCCTGCGCTTCTTCACGGTCTACGGGCCGCGACAGCGCCCGGAGATGGCGATCGCGCGGTTCCTGCGGTGCCTCGAGTCCGGCGAGACCATTCCGTTCTACGGCGACGGAAGCTCCCGGCGGGACTACACCTACATCGACGACATCCTGGACGGCATCGAGGCGGCGCTCGACCGCTCGCTGTCTTTCGAGATCGTCAACCTCGGCGGCGCCCATCCCGTCACCCTCTCCGAGCTCGTTTCGGCGCTCGAGCGCGCCACCGGCCACGAGGCCGGACTGGAACGCCTGCCGGACCAGCCGGGCGACGTGCCCGTGACGTTCGCGGCGGTGGACAAGGCGGAACGGGTGCTCGGCTTCCGGGCGCGGGTGCCGCTCGAGGAGGGCCTCCGGCGGACAGTCGCCTGGTATCGCGCCCACGCCCTGGCCCCGAGAACCTGAGAGGGAACGGCTCGATTTTATGAACATCTGCATGGTCGGAACCGGCTACGTCGGACTCGTCACCGGGGCGTGCCTCGCGGACTTCGGGATGAACGTCGTCTGCGTGGACAAGGACGCCGACAAGATCGCGGCCCTCCAGAGCGGCCACGTGCCCATCTACGAGCCCGGGCTCGAAGAGGTCATCGCGCGCAACGAGCGGGCCGGGCGCCTGAGCTTCACGACGGATCTCAAGCGCGGCATCGAGGACGCCCTCGCCATCTTCATCGCCGTCGGAACGCCGCCGAAGCCCGACGGCTCGCCGGACCTGACGTTCGTTCGCCAGGTCGCCGAGGCGATCGCCGAGCACATGAACGGATACAAAGTCGTCGTGACGAAGTCCACCGTGCCCACCGGCACCGGCCGCATGATCGAGCAGATCCTGCGGGCCAGGAGCCGGCACGAGTTCTCCGTCGCCTCGAACCCGGAGTTCCTCCGCGAGGGCTCGGCGGTCTCCGACTTCCTGCGTCCCGATCGCGTCGTCATCGGCGCGGGCGACGCCCGGGCGATCGAGATCCTCAAGGAGATCTACAGCCCGCTCTACCTGGTCGAAACGCCCTTCGTCATCACCGACGTGACGTCGGCCGAGCTCATCAAGTACGCCTCCAACGGGTTCCTCGCGGTCAAGATCTCCTTCATCAACGAGATCGCGAAGATGTGCGAGCTGATGGGCGCCGACGTCCACGACGTCGCCCGGGGCATGGGTCTGGACAAGCGGATCGGAGGCAAGTTCCTGCATCCCGGTCCCGGCTTTGGCGGCTCCTGCTTTCCGAAGGACACGGCCGCGGCCGCGGATCTGGCCCGGCAGGCCGGCTACAACTTCGAGATCATCGAGGCCACGATCCGGGTCAACGAGAAGACGAAGCGACGCATGATCGAAAAGATCCGGGCCGCTGCCGGACCGCTCGCGGGCAAGACGGCCGCGGTCCTGGGCCTCTCCTTCAAGCCCGAGACCGACGACATCCGCGAGTCGCCCGCGCTCGCGGTGATCGAGGACCTGCGGAAGGAGGGCGCCCGCGTGCGCGCCTTCGATCCGGCGGCCATGCCGAACGCCCGCGCCCTGCACCCCGACCTCGAATACGCGAAGGACGCCTACGACTGCGCCGCGGGCGCGGACTTCCTGGTGCTCGCGACCGAGTGGAACGTCTTCCGAAAGCTGGATCTCGACCGCCTGGCCTCGCTCATGAGGAGCCGGACCATGATCGATCTGCGCAACGTCTACGAGCCCGCGGAGTTGCGGCGGCTCGGCTGGACCTACGCGGGAGTGGGGCGCGGATGAGCATGCGCGTTCTGGTCACCGGAGGCGCGGGGTTTCTGGGAAGCCACGTTTGCGACCGCCTGCTGGCCGAAGGCCACGAGGTCGTCGCGATGGACAACCTCCTCACGGGCAACATGCACAATCTCGGACACCTCGAGGAGAACCGCCGATTCCGCTTCGTGCGGCACAACGTCGCGGAGTACATCTTCGTCGACGGGCCGCTCGATGCCGTGCTCCACTTCGCCTCTCCGGCCTCGCCGATCGACTACCTCGAGCTTCCCATTCAGACCCTGAAGGTCGGCTCGCTCGGCACGCACAACGCTCTGGGGACTGCGATGTCGAAGAAGGCGCGCTTCCTCCTCGCGTCGACGTCGGAGGTTTACGGCGACCCGCTCGTCCACCCGCAGCCCGAGACCTACTGGGGCAACGTCAACCCGATCGGACCCCGCGGTGTCTACGACGAAGCCAAGCGCTTTTCCGAGGCCATCACGATGGCCTATCACCGGGCCCACGCCGTGGACACGCGCATCGTCCGGATCTTCAACACCTACGGCGAGCGCATGCGGCCGCGCGACGGGCGGGTCGTCCCCGCCCTGATCTGCCAGGCCCTGGCCGGCGAGCCGCTCACGGTTTTCGGCGACGGCTCCCAGACCCGTTCCTTCTGCTACGTCGCGGACCTGATCGACGGAATCTACCGGCTCCTGCTCTCCGATGTGACCGAGCCCGTGAACATCGGCAATCCGGCGGAGCTCTCCGTGCTGGATTTCGCGAAGACGATCAAGAGGCTGACCGGGACCTCGAGCGAGATCGTGTTCAAGCCGCTGCCCGTGGACGACCCGAAGGTCCGCCAGCCCGACATCACGAAGGCGAAGACGAAGCTGGGTTGGGAACCGAGGGTCCGGCTCGAGGACGGGCTTTCGAAGACGATCGAGTATTTCCGGAGGCTGCCGCAGCCCTCGTGACTTTTCGCGCCATCGGCTCCGGCGCGCGAGACTCCAGGGGCGGCGGCGGGCTCGATTCAGGCAGGGCGTGCGGACTCCGGGCGGCGTGCCCGCAATGCCGCGCACAGAGCGACGACCGTCGCGAGTGAGACGAGACCACCCCAGTAAAAAGACATCGGGCGGTAGCGCCGCTCGACGACGTGTCGCCCGGCGGGAACGGAGACGGCCCCGAAGGCCGCGTTGGCCGGCACGATCGGGGAGTCCCGGCCGTCCACCGTCACTCGCCAGCCCGCCACCAGCGGCTCGGAAAAAACGAGATAAGCAGCGCTCGAGGTCTCGGCGCGCACCGTCGACCTCGTCGGCCCGGCGAAGACGACCTCGAGCGAGGAGACCGGCGTCGGGCCGCTCGAGGGAGCCGGTCCGGATCCTTCGAGCACGACGTGCCGGCGCGGGTCGAATCCGGGAGACGCCATGGCGGCGCGGGCCTGGTCGGCCGAGGGGACGTATTTCCAGTAGTGCACCAGTCCGGTGCGCGGTGCGGCCCGGTCATTGACGTAGACGAAGAACGAGCGATTGCTGGCGTTCTGGAGCTCACCCAGCAAATTCCAACCGTCGAGTTGCAGCGGTTCGTCCGAAATCGCGGCGCGGACGGCCGCCGCCGACAGGACCGGCGCCCGACGATCCCAGGGTAGCGACCGGACGAACCGCGTCAGATCCGTCATCCGTGCCGGCGCCAGGCCATCGAAGTCGTCGTGAAAGACGACCGGGAGACCGAACGCCGCACCGGTGTAGAAGGCGAGAGTCTCTTTGTTCCAAGCGTAAAGCCACTCGATCCGATTGGACGGCGCCCGCTGGATGAGCCCCGGCGGATCCTCGACTCGGAACAAGCGGCCCTCCCCGAGCACTCGGTGCACCGCGGCCACCGCCGGCGGTTCTTTTGTCAGGAAGTCCCGGGAGACGCTGGGGTTGACGTCCCGGCCGGCCCAGAGCAGCTCGGCCGCGACAATCGCGGTCAGGAGGAAAAACGCCCGCGGCCCGAGCCGAGGGCGCCCTGCGAAGACTGCGGACGCCAGCGCGGTGAAGAGTGCGGCCTGTCCGAACGCCGCGGCCAGACCGGTGCGGGCACGCTCCGTGACGTCCACGAACAAGAGCTGCTGAATGGCGGCACCCGCGGCCGTCCCGGCAAAGAGAAGCGCGGCAGCGCCCGCCAGGAGGAGCGCGCAGAACCCGAGAATGAGCGCTAACTTCCGGGCGGCGCTTACGTGCCGGTTTGGTCGCAGGAGTAAACGTTCCGCCCCGTCCCCCGCCAGAAGCGCGATGGCCAGCCCGGTCGGGACGAGGAACTTGACGGGGTATCGGAAGAGCCCGCCCATCGACCAGAGTCTCTCCAGCCACGCGGCGGGGAGAAACCGTCCCAGCGAAAGGATCAGACCGAAAACGGCGGTGGCGCCGAGAAACCGGCGAGTCCGAATCGGCAGCGGCCCGTCGGGGCGGCGCGAGATCGCCGAGGAGGCCGCGAGGCCGAGGACGGTCATTCCGAAGAACACCGAAAGCAGATAAGGAAAACCCTCGTCCTCGAATCGCGATCCCCAGTAGTCCGCCGGATCGAGCGTGTGGACCCGCCCGAAGTAACCGGGCACCACCAGCTCCGGCAGACGACGGGGAGACAGAGACCAGACGGCGGCCTGGGCGGAGGAGAACCGGCGGCCGCGTTCCGACGACGCGACCATCTCCGCTGCCGGGAGCACCTGGACCGCCGCCAGCCCGACCGCCGCGGCGCCGAGCATTGCGGCGGCAAGGACCTGTCGGCGGAGAGGCCGCCCGGCCGGGCCCGGGGGATCCACGAGCCCCCAGACGATGGCGAGGACGAACGAAACGAGAAAGAACTCCGGCGAGCCGGCCAGAAGCTGGAGGGCACCGGCCACCGCGGCGGCGACGAACCAGCCGCGCCGTCCCTCTCGAAGGTAGAAGCGCCAGAAGAGGATCAGCAGGATCAAGTGCGGCAGGGCGACGAGCCGATTGAAGAGGTTGCCGAGCGCGAGGACCACGCCGCTTCCGACGAGCGCCACGGCGACGAAGACGGCTCCCGACGGTGAGAGGCCGAGCGAGCGCGCGAGGAGGTAGGCGGCGATCGCGACCAGCGCGAAGTGCAGAGCGATCTCGAGGTTGACGGCCGTCACGACGGGCATCAAAACCGAGAGCGCCGCCGTGGGATACAACGCGAGGTTGTTGACGTTTCCGAGGAACGGCTCGCCCCCGTGCAGAAACGGATCCCACAGCGGAAGACCGCCGGCACGGAGGAGATCGACGAGCCTCTGTCGCTGGGGAAACGTCCAGAGGTACAGGTCCCGGAAGAAATAGGTGCGACCCAGCACCAGCGGAAGAACGGCCAGCCCGAAGGTCGCGGCGCCGAGCCACCAGAGCGGGCGCTCCCGGAGGAGGGAGCGAATCGATGGAGAGGACGTCGACGCCGAGTCGGAGGTCCCCGCGCGCGCGGAGTCGTCTCGCATCCTCCGCTCCATTGTACGCTCGGGCGGAAAGAGACCCTTGCGGCTATTCCTGACCGTCGCTGCCGATCGCCTCGACGGGGCAGGAATCCATGGCCTCCTGGCAGCGGGCCTCCTGGTCCGGAGTCTCCGGCTGATGGGATACGAAGGAATAGCCCCGGTCCTCGCTTCGCTGGAAGTTGTCCGGGGCGGTGACGCGGCAGACGTCGCAGTCGATGCACTGGCTGTCGACGTAGTACTTTCCCGGGACGGTTTCGGCGACTTTGTCCTTCCGGTCGGCCATGAGGGCGGGAAGTTAGCACAGCCTCAAATGAACGTTGGGTCAAGGGCGGACCGCGCCGAAAGGGCCGCGCTAGACTGCCCGGCGTGTCTCCAAGGCGCATCGTGGTGCTCCTTCTGGCCGGCCTCGCGGCGGGCGTCGCGGCCGCGTGCAACAACGCTCCGCTGCCGGAAAGCGCCCGGGCGGGACGGGACGAGGCGGCCGGCCGGCGGATTTTCCTGCGCAAGTGCGCCTCCTGCCACGCCGCGAACGGAGACGGAAAGACGATCGTCGCGGGGCACTTCCCCTACGCCAATCTCATCGATGGCAGTTGGCGCTCCGACGGGAGCGCCGCGGCGATCGAGCTGCAGATCCGCGACGGCCGCGATCCCATGCCCAAGTTCGAAGGTAAACTGACCGACGAGGAGATCCGGCAGACGGTGGCCTACGTCCAGGCGTTGTCCCGCGCGGCCGAGAGCCGCGGCCCCGAATCCGGCGCCGGCGCGGCGCCTTGACGGCGTCCGTGGGCGTGCCCCGCCGCATCCCCCTCTTCCCGCTCCCGGGCGTCGTCCTGATGCCCGGCACGATGCTCCCGCTCCACATTTTCGAGCCCCGCTACCGGGCCATGGTCGCCGACGCGCTCGCCGGAGACCGGACGATCGGCATGGCGATGCTGTACCCGGGCTGGGAATCGGGGGGCGACGATCCGCGGATCTACGCGGTGGGCGGTGCCGGCGAGATCGTGGAGTCCGAGGAGCTCGAGGACGGCCGTTACAACATCCTCCTCGAGGGGCGCTTCCGATACCGCGTGATCGAAGAAACGCCCGCGAATCCCTACCGCATCGCTCGTGTCGAGGAGGTGCGCTCGGTCCCGTTCCCCGACCCCGACGAGGAGCAGCGGGTCACACGGGCCGCGGCCGCGCTCTTCGGCAACGTCTCCCGCGAGCTCGAGCTGCCGCCACTGCCCGACGAAGTTTTCTCCCCCGAGCGTCTGGCCTCGGAGATCGCGCTCCGGCTGCGCTACACGCCCCCGGAGCTCCAGGCGATCCTCGAGACCGATTCGCTGGCCTCGCGCTTCGAGACGGTCACGGGACGGATGCTCGAATGGAAGGGCCGCGTACGGTTCCTGGCGCCCTTCCGCCCGACGGATCTCGATCCCCGGCAGAATTGACCGGCGCGCGCGAAGCGCGTGCGCCGGTCATCCCGAGGGCCAAAGGCCCGAGGGATCCCGTCACTTTTGAGCCGCGCCTTCGCTCGTCATCCCGAGGCCGAAGGCCGAGGGATCCCGTCACTTCTGAGCCGCGCCATCGCGCGTCATCCCGAGGGCCGAAAGCCCGAGGGATCCCGTCACTCTTGAACGGCGCCTTCGCGCGTCATCCCGAGAGCCGAAGGCCGAGGGATCCCGTGACTTTTGAGCGGCGCCTTCGCTCGTCATCCCGAGGGCCAAAGGCCCGAGGGATCCCGTCACTTTGAACGGCCCCTTCACCGCCTCCGCGTCGAGGTCGCGTCCAGAAAGGTCGGCTCGAACGCCGCCACTTTCCATCCGGCCGCGGTTTTCTTCATCGTGACGACGTGGCGGAACGAAGCCGCCATCGAGGATGCGAACCCCGACGTCTGGCCGGGAGGGTCGAAGGACACGGTCTGCCCCATCGTCAGTCGCACTTCGCCGCCGGGAGCGTCTGTTCTCGCTTCCAGCGTCGTCCGGGAATTTCCGAGGGCTTCCATCGGCGCGTGGCAGACGCCCCGGAGGATGTGCGTCTCGACGGCCTTCTTCGCCGCCTCTCCGTCGGTCATGGCGGCCGCCGCCGGAGTGTCCTCCTTCGCCCAGGCGCGCAGAAACTCGCGGCAGGCGCGGACGGGCGCGTCCACGACGGCGTATCGATAGGCGAAGGCCCCGCCTCCCGCGAGGAGGAGGAGCAGAAGAATCTTTTTCAAGGAGGTGCTATGCCGACGCGTTGAGGGCGCGTTCGTGGGCCCAGCTGCGGATGGCCTTGATCTGCTCCTCCATCGTCACGGCGAGCGGCACCGTCGCCGAGATCATCCGATAGAGGTCGTCCTCCGTCAGCGAGCGGCTCTCGGCATACGCGTCCACGACGGCCGCGACCACCGCCTGCTCGATCTCCGCGCCGTTCCAGCCGTTCGTCGCCTTCGCCAGGAACACCAGATCGAAGCGGCCGACGTCCATCTTGCTCTTCTTCAGGTGGATGCCGAAGATCTGCTTGCGCTCTTCCTCGTTCGGCAGGTCGACGAAGAAGACCTGGTCGAAACGGCCCTTGCGGATGATCTCCGCGGGCAGCAGGTGGATGCGGTTGGCCGTCGCCGCCACGAAGACGAGCGCGGCCTTCTCCTGCATCCAGGTCAGAAATCCCGAGAAGATGCGCGACATCGAGGCGTCCTGGCCCTCCCGGTACCCGCCGACGCCCATCTCGATCTCGTCGATCCAGAGAACGGCGGGCGAGACGGCTTCGACGGCGCGCAACGCCCGAAGAAACGTCATCTCCGCGTTGTCGGTCCCGAAGACCGCGTTCATGTCGAGGCGGAAGAGCGGCAGGTTCCAGAGCGTGGAGATCGTCTTGACACAGAGGCTCTTGCCGCAGCCGGAGATCCCCATCAGCAGGATGCCCTTCGGGATCGGGATGCCGGCATCGAGCGCGTCCCGCGAGAAGAGCGCCTGCCGCTTCAGCAGCCACGTCTTCAGGACGGCGTATCCGCCGATGTCGTCCAGCGAGAAGCGGGGCGGCACGAATTCGAGCACGCCTTCCTTCCGCGACATCTGCTCCTTCTCGCCGAGGATCTCGAGGAACGCGGCCTCGTCGAAAGTCTTTCTTGCGGCGAAGACCTTGGACACGACGTGCCCGATCTCGTCGGCCGTGAGGCCTCGCATCGCGAGGGCGAGGCGGCGCATCGCGGGCTCGTCGATGTCGATCCCGAGGCGCCGGCGCAGGTGCGCGTCGAGGATCTTGGAGATCTCGGCGTCGTCGGGCAGCTCGTACTCGACGACGTAGATCTCCTTCTTGGCGTCTTCCGGGATCGACAGGCGCGGCGAGACGAAGAGAACGTGTCGGCCCCGCTCCTTCAGCGCACGATAGAGGTCGCGGATGCGCCGGATGATTTCCGGACGGCCGTCGCCGGCGGTCGGGAAATCCTTCATCAGGTAGAAGCCCTTGCCGCTCGCGGCGAGGATCGTCTCGAGCGCTTTCAGGGGATCCTGCGAGCCCGGCACCGGGGTTCCGTCGACGACGAGCCCGTCGACCACCGACCACACGCCGTAGGTCACGGGCGCGCCGTAGAACGTCTTCGCGAGATGCTGCGCGAGGCGCTCGACTCGCGACTCTTCCCACGTCAAGACGTAGAGCAGCGGATGGCCTCCGAGGAGGGCTTTGCGAATCCGATCCATCGCCTTCGAGGGCGCGGCAATCGGCGTCGTCGTCGCGGTGCTCACTGCGAGGGATTGTAACGCGCCTTGCGCGCCGGGCCGGTTACAATGGCCGGAGATGGCCAATCCCGAACACTTGCGGATCCTTCTCACACCCGAGTGGAACGACTGGCGCACGAAGAATCCGAACGTGACTCCGGATCTGACCGGCGCCGACCTCACGGGCAAGGACATCTCCGGCAAAGATCTCAAGCGCGCCGATCTCACCCGCGCCGACCTCTCGCGCGCCACGCTTTCGGGCACGGATCTCTCGCGCGCGACGCTGCGCAACGCGAAGTTCGCGGAGATGCAGGCGCCCGGCGCCATCTTCGAGCACTGCGCCCTCGACTTCCTGGACTTCTCCAAAGTCTTCTTCGCGGGCGCGCGGTTGCGCTCGGCTTCGCTGCAGAGCACGTCTTTCGTCGGAGCGGATCTCGCCGGCGCCGACCTCTCGTTCACGCGGCTCGAGGGCGCCGACATCTCGGGGGCGAACCTCGCCGGCGCGAACCTGCGCGACGTCAACTTCCGCGGCGTCAAGGTCGGCGGCGCCCATTTCGACGGCGCGGACCTCTCGCGCGCCGTCCTCGAGGGAGTCTCGGCCGTCCGGGGCTCCTTCCCGAACGCCAACTTCACGGGCGCCAACCTGAAGACGGCCGACCTCACGGGCGCGGATTTGCGCAAGGCCAACTTCTCCGGCGCGATCCTCCGCCAGGCCGCCATGAACGCCGCCGACTGCGAACGGGCCGACTTCACCGACGCCGACATGGAGCTCCTCTCCGCGATCGAGGCCAACTTCACATCAGCCGGATTCGACCGGGCCAAGGTCCGGAAGGCCGACCTCAAGCGCGCGATCTTCCTCGACGCCGGCGGCTCCGACGTGAGCTTCGCGGAAGCCAAGCTGACCGAGGTCGACCTGCGTTCGGCGAAGTTCGAAAAAGCCAACTTTCAGAGCGCGGACCTCTCGAAAGCCATCTTTCGCCGCGCGAACCTCAAGCCCTACTCCTTCGTCGGCGCGACGTTCTCGAACGCCGACCTCGCAGAGGTGCAGGCGGAAGGCGTCAACTTCCAGCGCGCCGACCTGTCGCTGGGCAGTTTTCGCCTGGCCAACCTCAAGCGGGCCGATTTGTCGGGGTGCAAGGGATTCGACGCGGACCTCTCGGGCTCGCTCCTCATCGGAGCCAACTTCTCGAGCGCCAACCTTCAGGAGGCCGACCTGCGATTCGCCCGGGCGATCGGGGCGAATTTCACCGACGCCGATCTCAAGGGTGCAGACCTCGCCAACTCCGACTTCTCGGAGGCCGTCTTCAAGAAGACGAAATTCTGGGGCGCGACCGCGCGTCGGGCCAAGCCGCCCAAGGGAAAGGGGCTTCTCTTCTCGCTCTCGACGTCCTTCTCCAAGGCCAAGGAGAAGAAGACGAAGGCCGCAGACGACAAGGAGTCCAAGCGTCAGAAGCGGATCGCCGAGCTCGAGGCCGAGGCTTCGAAGAAGGCGCCGCACCTCACCGGCCGGCGCAAGAGCTGACGGGCGGCCCCTCCGCCCCGCCGGCACCCGGGGTTTCGCGCTGAGCGCTCAGCGTTTCTTCGTCGGAGCCGGCGTCGGCGGTGAGACGACTTTCCGGAACGACTTCTGGAGATCCTCGACGATGTCCTTGCGGACGGCGAAGCCGCCGGGACGCCCCGAGACCCGCGCAACCATGTCCGTCGCCCGGGGATGGAACGCGATCGTCCACGCCGGGACCTTCTGGGCCTTGTTCTTGATGGCGACCGTCGCCGTCGCGGGGTCGAGCGCCTTGGCGGCCGTCTCGTCGACGAACGCCTGGCTCTTGAGGTCTTCGAGCGCCCGCAGAACGTCGTCCGCAGACGCGGCGATGACCGGCCGGCCGCCCGCGGACCAGCCGGCGGCTTCCTGGGTCAGGGCGACGGACTCGTCGCCGAACCGGGCATCGACCGCGGCGACGTCCCCGCGATTGAACGCCACGAGCGCCGTGGAGCGGAAGGGCTCCGCCTCCTTCGAGAGCTCGTCGACGATCTCCCGCTCGACGGTGAGCACCTGGCCGTCGCGCCGCGCGTAGACGGTATTCCCGTCGGAGCGCGTCGCGCCGAAGTCGACCGAGCTGACCACGCCCTTCTCCCCCGTGACGCTCACGCGGTAGAGCGGGGGATTCAGCGAGAGCGCCGCGAGATCCTCGTTCGAATGGATGAAGTCCCGCACGCGCAGGGCCGTCAGCTCGCCGACGAGACGGTCGGCCGCCGCGCCATCGGCGAGATCGGCGATCGGAGAGGAGATCCACCAGATGCCTTCTCGCCGGGCGAGCACCAGGCTTCCCTGGCCCCGGCTGATCTCGAGGCGCGTCACCTGCGAGGTGGGCCCGCCGAAGAGCTCCTTGCTCCGGTACTCGTCCGCGGGCCGGCGGACCGACGTGAGGAGCGAGGTCGCGATGAACAGCACGCGGCTCTGGCCCGAAACGCGGGCGGCCGTCATGTCGGTCCCCGGCACGGCGCCGCCGAACTCGAGCGTTCGCGTCTGTTTCGCGGCCGGGTCGTCGGCCTCCGTCCAGGTGATCGTCGCCGTGGCCACCGGCTTGTCGAGGCCGAAGGCTTCCGGCTTCGCCTCGCCGGAGTCGCTGCCGGCGCGCTTGAGGTCGGAGAGCTCCGAGACCAGGCCGTTCACGGCGAACCCGTCCGCCGGATACGGCGCCGGCTTGACCATGCGCCAGGGGCCGTCGCCGGTGCGCTGGAACTCGAGGGTCTCCCCTTCCCGCGTCACGGTGACCTGCGTCATCCGATCCTCGGGGAGGTCCCAGTAGAGCTCCCCCTTCCGCTGCCGGTCGGCGGTGGAGGGCATCTTGCGCTCCCAGAGAACGATGAACGCGAAGAGCACCGCCACGACCGCCGTGAGAACGACGAGTTTGCGCGGCGACACGGTCAGTCCCTCCGGCGGTACCAGACCCAGAGGCCGAGGAGGATGGCGAGGCCGGGCAGGCCCGCGATGCTCGCGATCGCGATGCGGCGGAGCTGGGTCTCCGAGAGCGTCAGCGACGTCTGGTCGGGAGTCTTGGGCGGGATGCCGATCTGCTTTTCGGCGCCCGCGAGCCAGTGGATCGCGTTCGCGAAGAAGATGCCGTTGGCTCCGTTCGACAGCGCGCCGTTGGTCGCATAGCGCGAATTGCCGACGACCACGATGCGGGCGGCGCTCGAGGGCGCGGGCTTCGCCTCGTCCGCCGGACCGATGGCCACCGCCAGGGAGACGGGGCCGGCAAGATCGGTCGCATCCTTCTTGACCTCGCTCGCGAGATCTTTCAGGTTTCGCTCCCCCCAGCCCTCGGCCGAGGTCTCGACGAGCATCGCCTCGGCCACGCCGTCGGGGGGCTTCTCGGCCTTGGCCACCGAGCGGGAGAGCTGGAAGATGACGGGCAGCTTCGCCTCGGCGAGCGAGCGCACGATGGGGTGGTTGCCGTAGTGGTCGGCGAGCACGACCTCGGCGCCCATCTGCGCCAGCGCGTTCGCCGGATCGATCACGATGTCGTCGCCGATCTTGAGTCCATACCTTTCGGCCAGGCCCCGGAAGCCAAGGTCGGACGGGGGCGCCCCCGGCCCCGGCAGCACGGGATCGAGCATGATCAGCGCCCGCCCGCCGCCGGCGAGGTATTTGTCGAGAGCCTCGGATTCCGGCGCCAGGAACGCCGTCTGCGGCCCGGCGACGACGACCACGTCCGTATCGGCGGGGAGATTGCCCTTGCCCAGCGAATCCCACGTCGCGACGATCATGTTGTCGCGCTCCAGCGTCTGCTTGACCTCCGAATAACCCAGGCCGCGCTGGGTCGAATCCAGGGACGCTTCGCCGTGGCCCTGCGAGAAAACGATCTTCGGCTGCTTCTTCTCGGTCACCGAGAGGATCGCGGAGGTGAACGCCTCCTCGCCCTTGAAGGCCTTCATCGTCGGCGCGCCACCGCCCATCTGCATGCCGGCGAAGTCGAAGTCGGCGAGCTTGTCTTCGGGCACGAACTTCCTGCGATCGCCGGAACGGAAGACGATCGTGTTCAGGCGCACGCCCGCCGACTCCTTGATGAGAGCCTCGGCCCGGGCGGGATTGCGCTCCGGGTCCAGATACTCCACCTCGATCCTGGGCGAGAGCGCCTGGTACCGGGTCAGCAGCTCCTTCACCTCGGGAAGCAGGCGCGACTGCCGCGGCGTCATGAACACCGTCACGCGCACAGGCTCCTTGAGGCCCGCGAGGATCTTCTTCGTCTGTTCGGAGAGCGAGTAGATCCGGGAGCGCGTCCAGTCGGCCCGGGCCCAGTGGCGCGCGGCGAGATAGTTGGCCCCGAGGACGATCGCGGCCGCGAGCAGGATGCCGACGGCCGACGTGCCTGTGCGCACGCTGCGGGCGCTCACGGCGTCTCCTTCTTCGAGGACAGCACCACCGTCGAAAGGAACAGGAAGAACGCCATGCCCGAGAGGTAGTAGACGAGCCGCCGCGTATCGACGATGCCGCGCGCGAACTCGTCCATGTGGTCCCACATGTTGAGGTAATCGATGATCGTCTGCCGGCTCGGGTCGGCGCCCGACTGGAAGAGCCCGGCGGAGAAGAGGGGGATCAGCATCGCGAAGGTCAGAATCGCCGCGACGATCTGGTTCTTGGACAGCGTCGAGGCGAAGACGCCGATCGCGATGAAGTACGCGCCGATGAGCGCAATGCCCAGGTAGCCCGAAGCGACCGCGCCGAAGTCGACGGCCGTCTGGGACGCGAGGTAGAGGATGAAGACCAGGCTCGGGATCCAGACGACCAGGAAGAAGCCGAGGGCCCCGAGGAACTTCCCGAGAACCACGGTCGCCTCCGACACCGGCGACGTCAGAAGGACTTCGAGCGTTCCGGCCTTCCGCTCCTCGGCCAGCAGCCGCATCGTGATGATGGGCACGATGAAGAGCGTGAAGATCCAGAAGTAGGTGTTCGTGAACATCAGCGACAGGAACCGCTCCCGCGCCACGCCGGGCGTGGCGAGGAACGCCACGATGCGGGAGAAGATGAAGCCGTTCAGGAACATGTAAGCCGCGAGGATCACGTAGGCGAGGGGCGAGAAGAAGTACGCCCGCCACTCCCGGCCGACGATCGCGAAGAGTTTCCTCACGACGCCGGCCCCTCTCCGCCGTCAGACGAGGACGACGAAGGCGTCGCAGACGGCTCGGCCGCGACCGGCTCCTCCGCCGGAGCGGCCTCGTCGTGGCGGGTGAGCCGCACGAACACGTCCTCGAGCGTCATCGCCTCACGGCCGAGCTCCCGCAGCACCCAGCCCTTCTGGACCGCGAGCCGGAAAACGTCCTCCCGAGGGTCTGCCTCCGGCGCGCAGGAGAGCCGGACGCGAGTCTCGTCGGAAGTCTCTTCGACCTCGACCGCGGCCACGCCCGGGAGCGCGGCCAGCGCCTCGCGGGCCGCCACCACGCCCCGAATCGCCACGCGGATCACGGGCGAGCCGGCGAGCTTGCCGCGCAGCTCCGAGGGCGTGCCTTCGGCCACGATGCGTCCGCGATCGATGATGAGGACGCGGTCGCATACGGCTTCGACCTCGGGAAGGATGTGCGTGGACAGCAGCACGGAGCGGTTCTTCCCGAGCTCGCGGATGGTCTCGCGGATCTTGATGATCTGCACGGGATCGAGCCCGATCGTCGGCTCGTCGAGGATCAGCACCGGCGGCTGGTGGACGAGCGCGCCCGCGAGAGCCGTGCGCTGCCGGAACCCCTTCGAGAGGTTCTCGATTTTCCGACCGGCCACCTCGGAGAGCAGGCAACGATCGAGAGCCTCCTGGACACGCCCGCGGACGAGCCCCCCCGGGACGCCTTCGAGCCGGGCGCGGAACGCGAGGTACTCGCGCACCCGCATTTCGGGGTACGTCGCGGCGGACTCCGGCAGATAGCCCAGCGACGCCCGCGCGGCCTTCGACTGGCTCACGACGTCGTGCCCGGCAACCCGGGCCGTTCCCGCGGTCGGCGGAAGGAACCCCGTCAGCACCCGCATCGTCGTCGTCTTGCCGGCCCCGTTGGGGCCGAGGAATCCGACGATCTCGCCTTCCCTCACGGAAAAGGTGACGTCGTCGACCGCGAGCCGGGTCGGGTAACGCTTCGACAGATTTTGGACTTCGATCATGCGTGAACTTCGGAAACCCCGCTATGGAACGCGGAAGAATAATCCATATTCCCGCCGGGAGGCCTTCCAGGAAGGAAATCCGCGGTCGCGTATCATCGCCGGGTGATCGTCGTCGACAACGTTTCGAAGGCCTACGGGCGGCGGAGAACCCGGGCGCTCGACGGCGTTTCCCTCGAGATTGCCCGCGGCGAGACGGTGGGTTTGATCGGTCCCAACGGCGCGGGCAAGACGACGCTCCTCTCCTGTCTGCTGGGCTTTCTTCGGCCGGACTCCGGGACCATCCGCATCGACGGGCGGCCGGTCGACGATCTCTCCATCCGCGCCCGCACGGGCTACATGCCCGAGCGGCTGGGCTTCGACCGCGAGCTGACCGGCGCGGACTTCCTCGCTTTTCACTGGCGCCTCGCCGGGGGGGATCCGAGCCGTACGAAGGAGGAAACCGCCGCCGCCGCGGCCCGGGTCGGCCTCGAGGCCGACGCGCTCACGCGCAAGCTCCGGACCTACTCGCGGGGCATGCTCCAGCGCATCGGCGTCGCCCAGGCCACGCTGCGCGACCCGGACCTGCTCTTCCTGGACGAGCCGGCCTCGGGCACGGACCCGCTGGGTGTCGTCACCGTCCGGGACCGGATCCTCGAGGCGCGGAAGCGCGGCGCGACGATCGTGCTCAACTCTCACCAGCTCCCGGAAGTCGAGAAGGTCTGCGACCGCGTCGTGTTCATCGACCACGGACGGCTGACGCGCACCGAGACCCTGACCGGCGAGACGGCATCGCGCCGGCGCGTCACGATCCGCGTGCGCGAAAGCGACGCCGCCCGGGCCGCCGAAGTCCTCGCCGGGGCCGGTCTCGCCGCGGAAACCGACGGGAGCGGCCAGCTGCGTCTTCCCGGGGGCAGCGAAGAGGAGGCCGCGCGCGTGGTCAAGACGCTCGCGCTCGCCGACGTGCCGGTCCTCGAGGTCCGCTCTTCCGCCGAGCTCGAAGAGCTCTTCCGAAGCAACCCGTCGTGAAGGAAGCCTCGTGATCGAGATGGTCCGGCGTTTCCTGCGGCAGAAGTCCCGCAGCGGCGGCACCCTCGTGCTGCTCGGGCTGCTCGCGGGAATGTCCGGACTTTCGATCGTGGTCTCCGGCGGTCCGGGCGGGCCCGGCGGCGGCGGCTACATCGCCCTCCTCGTCCTCGCGGCCGCCTCGGTGTCGAAAGACGCGTCCTCGGGCGCCCTGCAGATGATCCTGGCTCGCCCGATCCGCCGCACGGACTATCTGTTCGGGCGCTATCTCGGGATCGTGGTCGCATTCGCGGCGTTCTCGGTCGCGTGCGTGGCGCTCGGCCTCCTGACCCGGACCCTCTGGGGCCCCCGAGGGCCCATCGCCCCGCTCGAGCTGGCGGGGAGCATCGGATTCGCCACGCTCTGGGCCGCGCAGATGGCGGCCGTGCTCGTCTTTTTCTCGACGTTCCTGCCGGGCTACGGGGATGTCGTCGCGTTGCTGCTCTTGCAGATCTTCGTCTCGCTGCGCACCAACGTACAGTGGATGGTCAAGACGTCTCAGGCGATCGGGCGCGATCTGCTCCCCTCCGTTGCCTGGGAAGGCGTCTTTCGGGGCAATCCCGACGCCCAGGCGGCCGCCGGACGAGCCGTCCTGGCGGCGTCGCTCTTCCTCACGGCCGCGGCCGTGGTTTTTTCCCGAAGGGAGTTTGCGTATGGACGTGATTGACGCCGGCGCGGGCGCCCTTCGGCGATCCGCATCCCGTTCCCAGTCGGCGCTCTCCCCGGTCCTGCTCTGGATCCTGCTCGCCGCCGTCGTGCTCCGGATCGTGACCGCCGTCATGGACCGAGCCGGGAAGGACGGTCCCGGACTGGTGCAGTGGCAAAGGCGCGGAGACGCCTCGGCCGAGGCGGCGCGCTCGGGCAAGCCGGTGCTTTACGACTTCACGGCCGCGTGGTGCGGCCCGTGCAAGCTCCTCGACGAGGCCTGGGCGGACAGTTCCGTGGCCGACAAGGTCAACGCGGGTTTCGTGCCCGTGCGCATTACAGACCGGGTGCGGGAGGACGGACGGAACCCTCCCGATATCGCCGAGCTCCAGCGTCGATACGAGGTCTCGGTCTTTCCGACGGTCGTGATCGCCGCTCCCGACGGCCGCCTCGTCGCGAAACACGAGGGCTTCCGGAGTCCGCAGGCACTCGCCGAGTTTCTCGCCGAAGCCGCGGGCGGCACGGGAGCCCGGCCGCCCGCGAACTTCTAGCCTTGCGGGTCTTCTAGGCTTCGAGTCGTCGTCTACTCTTCGTCGTCGTCGCCGGCCGCGCCGGTCCGCACGGACACCGGACCGTTCACCGTGGCCACGTGGACGAGCACGGGCCCGTCTCCGACCTCGATCCGCCGCCCGTCGTCGTCCCAGGTCTTGCGCGCCGAGCCGCACCCCTCGCCACGACACTGGAACGGAGAGCGGCCGGCCGATTCCACGACCGCCGACGAAGCGTAGCCCGCCGGTATCGACAGGCTCACGGGACCGTTCACCGCGCGGGCGTCCAGGCCGTCGCCCTCCCAGGAGCGGCCGCCCAGAGTCACGCCGATGGGGCCGTTCTGCGTCCGGAGCTTCGAGCGGCCGGACGCCCCGACGAAGGAGATCGGGCCGTTCTCGGCCTCGAGGTCCAGCTCGCCGGTCGCCCGCCGGGCCGAGATGGGGCCGTTCTCCGTTCGCGCCGTGACCCGGCCGGAGAGTCCGATCAGGCCGATGGGCCCGTTGGACGCCGAGATCTCGAGCGACGCTCCGCGCGGCGCCGCGACGAGGAGGTAGCCGGCCCAGTCCCCGTTCGAGGGACCGGTCACGGATACCTGGCTGGCGGAGCGCGACAGGGCGATCGCGGCCAGGCTCGATTGTTTCGGGGCCGCCTTGCAGAGGACGACCTCGAAGTCGGCGCGGTCGGCCTCCCGGACGTAGACACCGGAGTTCTCGGCCGCCTCCAGCCGCAGCGTGCCGCCGGCCGGAAGCGTCGCGGTCTCCTCCGCCCGAACGGCGGGACGGTCGTCGAAGTCGACCTGGATGTCGTCGCAGGTCGCGGGCTCGTCTTGATCGATCGAGACGTTCCGATGGCCGTGGCTGTGACGATGCCCCTCTCCCGCGAGCGATGTGCCCGCGGTCAGGGCCAGGGTCACGGCACAGCAGAGAACGAGGTCCGGGCGTATCCGCATGGCTTCCTCCCGAACCCGGATACGCCGGAAGAGCCCCGAGGTTACGGCGATCGGGAGGAACTCACTCCGCGACCAGGACCGGCCCGCCGGTCCGCACGATCGTGACCGCGGAGCCCTCGGCGTCCGTGAGCGGCTTCTCCCACCAGTCGCCATTACGGCTCCCGACCTCGGAGTACGGCCCCGCCGGCACCACGCCCACCGATCGGTTTCGCCCGGACTGTTTCGCCAGGTAGAGGGCGCGGTCGGCGAGCTTGAGGACCTCCGTGAAGGCGAACGTGCGCGTCGAGTCCGGGTACCAGGGGAAAGGCGCCCAGCCCACCGAGCACGTGCGTCGGACACGCTGCCCGCCGCCGAGGTCGAAGGGCTCGGATCCGACGGCGGTCATGACCCGGCCCGCCAGGACGTCGCCGCGCGTCCGGTCGGCGTCCCGAGAGATCAGAAGGAACTCCTCGCCGCCCCAGCGGATGAGGCGGTCGGAGTCGCGCACGACGCCGGTGAGCCGGCGCGCCATTTCGGCGAGCACGCCGTCGCCACGGTCGTGGCCGAAGTCGTCGTTGACCTCTTTGAAGTGGTCGATGTCGACGATGTAGAAGATGAGGTCGCAGTTGCGCGGGCGGCTGGCCGGCGGCGTCGAGTGGACCCGCAGCGTCCGGTTCACGTCGTCCTCGATGACCGTCGAGAAGAAACGCCGGTTGCGCGCTCCGGTCAGGGCGTCGGTAAAAGACGCTTCGCGCAGCTCCCGGTTGGCCGCGGCGAGCTCGGCGCTCCGCGCGGCCACGGCTTCCTCCAGACTGCGCCGATCGGCCTCCAGGTGTCGCGTCCGCCACCGGACGACGAGGACGAGAACCGCGGCCACGAGGAGGCCCCAGAGGATCCGGGCCCAGAGGGTCTGCCACCAGGCGGGCTGCACGCGGATTCGGAAGACGGCCGGCTGGCGGGATTCTTTTCCGAGCGCGGAGACGCAGAGGACCTCGAAGCGATAGTCGCCGCTCGGGAGCGCGGGAAACCGGGCCTCGATGAGGTCGGTCTCCGTGTACTGGTCGACCAGGCCGATCATGCGGTAGCGGTAGCGGACCTTGCGAGGCTCGACGAAGGTCAACCCCGCCCAGGCCACGCTGAAATTGCGGTCTCGGGGACCGAGCACCGCGCCGGCGGTCGGATCCAGGCGCCGGTCTCCCGTGACCACCGAGGTGATCACGACCTGCGGCGGCGGCTCCGGCGCCGGAGGAATTCCCGAGCGGAAGCGGACGAGGCCCCGGCTCGTGCCCAGCCAGACCGTGCCGTCGGCGTCGGCGAAGAACGCGTTCTGATCGAGGTCGTCGCTGATCATGCCGTTCGCCTTGCCATAGCGCGCCGTCAGCGCCCAGTTCGGGCTGTAGACGTCGACTCCCGAGCCCGTACCGATCCACGTCGCTCCGGCCGCATCGCGTCCCGCGAGGACGACCTTGTTGGAGACGAGCCCGGTCGCGACGTCGATGGGCCGCACGGTCAGGCGATCTCCCTGGAGGATCACCTTGGCGCCGCCGATCGCTTCGCGATAGGCGATGACGAGGCTGCCGTCGGACGCGATCGCGATCGACGACACGAAATCCTCGCGCAGGCCGTCGCGGACCGTAAAGCGCCGAGGAGAGGGACCGTTGATCCTCAGGATCCCCTGCTTGCTGGCGGCGTAGACGATCCCGGCCGGATCCTCGGCGAAGGCGCGCACGTTGTCGGGCTTGTCGCGGCCGATCGAGACGCGCTCGAGCCGGTCGGCGCGGGAACCGGGCGCGAGACGGTAGAGGCCGTTGACGGCTCCGACCCACACCTCCCCGTCGGGGCGCACGTGGATCGCCGCCACGCGCAATTGCTCGGCGGCCGCGTCGTCGGCGGCGAAGCGCCGGAGGCGCCCGTCCGGCGCAATGTAAGTGACGCCCCCGGGCCACGATCCGGCCCAGACGCCGCCATCTTCGGCGGAGGCGAGCGCATTGACGACGTTGCCCGCGAGGCCGTCGGCCTCGAAATAGTGCCGGATCGCTCCGGTCAATGGATCGATGCGATTGAGGCCCTGCTCCGTGCCGACCCAGACCGGCCCCGGGCCGGGCCGCGCTTTCTGCCGCGTGATCGCCCAGACGACGTCGTGCGACAGTCCATCCGACCCGGTCCAGTTCGTGATCTGGCCGTGCCCGAGCCGCCGCGCCAGGCCGCCGCCGAGCAGGCCGACCCAGAGGGAACCCTCACGATCGACGGTCGCGGCGAGCGCCGTGTCCACCGGGAGGCCCTCGCGACGCCCGATGAGGCGCCAGAGTCCTCCGTCGCGCGACGCCAGGCCCTGGACCGTGGGCACGAGCACACGGCCGAGATCGTCGATCGCCAGCCGTCCAATTTCGCTCGAATCCGGAAGGCCCTTGTCGTCGCGTTCGAAGCGTTGCGCGCCCCGCGGGAGGAGATAAAGCCGCTTGACGGACCGGACCCAGAGGCGGCCGTCGCCGTCCGTCCGGATGTCGTCCAGAGTCTCGTCGGCCGGAAGCCCTCGCGGCCGCCCGAACTCGACGGTCCGGCCGGACTCCTTTCGGAAGAGCAGGCCGCCGCGCGAGAAATACACGACGCCGCTCGGATCTGCGTACACCGCGCTGACCGGACCACTGCCCGCCGCATTGGCTTCCTGGTCGAACTGGAACCGATCCTCGCGTCCGACGTAGAGACCCCGGTCGGTACCGACGAACAGCGTGCCCGAAGCGTCCGAGGCGATTCCCTGGTGCGGAATCGAGAAGATGCCGAGGCCCTCCTTTTCGTCGAGGACCGTGAAGCGCTCGTTACCGTAGCGCGCGAGGCCCGCCGCGGTCGCGACGTAGAGCCGGCCGTCGCCGGTCTCGTGAAGCTGAAAGATCCGCAGCCGCGGCAGGCCGTCGCGGTGGCCGAACTTGCGGAAACGGCTCCCGTCGTAGCGGAACAGGCCGTCGTCGGTTCCGACCCAGATGAAACCGACGCGGTCCTGGATCACGCACTCGACCGAGAGGTCCTCGAGGCCGTCTTCCTTCGTGAAGCTGCGGAACTCGAAGCGGCCTTCGAACGGCGCGCGGCCTCCCTCGTCGGCCGCGAGCGCGGCCGCGACCGCGGCGAGCGCGGTCACGAGACACACCGCCCGTATTCGGAGGATTTTGCGCACGCGAAAAAAACGGAGCCTACGGAATCTCGGTCACATTATAGGGGGGCTCCGTGGCCGCACCGGGAGCGCTCGGCCCCGAGAGGAAGCGGCCGGTCAGACTCTTCGGATTCTTCCGGATCTCGAGGGGAGGCCCTTCGGCCACGACGCGCCCGCCTTCGTCGCCGCCGCCCGGCCCGAGCTCGATGATCCAGTCCGAGGCCTCGAGAAAGCCGAGGTGGTGCTCGATGGCCAGCACCGAGTGGCCCCGGGCGATGATGCGCCGCAGGGTTCCGATCAGCCGATCGACGTCCTTGGCGTGCAGGCCCGTGGTCGGCTCGTCGAACAGGAACAGAGATCCCCGCGAGGACGCCGGACGGATCCCGAGAAACGCGGCGAGCTTGAGGCGCTGGGCCTCGCCGCCGGACAGGGTCGCCGTGGGCTGGCCGAGGCGCATGTACCCCAGGCCCGCTTCGCGGAGCGGCTCCAGGCGGCGCACGATCTTCTCCTCGTCCCGGAAGAACACCGCCGCGTCGTCGATCGTCATCTCCAGGACGTCGTCGACGTTCTGGCCGCGCAGCCTCACGGCCAGCACGCGGTTCTGGAAGCGCCGACCGTCGCAGACGTCGCACCGCACCGTGACGTCCGCGAGGAACTGCATGTCGATCGTCTGCCAGCCCGTGCCGCGGCAGGACTCGCAGCGGCCGCCCGGAGAATTGAACGAAAAGTCGCGCGCGGTGACGCCGCGGGACACCGCGCGCCCGGACCGGGCGAGGGCCTTGCGGATCTCGTCCCAGGCTTTGCTGTACGTGACCGGGTTCGAACGAGCCGAACGCCCCAGGGGGCTCTGATCGACGAGCAGCAGATCCGAGATCCCCTCGAGGCCGTCGATCCGCTCGTGGGCGCCGACCTCGAACTGGGCAGCGCCCTTGACGCGACGCGCGTAAGCGTTGTGCAGGACGTCGCGCACCAGCGTCGACTTGCCGGAGCCCGAGACTCCGGCGACCGCGACGAGGCGTCCGAGCGGGATGCGCACGGTCACGTTCAGCAGGTTGTTCTGTCGGGCGCCGACGATGGTGATCGCGCCCTCGGCGCGGCGGAACGGCACGACGCGTCGGGTCCCCCTCGCTCCGCCTTCGCCGCCCTCTCCCCCTCCGGCGTCCGGCCGCAACCCCCCGCCGCCCGCCTCCAGCCTCCTCCGCAACAGCTCCCCGGTCGCCGAGCCCTTCACGCGAGCCAGAGCCAGCGGCGTGCCCTCGAAGAGCAGACGCCCCCCGAGCCGGCCGGCTCCCGGACCGAGGTCGATCAGGTGGTCCGCGGCTTCGATGGCCTCGGGGTCGTGCTCCACGACGACCACGGTGTTTCCGCGGTCGGCCAATCTCCGAAGAATGGAAAGGAGCCGCCGCGTGTCCACGGTATGGAGCCCGATCGTCGGCTCGTCGAGCACGTAGAGCGTGCCGGTCAGCGCGCCTCCGAGCGCGGATGCCAGACCGATGCGCTGCGCCTCCCCTCCGGAGAGCGTGCGCGCCGGGCGCGCGAGGGTCAGATAACCGAGGCCCACGTCGTTCATGTAGCGGACGCGGGAGGAGAGCTCCGAAAGCACGGAGCCCAGACGTTTTTCTTCGGCGGGCGAGGGTGCGACCTCGGCGAAAAAGCGCTGGAGGTCTCTCAGCGGGAGCTCCGAGAGCTCGGCGATCGTGCGTCCCCGAAAGCGAACCCAGAGCGCCGGAGGCGCGACCCGGGCTCCGCCGCACGCGACGCAGGGCGTGTACGCGCGGTAGCGCGCCAGAAGCACCCGGACGTGAATCTTGTAGCGCTTGGTTTCGAGCCAGTCGAAGAACCCCCGCACGCCGTAGAAATCGCCGCGGCCCTGGATGAGAACCTCGCGCTCGTGGGCCGAGAGGCGCGCCACGGGAACGTCGGTGCGCACGGAGTACCGGCGGCACGCGCGAAACAGGTCCGTGTATGCGGACTCGTAGGCCGGCGTGTTCCACGGCGCCACCGGCCGCTCCGCGAGCGTGCGACTCCGGTCGGGGATCGCTTTATCCAGATCCACGCCGATGACGCGGCCGAAGCCCTGGCAGGCCGGACATGCGCCGAGCGGCGAGTTGAACGCGAACATCGGCGGGGTCGGATCGCGGAACTCGCGCCCGCAGCGGGGACAGTGCAGCCCGCGGCGGAACACGCGCGGGCGTTCCGCATCGGCGCCCTGGACCCGGACTTCGAGCGTCCCCGCCAGGGAAAACGCGGTCTCCGCTGCCGAGGCGATCTCGGGGCGCGCGGCCTCGCTGACGACGAACCGCCCCACGACGAGCGGCAGCCGCCCCTCGGCGTCGAGCAGGGGCGCGACGTCTTCGCCGATTTCGACGGTCTCCCCTTCCGGCGAGAGCGCCCGAAAGAACCCCGCGCGCCGGAATTCCGCCATCCGCGCGCCGTCGCTCGGCGCGCGCTTGCGCTTCCGTCCGGCACCCGGCGCTACGGACGGTTCGCGCCAGGGCACCGGCGCCACGAGCGTCGCGCGCGCCCCCGGCTCGGCCGCGCAGAGCTCCTCGACCGCGCGGTCCACCCCGCCGGGCACCGCCGCCTCTGCGCAGTCGGGGCAGGACGTCGTCCCGCCGTGGGCGAAAAGCAGCCGGAGGGAGTCCTGGATCTCGGTCTGCGTGCCGACGGTGGAGCGTGCGTTGCGCACCCCGTTCTTCTGCTCGAGGGCGATGGCGGGAGGCACCGGCTCGATCGAGTCGGCGTCCGGACGATCCAGTCTCTCGAGGAACTGGCGGGCGTAGGTCGAGAGGGATTCCGCGTATCGCCTCTGCCCTTCGGCATAAAGGGTGTCGAAGGCGAGGCTCGACTTGCCCGAGCCCGAGACGCCGGTGACCACGGTCAGCCGGCCGATCGGGATGTCGACCGAAACGTTGCGGAGGTTGTGGGTCCGCGCCCCCCGGATGCGAATGACAGGCGTGGAGCCCGGTTTGGCGGCTCGCTTCAAACGGTCGAGAGTACCATCAGGATCCGCCCCGGACGTGGCCTACTGCGTCCCGACCGAGAGATCGCCGCCGTGCGTCGGGCAGTAAGACGTGGGCGCCGTGCCCTGGATGAAGACCTCGGTCGTCGTCTTCGGGCACCCCGGCGCAGCGAGCAGGCCGGTGTCCGGATCGATCTCGGCCGTCACGATGTTCGATGGCACGGGAAACGGCTCGGAGAAGTGCTGGGACGGGATGAAGCGCGAGAAGTCCGCGAAGATCGGGACGGCGGCCTGCGTGCCCGAGAGGTTCAGGCCGCGGTTGTCGTCGTAGCCGACCCAGACGACCGAGAGAAACCGGGGCGAGTATCCGGCGAACCAGGCGTCCCGGCCGTCGTTCGTCGTGCCCGTCTTGCCCGCGAGCACTCCCGTGAGCCCCCGCGCGCGCGCGCCCGCGCCCGTGCCGCGCGTGGCCGCGCCCTGCAGGATCGAGTTCACCAGGAAAGTGGCATCCGCCGGGAGCGCCGGGGCGAGGGATGTGGCCTTGCGGTCGAGCACGGTGCCGTCGCCGGTCATCACGCCGACGATGGCATTCGGCGCGATCCGGACGCCGCTGTTCGCGAGAGCGGCGTACGCGCCGGCGATCTCCATGGGCGAAGCCTCGAACGCGCCCAGCGCGATCGACGGATACGCGCGCAGCCGGGAGGTCATCCCCGCGTCTCGCGCGGCGGCCAGGACGAAGGGCAGTCCAGCCTTCAGCGAGACCCGGACCGTCGGCACGTTGATCGAGAGTTCGAGGGCCCGCCGCGCCGTCATCCAGCCGCGGTAGTCGTTGTCGTAGTTGCGGGGCGTCCACTGCTCTTCCTCGGTCTTCGTGCCCCACTCGACGACGATCGGGGAATCCAGGAGCCGCGTCGCGGGCGTCACCGGCGGGTCGACGTCGCGGCGAGCGAACGCCGCGAGATACACGAAAGGCTTGAACAGGCTGCCCGGCTGTCGATGGGCCTGCGTGACCCGGTTGAACTGCGAGAGGGAGTAGTCCCGTCCCCCGACGAGCGCCCGCACGTTGCCGGTCTGGGGCTCGAGAGCGATCAGCGCTCCCTGGAGGGGCGCCTGGCGGGCGGCCGAGGCCAGGCGCTTGTAGGTCTTCTCGAGGTTCTCGAGGCCGTCGATCACCGCCCGCTGGCCGGCGAGCTGGAGATCGACGTCGAGCGTCGTGTAGATCTGCAGGCCTTCGGTCTGGAGCTTCTGGCCGTAACGCTCGGCGAGCTCTCCCTTCACGAAGTCGACGAAGTGTGGCGCCTTGGTCCGCTCCTCGGTGCGCGTCCGGGGCGTGAGGGGCTGGGCCAACGCGTCGGCCAGAGCGGCCTCGTCGATGCGTCCCTCCTCGCGCATGAGCCGGAGGATGAGGTTGCGCCGCTCGCGGGTGCGCTCCGGGTTTCGAAAGGGCGAGTAGGCGTTGGGTGCGCGGATCATGCCTGCGATCGTGGCGGACTCGGCCAGGTCGAGGTCCGCCACTTCCTTGGCGAAGTAGTAGCGGGCGGCTTCGCCGACGCCGGTGATCCCGATGGCTCCCCGCCTCCCGAGGTAGATCTCGTTCAGGTAAGTCTCGAGGATCTCGTCCTTGGAATAGCGGGCGTCGAGGATCACGGCCATGATGGCTTCGGTCGCCTTGCGGCGGACCGTGCGCTCCGGCGACAGGTAGAGATTCTTCACGAGCTGCTGCGTGAGGGTCGAGCCGCCCTGCGTGCGGCCGCCCTTGAGCGACGCGAGAATCGCGCCGAAGACGCGCCGGACCGAGAAGCCGGCGTGGCGATAGTAGTCGCGGTCCTCCGTCACGAGCACGGCGTCGACCAGAGAGCGTGGCGCGTCCGCGAGACGGATGATCGTCCGATCCTCGAGCTCCGCCGAGAAGACCGAGCCCAGGCGCTCGGGCTCGAGGAACAGAGCCGGAAGCTTCTGGCCCGTCGGGTCGGCGATGGATTTCACCTTCTTGCCCGCGACGGTCAGCCGGAATTGCAGCCCGGCGAAGTCGTGCCCGGGATACCGGAAGGGCCGCGTCTGGATCTCGATCGCGTCCTTGTCGATGCGATAACGCCCCGGCCGCTCCGGGGCCGCCTCGGTCTGCTGGTAGTAGAGCCGCGCGAGCTTCGCCTGGATCTCCGCGACCGAGACCGCATCGCCCGGCCGCAGGACGTAAAGATCCGAATAGATGCGCGAGGGAAGGTCCCAGCGCCTCCCGTCGAAACGGGCGACGACCCGGGTCGTGAAGTACCCGAGCACGAGCACGCCGGCGAGGAGCAGCCCGCCGAACACCGCCAGGATCGGCAGGCGGTGCCGGTAAACCCAGAGCGGCAGGGAAACGGTACGCGCGTGCGGCGGGGACGGGGTCTCGGAAGTCACCCGCGGGCGAGCATAACGTCATAACATCCCGGCCGGCGTGGGGAAGAAGCAGCAAAGGCGGCCGGCCGCGGCTCCGCCGGCCCGGGATCCCGCCGCCGGCGTCGCCTCCGCCATCCTGTGCGTGGTCCTCGCCGGAACGGCGCTGGCCGTCGACACCCGCGCGGCGGCGGCGTTCGACTCGCCCAAGCGGCTCGTCGCGCTGCTCGGAACCGCCCTCGCCGCCGCGTGCCTTCTGCTTCCGGGTCCTCGAGCCGAGAACTCGCGCGCCTCGCTCCGCGAGATCCCGCTCCTGCCGCGCCTCGCGATGATCCTGGCGGCATGTGCGCTCGCGCTGGCCGGGCTCTCCGCCCTCGTCTCGCCCCGCCGGATCATCGCGCTCGACACGCTGCGAACGATCGCGATCCTCGCTCTGCTCCTGCCCATCGGCGCTTCGCGCGTGTTCCCCCGGGCGCGCGCCGCCCTGACGGCCGTGTTCCTCGGAGCGGCCTCCCTCAACGCGGCCATCGCCGTGCTCGAGGCGCGCGGGATCTACAGTCCGTTTCAGCTGGAGACCTTCGGCACGCGGCAGGAGACGGGAGCCTATGCCGGCAACGTGGGCTATCTGGCGATCACGCTCGCGCTCGCGTCCGTCGTCGCCCTCGGGGTCCTCGTGAGCGCCCGGAAGCGAACGGCGCGCATTCTTGCGGGCGGCGCGCTCGCCGTCTTCGCGGCGGGCCTCGTCGTGAACCAGAACCTGACGGCGCTCACCGCAGTCCTCGCCGGAAGCGCCGTGCTTCTCGTCCTGCGCTTTCGCAAACGCGCCATCCTGCCGATCGGCGCCGCGGCCGCCGCGGTCCTGGTCGCCGTCCTGGCCTACCCTCCCCTCTCCCACCGGGCGCAAGAGCTCGCGAAGGCCGCGCGGGACGGCAACTGGGACGCGCTCGTCTCGTTCCGGGGCGGCCCGTGGGCCTCGGCGGTCGAAATGACGCGCGAGCGGCCCCTCCTCGGATTCGGTCCGGGGACGTTCCCGTCCGAGTACGTCCCGCACCGGCTCGCCGCGGAGATCCGGGCGAAGCGGCGTTTCGTCAGCCCGCTCATCACGAGCTCGTACGCCGAGGCGCACAGCGACTATCTGCAGGTGGCGAGCGACGCCGGAATCCCTGCGGCGATGCTCGCCGTCGGCGCCGCGGCCTGCCTGTTCGCGGCGATCCTTCGGGCCGCCTGGCGGCGGTGGGATCCCGAGGCGATCATCCTCGCGGCCCTGCTCGCCACCGGAGCCGCGGCCGCCCTGACGTGGTTCCCCTTTCAGCGGCCGATCACGGCCGTGCCGCTGCTCCTCGCGGCCGGCCGCGCCTGGCAGGTGGCCGCGGAACCCGAACCCGAGAACACCGAGCCGTGAAGACGCTTCTGCGTCTCGCCGCAGTCGTCCTCCTCGTGTGGCTCCTCGCCCCGGAGATCCCGCGTTACCGTGCCGAGCGCCGGATCGGCCTCGCCACCTCCGCGTTCCGGAGCCTGATCGACCGGGTCCAGGAGCCCGAGGCGACCCAGGAGATCCTGCGCGTCGGGCGGATCGCCCTCGCCTCGAGCCCGGATCTGCCGGGGGATGCGCGGCCGGCGATGATCGCGGGCTCCGCGTTTCTCGTCACGGGACAGCCCGAGCGAGCTCTCGAAACCTACCGGGAAGCGTTCGCGACGGGCGAGCGCGCCGAGATCGACCTCAACCTCGGGCGCGCCTACATGCTGGGACGTCGCCGGGAGAGCGGCGACGCGGCGCTCCTGCGCGCCGGCTGGATCAGCCCCGAGATCCTGTCGACCCTGTCGCCCGCCGTCCGAGACCCTCTGCTCTTCCGCATCGGCCGCCTCTCCGCCGAGCTCGCCGCGGGCCGCCTGTCGGAGCCGCCGCCCCTCCCCGCCGACGAGCGACGCTGACGGGGAGTGCTAGGCCTCCGCGCGATCCCGGAAGATCCGGCTCGAGTAGATCCCCCAGGCGTGCAGCTTGTAGAGCAGCATCGTCTTGAGGATCGCGAGGCCGTAGCGCACCGAGGGTCCGAACGCGATCTGCGAGGCCTCGTCGAAGTAGCGCGTCTCGATCGGGATCTCGCAGATCCGCAGGCCCTTCGCCATGCCCTGCGCGATGATCTCGGTGTCGAAGACGAATCCGTCGGAGTTGGCCTCGACGTTGACGGTCTCGAGGTACTTGCGCGTGTACGCGCGAAACCCGCTGTGATACTCGGTCAGGTAGATCAGGAAGGTCGCGTTCTCGATCGCCGTCAGGAGGATGTTGCCCATGTATTTCCACTTGGGCATGCCGCCCTGGATCGGCCGGCCCCCGAGCATGCGGCTTCCGAAGGCCGCGTCGTAGTCGCCGCTCGTCAGCGCCTGGAGCAGATGCGGGATGACGGTCGGATCGTACTGGTGGTCGGGATGGACCATGACCACGACGTCGGCGCCCCGCGCGAGCGCGGTCGCATAACAGGTCTTCTGGTTGCCGCCGTACCCGCGGTTGCGCTCGTGGACGACGGTGTGAATCCCCAGACGGCGCGCGATCTCGACCGTGCGGTCGCGCGAGACGTCGTCGACCAGGATGATGTCGTCGACGTCTGCCTTCGGGACGTCGGCGAACGTCCGCTCCAGAGTTTTCTCGGCGTTGTACGCGGGCATGACGACGGCGACCCGGCGCCGGCCGCGCTCCTCAGACGCCACGGCGCGTGAGGACGACCGGGAGCGTCCGCAGGAGGATCGCGAGGTCCAGGCCGAAGGACCAGTTGTTCAAGTACGCGAGATCGTAACGCAGTTTGATCTCGGGCTCCGTCGAGTACTCGCCCGAGACCTGCGCGAGACCGGTGAGCCCCGGCCGCGCGGCGTGTCGGAGCGCGTAACCCGAGACCGTCTTCGCGTAGCGTTCCGCGAATTCGGGACGCTCGGGCCGCGGGCCCACGAGGCTCATGTCGCCGCGCAGGACGTTCCAGAGCTGCGGGATCTCGTCGATGCGCGCGGCGCGAAGCGTGCGGCCGATGGAAGTGACCCGGGGATCGTCGGGCACCGCGAGCACGGCGCCCGTCTCCACCTCGGCGCCCTCGCGCATCGTCCGCAATTTCCAGAGCTCGAACGACCGTCCGTCCCGGCCGATCCGCGTCTGCCGGTAGAACATGCCGCCGCGGGACGTCGTCCCCACGAGCACCGCCGCGAGAAGAAGACCCGGAGCGAGGAGGACGAGCACCGCGCCGGAGGCCGCGACGTCGAACGCGCGTTTCGCGAAGGCCGCGGTGCCGCCGAGCGGCCGCACGCGGGCTTCGAGCAGCGGCAGGTCTCCGACGATGCGGAAGCGCAGCCGCCCGATCATCGTCTCGAACGGTGACGGCCAGACCAGCAGGTCGGCGGCGAAGCCGTTCGGGATCTTCTCGGGGAGGCGATCCCGCCACGAGGGAGCCTCCGGCATCAGGATCACCTCGTCGATGCGCTCCCGCTGGGCGATCTCGACGAGGCGGTCCAACGGTCCGAGGATGGGCAGGCCATGACCCTCGTCCTGGCCCGGCGGACCCAGGACGCCCACCAGCTCCACGCCCGTCCAGGGGTGGCGGCGAATCGTGTCGGCGACCAGCGTCGCTGCGGGCCCGCCGCCGACGATCATGGCCCGGCGCCGGGGCTGCGGGAAGAGGCGGTCGAGCGCCGACCGCCAGAGGCCGAGCAGCGCCCCGTTGAGGACGATGAAGATGACCAGCACGGACCGCGGGAACGAATAGGGCTGCGCCAGGAAATAAATCGCGGCCAAGGACAGCAGCTCCACGAAGAGGGCCGGGAGGAGCAGCCGCACGAGAGGTTCCCGAAAACGTTCGTGGTCGCGATACAGGCCGAAGAAAGAGAGAGCGAAGGCCTGGACCGCCGCCACGATGGCGATGTTGCCGAGCGTGAATCGCACGCTCTCCGCCGGCAGGAGCGCCAGCGTGCCCGGGATCGCGACGTGCCGCCGCAGGAAGAAGGCCGCGCCGAGCGATGCGGCCGCGATGGCCACGTCGCCGACGAACGCCACCGCCCGGAACGTGGACGGCCGGCCCGACGCCATCAGGAGCGCGCCGTCCGCGTCCAGAACGGACGACTGTGCCCGAGAAGCCCGAGGGCGACACCGAGCGCCAGCGCCACGTTCAACACGCCGAAATAATAGAGCCTCCCGAAAACGCCCGGCAGCGCCGGACGCGCCCGCGCCAACGCCAGTCCGAAAGCCGCGGCCCCGAGCGCCGCGGCGCCCACCAGGCGCCATGGCGGAACGAAGAGCGCCGCGACCGCCGAGCCGAGCGCGCAGAGGGGCGCGAGCCAGCGGGCCGCCTTGCGCGACGCGAAGGCGAAGGTCAGCATCGGGTGCTTCGCCGCGTTCCACAGCCAGAGGTCGCGTCGGAGGACCTGTCCCGCGCCGATCCCGATCCGCGTCCGGCGCCGCACCTCGGCGGCGACGTCTTTCGCCGCATCCTCGCGGGCGACGGCGCCGGCCGCGAAGGCGACGCGCCGCCCCGAGCGCGCGATGCGGGCGGGGATCAGAAAGTCGTCCATCGACGTCGTATCCGGGGGCAGGGGCGAAACCAGGACGCGCTCCGCCGAATAGATGCCGCCATTGGCGCCGAGGCAGGCGCCGAGTCTGCCCTCGGCCTCCTTGATCCGCGTCTCTCGATCCCAGTAGGCGCTCTCGGGCGTCGGAGAGGTGCCCGGAGGCGCCTCGAAGATCAGCCGCCCGCACGCCGCGCCGACGGCCGGATCCTCGTGGACCGCCGCGAGCGCCGCCACGGCTCCCGGCTCGAAGCGGGTGTTGGCGTCGGTAAAGATCAGCAGGTCCGCGGTCGAGGCCGCCACGAGGTCGTTGAGGACGGCCGCCTTCCCCCGCCGCGACGGAAACTCGACGACGGAGACGGACACGGACACGGGCCCTCCGACGGCGGCCGCGCGCGCGAGCTCCGCGGTTCCGTCCGTGCAGCCGTCACACCCGATCGCCACGCGGTACGAGGCGCCCGAGAGCGCCTGGCCGAGGAGGTTCTCGACACGCGCACCGATGACGCCCTCTTCGTCCGCGGCCGAAAGAATGACCTCGACGGAGCCGACCGCTCGGCGTCCCCCGGATACGTGCGTCGGCCCGCGCCGGGCGGCCCATCGAAGCACCAGCGCCGGATAGAGCAGGTACGACCATACGAAGAGCGCCAGCGCCGCGAACGCCAGCGTTTCGGCGAGCATGCTCATCGCGTCCCCGGGCCGTTCGCCAGGGCCCGGGCGAATGCTTCGCCGATCGGGCCCCATCCATATTGCGCTTCGACCCGAGCGCGCGCCGCCGCGGCCTGCCGCCCTGCGGCAACCCGGTCTGCGAGGAGGGAGACGACCGCGTCCGCGAAAGACTCGGAGTCGTCGCGCCTCAGGATCTCGCTCTCGTCGGGAAAATCGAGCCCTTCGGCGCCGACGCGCGTCGAAACGACGGGCACGCCCGTCGCCGCGGCTTCGAGGATCTTCAGCCGGGTGCCGCCGCCGGAGAGGAGCGGGACGGCCGCCACCGCGGCGTCGAGCCAGTACGCGCGCGCGTCGCCGCCCTCCCCCGCGAACACGACATCGGGACCACTTTCGCGGAGCAGGTCCGCGGGCGCCGATCGCCCGACGATCGCAAGACGAGCGCCGGGCCGCCGCGACCGAACGCGCGGCCAGACGCTCGAGAGCAGCCACCGGACGCCGTCCGCGTTCGGAGGCCAGGAGAGATCTCCGATGAAGAGGACCGTCTCGCCGCGCGGCGCTTCACGCCGAAAGGCGTGTCGGACCAGGTCCACGCCGTTCGGAACGAGGAGCGGTCCGACTCGGATCCCGAAAGCGCGCAGCGCATGGGCATCACGCTCCGAAACGCAGGAGAGCCCTTTCGCGGCGCGCGCCGCGGTTCCCTCGACGCTCAGGACTCGGCCTTCCTGCACGCGGGCAAACCACCGGACGGGCGCCGATCCCGCGGTCTCCGCGGTCCGGCGCCAGATTTCCGAGTCGAGGTTGTGAAAGTCGACCCAGACCGGGCCTCCGGTCCGCAGCGCCGCCGGCGCGAGGTGGTAGGAGTGCGCGACGATCCAGGAGGGCGGCTCGCCGGCGACGACCTCTGCGAGCCGACGCGAGAGCGAGGAAGAGCGATACAGCCTCTCCGAGTACGCGCCTCCGGCGAGAAGGCTCGAAAGCGCCGCGACAGGCCGCCGGACCCGGCGCGGAGGCTGCCGGACGATCTCGGCCTCGACGCCCGGGGGCCAATCTCCGTCGTATGGGCGCTCCGGATCGGAGAGCGTGAAGGCCCGGACTCGAAACTCGCGGGCAAGCGCCGAGAGCAGAGCGTGGTTGCGGATCGCGAGGCCGTCCCGCGACGGATGCGGCGGGCGTGGCAGGAGGCTGACGAGGAGAGGCTTCAAGGGGTCACGGCTTCACTGTCGCGCGCCCGAGAGCGCCGCGCGATAGCGCGCACGCCGGACGCGGCCTCGCTCGCCCGGCGTCAGGAGTGCGATCGCATACCGGAGGGCGGCGCCCGCCGAAAGGCTGGCGCGCGCCGCGAGCGCGCCCCACCGACCGTGATGCTTCGCCGCATACTGGCCGAGCGAGGCGTGCAGCTCCCCGAACAGGCGATCGCCCGCCGAGACGCCCCCTTCGTGCACCACCTCCGCACGCGGCTCGAAAAGGAGCCCGCGGCCCATGCCTCGCCAGCGGGCGAGAAGATCCGTCTCCTCGGCGTACAGGAAGAACTTCTCGTCGAAACCGCCGACCGCGTCGAAGTCGGCGCGCCGCACCAGGAGCGCCGCTCCCTTGACCGCCTCGATGGAGCGAGGCCGCCCGTGATCCTCGCGGGTCGCCGAGTGCCCGGCGAAGGGCGGCCGCCCGCCGGAAAGAAACGCCAGGCCCATGCTCTCGCAGAAGATCCGCCAGGGCGAGGGCAGCCGCTGGATCGAACGCTGGAGCGATCCGTCCGGGTTCGACAGGCGCGGCGCCGCCGCCGCGGCGTCCGGGCCCGCGTCCATCGCCGCCACGAGCGCAGCGACGGCTCCGGGCCGGAGGTAAGCGTCGGAGTTGAGAAAGAGGATGTAGGGCCGGGAGCTCTCCCGGGCGCCGCGATTGCAGGCCGCTCCGAAACCGCGGTTCGTGGGCTCCGCCAGGAGACGCGCCGTCGGCACGGCGGCCGCGAGATCGGCCTCGATCCCATCGCCGGACGCGTTGTCCACGACGAGGATCTCCGTTTCCGGCGAAGACTCCGCGACCGCGCGCGCCGCGCGAACGGTTTCCCTCGGGGTGCGGTAATGCACGATGACCGCGGAGACGCGGCCGCCGGACGGACTGCCCACTTCCGCCAGTATAAGAAAAGGGCCCCGGCGGTCGCCGGGGCCCTGAGAATCGCTGCGGAGAGTCCGAATCAGTACATGCCGCCCATGCCACCCGGCATGCCACCGCCGCCGCCCGCCGGCTTCTCCTTCTCCTTGATCTCGGAGACGAGGGCCTCGGTCGTCAGCATCAGGCCGGCCACCGACGCCGCGTTCTGCAGCGCGTTCTTGGTGACCTTCGTCGGATCGATGATGCCCGCCTTGAGCATGTCCTCGACCTTTTCGTCGTTGGCGTTGTAGCCGTAGTTGCCACCCTTGGACTTCAGCTCGTTGATCACGACGGAGCCTTCGGCGCCGGCGTTCTGAACGATCTGGCGGGTCGGCTCCTCGAGAGCGCGGACCACGATCCGGGCGCCGATCCGCTCGTCGCCCTGGAGATCCTTCGCCCGCTTCTCGACCGCGTCGATGCAGCGGAGAAGAGCCACGCCGCCGCCGGGGACGATCCCCTCTTCGACAGCCGCCTTGGTCGCGTGCATCGCGTCCTCGACGCGGGCCTTCTTCTCCTTCATCTCGGTCTCGGTCGCGGCGCCGACTTTGATGACGGCCACTCCGCCCACGAGCTTCGCCAGCCGCTCCTGCAGCTTCTCGCGGTCGTAGTCCGACGTCGTTTCGTCGATCTGCGCCCGGATCTGCTTCACGCGGCCCTGGATGGCGTCCTTCTTCCCCTTCGAGCGGTCATCCACGACGACGGTCGTGTTGTCCTTGTCGACGGTGACCTTCTTGGCGTCGCCGAGGTCTTCCCACTTGACGTTCTCGAGCTTGATGCCGAGATCCTCGGAGATGAGCTTGCCGCCCGTGAGAATCCCGATGTCCTCGAGCATCGACTTGCGGCGGTCGCCGAAGCCCGGCGCCTTGACGGCGCAGACCTGGAGCGTGCCGCGGAGCTTGTTGACGACGAGCGTGGCGAGAGCCTCGCCCTCGACTTCCTCGGCGATGATCAGGAGGGGCTTGCCCTGCTTGGCGATCTGCTCGAGGATCGGAAGGAGATCCTTCATGTTGGAGATCTTCTTCTCGAAGAGGAGAACCTTGGCGTTCTCCATGACGCACTCCATCCGCTCCGCGTCGGTGATGAAGTACGGGGAGAGGTAGCCGCGGTCGAACTGCATGCCTTCGACGACTTCGAGAGTCGTCTCGAGGCCCCGGGCCTCCTCGACCGTGATCACGCCGTCCTTGCCGACCTTGTCCATCGCCTCGGCGATGATCTTGCCGATCTCCGAGTCGTTGTTGGCCGAGATCGTTCCGACGTGCGCGATGTCCTTGCCCTCGACCGGCTTGGAGAGCTTGTCGAGCGACTCCACCGCGGCCTTCACGGCCGCGTCGATGCCGCGCTTGAGCTCCATCGGGTTGGCGCCCGCGGTGACGTTCTTGATGCCCTCGCGGTAGATCGCCTGGGCGAGAACCGTGGCCGTGGTCGTGCCGTCGCCGGCGACGTCGGAGGTCTTCGAAGCGACCTCGCGCACCATCTGGGCGCCCATGTTCTCGAGCGAATCCTGGAGCTCGATCTCCTTGGCGACCGTCACGCCGTCCTTGGTGACCGTCGGGGATCCGAACTTCTTCTCGATGACGACGTTGCGGCCCTTGGGACCGAGCGTCACTTTGACGGCGTCCGCGAGCTTGTTGACGCCGTGGAGGACGCGCTGGCGCGCTTCCTCGCCGTAGATGATCGTTTTAGCTGCCATGTGTGCGTTCTCCTTACTTCTCGACGACCGCGAGCACTTCGTCCTCGCGGAGGATCAGGTGCTCGACTTCGTCGATCTTGATCTCGGTGCCGGCGTACTTGCCGATGAGGATGCGGTCGCCCTTCTTGACGTCGAGGGGGAACTGCTTGCCTTCCTCGTTCACCTTGCCCTTGCCGACGGCGACGACTTCCGCCTCCATCGGCTTCTCTTTGGCGGTATCGGGGATGATGATGCCGCCCCGCTTCTTCTCGCCTTCCTCCAGACGCTTGACCAGGATCCGATCGTAGAGTGGCCGAATCTTCATGAAAACTCCTCCTGTGAAGTTGGCTTGCCGTGTTTGCCGTTCCGAGGCACCCGGGAGGGCCGCTCGGAACGGATGCGGATATTAGCACTCGTCTCAGTTGAGTGCTAGTAGCGAGGAGGCGGGAAAAGATCGAGCTGATAAAGCCTCTTGAATCATGGGATTACGATCTAAGCTTCGATTTGAGATGCCTTCGCTACCCCCGCCGGGCGGGGCTGGGAGGCCCGTCCTTCACGCACTCCTGGACCGCCGACCGCTCGAAGACGACGCTCGGTCCGCTTCGCAGCATCGCGCTCGGGCTCGCCGAGCGTGCGCGTGGGTGCTCGGCTGCTTCGCGTTCGTTTGCGTGTATTTCGTCGGGATCTTCCCCGGAGCGGCGGACGCCAACCAGAAAAGTCATTACCAGCTGCTCCGAGCTCTCGGCGAACGCGGCACCGCCGAAATCGAACCCGAGCTGCGCGATTTCGGCTCGCATTCCGACGTCGCCGTGCACGCCGGGAGGCGGTTTTCGAACAAGGGGCCCGGACTCTCCGTCGCGGCTCTGCCCGCCTACTGGGTCGTCCGCCGGTTCCTGCCGCCGCCGTCGTCGTTGGGGGACTGGCTGGTTTTTTATGGATCGCGGGTGCTGTCCGTCACGCTCGTGGTGGTCCTCGCGGTGGCCGTGCTCATCCGGCACGCGCTGGCGCGGCTTCCGACGCCGTCGTTTCTCCCACTCTGGCTGTTTGCCCTGCTCTTCGCCACCCCGTTCCAGGTCTACGCCCGCTCGTTCTTCTCTCACGGGTTCGTCGCGGCCCTCCTGTTCCTCAGCTTCATCCTCGCGACGCAGCACCGCGGCCTCAGCTCGTCGGCGACCGCCGGGTTCCTGGCCGCGGCGGCGGTCGCGACCGAATATCCGGTCGCCGTCATCGCGCTCTGCCTGCTGATTGCGGTCGCCGTGAGAGAACGTCCCGGGCGGCTGGCAGCCTTCGTCGCCGGCGCGGTCCCTCCGGCCGCAGCGCTCGCCTGGTACCACGTCCACTATTTCGGGGGTGTGCTCCACACTCCACCCGCCGCGAGCGAAAGCTACGTCGGGGTGGCCGGGCACGGGCTCGTGGGGATCTCCTGGCCTTCGCTCCGCGCCGTCGCCGGGCTGTTCTTCGATCCCGCGCACGGGATGCTCTACTTCTCGCCGTTCATGGTCCTCTGGCCCATCGTGGCCGTGGCGGCCCTCCGAAGACGGAAGAACGACCCCTCTCTGCTCGTGCCCGCGCTCGGCCCGCTGCTCCTCCTGCTCGCGATCTCCGGCTACGCGCCTCCGCACTGGCGAGGAGGCTGGGGTCTCGGGCCGCGCTACCTCATCGCGGGGCTGCTCCTCGTCTTCTGGCTCCTCGTGGTCCGCGCACCGGCCGGAGGAACCGCTCGCGGGCAAACGGCACTCCTGGCCGGGCTGGTCTACGGCGCCGTCATCCTGGCCGTTTCGGGTTCCACGTTCTGGTTGATTCCGTACGAGGCCTGGAACCCGGCCCGGACCGTCTCGCTCTATCTCCTCGGCCGCGGACTCGTGGAATTCAACCTGGGCGTGGCGGCGGGTCTGCCGCCTCTCGTCTCGCTCGTGCCTCCCCTTCTCGCGTGCGCCGTCGCCTTCGTCGCCGCGGTCCGGGGCGCGAAGCTCCGGCGCCTACCGCTGCTGGCCGGAACGCTCGCCGGCCTTCTGGCGGCCGCCGCCGTCCTCTCGATTCCCCCGTCGCCCACTGCCGTGGAGCACAGCCGGCGTGAGGATGTGGCGAACGTACTGCTACCCTCCATGCGGTCGGGCTGGCGCTGAAGCCGGCCCCGGATGCTCTTGACGCCAGAACCCACGCAACGGACGATCCGCATTCCATGAGCGTTGCCGGCATGCGCATCCTCGTCACCGGAGGAATGGGTTTCATCGGCTCGAGCCTTGCCCGTCGGCTCGTGTCGGACGGCGCCCAGGTGACGCTCTGCGACGCGATGATCGACGGCTACGGCGGCAATCCGGCCAACATCGCCGAGCTCCGCGGCCGAGTCGAGGTCGACGCTTCGGACGTGCGCGACGCCGCGGCCATGGAGCGTCTGGTCGACGGACGGGACATCGTCTTCCATCTCGCGGCCCAGGTCTCTCACGTCATGTCGCTCTCGAACCCGTACCCCGACATCGACATCAACATCAAGGGCACGGCCGTCGTGCTGGAGGCCTGCCGCAAGAAGAACCCGCGGGCCGTGATCGTCCGCTCGGGCACGCGCGGCCAGTACGGCCCCGCGGTGAAGCTGCCGGTCTCGGAGGACACGCCTTCGGACCCTCGCGGCATCTACGAGATCTCCCAGCTCTCCTCGGAGATGATCTGCCGGACCTACACACGGATCCACGGCATCCGCACGGTGCCCCTGCGGCTGACCAACATCTACGGCCCCCGCGCCCAGATGCGCCACTCCCAGTTCGGGGTCGTGAACTGGTTCGTGCGCCTCGCCCTCGAGGGGCGTCCCATCCCGATCTTCGGGACGGGGAAGATCCTGCGCGACTTTCTCTACGTCGACGACTGCGTCGAAGCCCTCGTGGCCGCCGCGATCTCTCCCGCCGCCGTCGGAGAAATCCTCAACGTCGGACACGACCGTCCCTCGACGTTTCTCGAGGTGGCGGAGATTCTCCGCGAGATCGTGCCGGACACGCGGATCGAGTTCACGGAGTTCAGTCCCGAGCGGAAGGCGCAGGAGCCCGGCGACTTCGTTTCCGACATCACCAAGATCCGGCGGCTGCTCGGCTGGGAGCCGAAGACCAGCCTGCGCGAGGGCCTTGCGCGCACCGTGGACTTCTATCGCGAGCGCCGGGCAGAATACTTCTGAGAGCGCCCGCGGGGCCGTTCCGATAAGCTAGCCGCAGTCCATGATCTCCGTCCATCCGACCGCACTCGTCGCCTCGAAGGCGATCGGAGACGGCACCCGCATCTGGGCGTTCGTCAACATCCTTGCCGGCGCCCGGATCGGCCGCGACTGCAACATCTGCGACCGCTGCTTCATCGAGAACGACGTCGTGCTCGGCGACCGGGTCACCGTGAAGTGCGGCGTTTCCCTCTACGACGCGCTGACTCTCGAGGACGACGTGTTCGTCGGGCCGGACGTCACCTTCTCGAACGATCCGCGGCCGAGGAGCGGTCGCCACCTCGCGGAATACCCGCGGACACTCGTTCGGGAGGGGGCGAGCCTCGGAAGCGGCGCGACCCTCCTGCCGGGCGTGACGATCGGGCGCTTCGCGATGGTCGGCGCGGGATCGCTCGTGACACGGGACGTCGCCGACTTCGCCCTCGTGTACGGCTCGCCCGCCCAGCTTCACGGCCACGTCTGCCGCTGCGGCGCGACGCTGCGTTTCGAGAACGGACGGTCCGAGCACGGAGGCGCCGCGTGCTCCTGCGGGCGCCGCTACGAGCGCGCTCCCGACGGCGCCGTGACCGAGGCGGCGTGAGCGCGGCCGCGGGGACGGCCTTGCGCGTGCCCTTCGGCGCCCTGGCCCTCGACTACCGGGAGAAGCGCGCGGCCATCGACGCGGCCATCGCCCGGGTTCTCGAACGGGGCTGGTTCGTGCTCGGAGAAGAGGTCGCCGCCTTCGAAGCGGCCTTCGCGAAGTTCCTCGGCGTCTCTCACGTCGTCGCCTGCGCCAACGGCACCGAGGCCATCGCCCTCGCCCTGCGGGCCCTCGGCGCCGGCCCGGAGGACGAAGTCGTTCTGCCCGCGAACACCTGCGGACCGACGCTCGCCGGCGTCCGGATGGCCGGCGCCCGCCCGGTCCTGGCCGACGTCGACGAGGACACGCTGACGCTCGGTGCGGCCGACGCCGAGAAGGTCCTGACTCCCGCGACCCGCGTTCTGCTCCCGGTCCATCTCTACGGAGGGCTCGCGGACCTTCCCGGCCTCGTGGCCCTCGCCAACGCGAGAAAGCTGGCGCTCGTCGAGGACTGCGCGCAGAGCCACGGCGCCCTTCTCGATGGCCGCGCGGCGGGTTCGTTCGGGAAGACCTCGGCCTTTTCGTTCTATCCCTCCAAGAACCTCGGCGCCTACGGGGACGGAGGCGCGGTCGCAACGTCCGAACCGAAGACCGCGGAGCGCCTCCGGCAGCTTCGACAGTACGGCTGGAGCCGCCGCGACTTCTCCGAGAGCGAAGGCTGGAACTCACGGCTCGACGAGCTCCAGGCCGCCATCCTCGGTGTGAAACTGCCTTCGCTCGCGACGGAGAATGCGCGCCGCCTCCTGATCGCCAACCGATACGACGCGGCTTTCGCCCAGCTTCCGTTGCGTCGCGTGGGGACGCGGCCCGGGTCGGTCCCGGCCCGCCACCTCTACACGGTCCGCACGGAGAAGCGGGAGGCGCTCCGCGAGCACCTGTCGGCCCGAGGCGTCGAAACCTCCGTCCACTACCCCGTACCGCTTCATCTCCAGCCCGCGTATGGCTTCCTGGGTGGAAAGAAGGGCGACTTCCCCGTTTCCGAGAAGGCCTGCGAGACGATCGTGTCCCTGCCTCTCTACGCGGCGCTCACGGACGCGCAGGTCGAGGCCGTCGTGGACGCGGTGACGTCGTTCTTCGATAAGAAGCCA
>Ga0207691_10000237_pt1 | contig 53889 bp, 46 predicted proteins | sample KBSM13metaG_FD_184327 | JGI IMG/M metagenome (GOLD analysis project Ga0207691, IMG submission 184327) | Miscanthus rhizosphere microbial communities from Kellogg Biological Station, Michigan, USA - KBS M1-3 metaG (SPAdes) (version 2) | ecosystem: Host-associated > Plants > Roots > Rhizosphere >...
GTCCGGCCCGGTGAACAGGACCACCGTGGCCCCGGTGGCAGAGAGGGCTGCCACGGCGTCGTCCAGGGCCGCGGCCATCCGGTCCGGATCGCCGCGATGAAACACGAGATCGTTCCCGCCGGCGGAGAGCGAGACGAGGTCAGGCTTCAGGTTCAGGGCCGGTCCGAGTTGCTGGTCGAGGATTTCGCGCAGGACCAGGCCGCTGATGGCAAGGTTTGCGTACCCGAACTCGCGGCGGCCCTCGCCGAGTTCCTCGGCGATGCGGTCCGCCCACCCCCGAATGCCCCCGGGGCTCAGCGGTTCCGGGTCGCCGACGCCTGCCGTGAACGAGTCGCCCAAGGCGACATACCGGCTCCATGGCCGGGAACGCAAGTCACCGGCACGCCCGCGTGCGGAGCTCTGATCCCCTGGATGCCACGGCCCCGCGGCGGGGAGGTTGTCGCCGGTACCGCCGGCGTCCGGCTCTAGGAACCTGGCGGCGTTCACATCACCAGCAATACGCCGATATTCCATGCCTCGCTAGGTACTTATGCCCCTAGCGGGGCGGCATGCGGCCTCGGCGGCCACCCCCGGCCGTCCGCCACCCGGGAGGCGAAATACTCAGGGGGGTATGATGTGGAGCCTGACGCATCGAACCGGAGGAACCAATGGAACTCGATCCCACTGACATGAAGCCTGTTATTAACCGGCTTCGCCGCGCCCAAGGCCAGCTCGCGGCCGTCACCAGGATGATCGAGGAGGGCCGTGACTGCAAGAGCGTCGTGACCCAGCTGGCGGCCGTGTCGAGTGCCCTGGACAAGGCTGGATTCTCCATCATTGCCACGGGCCTGCAGCAGTGCATGCAGCAGGAAGACCCCAGCCTGGACCGCGCCGAACTCGAGAAGCTCTTCCTCTCGCTCGCCTGAGCTCATCCGGGCAAGGCGCGGGTCTGTGTCAGGCGGGGCCGCCGGCCAGCACGAAGGTCTTCAGGTCGTCAAGGGTCTGCTGCATGTGGGCGTCCATGGCGTCGCGGGCGCGGTGCGGGTCGCGGGAGGCCAGGGCGTCAGCGATGTTCTGATGGTGCCCGATGGCGTGCTCCTGGATCTCCGGCACCTTGGAAGTTTCCGTCCGCCGTTTTTCCAGCACGCGGTGCAAGGGTTCGAATAACACGGCGACGAAGACGTTTTCCGAGGCCTGCAGGATGAGGTCGTGGAAAGCGAGGTCTTCCTCCACGAATGCTGCGAGATCGTTCCTCTCGTGGGCCAGTCGCATCCTGTCGACGTGCGCGCGGAGGGCCTCGATGTCCGTGTCCGACATCCGCCCGGCAGCCAGTTCGCAGGCGCCCGTCTCCAGCATCCGCCGGAGCTCGATGAGCTGGATGGCGGCCGAGGCGTCGTTTGTGCCCTCCGAGGCTGCCCGCAGTACGGCGTCCAGGGAGCCCCAGCGGTTCACCGGGTTCACGAACGTGCCCCGGCCGCGTTCCACGCTGAGGATCCGCTGGGCTTCAAGGGTCTTCATGGCCTCGCGCACGGTCATGCGGCTGACTTCGTGCCGGGAGCTGAGCTCCAGTTCGCCGGGGACGCTCGCGCCGGGCGGAAACTCGCCGCCAATAATCCGGTCCAGCAGTTCGTCGGCCACAACGCCGACCAGCGATTTCCTAGCCAATTCTCCCCGTCCAGCGACTTGTTGCCTGATGGCGTGCTCCGTGATGGCCAAGTCTACTTGCGCGTCGTTGTGCCATATGCCACACTAGCATTCATATGCAAGATGTCTGACATCTTACATTTTGTTCCTGCTGCGGCTCGCGGAGAACCGCAGTTTTCCACTGACAGATCCACACACAATGGAGTGCATAGTGCCCCTCGAAGCAGACGTGCTGGCCGCTTTCCCCGCGGAAGTACAGATCCCCGCCCGGCTGGTGGCAGACAGCGTGGCCGCCTCCTCCGAGGCATCCCCCCGTGTCCTGGTCGTACTCGACGACGACCCCACCGGCACCCAGTCCGTGGCGAACCTGCCGGTCCTCACCCGCTGGGAAGTGGCGGACTTTGCCTGGGCGTTCGCCTACGAAGTCAACGGCCAGCGCCAGCGCGCGGTCTACGTGCTGACCAACACCCGCAGCCTTGACCCTGCCGAGGCGGCTGCCCGCAACGAGGAGATCGTCCGCAACGCACTCGCGGCCGCAGCGTCCGCTGAACCCGCGCTTCGGCTCAGCTTTGTCAGCCGCAGCGACTCCACCCTCCGCGGACACTACCCGCTCGAACCGGACGTCATCGCCGCCACCGTCACCGCCGTCAACGGCGAGAAGACGGACGGCGTCGTGATCGTTCCCGCGTTCCCCGACGCCGGCCGCGTGACGGTCGGCGGCGTGCACTTCACCCGCGGCACAGGCAAGGACGCCGGGCAGCTCACCCCCGTGGCCGAGACCGAATTCGCCCGGGACGCCAGCTTCGGCTTCGCCAACTCGGAGATGGCCAAGTACGTCGAGGAGAAGTCGAACGGCCGGTTCCCCGCGGATTCGGTGATCGTGCTGGATCTGGACATCATCCGGGCGTCCGCCGATCCGATGATCTCCGCCAAGGCCATTGCCGATGCCGTCGACGCCGCCACGGATTCGACTCCGATCGTGGCGGACATCGTCACCGAAAACGACCTGCGGGCACTGGCCCTGGGCCTGGAAGAAGCGGAAAGCCGCGGCAAGAAGCTGCTCTACCGCGTGGGCCCGCCGTTTGTCCGGGCACGGATCGGCCAGGAAATCCGCACCGAACTCAGCGGCGAGGAAGCCTATGCGGGCAATACCCCCTCGGAAGCCGGCGGCTTGATCGTGGTCGGCTCGCACGTCGGTGTCACCACCCGCCAGCTCAACGCCCTCACCGAGCAGCACAGCGCGGCCCGGATCGTGGAGATCGACGTCGAGAAGCTCCTCGGCGACAACGCGGGGGAGTACCTGGACGAAACCGTGGACACGGTGGTCGCTGCACTCCGCGGCGGCGACGTGATCGTGCACACGAGCCGGCTCCTGATCAAGACCTCCGACGCCGCCGAAAGCCTGCGGATCGCCCGCACCGTCTCCGCCGCCGTCGTCGCGGTGGTGAACCGCACGCTGAAGACTTTCCCGCCCCGCTTCGTGATCGCCAAGGGCGGCATCACGTCCTCGGACGTGGCCGCACACGGCCTGGAAATCCGGCACGCGATAGTCCGCGGGCCCATGCTGCCGGGCATCGTCAGCCTGTGGGAACCGGTGGACGGACCGGCCAAGGGCATCCCGTACATCGTCTTCGCCGGCAACGTGGGCGACGACCAGTCCCTCGCCGATGTCACGCGCAAGCTCAGCAACACCTTCTAATCCCCGCCGGCTCCCAGCCTTCACAACCTCAGGCAGGGCCCCCCGCCGGTATGGGCCCAGCACCACACGTCATTCGATGGAGAACACCATGACCAGCAACTACACCATCACCGTCCTTGGCCTTGGCGCCATGGGCCTGCCCATGGCCACGCGCCTGGCAAGCGAGCTCACCGTCCACGGCTTCGACATCGCCGAACCGCGCCTGAAGCTGGCTGAAGAGGCCGGCATCCGCACCTTCGCCTCCGCACGGGAAGCCTCGAAAGGCGCCGACGCGCTGCTGCTGGCAGTGCGCAACGGTGAACAGCTGGGCGATGTCCTGTTCGGCGAGAACGGCGTGGCCTCCGTGCTCAAGCCGGGCGCCGTCGTGATCCTGGGCAGCACCGTGGGCACCGAGGCCATCCCGGCCACCGTCGACCGCCTGGCCGAATACGGCGTCGAACTGGTTGATGCCCCGCTGTCCGGCGGCCCCAAGCGTGCCGGCGAGGGCGACCTCCTGATCGTGGTGGGCGCCTCGCCCGAGGCCCGGGAAAAGGCCCGCCCGGCCCTTGAGCTGCTGGCCTCCACCCTGACCGTGGTCGGCGACAAGCCCGGCGACGGCCAGGCCCTCAAGACCGTCAACCAGCTGCTCTGCGGCATCCACATCGCCGCCGCCGCCGAGGCGATGGCCCTGGCCGACGCCCTCGGCCTGGACCAGGCCAAGACCCTCGCCGCCCTCGAAGCCGGCGCAGCGGGCTCCTTCATGCTCTCCAACCGCGGACCGCGCATCCTGGAGGCCTACACCGAGGACGGCGCCGAAGTCCTCAGCCGGCTGGACATCTTCGTCAAGGACATGGGGATCGTCGGCAAGGCCACCCGCGCCGCCGGCCTCGCCGCCCCGGTAGCCGCCGCCGCCGAGCAGCTCTACCTCCTCGGCCAGGCCCAGGGCCTCGCCGCCGCCGATGACTCCGCCGTCATCAAGGTCGTCGCGCCCACCAGGCGCACCGCCTAACCAGCCATCCCATCCCCGACGACGGCGGTCCCCCCTCCGCCGTCGCCGGGTCCCCACCCCACTGTTCCGCCACTTTTACCTCACGGTTGAATCGTCGGACGACCTTCCTGTCAAAGGAGACACCTCTTCATGACCCCCCTGCTCAATTCCCTGATGGTGCGCGCCGCCGACGCGCCCGTCATCAAGCCGGCCGTGGAGCTGGGAACTCCGCTGCTGCTGACAATCGCGGCGGCCGGCGTCGCCCTGCTGCTGGTGATGATCATCCGCTTCAAGATCCAGGCCTTCGTGGCCCTGCTGACCGTCAGCATCCTGGTGGCCGTGGCCGCGCAGATCCCGCTCAAGGACGTGTTCACCGTGGTGGCCGCCGGGGTGGGAGGCACCATGGGCAAGGTCGCCCTCCTGATTGCGCTCGGCGCGATCCTGGGGCGGATGATCGAGGTCTCCGGCGGCGTCCAGTCCCTCGCCGACCACTTCACCGCCAAGCTCGGGGCCACCCGGGTGGCCGTGGCCCTCACCGCCGTCGGTTTCCTGGTCGCGATTCCGGTGTTCTTCGAGGTCGGCATCATTGTCCTGGTGCCGGTCGTCTACGCCTTCGCTAAAATCGCCAACGTCCACCCGGTGAAGTTCGGCCTGCCCATGGCCGGCATCATGCTGGCCATCCACGTGGCCGTCCCCCCGCACCCGGGGATTGTTGCCGGCGCCGGCGTGCTCGGCGCCGACATCGGACTGATCGCCCTGATCTCGCTCACCATCTGCGTGCCGCTGGGCTTCCTGTCCTACTGGGTCGCGTCCATCATGAACCGCAAGACCTACGAGCTGCTGCCGGCCGTCAAAACCCAGGTGGACGAGTTCGGCTCCGCCACCATGGTCCGCGTTGGCCACGAGGGCCCGGGCAGCAAAGCCATCGCCCCGCCCCGTCCGGGACTGATCATCTTCCTCATCGCCACCCCGATCGTGCTGATCCTCCTCGGCACCGTCGGCACCCTGGTGATCGACAAGAACGACTTCTGGTACGGTGTCGCGGCGTTCGTGGGCAACCCCGTCTTCGCCCTGCTGGTGGCCGTTGCGCTCTGCTTCTTCCTCCTGGCCGTCCGCCGGCAGTGGTCGCTGACGGAAACCGGCGAAATCTTCGAAGGCGCGCTGCCTCCGATCGCGTCCATCCTGATGGTTGTTGCGGCAGGCGGCGTGTTCGGCAGCGTCCTGCAGGTGAGCGGAATCGGCAAGGCTCTCTCCGAATCCCTCGACACGCTCGGCGTTCCGCTGCTGCTGCTTGGCTTCATCATCTCCCTCGCCCTCCGCGCAGCCCAGGGCTCGGCCACCGTCGCGATCGTCACCACGGCCGGCCTGCTCTCCTCCGCCGTCGCCGGCGGCGGCTACACGCCGGCGCAGACCGCCGTGATCGTGATCGCCATCGGATTCGGCGCCCTCGGCCTCTCCCACGTGACCGACGCCGGTTTCTGGGTGGTTGTGCGCTACTACGGACTGACCGTCGCCGACGGCCTCAGGACCTGGACCGTGCTCACCACCGTGCTGGGACTGGCAGGCTTCGCCCTGACATTCGTCGCCTGGATGCTGGTGGGGGGACTGAGCGCCTGATGCGTACCCAACTGGACACCCTGGTGACCGGCGCCCTGCAGCAAGGCTCTGCCGTTCCGGCGTTCACCTGTTACGACTTCACCACCGCGCTCGCCGTTGTGGGGGCGGCCGAGGAATCCGGCCGGGGCGCCATCCTGCTGGTCGCGCCGAAGACCGCGGCAACGCCCAACGGGCTGCGGCTGATCGCCGCCCTGCGCGGACTCGCCGACGCAGCCTCGGTGCCGATTGCGGTGCAGCTGGATCATGCCACCGACCCGCAGGTGATCGCCGACGCCGTCAGTGCCGGGGCCGACTCGGTGCTGGTCGACGGGTCCTCACTGCCGTACGAGGACAACATAGACCTGGTCCGGAACGTCCGCGCGGCCCTGGCAGGGCAGGGCCGGGGCGACGTCGTCATTGAAGCAGAACTCGGCGGACTCGCCGGCGACGAGGACCGGGCCTTCGGGACCGACGCCGCGGATAACGCAGGCAGCACAGTGGCGGACGCCCCCGCCGGGCTCACCGACTCCGCCCAGGTGGAGGACTTCGTGGCCCGCACCGGGGCGCAGCTGCTCGCCGTGGCTGTAGGCAATGTCCATGGCAAGTACAAAGGCGAGCCCCGGCTGCGCTGGGACGTGCTGCAGGACATCGCCGTGCGGACCCGGATCCCGCTGGTCCTGCACGGCGCCTCCGGCATTCCGGCCGAGGAACTGGTCAAGGCCGCCGCGATGAACGTGGGCAAGGTCAACTTCAACACCGAGCTGCGCACCGGCGTCCTGGCGGTCCTTGAGGAACAGACCACCGCCCACCGGGCCGACGGCGAGAACCTCCAGGCACTGCTGGGCCTGTGGAATGCCTCGGCCAGGACTTTCGCGGCCACAGCCCTGGCCACACTCTCGCGCTGACACTGTGACTGCCAGAGCAGTATGGCCCGCAGCCGGCGCGCATCCGGGCCATACTGCTCTGGCCGCCAGGGCGCCCCGGCCCGACAATGATGGCACCACAGCCTGCCTTCCCGAGGGGTGCCATGCTTGCGCAGCAGCGGCCAGCCGGCGACCCGGCGCCGACGCCGGACCGAGACCCGGTGATCGACCTTGTCCGGTTCTTTTGCCTGGCATTGGTGGTGGTCGCGCACACCATGATGGTGAGTCCCGTCCTGCACCCGGACGGCACCGTGACGTCCGAGAACACCTTGGGCGATCAGCACTGGTTTGAACCAGTGGTGTGGGTCTTCCAGATCATGCCGCTGTTCTTTGTGGCCGGAGGCATCACCGGGCTGCAGTCCTGGCGCCGGCTCCGCGCCAGGGGCGGCAACGCCTTCGATTTCATGCAGGCCCGGCTGCTGCGCCTGATCCGGCCGGCCGCCGTCCTGCTGGCGGTCATGTTCGTTGGCCTGTCGGCGGCCCGCCTCGCAGGGGTTGACCCTCAGGTCATCGAACTGCTCACCAGCGGGGCCGGCATGCCGCTGTGGTTCCTGGCCGCGTACCTCGCCGCGCAACTCAACCTTCCCTGGCTGGCGGCCCTCCACACCCGCGCGCCATGGCTGACCTTCGCCGGCCTCACCGCCCTGGTGGTGACGGTCGATTGCCTGCGGGGAGTGCTGCCGCTGCTGGCATACCTGAACATGCTGTTCCTGTGGTGCGCCGTGCAGCAGCTCGGATTCATCGTGGCGGATGGCCCGCGGCTGCTGCCGGGCCGGCCGGCGCACCTGGGCATCATGGTTGCCAGCAACATGCTGCTGGGGTTGATAGTCCTGCTGGGGCTGTATTCCGGGAACATGCTGGTGAACCTCAATCCGCCCAATGTGACGCTGCTGCTCCTGGGCATCTCGCAGGCCGCCGCCCTCCAGCTCTTCCGGCCGGTGCTGTCCCGGATCGCGTCCGTGGCCGGGGTGCGCCGGATGATGGGCGTGGCCGGCCGGCGGTCCATGACTGTTTATCTGTGGCATCTGCCCCTGCTGGCGGCGATGTCCGGTGTGCTGCTGCTGACGGATTTCCCGCAGCCCCCCGGAGGGAGTGCGGCCTGGTGGTGGGGGCGGCCCCTCGTGCTGTTGGGGGTCATCGCCCTGCTGCTGCCGGTGGTGGCATTGTTTGGCAGGCTGGAGGAGCGGCCGACGGCGTCCGGCCCGTCGCCGAGCCGGCCGGCGGCCGCCGTGCTGCTCGCCGCCGTCGCCGTTTTTGTCCCGGCAGTCAACGCCGCGCTCACCGGGCTCACGCCCGGGCTCCTCGGCGGGGGCGCCGCCTGCTTCGCGCTCGCCGTCGTGCTCCTGGGCCGGATTCCGGTTCGGCTCACGACGCCACCTGACGGGCAGGGCGGATCGGAACCGCCATTGCCACGCCCGCCATTAAGTGCCAATGTCGAACCATGACGGAGAACTCGGCAACCACGGAAGACACCTTCACCCCGGACGTCTCCACCACCCGGAACGACGAGCTGCACCGTTACGAACTCCGTGTCGGCGACAAGCTGGCCGTCCAGGTGCGCTTCATCGACAGGCCGGGCCATATCGACTTTATCCACACGGATACCGCAGAGCAGTTCCAGGGCCAAGGGCTCGCCAAAGTGCTGGCGCACTTCGCCCTCGATGACGTGGTTGCCTCCGGCAAGCGGATTATCCCGAATTGCCCGTTCATGTACCGCTACCTGCGCAAACATGAGTCGTACCACCAGTATGTGGACTGGCCGGAGCGGGTCCCCGAGGGAGCCTGAGCGCCTGGCCCGGGGGCCGGAACGGCGTCATCGGCCTGCCCGCTTGTGGGCAGCGGACCAACCTCGTAAAGTTTGACCAGAGTTATGCAGTTGGCTCTTGGACAGGTGACTTTGGAGTACCCCATGAACCATAAACTGCGTGTGCTTGTCCGGGTGGACGTCGATCCCGCACAGGTCACCCTCGAAATTACCGGCTGCGTTACGCAGTCTGACGCAGCAGCCCTCCTGCACATCGTGCGCCGCGCCTGCCGCCTCGAACCGGGCGCCGCCGTGGTCATCGACCTCCACGGCGCCTCCCACCTGGACCCTGAGGTGCTGCTGGACCTCCGGCGTCTCGCTGATGCCGGACGCCTGCCCGCTCCCGATGCCGGGGGCTCCGCAGAGGCCGGGCCGCTTCGTTTCGCCCTCGACGAGCCGGCGGTGCTGCCAATCTGCCTTGTGCACGTCGGCGCCGACGCCGAAGTCCTCGCCGGACTCGACACCGACTACCGCCCGGCCCCGGTCGCCGTCGCCGGGAACGGAGACAGCGAAGCTGCCGGACTGCTCGACGTCGGGCCCGGCTCCGGATCCGACTCCGGGCTGGGGGAGGCCAACAGCCCGCTGGCCGCGGAAACCGGCGGCCCCAGCGACCTTGGCTCCATCGACGGGCTGGCGCTTTCGGAGTACTTCGAGGGAACGCTGGATCCTGTGGCCACGGTCCGGGCACTGTCCGACACGGCGCTGTGCCGGCTCGCGGACGCTCTCTACCGCCACCTCGACACCAGCAGCCCGTCTTTCGGGGCGCACACCTGGTACGAGCTTGCGGCCGAAGAGCTTCAGAACCGCCACCTGCTCGATGACGGTGACCCGGCAGGGGACGAACTGGCGCAAGACACGGCCCTGGCCTGAGCCGGGACGAGACTAGGCTGTCGCTATGAACCCTCAAACAGCCTCTACATCCGGCAGCACAGCCCTGGTCACGGGCGCGACGGCAGGCCTTGGCGCCGAGTTCGCCCGCCAGCTCGCCGAGCAGGGCCACCGCGTGGTGCTCGTGGCCCGCGATGCCGGCCGCCTCGCGGCCACCGCGGCGGAGCTGGAGAACAGCTACGGGACCGCGACGGAGACGATCGCCGCGGACCTGACCGACGACGCCGGGATTGCCGCCGTCGTCGCGCGCCTCAGTGACCCCGCGCGGCCGGTGGAGATCCTGGTCAACAACGCGGGAATCGGCCTGCTGCGGCCCTTCGAGGACAACGACATTGCCGAGGAGAAGAAACACCTGAAGCTCCATGTCGAAACCGCCATGGAGCTCAGCCATGCCGCCCTGCAAGGCATGCTCGGGCGCCAGTCCGGCAGGATCATCAACGTCGCCAGCGTTGCGGCCTTCCTGCCCCGCGGCACGTACTCGGCAGCGAAGGCCTGGCTGCTGAGTTTCTCGCGCTCGGCCAACATGGCCTATGCGGCGCGCGGGGTGAAGGTCACCGCCGTTTGCCCCGGCTTCACCCACACCGAGTTCCACGACCGGATGGGGATGGACAAGACGGCGACGCCGCGCTGGATGTGGCTCGAGGCCCGGCAGGTGGTCAGCGAGGGACTGGCGGACAACGCCAAGGGCAAGGCCGTCTCGATCCCCAGCAAGCGCTACAAGGTCCTGACCTCGGTTTCGCGGGTGCTGCCCTCAAAGCTCGTCGCCGGGCCGGCGCGGCGCGCCAAGTAGCCGCCGGGTACGTCAGCGGACGGCCGGGCGCCGTCGGCGGATCAGTACGACGACGGCGATCCCGACGGCGGCGCCCACCAGTGTCTCGACGGCCCGTTCGGTCACCAACACGCCGGGATCGGCCGGCGCGGCAAGCTGTCCGACCAGCAGGATCACCGGGGTGAAGGAGACCATGGCAAGGCCGTAGTGCCGGGTCATGAACAGCTCGGTGCTGAACTGCAACACGATCACGAGGCAGACCAGGACGGCGGCCTCCTGCCCGGGGAAGGCCAGCAGCGGTGACCCCGGCCACGGGAACAGGACCGCCGCGACCACCACGAGGCCGATCAGGGTGCCGACAATCCGGTGGATGCCGCGGTACACGCTGCTGGGCAGGTCCGCCCCGGCAAGCGGCACCGCCGCCGCGGCCATGGCCCAGTGCGGGTGGCCGCTGCCACTGAGGACCCCCAGGGTGCCGGCGCCGCCGACAGCGGTGACGTAGCGGGCGGCATGCAGCCACGCCGCCCGGCGCCCTGCCCCGCGCAGCATTATGACGTCCCGCCGCCTCCCGCGCTGCCAGGTGCGGCCGACAAACCAGCCGCCAAAGCCGACCAAGATGGAGAACGCGGCCGATCCCGCGGCGATGAGAAGGCCCGTGTGCCAGGGGGCGGCGGCGGGAACGGAGGCGCACGCGCCCAGGGCCAGGATCCCGAAGAAGGGACCGGCGGGTTTCAGGGCAGTCTTGTCCGTGAACAGCGAGCCCACGCCGGCGAACGCGGCCTCAATGATCACCAGGGCCCACGAATGAATGTGGTGGGCCGAGAGGAAGACGCCGACTCCTACGCCGGCAACCAGAAGGACAGCCGCCTGGCCTTGATGGCGGAGCCGGAGCTGGTGCGGCTCGGTGCGGCCGTACATGCCGGTCAGCGCGCCGAAAACGGCGTAGCCGGCCAGCTCGGGGCGACCGGCTGCCAGGAGCGCCAGGGACGGAACGGCCACGCTGATCGCCATCCGCCAAGCCGACACGTGGTCCTTGTTGGCCGGGGACAGGGTGTGCAGCGAACGGATGTGGTGCAGCAGGGACATCACAACCGCCTTTCCGGTTCCTGTGGTTTCAGTGGTTTCAGTGGTTCCCCGGATCCCGGGGGTTCGCGGGGGCCCCGGCGCCCGGGTGCTGATAGCGGTTCGGACACGCCTAAGGCCTGCCCGGATGCGTCCCCCAACGGGTAAGCATCCGGAACAGGCCTCAAAGGGCGGGGCTGTCAGCTACGTAGCCTGGACTGCTGCTGCCGGTCCGGTCGGACCGGCAGGCTTAGGCTGTGGCCGGGACTTTCTCGGCTTCCCCGCGCCCTGCGGTGGAATCGACGGCCGGTGCGACCATGGGCATGTCCATGTGCTCGAGGTCGATCAGCGGGTTCTCGTCCTGCGTCGCGACCAGCTCGCGGGCCTCAGCCTGGGTGTCCACGCTCGGCATGGAGCCGGGCAGCGGCATCTGGGCGGATTCCTTGAGGAAGTAGATCGCTACTGCGCCGATCGCCGAGGTGGCCATCAGGTAGTAGGCCGGCATCATGTCGTTGCCGGTTGCGCTGATCAGGGCGGCAACGATGAACGGCGTGGTGCCGCCGAAGATGGCCACCGAGAAGTTGTACGCGATGCCCATGGCGCCGTAACGGCTGGCCGTCGGGAACTGGGCCGGCAGGGCCGACGCCAGGTTGGCCACGTAGAACGTCACGGGGAAGGCAATCAGGGAAAGGCCGGCCAGCGTGGACCAGATTTCACCGATGCCGATCAGCAGGAAGGCGGGGGTGGCGAGGACGACGGTGCTGATGGCGCCGATCCACAGCACGGGGCGGCGGCCGATCCGGTCGGAAAGCTTGCCGGTCAGCGGGATGCAGAGGCTCATGATGACCAGCACGGGGATGGTCAGCAGCGTGCCGTGCAGCTCGTCGTAGCCCTTGGATTCCGTCAGGTACGTCGGCATGTAGGAGGTCAGTGCGTAGCCGGCGGTGTTTGCCGCCGCGACCAGGATCATCGCGACGATGAGGGAGCGCCAGTACGCCTTCACGATGCCCACCGGGCCCTTGGAGGCTGTGATGTCCGAGGCGGTTGCGTCCTTGGCGAGGTTCTCCTGGGCATCCAGGGTTGCCTGGAACTGGGGGGATTCCTCGATCTTGCTCCGGAAGTACACGGCGATCAGGCCGAGCGGGCCGGCAAGGAGGAACGGGATGCGCCAGCCCCACTGCTCCATGGTGTCCTGGCCGAGGGTCAGCTGCAGCACCGAAACGAGGGCCGCGCCAAGGGCGAAACCGAGGTAGCTGCCCATGTCCAGGAAGCTGGCGAAGAATCCGCGGCGCTTGTCAGGGGCGTACTCGCTCACAAAGGTCGTGGCGCCGGCGTATTCACCGCCGGTAGAGAAGCCCTGGATAACTTTGAACAGGACCAGCAGGACCGCAGCCCAGATGCCGATCTGTGCGTAGCCGGGCAGGAGCCCGACGGCGAAGGTGCTGGCGGCCATGATCATCAGGGTCGCGGCGAGGACCTTCTGGCGGCCGATCTTGTCGCCAAGCCAGCCGAACACGACTCCGCCGAGGGGGCGGGCGATGAAGGTGGCGGCGAAGGTTCCGAGCAGGAACAGGGTCTGGACGGACTTGTCCGCCTCCGGCAGGAACACCGGTCCCATGGTGGTGATCAGGTAGCCGAACACGCCGACGTCGTACCACTCCATGGTGTTACCCACGATGGTGCCGCCGAGTGCCTTCTTGAGCATCGGCTGGTCGACAACGTTGACGTCGGACTCGCGGAGTCGACGGCGACGTAGCTTCGGTTTCTTCACACCCTTGGGTGCGCCTTGGTTGGTTCTGCTGGCGTCGATGACGCCTGCTGAAGAGTCGGTCGTGCTTCGGTCTGTGGGCATTTGGGAAGCTCCTAGGGAGATCATTTGCTTGCGACTTGTAGCTGCCCCGCTCTGGGCAGGCTTTCAATTTTACGGGAATTCTCTGGAGTTTCCGAGTTGTGTGCCGTATGATCGCCCATTTCGGGTGCGAATTGGGGGCAATTCACTAATTTCTTTTGCCCGCTTTCACCGCGCGGATACTGGGAACCGGCCATCCCCGCGGCGCCGCGCCCAAAATTTTCCGCGCCAGCCCTCGATTGCGGGGGTTTCCGACGGGATTCGGGCCGCCGGAAAGTCAGACGGCGGGCGCTACAGACATCTCCCCGGGGCAGTCCTACGATTGATGGACACTTCATTTCACAGCGGTTAATTACAGCGGAAAGGAAGATCAATGGCGGATCATCAGTTCGGAGAAGAAATCGAGCCCGAGGTCGCGAGCCATCTGGCGCAGTCCATGGCTGAAGCCCCGGGACCCGAGGCCCTGCACCACGCTCCCCCCGGGCCGGGCCAAGGACAGCAATGGCCGGACGGCAGCGGCAAGCAGCGGCACCCCAAGGACCGCGACAGCGCCCGCGGGCGGCAGGGCCAGCAGGTGGCCGCCGGCGCCATGCACCGGCAAAGCCGTCCGCAGCTGCCCCACCACGACTAGCCCCATCACCGCTGGCCCCCACACGGCTAGGGGCCGGCGGCAGGGTCTGCGACGACGTCGGCTGGCGCCTTATCCAGGCGCCAGCCGCGCCACACCGGGTGCCGGAGCTTCCCGCTGCCGGTCCATTCCCCGAAGGTGACCTCGCCGACGAGTTTTGCGCTCACCCAGTTGGCGTCTGCCGCGTCAGCGTCCGGCACGTCCCGGAACGGGGAGGTCTTCCGTGGCAGGGCGTCGAGTTGTTGCCTGAGTTCCTTGAGTTCACGGGTGCTGAAGCCGCTGCCCACCCGGCCCACATACCGTAGTTTCGAGCCGTCCGGAATCCCCAGCAGCAGCGAGCCCACGGATTCCCGGCGGCCCCCTTTCCCGGGCCGCCAGCCGCCCACCACCACCTCCTGGGTCCGTTCAACCTTGAGCTTGAGCCAGGACCGGCTGCGCTGGCCGACGTAGCGCCCGTCCGTGCGCTTGGCCATGACCCCCTCGAGGCCGAGCTCGGCGGCGCTTTCCAGGATGTGCGCGACGTCGCCATCGATCACGCCGGAAAGCTCCACCGGGGCGGCGGAAGGGCGGAAGAACTGCTCCAGCCGGCGGCGCCGCTCACTCAGCGGCTGGCGCCGCAGGTCCTCGCCGGCGTCGAAGAGCAGATCGAACAGCATCAGCCGCACGGGCGTCGACTGCTGCGCCCGGGCGACGTCGGCGGCCCTGCTCAGTTTCATCCGGCCCTGCAGCAGCCCGAAGTCGGGCCGGCCGGAGCGGCCGACGGCGATGATCTCGCCGTCGGCGACGAAGCCCTGCTCCGGCCAGCAGGACCGGTCCGTCAGCTCGGGGTAGCTCACTGACATGTCGATGCCGTTGCGGCTGATGAGCCGGACCGTCGTTGCGTCGCCGATCACCAGGGCCCGCACCCCGTCCCACTTGAGCTCGATCTGCCAGTCCAGGTCCGGAAGGTCCGCCAGCGTCCCGGATGTGGCCAGCATCGGGCTGAATCCGGAGGCGTGGGGGGCACGTTCGTTGCCGGCGGCGGTTTCCGCTCCGCCCTCGCGGTGGCCGCGGCCGTCCGCTGAGCCGTCCTCCCCGCCGTCGTCCGCTGCCTCGTCGGTGTCTTTGTCCGTATTGTCCGCTGTGCCGGCCGGGCGCGGCGGGCCGGGACGGCCTTGCGGGCCCGCCGGGTCCATCAGGTGGATCAGCCACTGGTCATCGGCCCGGCCGGTGTGGATCAGGGCGAACCTGCGCGGTCCGCCGAGGCCGCCGCCCTCCGCGCCGGTCAGGGTGGCGATGACCTCCTTGCCCGCGATCCATTTTTCGCATTCGTAGTGTCCGTGGTCCCAGATGCTGACCGTCCCGGCGCCGTACTGGCCCTTGGGAATGTCACCCTCGAAGTCGGCGTAGTCCAGCGGGTGGTCCTCGGTCTGGACCGCGAGGTGGTTCTTGGTTTTGCTGGTCGGGACGCCCTTGGGCAGTGCCCAGGACACCAGCACGCCGTCGCGTTCCAGCCGGAAGTCGTAGTGGAGCCGGCTGGCGTGGTGCTCCTGGATGACGAACTTCTCCCGGCGTGTCCCGCCGTCGTCCCCGGCGTGGTGCCGGTCCGCGGTGAAGGGCTCGGGAGTGGCCGCCCTGTCCCGTTTGGTGCGGTACTTTTCCAGCCGCGGATCGGCGTCGCCGCCGTCGCCGGCCGGCTCGGGAGGGATTTCGGCCCGTCCGCTGAGCCGGTGGTCCGCCTGGCGGTCCGGCGCGTGCGCCGCCGGGGCTCCGGCGCCGTGCCGGCCGCCGGAAACCGGGGCGAACGGATCCTTGCCGGCTGCGACGCGCTTCATCACCTCCTGGAAATCCAGCTGGTGCAGGGACGCGGAACTGAGTTCCCGCCATGTGCGCGGGGCGGCCACCGTCGGCCGGAGCCGGCCGCGCAGCGAGTACGGCACGATGGTGGTCTTGGCGGCGTTGTTCTGGCTCCAGTCCACCAGTACCTTGCCCGTGCGCAGGGTCTTTTTCATGTCGCTGACGGCGAGATCCGGGTGGTCTGCCTCGAGCGAGCGGGCCAGTTCGCGGGCGAAGTCGGAAATCCGGTCCGAGCTCTGGGACCCGTCCAGGGCCGCGTAGAGGTGGATGCCCTTGCTGCCGCTCGTCACCGGCACGGGGTCCAGGCCAACGTCCTGCAGGATGGTGCGGGCCAGCCTGGCCACCTCCACGCACTCCGCCAGTCCCGCGCCTTCGCCCGGGTCCAGGTCCAGCACCAGCCGGTCGGGCGGCATGGCGTTGCCGTGGGAGTCAACCCGCCACTGCGGCACGTGGATCTCCAGGGCCGCGATCTGGGCCAGCCAGGTGAGGGTGGCGGGATCATTGACCAGGGGGTATTGGATGGTCCGGTCCTTGTGCGTGATGGCGGCACGGGGCACCCAGCCGGGGGTTGAATGGTCCAGGTTCTTTTGGAAGAACATCTCCCCGGGGGCATCTGCGGTCCCGACGCCGTGGACCCAACGCTTGCGCGTGGCCGGCCGGTTGCGGGCGGCGGGGATCAGCACCGGCGCGACGGCGGCGTAGTAGGCCAGGACGTCGGCCTTGGTGGTGCCAGTCTCCGGGTACATGATTTTTTCCAGGTTGGTGAGCACCAGTTCGCGCCCGTCCACGCGGACGCGTTCCTTACCGTTGGGCAAAACCCTTCACCTCCGCGCAACTGTGATGTTCACTTGATCCATGAGAGCCATCTGGAAAGGCGCAATAGCGTTCGGGCTGGTCAACGTGCCGGTCAAGGTCTACAGCGCCACCGAGGACCACGACATCAGCCTCCACCAGGTCCACAACGCCGACGGCGGCCGGATCCGCTACCAGCGCCGTTGCGAGGTCTGCAGCAAGATCATCGACTACGAGGACATCGACAAGGCCTACGAGGACGACGGCCGCACGGTGGTCCTGACGCGCGACGAGCTCAAGTCCATCCCGGCGGAAAACAGCCACGAAATCGAAGTGGTCCAGTTCGTTCCGGTCGACCAGCTCGATCCGATGATGTTTGAAAAGAGCTACTACCTTGAACCCGACTCCAAGTCGCCCAAGGCCTATGTGCTGCTGCGGCGCGCCCTCGAGGACACGGACCGGGTGGCAATTGTGCAGTTCGCGCTGCGGGACAAGACCCGGCTTGGCGCGCTGAGGATTCGTGACGAAGTCCTGGTGCTGCAGTCGCTGCTGTGGGCCGACGAGGTCCGCGAGGCCAGCTTTCCCGCACTCGAGACTTCCATCCGGATCTCGGCGCAGGAACGCGAGATGTCCGCGGCCCTGGTTGACTCGATGGCCTCCGACTTTGAGCCGGACCAGTTCACGGACGATTACCAGGAGCAGTTGCGCCAGCTGATTGAGGCCAAGCTGGACAAGGGGGAGTCGCTGGACACGGAGGAGACCTTCGGCGCCCCCGCCGAGGCCGGCGAGGGCGAAGTTATCGACCTGATGGAAGCCCTCAAGCGCAGCATCGAGAAAAAGCGCGGCGGTGGGCCGGCGGAGACTCCTGCCGGGGACTCCGGTTCTGCTGCCAAGGCCGCCCCGAGGACCTCCGCCACGACGGCGGCAGCCAAGTCCACAGGCACTAAATCCACGGCCGCCAAGACGGCGGCAACCAGGACTGGTTCCAAGGCAGCGGCGGCTTCCAAGACTGAAGCGGCGCCCAAAGTGACGGCGTCGAAGACGGCGCGAAAGCGTGCCTGAGCCCGGATGCCGGCTGGCGCCGTCGTGCACGTTAATCAGGAGTTCCGCAGGGCGGAGATGAGCTCGCTCTTCTTCTTGGCCGAGTAACCTTTGAGGCCGATCTCCTTGGCGCGTGCCTTCAGCTGCGGCACCGTCCAGTCCTCGTAGTCTCCGGCCTTGCCGCCCTTGCGGCCGACCGAGGAACGGCCCCGCTTGGCGGCGGCGTTGGAGATCCTGGCGGCTTTTTGCTTGGAGGCGCCGTCCTCGAGCAACTTCTCATAGAGCTCGGGGTCCTTGATGCTGGGGCTCTCTGAGCCTTGGGGCTCGCCTTTCTTCGTTGGCATGGCTGCGCGATCATCTCCTTCGGCCGGGAACCACATGGGCGGCGGCCCGCGGTCGGTGCCGCCGGGGATTCCAAACTAGCCGCGCCGCGGGGCCGTGACAAGCATTTGCTAAGGCCCCTTATAAAAGTTGCCCTGACGGTCCGCCGCCAGAGCAAAGCGGCAGGCAACGCGAAGGCCCGGCCGGCCCCTGATCGGGGGCGGCCGGGCCAACTGAAGCTGCCGGTGTTCCGGCGCGGGGCCGGAAGGTGAGGCTATTCGGCGTCGTGATCCGTCTCAAGGATCTGCACGAGGCGGTCAAGTGCGGCGTCGGCGCCTTCACCTTCGGCACGCAACACCACAACTTCGCCGTGCGATGCGCCGAGGCTCATCAGCGACAGGATGCTGGCGGCGTCCATCGCCTCGTCCTCGGGCTCGCCCAGCCGGGCAATCGTGATCTCGAGGTTGTCGAACTCGCCTGCAGCCTCGGCGAAGATGGCGGCCGGACGGGCGTGCAGCCCGACCCGGCTGGCAATGGTGGCGTTACGTTCGGTCATTTCTGCTCCTTGAAGTCAGCTTGGGTGTTTGTCAGCTGTGAGTATCTGCTGGGAAAATCGTCCTGGTTCAGGCGGCTACGGGAACCGTTTCCACCGTATCAACAGGCTTCTTGACTGCCCAGCGCTTGAGCCCGATCACGGCGAAGGCGCCGACAACGGTACCGGCCGCAATGGCGATGCAGAACCACAGGAACGAATCGATCGCGAAGAAGACGAAGATTCCGCCGTGGGGGGCCTTCGAGCCCACACCGGCCGCCATCGAGATGGCACCGGTCACGGCGCCGCCGAGCATGCTGGCGGGGATGACGCGGAGCGGGTCCGCGGCGGCGAACGGGATGGCGCCTTCGGTGATGAAGGAGGCCCCCAGCAGCCAGGCAGCCTTGCCGTTTTCCTGTTCCGCAAGGCTGAAGAGCCTCTTGTTCAGCACGGTCGCGGCCAGTGCCATGGCCAGCGGCGGGACCATGCCGGCGGCCATGACGGCCGCCATGATCTGCCACGGGGCCTGGTTGGTGATGGAGGCTGCGCCCAGGCCGGCGACTGCGAAGGAATAGGCAACCTTGTTGACGGGACCGCCGAGGTCGAAGCACATCATCAGGCCCAGGATGACGCCCAGGGCGATGGCGCTGGCACCGGTGAGGCCGGACAGGAACTCGTTGAGCCCGACAGTGACCCGGGCGATGTAAGCGCCCAGGAACACGAACAACAGGCCCGACGCCGCGAGCGACGCCACGAGCGGGATAACGACCACCGGCATCAGTCCGCGCAGCCAGCGGGCCACTTTAAGCTTGCCGATCGAATGGGCCACGTAGCCGGCGATCAGGCCGCCCACGATGCCGCCGAGGAACCCGGCACCCATGAAGACGGCAACGGCGCCGGAAACGAAGCCCGGGGCGATGCCGGGCCGGTCAGCAATGGCGTAGGCGATGTAGCCGGCCAGCGCGGGTACGAGGAAGCCCAGGGACAGGGCGCCGATCTTGAAGAGCACGGCCCCCAGGTAGGCGCCCAGCGGGCCCCAGGCCAGTTCCGGGTACGCGGTGGGCAAGTTCGTGAGGCTGTTCTCCGCCAGGATCTTGTCCGCGAAGGCGGTGATGTTGTAGCCACCCAGCAGGAAGCCGAGGGCGATCAGCAGACCGCCGCCAGCCACGAACGGGATCATGTAGCTGACACCGGTCAGGAGGGCCTTCTTCAGCTTCGTGCCGATGTGCTCACTCTTTTCCTCGGCGGCCATCTCGGCCTGCTCCTCGGCGCCGAAGTGGGGCACGCGGTGGGCGTGCGGGTTGTCCGCTGCGGCGAGAGCCTCGGCGACCATCTTGTCCGGTTCGTCGATGCCGCGCTTGACCGGCGCGTTGATCACCGGCATGCCGGCGAAGCGCTCCTTGCCGCGCACGTCCACGTCCACGGCGAAGATCACGGCATCGGCGGCGGCGATCACGGCGGGGTCGAGGGCCTTGGCGCCGGAGGATCCCTGGGTTTCGACCTGCAGGTCCACGCCGACCTCCTTGGCCGCGGCGACGAGCGAGTCGGCGGCCATGTAGGTGTGGGCGATGCCGGTGGGGCACGCGGTGACGGCGACGAGGCGCTTGGGCCCCTTGGCCTTCGCCGCGCCGGCACCTTCACCGGTTGCGGCCGCCGCGGCTGTGGCGCCGGCCGCGGATGCGGCGCCGGTCGCTTCGGCTGCGGTGTGGGCGGCCGGCTTGTCCGCCAGGGCGGCGTCGACGAGGTCGACAATTTCCGCCTGGGAGGTCGCGGCACGCAGGCTGGCCGTGAAGTCCTTTTTGATCAGCGACCGCGCCAGCTTCGAAAGCAGCTTCAAGTGGTCCTGGTCCGCGCCCTCGGGAGCGGCGATGAAGAAGATGATGTCTGCGGGCCCGTCCTTGGCGCCGAAGTCGACCGGCTGGGACAGCCGCGCCATCGCCAGGGTGGGTTCGGTGACCGCCGTCGAACGGCAGTGCGGGATCGCGATGCCGCCCGGGACGCCCGTGGCGGTCTTGGATTCCCGGGCGAAGGCGTCGGCGAAAAGCCCTTCGGCCTCGGTGGCGCGTCCGGTGGCTGCAACCCTGCCTGCCAGATGCCGGATCACGTCCTCGGGCGAGCTGCCCAGATTCTGGTCGAGCTCGACCAGTTCGGTAGTAATGAGCTGTGTCACTGTCAATCCTTCCGGAGGGCCGTGATGGTTACGGCATCAGGGGTGGTTTGGTTGACTGCCGGGACAGTGGAGCCAGGCAGGGAAGCGGCGGCGGCACCATGGGCCACCGCCTGACGGAGGCAATCGACCGGGGCGGCGCCCTGGCTGGATGCGAGCAGGTATCCGGCCAGCGAGGAATCGCCGGCGCCGACAGTGCTGACCGCGGTGACCGGCGGGTGCGTGGCCAGCCACGCGCCGTCGGCCGTCACAAGAACGGCACCCTTGGAGCCGAGGGTGGCCAGTACGGCACCCACTCCGGAGCGCACGACGGCGGAGGCGGCAGCTGCTGCAGCCTCCGGGTCCGCTTCGAGCTCCTCGGCGGACTTGTTCGTGGCGAAACCGGCTGCGGCAGCCAGTTCCACCAGTTCCTCGGCGTTGGGTTTCAAGAGGTCCGGTTTTCCCGAGGTGTCGCCGGAGACCGCTGCGGCGAGGGGTTCGCCGGATGAATCGACGGCAACCCGTGGTGCGGCCTCGCCGTCGAACAGGGACCGCAGCCGCCGGGTGACGGTTGCGTAGAAGTCGGCCGGGACCCCGGGTGGGAGCGAGCCGGCCAGGACTACCCAGGCGGCACCGCGGGCGTGGTCCAGCAGCAGGCTGATCAGGGCCTCCTGCTGCTCCTCGCTGAGCGCCGGTCCGGGTTCGTTGATCTTGGTGGTGACGCCGCCGGGCTCGGTGAGGGCCACGTTGCTGCGCAGCGGCTCGCCAATCGGCAGGGCCGCGAACGGAACGTCGGTCTCCCGCAGGCCGGTGAGGACGGGGTCGGCCTCGGCGCCGGGGAGAACGGCGACTGTCTTCAGCCCCGACGCGACGAGGGCGCGGGAGACGTTGACTCCCTTGCCGCCGGATTCCTGGCGGACGGAGATGGCCCGCTGAACTTCCCCGCGGAGGAGGGGGCCGGGCAGCGCCACGGTGCGGTCCAGGCTGGGGTTGGCGGTGAGGGTGACAATCACGCGACCACCACCTCCACTCCGGCTTCCGCAAGGGCGTCGGCGAGTTCCCGGCTGGGCTGCGAGTCTGTGATCACGGTGTCCAGATCTTTCAACGAGGCGAACTGGACCAGCGTTTCCGCGTCCAGCTTGGAGGAGTCAGCCAGCACCACAATGCGGCGCGCTGATTGGACGAAGGCAGCCTTGACAGCGGCTTCTTCAGGATCGGGTGTGCTCAGCCCGAAGGCTGCATGGATGCCGTTGGTGCCGATGAAGGCGATGTCCGGGCGGATCCGGCGGGCGGCTTCCACCGTGGACTGGCCGACGGCGGCCTGGGTCAGGCCGCGGACCTTGCCGCCGAGCAGGTGCAGGGCGATCCCGGGTCCGCCGGACAGCCGGGACGCGATGGGCAGGGAGTGGGTGATAACGACGAGTTCGGCGTCGGACCCAGATGCCGGAACGGTGCCCTGCGCGGCGGCTCCGGCGGCCCGGGCGGACAGGAGTTCGGCGAGGGCCTCCGTGGTGGAGCCGGCGTCGATCAGGATGCTGCCGGTGAGGCCCTGGGGAATGAGGGCCAGGGCGGCCTCGGCGATCCGGGTCTTTTCGGGCTGCCGCTGGACGGTCCGTTCCAGGATGCTTTCTTCCGTGGTGCTGAAGCGGTCCGGGGAGACCGCGCCGCCGTGCACCCGGCGGACGCTTCCGGAGGCTTCCAGGGCGGCGAGGTCCCGGCGGATGGTTTCGGTGGTGATGCTGAAGCGCTCGGCCAGGTCCGTGACACTGGCCCGGCCGCTGGCGTAGATGAGCCCCACGATCAGCTGCTGGCGTTCTTCGGCGAACACTTACCCTCCATTGCGTACTGCGTCTGACTTGTTTTCTGTTCTGGCCGTGCGTTGGGCTGGAAATGCGCCCCGGCCGCTTCGGTGACTCCCGTCACATGAAGTGGAATTATTTGACTTTATCTTTGTTCTTGTTGGTTTGTCAATGAAAAACCACATGAACGCAGAAGGGTGGGCTTTCGCCGCGGGACATGCCCAGTGGCCGGGCCGGCTCCGCCGGGGACATGTCCAGTGTTCGGGCCGCGGAGTGGGCACTTGGGGGATATGTCCATGGGCTGCCGCGGGGGTTGGGCATGTGCTGCGCTTGGGGTGGTTGCGGGCCGGGCGCCGGGGGACATGTCCGGTGTTGGGGCCGGGGAGTGGACCCGGATGGCGGAAGCCGGGCCCGACCTCGAGGTCCGGCCCGGCTTCCGGGTCGTTGGATTCCGCGCCGCTTAGTGGGTGCGGGGAAATCTCAGATGCCTGCGTCGCGGCTCTCATTGCGGGTGATGGTCTCGCCGGTGTTGGGGTCCACTACCGTGCGGCTTTCGCTGACCCGGCGCGTGCGGCCCCGTCCTGGGCCGGCGAGGACGAGAGAAGCGATGAGTCCAATCACGCCGACCGCCATCAGGATGTAGCCGATCATGGCCTGGTTCACATTGGGGATCAGCCCCGGGGCGACGGCCCAGGCGAGGATGGCGCCGATGGCGATGAGGAAGATTGCGGAACCGATTCTCATAACGTGCTCCTTGATGCCCGGGGGGCGGACTGATGATGGTAAGCATGCTGTCCAGCGTCACGCTACAACCCCGCCCCTACTGTTTCAATGAAGCGCCCTCCGCCCCGCGGGGAAAATTTCCGCGCCGGGTACGGCCAGCCGCGCCTTTTCCGGACGGATGCGCCAGGGATCCGGGGGGCGGAGGTCCGCTTACGCCGCGGAAACCGCGGAGCGCGGTCCCGTGTGGGGCGGGACGCGTGGCGGTGCTGGATAGGCTGAGCCAATGGAGACGGTGATCTGGTCAAAACCCGAACACGAACGCGGCGGCACCCCGCTGCTGGTGATGCTGCACGGCTACGGTACGGACGAATTCCGCATGTCCAAGCTGTTCGCTTCCCTGCCGGCCGAGTTCAGCTGCGCCGCCCTGCGTGGACCCAAGGACATTGGAGACCACTACGGCTGGTTCCTGCTGGACTATTTCCTCACCCACGACTTTGCCGACGTCATCGCCTCCACGAACGCGGTCTTCGCCTGGATCGAGTCGGTCAAAGCCCGGCACAGCAGCGTCAGCCTGTTCGGATTTTCGCAGGGGATGGCGATGGCCAGCACGCTCCTGCGGCTCCGGCCGGAACAATTCCGCGCAGCTGTGGGGCTCTCGGGTTTTGTCCTGGACAACGAACTGCTGGCGATGAGTGAATCGTTCACCGCCCGGCCGCCGTTCTTTTGGGGCCGGGACAAGGGCGACGTCGTCATCAACGACGCCGCTACCGAGCACACCGAGGCGTGGCTGAACCGGAATACCCAGCTCACGGCCAGGACCTATCCGGGCATGGGCCACACGATTTCGAAGGCCGAACTCGTGGACGTCAGCGCGTTCCTGCGGCACTACGTCCTGCGCTGACCGGGCGCTGACCAAGGCACTGCGTCCTGCGTGACCAAGGCGCTGACCAGGGCGCCGGCCGGGCCCTGCCAACCCCCGGCCATGCGGGCCTGCCAACCAGTCCCCAGTCCGCTGCCAAACTCCGGATCATCCACTTGCATGCCAAATATGTAAGCGCTTACAATCGACCTCGGCCATGAACACCGGGCCCACTACTTCGGGGGGAAGAAAGGGCTGAGCCCGTGCCGCAGGCCAACACCCCGCGCGTGAGAATCCAGGACGTCCCCGCGCTTCCCGGACTCTCCATCTGCACCGTCTCATCCGGACCTCGTGCTCGACGCCGGCTCCGGCATCGAAGGCGGCCGGCTGGCCATGGTGGAGCCTGTGGAAAACCCCGGGATGCCGTCCGCGATCCTCGCTGGTTGCGACGGGACAGCCTGCTGTGCGCTCATGGCCATGCGGGAGCCCGGTTTGTCAGCGCCGGAAAACGTGTCCATCATAGGAATAGACGATCATCAGATGAGTTGGTTCCTGGGCCTGACCACAATTGCCCAGCCACTGGCCGACCAGGGCGCGTTCGCGGCCAACCTGCTGATTGAAAGACTTCATCGCTCAGGACTTGCCAATCCGCCGCCTGCCAGTCCGCCGTCGAACCATCTGCCGGACACCACATTGGTAGAGCGCACCGGCACACGCCGACGCTGATCCGCACGGCGTCCGACGCCGGAACGGCCCCAAACGAGCAGCCCTGAACTGCCTGCCTTAGACCATCGCTTTGACCAAACCGTCTTGCCTGCCCGTCGTCTGAAAGGACCTCGACTCATGACTGTAGTTCCCGACACCTCCGGCCTCGCCGGTGCGCTCTCCGGTGCAACCGCCATCCTTTTTGACCTCGACGGCGTCCTGACCCCCACCGCCGTGGTGCACGAGCACGCCTGGAAGCAGCTCTTTGACGGCTTCCTGGCCTCGGTCCCCGGTGCTGAGCCGTACCGTGAGAGCGACTATTTCGACCACATCGACGGCAAGCCGCGGTTTGACGGCGTCCGGGACTTCCTGGCCTCCCGCGGGATTGTGCTGCCCGAGGGCCCGGTGAACGACGAGCCCGCGCATGACACGGTCCACGGACTCGGCAACCGCAAGAACAAGGTCTTCAACGACATCGTCGAGGCCGGCGGAGTCCAGCCGTACGAGGGCTCCGTCCGGCTGGTTGAGGCCGCGCTGGCCCGCGGGCTCAAGCTCGCCGTCGTCTCCTCTTCCCGCAACGCCCCTGCCGTGCTGAAGGCTGCCGGCCTGTCCGACTACTTCCCGGTGGTGGTCGACGGCGTCGTCGCCGTCGCCGAGGGACTGCCCGGCAAGCCCAGCCCGGCCACCTACGAATACGCCGCGCGGCTCTTGGGCCTGCCGAGCCAGGAGTGCGTCGTGGTGGAGGATGCCGTCTCCGGCGTCCAGGCCGGCAGCGCGGGAGACTTCCGCTCGGTGATCGGCGTCGACCGCGGCGCCGGCCGGCAGACCCTGCTCGACGCCGGGGCCACGGTCGTGGTCAACGACCTCGCCGAACTGCTCTAGCCCGGCCCGCTCACCCCACCACCCAGCCCACCACCCGGCCCACTGCCACTCCCGCCGAAGGAACCCCCCAAACCATGGCTCTCATCACCTCGGACCGCGCCCGGTTCCCCAACGATCCCTGGCAGCTGGTCGAGACCGTTCACCTCCCCGGCAATGCCGGCACCCTGGAGACCCTGTTCAGCCTCGGCAACGGGCACCTGGGCATCCGCGGCGCGCACTGGGGTGCCGCGGACGCCGAACTTCCGGGCAGCTTCATCAACGGCTTCCACGAGACCTGGGACATCAAGCACGCGGAAAACGCGTACGGCTTCGCCCGCACCGGCCAGCGGATCCTCTACGTCCCGGACGCCAACAACTTCACCGTCATCATCGACGGCGAGCCGCTGAGCCTGGAGGAGTCCACCGTGCTGGACTACCGCCGCTCGGTGGATTTCGCCACGGGTATCTACGAGTGCCGGATCACCTGGCAGTGCCGTTCCGGTGCGACCGTGACCACCACCGAACGGCGCGCCGTCGGTTACGCAACCCGAGGGGCGCTGGGCATCAGCCTCGAAGTGGCGGCTGACCGGGATATCTCCGCGGACGTCACGTCCTCGGTCATCAACCGCCAGGACCAGCCGGTGGAGGACCACTCCGCCCATGATCCGCGCCGCGCCGGCCGGCACGCCGGCCGTGTGCTGCTGCCCCTGCGTCTCGACGGCGGGGACGGCTCCCTGCGCCTGTCCTGGGAAGCCTCGGAATCCAAGCAGCGGCTCGGGATGGCCGTGGATCACTGGACCTCGGCCGGCGTGCAGCCGTTCGACACCCAGGTGGACCAGGACGACAGCAGCGTGCGCTACGTGCTCGCCGTCAGCGCGGACGCACCGTTCCTGCTGGAGAAGAGCGTCAGCTACGCCGTGGGCCAGGCCGCCGAGGACCTCGCCGACAGCGCCGAAGCCAGCCTCAAGCCGGTCAGCGAGATCTTCGCCGAGAGCGAGGACCACTACCGCGCCTACTGGAGCACGAGCGACATCGTCCTGGCGGGCCAGACCGAGCTCCAGCAGGGCGTGCGCTGGAACCTCTTCCAGCTCGCGCAGGCCACGGCCTGCGCCGATGTGGCCGGCATCCCGGCCAAGGGCGTGTCCGGCTCCGGCTACGATGGCCACTACTTCTGGGACCAGGAGGTGTACCTGCTGCCCTACCTGACCTACACCAACCCGGGCAACGCCCGCCAGGTCCTGGAATTCCGCCACGACCTCCTGCCCGAGGCGAAGATCCGCGCCAAGGAACTCAGCGTCGACGGCGCCCTCTTCCCCTGGCGCACCATCAACGGACTCGAGGCCAGCGCCTACTACGCGGCCGGCACAGCACAGTTCCACATCGCCGCCGCGATCGCCTTCGCGACAAACCGGTACATCTGGGCCAGCGGGGACACCGAGTTCCAGGCCACCCTGGGCTCCGATCTGCTGATCGAGACTGCACGGATGTGGGTCTCACTCGGCTTCTTCGGCAAGGACGGACTGTTCCACATCCACGGCGTCACGGGCCCCGACGAGTACACCGCCGTCGTCAACGACAACCTGTACACGAACGTCATGGCGCGCTTCAACCTGCGCGCCGCGGCGGCGCTGGACCACCCGGAGATCGACGACGCCGAACGCCAGCTCTGGGAGCAGGCAGCCAACCGCATGCAGCTGCCCTACGACGAGGACCTCCAGGTCCATTCCCAGGACAACGACTTCATGACGCTGGAACCGTGGGACTGGACCACGCCCCGGTCCAAGTACCCGCTCCTGCTGCACTTCCACCCGTTGGTGATCTACCGGCACCAGGTCCTTAAGCAGGCCGACACCGTGCTGGCCATGTTCCTGCAGTGGCAGGACTTCACCGCCGAGGAAAAGCGGCGCGCCTTCGATTTCTACGACCCCATCACCACGGGCGACTCCACGCTGTCCGCCTGCGTCCAGGGCATCATGGCGGCCGAGGTCGGCTACGGGAAGGCCGCGCTGGACCACTTCACCCACGCCCTGTTCATCGACCTCGACGACACCCACGGCAACACGATCGACGGCGTCCACATCGCCTCCACCGGCGGGGTGTGGAGCTCGCTGGTCAGCGGCTTCGCCGGGCTGCGGGACCAGGGCGCGGTGCCGTACTTCGATCCCCGGCTGCCTGCCGAATGGGACGGCCTCGAGTTCCACCTGAAGATCCAGGGCAGGCTCCTGCACGTCGGGCTCGAGCAGGATTCGATCAGCCTGACCGTCCGCGACGGCGCGCCGCTGGAGGTCGACGTGCGCGGGGAACTGCTCACGGTCGACGGCGGCCCGGTCCGGGTCCCGCTGGCGCCCGTCACCGCCCCGGAACCGACCATCTTCCCCAGCGGCCTTCCGACGTCGTCGATCCCGGTGGTGCGCGCCGCAGTCTAAACCGGGCCGGGCTGTCCTGGTCCGGAGGATTCGGCAGGGGTCGGGGCGTCGGCGGGCTCCTCACCGCCGGCGAGGGGGTGGGCCAGTTCATCGGCCGGCATCCGCGCCACGACCATCGCGACGACGGCCATCGCCGGGCACACGGTCCCGGCGACGAGGAAGATCAGCCACACCGGCAGCACCTCGGCGGCCGGCCCGGCGAGTGCCATGGAGACCGGCATGAGGGCCAGGGATACAAAGAAGTCCAGGCTCGAGACGCGGCCCAGCAGATGCGGCGGCACCCGGCGCTGGAGCAAGGTTCCCCAGATCACCATGCCCACGCCGCCGGTGGCGCCGAAGATGAAGAGGGCGGCGGCCACGGCCCAGAAACTGTCCATGATTCCGACGGCGGCGATCGGCAGGCTTCCCGCTCCCCAGGACACCATCATCACGGTGAGGTAGCGGCGCGGGAGGGGAAAAGAAGCCGTGGCCAGCGAGGCTGCGGCACCGCCCACGCCCATGATGGCGAGCAGGAAACCGAACATGCGCGCGTCCCCGCCGAGCTGGTCCCGGACCACGAAGGGGATCAGGACCTCGATGGGGCCGATCAGGAACAGCACCGAAATGCAGGCCCAGAGCAGGGTCCAAAGCAGCCAGGGCGTCCGGACGGTGTAGCTGACGCCCTCGCGGAGGTCGTGGCGCAGGGACGTCTTGGCCCGTGACTGGCCAGATTCGGTAGCCTCTCCGCTGGCCGGGACCCCTGCCGCGGGCTGGCGGTGGAGGAGGTTCAGGATGCAGAAGGCCACCAGATGGCAGGCCGCCACTCCGGTGACGGCGTAGGCGGGGGACAGGGCCGCCACCAGGATGCCCGCAACGGCCGGTCCGGCGGCCTGCTGCAACAGCGGCCGCATGGTGCCTTCCAGGCCGTTGGCCGCCAGCAGGTCCTCGGGCGGCAGGATCCGCGGCAGGATGGCGGAGTAGGCGGGGAAGAAGAACGCGGCCCCGACGCCGAGCACGAAGGCCCCCAGCGCGAGATGCCACAGCTCGAGCAAGCCGGCCAGGGCCAGCCCGCTGACAGCGGCAACGACGGCGAGGTTGGCGCCCTCGACCGCGATGATCAGGAGCCGCTGGGGCACGCGGTCCGCGGCGATGCCGCCGGCCAGCAGAAACGTCACCAGCCCGACGCTGCCCGCCGCGGCCACGACCGAAAGCTCCAGCGGTCCGCCGCCCAGGTGGATCACCTCGTAGACCATCGCGACGGCCCACATCCCGGAACCGAAGATGGAGATGGCCAGCGCCGTGATCAGCACGCGGTACTCCCGGTGCGCGAAGGGGCGGAGGGCTCGCAGGGCGGGCATGGGCCCAGTCTAGTAGCCAGCCGCGCGACCGGGCTGAGACGCCTCCGGGGCGCAGCGGCGACCCCGCCTGCCTGCCCGTGTGTAGTGTTAAGTGCACTTAGTTTTATGGTTCCGACGAGAGGCGATCATGGCCAAGCGCAGCAACCCGGCAATGAAGATTGCCCAGGAAACAGCCCACAGCGCGATGTTCGACGCCGCAGGCCAGCCCCGGCCCGGCCTGCACAAGGTGCTCCTGCGGGCGGTTGAAGTCCAGCGGCCGCTGGTGCTGGCCAATATCCGCAGGCTTCAGCGCAGGCATCCGCACGCCACCGCGGCGCAGCTCGCCGCCATCCTGGAGCGCGACTACCTGCTGGCCGTCACCGGCGGCGGTGCGCTGGTCGGCGGGGCTGCCGTGATTCCGGGCGTCGGAACTGCGGCCGCACTGGGTCTCTCGGCCGCCGCAGCAGTCGGGTTCCTCGAAGCCACCGCACTGTATTCCACGGCTCTTGCTGAACTGCACGGCATCCGGATGGTGGACCCGGACAGAGCCAGCACCCTGGTCATGGCGGTCATGCTGGGCGAGGAAGGCACCCAGCTGCTGAGCTCGCTCAGCGGACAGGCGGCGGGCCGGGGCAAGGGGCCCACCCAGGCGTGGACCGCGGCCTTCACCCGCCGCGTCCCTCTTGCCGGCTTCGGTACAGTGCGGGCCAAGATGCAGACGATGTTCCTGCGCTCCCTGCTCAAGACCCAGGGCACAGCCTGGCTGGGCCGTGCCCTGCCCTTCGGTATCGGCGCCGTCGTAGGCGGCGTGGGCAACCGGGTGATGGGCCATGCGGTCGTCGCGAACGCCAAGGAAGCCTTCGGGCCCATCCCGGACACGATTCCGGGAGAACTGCAGGCCCTTGCGGAAACCACCGGCCCGGCCGCGCTCTACGAAACTTCCCTGGACGCGCAGCCGGACGGCGGCACCCGGGGCAGCGGCCGCCCGGGCGGCGGCACCCGGGGCAGCGGCCGCCCGGACGGCGGCACCCCGGGCAGCGGCGCTCCGAAGACTTCAACGAAGGACGGCGGCACGTTTTGGATCTGAACACTGACCTGGGGGAGTCCTTCGGGACCTGGACCAAGGGCGCCGACGCCGCGATGTTTCCGCTGGTCACGAGCGCCAGCGTGGCCTGCGGGATGCACGCCGGGGACCCTGTGACCATGCTGGACACCTGCCGGGCGGCGTACGAGCTCGACGTCAACGTCGGTGCCCACATCGGCTACCCGGACCTGGCCGGCTTTGGCCTGCGCTCGCTGGATATGACCTTTGACGATCTCTTCGGCGCGGTCCTCTACCAGCTCGGGGCGCTCGACGGCGTCGCCCATGCCGTGGGCGCCTCGGTGGACTACGTCAAGCTGCACGGGGCGCTCTACGACCGCACCGTGCACGACGGCGAGCAGGCCTCCGCCGTGATCGCCGCTATCCAGGCCTACGATCCCGGGCTGCCCGTCCTCGGCTTCCCCGGCTCAGCCCTGCTGGAAATCGCCAAGGAAGCCGGGCACCCCGTCTTCTCCGAGGCCTTCGCCGACCGTGCCTACTTCCCCGACGGCACCCTCGTGCCGCGCACCGAGGTGGGGGCGGTGATGCTCGACGCCGGACAGGTTGCCGAGCGGGCGGTCAGGCTCGCCACAAAGGGCGAAATCGAGGCCGTCGACGGCACCGTGCTCCGGATCGAGCCGCAGTCGCTGCGCCTCGAGGGCGACACCCCCGGCTCCGTTGCCACGGCGACCGCGATCCGTGCGGCGCTGGAGGCTGCCGGCGTCGAGCTGGAGAGCTTCTCCTGACCCGCTGGCCCTGACCCGCGGGCCCTGAACTGCGGGGCCGGCCGGGCAGCTCCCGGGCCGCCCGGACCCGGGGCTGCCACAGTGTCCTAAGGCCCTGTTCCGGCCAGAAGGGGCACCCTAGCTTGAAGGAATGACTGCCGGAGACGCGGCGGGGCTGGACGGGCCCGCCTCGGATGCAATGTTGAAGCTGGGCCGATTCTTTACGAAATGGGACCAGACCGACGACGGCAGGGCGGTGTTCCGCGAGGGTGGCCGCAAGGGCGACATCTTCTACCGGGACCGCTGGAGCCACGACAAGGTGGTCCGGTCCACGCACGGGGTGAACTGCACCGGCTCCTGCTCCTGGAAGGTGTACGTCAAGGACGGCATCATCACCTGGGAATCCCAGCAGACTGACTACCCCTCCGTGGGCCCGGACAGCCCGGAATACGAGCCGCGGGGCTGCCCGCGCGGCGCGGCCTTCTCCTGGTACACCTATTCGCCCACCCGGGTGCGTTTTCCGTATGCGCGGGGCGTCCTCGTCGAGATGTACCGCGAGGCCAAGGCCCGGCTGGGTGACCCGGTGCTGGCCTTTGCCGACGTCGTGGGCGACCCCGAGCGGCGCCGCCGCTACCAGCAGGCCCGCGGCAAGGGCGGCCTGGTGCGGGTCTCCTGGCAGGAGGCGATCGAAATCGCCGCCGCGGCGCACGTGAACACCATCAAGGCCTACGGCCCGGACCGCTGCGCCGGCTTCTCGCCCATCCCGGCGATGTCCATGGTCTCGCACGCCGTGGGGACCCGCTTCATCCAGCTGATCGGCGGGGTGATGACGTCCTTCTACGACTGGTACGCCGACCTCCCCGTGGCCAGCCCGCAGGTGTTCGGGGACCAGACCGACGTCCCGGAATCGGGGGACTGGTGGGACGCCCGGTATCTGATGATGTGGGGCTCCAACGTCCCCGTCACCCGCACCCCGGACGCGCACTGGATGGCCGAGGTGCGGTACCGCGGCACCAAGGTGGTCACGGTCAGCCCGGACTACGCGGACAACACGAAGTTCGCCGACGAATGGCTCCCCGCGCAGGCCGGAACCGACGCCGCGCTGGCCATGGCGATGGGGCACGTCATGCTCAAGGAATTCTTTGTCGACCGTGAGGTGCCGTTCTTCGCCGACTACGTCCGCCAGTACACCGACCTGCCGTTCCTGGTCCGTCTCGAACGGCGCGAGGACGGCTCCCTCACCCCGGCCAAGTTCCTCACCGCCCGGGACCTCCCGGCCGAGTCGCTAACTGAGGACGCCGCGTTCCGCACCGTCCTGTTCGACAAGAAAACCGGGCTGCCGGCGGTCCCCAACGGCTCGATGGGCTTCCGCTACTCAGAGAGCGGCGAGGGCAAGTGGAACCTGGACCTCGGAGCGATCGAACCGGCGCTGTCCCTCCGGGAAGTGTCAACGGAAAGCGCCGAGATCCTGCTGCCGTGCTTCGAGGACGCCGGCGGGGACGGCAGCGTGCTCCGCCGCGGCGTGCCCGTCCTGGAGGTGGAAGGCCAGCTGGTCACCACCGTCTTCGACCTCATGCTGGCCCAGTACGGGGTCGGCCGCGACGGGCTCCCGGGGGACTGGGCCGCCGGCTACCAGGACGCAGCGACACCCTACACGCCGGCCTGGCAGGAGGAGATCACCTCCGTCCCGGCGCAGGCCTGCATCCGGGTGGCCCGCGAATTCGCCCGCAACGCCGAACAGTCCAAGGGCCGGTCCATGATCATCATGGGCGCCGGGATCTGCCAGTGGTTCCACGGCGACACCACCTACCGGGCGGTGCTGGCCCTGGTGATGCTGACCGGCTGCATGGGCCGCAACGGCGGCGGCTGGGCGCACTACGTCGGCCAGGAAAAGACCCGGCCGGTCACCGGCTGGCTGTCGCTGGCCAACGCGCTGGACTGGTCCCGGCCGCCGCGGACCATGATCGGCACCGGCTACTGGTACATGCACACGGACCAGTGGCGGCAGGACGGCTACTGCGCGGATGCGCTGAAGTCCCCGCTCTCCACCGGGGCCCTGGACGGCATGCACACCGCGGACGCCCTGGCCCAGTCCGCCCGGCTCGGCTGGATGCCGTTTTACCCGCAGTTCGACCGGAACCCGCTGGACCTCGCGGACGAGGCCGGGGCGGCCGTCGCCGCCGGCACCGCGACGGATGCCGCCGGCTACATCGCCGATGCCCTGAAGAGCCGCACCCTGAACCCGGCGATCGAGGACGTGGACGCCCCGGAAAACTGGCCGCGGACCCTCGTGCTGTGGCGCTCCAACCTGTTCGGCTCCTCGGCCAAGGGCAATGAGTACTTCCTGCGGAACCTGCTGGGAACCCACAACAATGTCCTGGGCCAGGACCATGCCGAGGGGCTCAAGCCCAAGGATGTGAAATGGCATGAGCAGGCGCCGGAAGGGAAGCTGGACCTGCTGGTTTCCGCGGACTTCCGGATGACCTCCACCACCCTGCTGTCCGACGTCGTGTTCCCGGCCGCCACCTGGTACGAAAAGCATGACCTGTCCTCCACCGACATGCACCCGTTCGTGCACGCCTTCACCCCCGCGATTGACCCGCCGTGGGAGACCAAGACGGACTTCGACACCTTCCACCTGCTGGCCCAGGAGTTCTCCCGGCAGGCCAAAACCCACCTCGGCGTCCGCCGGGACCTGGTGAGCGTGCCGCTGCAGCACGACACGCCCGGCCAGCTGGCCCAGCCCGGCGGGATTGTGCGGGACTGGCGGGACACGTCCGTCCCCGCGGTTCCGGGTCAGAACATGCCCATTTTTTCCGTCGTCGAACGGGACTACACCGCCATCGCGGACAAGCTCGCCGCCGTCGGGCCGCTGGCGGACAAACTGGGCTTCACGGTCAAGAACGTCACGTACAAACTTGCCGGCCCGTTGGACCGGCTCAGCCGTTCCAACGGGGTAATGCTTGGCGGCGCCGCGGACGGCCGTCCTGCGATCGACACGGACGCGAAGATGGCCGAGGCCATCCTGGCGTTCTCCGGCACCACCAACGGGGCGCTGGCCGTGCAGGGATTCAAGGACCTGGAAATCCGCACCGGGAGGAAACTGGCGGACCTGGCCGAGGGCTCCGAAGAAAAATTCATCACTTTCGCCCAGACCCAGGCCGGCCCGGTTCCGGTGATCACCTCGCCGGAATGGTCCGGCTCCGAGACCGGCGGCCGGCGCTATGCGCCCTTCACCATCAACGTCGAGCGGCTCAAGCCCTTCCACACGCTGACCGGCCGGATGCACTTCTTCCTGGACCACGACTGGATCCGGGACATCGGCGAGGCGCTGCCGATCTACCGGCCGCCGCTGGACATGCACCGGCTCTTCGGCGAACCCAGACTCGGCCAGGACGGGAAACTGGAGGTGGTGGTCCGCTACCTGACCCCGCACTCCAAGTGGTCCATCCACTCCGAATACCAGGACAACCTGCTGATGCTCTCGCTCTCCCGAGGCGGCCCGACCGTCTGGATGAGCCCGGCCGACGCGGCGGCCATCGAGGTCAAGGACAACGACTGGGTGGAGTGCCTGAACATCAACGGCGTCCTGGTGGCCAGGGCCATCGTCAGCCACCGGATGCCGGCCGGCGTGGTCTATGTGCACCACGCGCAGGAACGCACCATTGACGTGCCCAAGTCCGAGGCTACCGGGCGGCGCGGCGGCATCCACAACTCCGTAACCCGGCTGCTGGTCAAGCCCTCGCACCTGATCGGCGGCTACGCCCAGCTCGCCTACGCGTTCAACTACCTTGGCCCCACCGGAAACCAGCGCGACATGGTGGCCACCGTCCGGCGTCGTTCCCAGGAGGTGCTGTACTGATGCGTGTCATGGCCCAAATGGGCATGGTCATGAACCTGGACAAATGCATCGGCTGCCACACCTGTTCCGTGACCTGCAAGCAGGCCTGGACCAACCGTGCCGGCACCGAATACGTCTGGTTCAACAACGTCGAAACCCGCCCCGGGCAGGGCTATCCGCGCCGCTACGAGGACCAGGAGAAGTGGCACGGCGGCTGGGCGCTGAACAAGCGCGGGAAGCTGGTGCTCAAGGCCGGCGGCCGGGTCAAGAAGCTCTTCGGGATCTTCGCCAGCCCGGTCCAGCCCGAGCTCAAGGACTACTACGAGCCATGGACCTACGACTACAAGACCCTCGTTGACGCGCCCCTGGGCGACGACTTCCCGGTTGCCCGGCCCAAGTCCCTGATCACCGGGGAGGACACCAAGATCACGTGGTCCGCGAACTGGGACGATGACCTCGGCGGCTCCGCCGAGAACGGCCACCTGGACCCGATCGTGGAGAAGGTCCGGCGGGAATCCGAGGACAAGATCAAGTTCGCGTACGAACAAACCTTCATGTTCTACCTGCCGCGGATCTGCGAGCACTGCCTGAACCCGTCCTGCATGGCTTCCTGCCCCTCCGGCGCGATCTACAAGCGGGTGGAGGACGGGATTGTGCTGGTGGACCAGGACAAATGCCGCGGCTGGCGCCAGTGCGTCACCGGCTGCCCCTACAAGAAGATCTACTTCAACCACAAGACCGGCAAAGCCGAGAAGTGCACCTTCTGCTACCCGCGGGTGGAGGTGGGGCTCCCGACAGTCTGCTCCGAGACCTGCGTGGGCCGGCTGCGGTACCTGGGGCTGTTCCTGTACGACGCCGACGCCGTCACCGCGGCGGCCGCCGTCACGGACCCCCGGGCACTCTACGACGCCCAGATGGACGTGCTGCTGGACCCGAACGACCCCGCCGTCCAGGCCGAGGCCCGGGCCCAGGGCATCCCCGAAGACTGGATCGACGCCGCCGGGCGCTCGCCGGTCTACGCCCTGGCCAAGGTCTACAAGGTGGCGCTGCCGCTGCACCCGGAATACCGGACCATGCCGATGGTCTGGTACGTGCCGCCGCTCTCACCCGTGGTGGACCTGCTGCGCGACCAGGGCCACGACGGCGAGGACACCGGCAACCTTTTCGGCGCCATCGACGCGCTGCGCATCCCGGTGGAATACCTCGCTGAACTCTTCACCGCCGGCGACGCGGACCGGGTCACCGCGGTGCTGAAGAAGCTCGCCGCCATGCGCTCCTTCATGCGCGGCATCAGCCTCGGCAACGACCCGGACGACGCCATCCCGGAGGCCGTGGGGATGGACAGCCAGAGCATGTACGAGATGTACCGGCTGATGGCGATCGCGAAATACGAGGAGCGCTACGTCATCCCGAAGGCCCACGTGGAACAGGCCCACGACCTCGAGGAAATGGGCTGTTCGCTCGACTTCGAGGGCGGCCCCGGCATGCAGGATACCGCCCACTTCGGCGAAGCCAGCGGCCGGCCCGTCCCCGTGGCGGTGGAAACCTTCAACGCCCTCCGGGACCGGCAGACCTCCGGCTCCGCGCCCGGCGAAACCACCCTGCGCGGCAGGGTGAACCTGCTGAACTGGGACGGCACCGGAGCACCCTCCGGGCTTTTTCCGGAAAAGGCGTTGCTTCCGGAAAAACCGCCTCCGGCGGAACCGCCGCCGCCGAAACCGGCGGGCCCCGCGGAATCCCCTCCGGCGGGGGAGCAGCCATGACCCGCCGCCAGCAGGTCCTCTACCTCGCGGCGGCCTGGTGCCTGTCCTACCCTGACGAGGAACTGACCGGCCGGGTCCCGCTGATCCGGGCCGCTCTGGCAGAGTTCCCCGGCGCCACGGCGGACTTCGTGGCAGTCCTGGACCAGCTGGAGTCCACGCCGCCGATCCAGCTCCAGTCCCAGTACGTGCGCGAGTTCGACCTCGGAAAGCGCCACGCCCTGCACCTGTCCTACTGGACTGACGGGGACACCCGGCGCCGCGGCGAGGTTCTGGGCAACTTCAAGAAGACCTACCGGCAAAGCGACATCCTGGTGGACACCCACGGCGAACTGCCCGACTACCTCCCGATGGTCCTCGAATACGCCGCGCTGGTGGACCTGGCGGCCGGCCGCGAGCTGCTGACGCGCTTCCGGGCGAGCCTGGAGATGCTCCGCTTCGGGCTGCTCCGGGACCAGCTGCCGCACGCCCGGATCCTGCAGGCCGTCTGCGCCACGCTGCCCGGGAAATCCCCGGCGGACGAGCATGCCGTCATGCGGATGGCCGGCTACGGCCCGCCCACCGAGGCCGTGGGCCTGGACCCGTACGATCCGCGCCTGCTGCCCGTGAAGGGGGCCTGAGCATGCTGGCATTCGAAGCGGAACCCGGATCCGCCGTCGGACTCTCCGCACTGGACATCGTGCTGTGGGGCGTTCTCCCTTACGTCATGGTGGTGGTCTTGGTCGGCGGACTTCTCTGGCGCTACAAGTACGACCAGTTCGGCTGGACCACGAGGTCTTCCCAGCTCTACGAGTCCAGGCTGCTGAGGATTGCGTCCCCGTTGTTCCACTTTGGCCTGCTCGCCGTAATCGCCGGTCACTTCTTCGGCCTGGTCATTCCGATGGGCTGGACCCAGGCGGCCGGGATGAGCCAGGAGTTCTACCACTTCAACGCCCTGCTGGTCGGCGGGATCGCCGGGGTCGGAACGCTGGGCGGGATCCTCCTGCTGATCTACCGCCGCCGGACCACCGGGCCGGTCTTCATGGCCACCACCGGCAATGACAAGACCATGTACGTGGTGCTCACCGCGGCCATTGTGTTCGGGCTGTGGACCACCTTGGCGAGTGTCTTCGAGGGCGAGCACGGGCACAATTACCGCGAGACCGTGGCCCCGTGGTTCCGCTCGCTGTTCATCTTCCAGCCCGACATCGCGGCGATGGCCGCGGCGCCGTTCTCCTTCCACCTGCACACCCTGGTAGGCATGGCGCTGTTCGTGATCTGGCCGTTCACGCGCCTGGTCCATGCCTTCACGGCCCCGTTCCACTACCTCTTCCGCCCCTACATCGTCTACCGCTCCCGGGACCGGGACACCGGTGGGGCCGGGGCCAAAGGCACAGCCGGCGCTGCCGGCGCCCGGAGCTCCACGGCCGGCGCGCGGCGGGGCTGGTCCGCCGTCGGAACCCGGGACCGGGATACCAGGAACCGGTGACCCGGCGCCATCGCTGAAGCTGCGTTGCTGAAGCTGCGTTGCTGAACCGCTGTTGAACCAGGAAGGAGACCGCCGTGGCCGGAGCAGTGTCCCCGCCCGTCGCCGCCCCCGCGGGCCGGGCGCTCAATCTGACGCTCGCCACCTCGACCTCCGTGGTGTGCTTCTGGGCCTGGAACTCCATCGCCACGCTGAGCGCGTTCTACACCCAGCACCTGCACCTCAATCCGGCCACCACCGGCGTGCTCGTGGCCATGCCCGTCTTCGTCGGCTCGCTGGGGCGGATCGTCGTCGGCGCCTTGACGGACAAGTACGGCGGCCGCGCCATGTTCACTTTTGTCCTGCTGGCCTCCATCGTCCCGATCCTGCTGGTGGCCGTCGGCGGCAGCCTCGACTCCTTCGCCCTGGTGCTGGCTGCCGGCGTGCTGCTGGGGGTCGCCGGAACCGTCTTCGCCGTCGGGATCCCCTTCGTCAGCGCTTGGTACGAGCCCGCCCGGCGGGGTTTCGCCACCGGCGTCTTCGGCGCGGGCATGGGCGGAACGGCCCTGGCCGCTTTCCTGAACCCCCGGCTTGTCGCCGCCATCGGCTACGTTCCCACCCACCTGCTGATCGCCGCGATTCTGGCGCTCATGGCCGCCATCATCTGGTTCCGAATGAAGGAGGCGCCGGGCTGGACCCGCAGCAACGCGCCCGTGATGCCCAAGCTGATCGACGCCGCGAAGACCCCGGTCACGTGGAAGCTGTGCTTCCTCTACGCAGTCCTCTTCGGTGGCTTCGTTTCCTTCGCCACGTATCTGCCCACGTACCTCCGGGATGTCTACAGCTTCGATCCCAGCGCGGCCGGCGCCCGCACCGCGGGTTTTGCGCTCGCCGCCGTGCTGGCGCGGCCGGTGGGCGGCGTACTCGCCGACAAGATCGGTCCCAAGCCCGTGGTGATCGCCGCCCTCGCCGGTGTCGCTGTCCTCGCCTGGGTGGTGAACCTGCAGCCCGACGGCGATGTCCCCGCCGGCCTGACGTTCGTCGCCATGGCGGCGGCGCTGGGCCTGGGCACGGGCGGGGTGTTCGCCTGGGTGGGGGTCCTCGCGCCGGAGGGCAAGGTCGGCAGCATCAGCGGGGTGGTCAGTGCGGCCGGCGGCCTGGGCGGCTACTTCCCGCCGCTGATCATGGGCGCCACCTATGACGCCGCGGCGCACAGCTACGCGATCGGGCTGCTGCTGCTAGTCGCCACAGCGCTCGCGGCGCTGGTCTTCACCATCTTCGCCATGCACGGCAGGACCAAGGCCAAGGTCGCGGCCGCGTAGCGCAGCCCAGGAACTAGCCGAACAGCAGGGTGGCCAGCGTAAAGATGGCCAGCCCGGCCAGTGCGCCCACCACCGTGCCGTTGATCCGGATGAACTGCAGGTCCCTGCCGACCTGCAGTTCGATCTTCTGCGACGTCTCTTCGGCATCCCAGCGGGCCACGGTGTCCGTGATGACCCCCGCGATGTCCGAGCGGTAGGTCTTCACGAGGTAGCCGGCCGCGTCGCCGATCCAGGCGTTCACCTTGCCGGCGAGCTCGGGATCGACCAGCAGCCGGGTGCCGAAGTCATGCACGGCCGCCTTGAACTTGACGGTCAGTTCGCTGTGCGGGTCATCGACGGCGGTGAGCAGGGCCGTCTTGATGGTGTCCCAGGTGCGGGAGGCGAGCTCGCGGACCTCCGGATCGCCGAGCACCTGGGCCTTGATGCCCTCGGCGCGGGCGATCATGACAGGATCATGCTGCAGGTCCTGCGCGAGTTCCTTGAGGTACTTGTCGATCGAGAGGCGGACCTGGTGCTGCGGGTCGGACTGCACGGCGCGGGTGAACTTGAGGATCTCCACGTACACCTTGTCGCCCACCAGCCCGTCCACGAACGAGGGCACCCACGTCGGGGACCGGTCGGTGACCAGCCTGTTGACCGTCTCCTGGTTGTCCCGCACCCAGTCCACGGTGCGGTCCACCATTAGGTCCACCAGCGCATGGTGGTGCCCGTCGTCGAAAATCCGCTCGGCGAGCCGGCCCACCGGCGGCCCCCACGGCGGGGTGAGCAGGTGCTTGCGGACCATGGACTCGATCACGGCCTGGACGTCGTCGTCGTTGAGGACCTTGAACGCGCCGCGGATGACGGCGGCACCCTCCTTGGCGACCCGGTCCGGGCCGCCGGGGCTGGACAGCCAGGCGCCGGCCTTGCGCGCAATGTCTGCGGACGCCAGCTTCTCCTGGACCACCTGTTCGGAGAGGAAATTGGTTTCCACGAATTCGCCCAGCGAGGCGCCGATCTGGTCCTTGCGGCGCGGGATGATCGCGGTGTGCGGGATCTTGATGCCCATGGGGTACTTGAACAGGGCCGTGACGGCGAACCAGTCCGCGAGGGCACCGACCATGCCGCCCTCGGCAGCGGCGCGGACGTATTCGAACCCCGGATACTGCTTCTGCAGGGCGAACGCGACGATGAAGATCACCGCCATGACGACCAGCAGCGAGAGGGCCAGGAGCTTCATCCGGCGCAGCGCCGCGGCCTTCTCGACGTCACTGGAGGCAGCGGAACGCTGTCCGGGGGGACCGCCCGGCAGGGCGCCGCCCGGACGTCCCGCGGCGCCGGTCAGGGAAGTTGACTCAGTATTGACCTGCATGAGCCCAGCCTAGCCCGCCACGGAAACGGACGGTCCGCTAACGTGGCACCATGACCACTGATGAGCCTGCCGCCGCCCGGCCTTTGGTCTATGCCCACCGCGGCGCCAGCGGAACTTTCGCCGAGCACACCCGGGCCGCGTACCTGCAGGCAATCGCCGACGGCGCCGACGGCGTGGAATGCGATGTCCACCTGACCCGGGACCAGCACGTGGTGCTCCTGCACGATGCCACCCTGGACCGCACCTCGGACGGCACCGGCCAGGTGGCCGACCGGACGCTGCAAGAACTCCAGGAACTGGACTTCTCCTCCTGGAAGGGAGCCCGGATCCCGGAGGCCTACGGCGCCAAGTCCGGGCAGTTCCTGACCCTGCCGGACCTGCTCGACATCCTGCGCGCGGCCGGCCGCGGGATCGGGCTGGCGATCGAGTTCAAGCACCCGAGCCCGTACCAGCTCAGACTCGAGGACCGGGCCCTGGAGGTCCTGAGGTCCCAAGGCTGGGATCCGCGGACGTCGATGCTGGAGAACATCACCGTTTCCTTTATGAGCTTTAGCCCCGACTCCGTAAAACACCTCCTGGAGTCCGTGCCGGCCGCGGCCGTCTGCCAGCTCGTGGATGACGTCAATGTGGCGGACATCCGGGAGGAACTGGGCCTCGGTGCCCTGACCGGCGGGGCGCTGGCCAACGTGATGAAGGCCGCCCAGGCTGAGGGGGAACGGATCCTGGCTGCGGCCGAGGCGGGCATTGCCGGCCCCGGCATCGGGTACGTCCGCACGCACGCCCCCGCCGTTCAGCGCTGGCTCGCCTCGGGGCTGCGGTGCCGGGTGTGGACGGTCGACACCGAGGACGACGTCGAACGGTGCCGGAAACTCGGGATCCAGGAGATCACCACCAACTGGCCGGCCCAGGTCCTCTCCCAGCTCATGGCGGACAGCCGGCCCCCACGCTAGCCGCATGGCCGCTCCACGGATCCTGGGCTGACATCTTCACATCCCCTGCGTTCCTGGCGGATTACGGCCGGCGTGGCCGCTGTGGTTGAGTTGTTGCATGCCATTTCGCCGGCCCGTCCCGGACCTCCAGACGCTGTCGGCGGCAGCGATGAGCGCGCTGCTGCTCACCAGTGCCGCCAAGCACTTCCGCGAGCCTGAATTTTTCCACCCGGTGGTACCCGACTTCCTGTGCCGGGACGACTCCGGCGAGCAGCCGAACGGGCCCCTGGCCGTCCTGTCCCGTGAGGAATGGGTGGCAGTGAGCGGGCTGCTGGAAGCCGCCGCCGCCGTCGGGCTCCTGGTCCCGGCCACCCGGAGGGCCGCCGCGGGCTGCGTCACGGCGCTGTTCGCCGCCTTCCTCGCCGGCCACGTGGACGCCCTGCGCAAAGCCTACGGGCCGGAAGGCTCGCCGCGCCGGCGACGCGTGCACACCCTGCGGCTCCCGCTCCAGGCGCCCCTCATCGCATGGGCCTGGACTTTGACACGGCGGAACCGGCGCTCGTGAAGATCCTGCAGTCACCGGCGGTGCGGATCGGTTTGTCGATCAGCATCGCCACCGGCCTCTACGGCGTCTCCTTCGGCGCGCTGTCCGTAACCTCAGGCCTGGATTTCTGGCAGACCATGGCGCTGAGCCTGCTGCTGTTCAGCGGCGGCTCGCAGTTCGCCTTCATCGGTGTGGTGGCCGGCGGCGGGTCCGGCGTCGCGGCGATGGGCGCCGCGACGCTGCTGGGCATGCGCAACGGCATCTACGGCATGCAGATCAATGCCCTCCTGCAGCCGCGGGGGTGGCGGAAGTTTGCCGCGGCCCAACTGACCATCGATGAGTCCACCGCCACCAGCACCGGGCAGACGGATCCCGACGAGCAGAAACGCGGCTTCTGGACCGCCGGAATCGGCGTCTTTGTCCTCTGGAACCTGTTCACCGCCCTCGGCGCACTGGCCGGCGGGGCACTCGGGGATCCCAAACAGTGGGGACTGGACGGCGCCGCCGTGGCGGCCTTCCTGGGCCTGCTCTGGCCGCGGCTGAAAGGCAGGGAACCTGTGGCCATCGCGGTGGTCTGCGCGCTGGCCACCGTGCTGGCCGTGCCGTTCGTGCCCCCGGGAGTGCCGATCCTCGTCGCCGCCGTGGTCGCGGCGGGGATCGGCTGGTTCAGCCACGGCCGCAGCGACGAGGGCCTGGAGCCGGACGTCGATCCGTACGCGGAGGACCACGTGCACCACCACCACCACGACCCTGCCCGCGATTCCCGCGGCGAACGCACCGGAGACGACGCATGAACCTCTGGATGTGGCTGCTGCTCTCCTGCCTGCTCGCCTACGCCTGGAAGCTGCTCGGCTACCTGGTGCCGGCCAGCCTGCTCCGCAACCCGCGGACGTCCAGGATTGCCGGGACCATGACAATCGGGCTGCTGGCGTCCCTGACGGTGGTCAATGCCGTCGCCTCCGGCCAGTCGCTCGTCCTGGACGCCCGGCTTGGCGCCTTGGCGGCGGCGGCCATCGCCTTGTGGTTGCGCGCGCCGTTCCTGGTGGTGGTGATCGCCGGCGCGGTCGCGGCCGCCGGGCTCCGGCTGCTCGGCTGGGACTGACCCGTTCGTGGGACGCCTGACCGCGCTGGGCCGCGGACCGGCTGTGGGTGCGGCCGGAACGGTCTTTAGTCCCTACTTGGTGCCGGGATCGCATGGGAGCATTCGAACATGACTGAACACGACGGCGAGCTGCCGGCTGCCGACCGGGAGGCTGCCGACGAGCAGGCCGCGGAGCAGCAGGCCGCGGAGCCGCGCAAGGATCAGCGCACCAAGGCGCACGAGCCGTATGTTTCCGGCGGGGCTGAGTCCACCCGTGAAATGCGCGAAATGTCCCGCCGCCGTCGGGAAGCCGAAGAGAAGCTTCAGCAACACCTTCTCGAAGCCAAGGAAAAGCCGGCCGAAGACTAGAGCCGGGCACCGGGCTGTCGGGGCACCTGCAGGAACCGGCGCTTATGGGTGCTAGCCGAGAACGGCGTCGAACGCGGTGCCCGTCAGCGGGGCCTGCGGCGGCAACGCCCGGTCCGGCCGCTCCGTCCGGATGGCGTCCTCAACCAGCGCCACGGGCCGGCGCCACGCGTCGGAGCCCGGCTCCATGGTGTCCACGACGCCGATCAGCATGGCCAGCAGGCGGATCATGTCCGTCATGGAAATATCGCTGCGCAGGGTGCCCTGCCCCTGGCCCCGGCCCAGCAGCACGGCGATGGATTCAATCAGGCCGCCCGTGATCCCGGTCAGCAGCCCGCGCCGGCCCGCGACAGCTCCCAGCAGGTTGGCTTCTTCGCTGGCGACATGCATCGTGGCATCGATGACCCGAAAGAGCCCTGCGGCGGCGTCAGGATCGGCCAGGGCCTCATCGATGGCCGGATCCACCTGCAGCCGGAGCTGCTGGTTCAGGGCAGCGAGCACCAGCTCTTCCTTGTCGGCGAAATTCCGGAAAAGGGTGGCGGGACCCACGCCGGCGGTGACGGCAATGGTCTGCAGCGGCACCTCGGGGCCGTGCTCGCGGAAGCACTGGCGGGCCGCGGCGATGATTTTGTCCACGTTGCGCGCGGCATCTGCGCGGAGCGGCCTGCGGTCTACTGCCCGGTTCATTTGCCTAGGGTAGCAACGCGAAGGGTGCGCGAACCTGTTACCGGCGGGTAGTGACTTATGTGACGGTGGCGGAGGTGCCCCCGGCCGCTGCCGGGCTGGAATCGCGTGAAAGACTGGTGCCGGACAGCCCGGAAGTTTTCGCCCCCGGTGTCCTGACTGAGTGAAGGGAACCACCACATGCTGGTCGCATTCTCCGTAGCACCCTCCGGTGACCCAGCCAACGGGCAAGCGCCCGGCGACGCGTCGGTCCACGACGCCGTCGCGGCGGCGGTGCGGATCGTCCGGGAGTCGGGCCTGCCCAACCGGACGAGTTCCATGTTCACCGAGATCGAGGGGGACTGGGACGAGGTCATGGACGTCGTCAAGCGGGCCACGGACGCGGTGGGCGCCTACGGTTCGCGCGTCTCGCTGGTCCTCAAGGCGGACATCCGGCCGGGCTACAGCGGCGAGCTGACCGGCAAGGTGGAACGGCTGGAAAACGCCATCGACGGGCAGGGCGCCGGCGGGACCGGCCCGCAAATCCCAACCCGGCCGGGAAACTAGGCGTACTGAGCCGGACCGGACGCCGAAACGCCGGCGGGAACGGCGCGCCCGGAGGGGTACCGCCGGGCGCGGGCGGCTGGAACACTGGGGGCATGATCGAGCATCAATCCGCCCCCGGCTGGGTCGCCGTCGAGAACTTCCTCTCCGACGCGGTGGTCCGCCCGGACCGTTCACTCAAGCGCGCCGTGACCAGCGCGCTTGAGGCAGGCATGCCGCCCATCGAAGTGGCCCCCAACGCCGGCAAACTCCTGAAACTGCTGGTCCAGCTCTCCGGTGCCCGCCGCGTCCTGGAGATCGGCACGCTGGCCGGCTTCAGCACCATCTGGATGGCCCAGGGACTGCCCGACGACGGCCGGCTGGTCACCTGCGAATACCTCCCCCTGCACGCCCGCGTCGCGCGCACCAACGTTGACGACGCCGGGCTGGGCCACAAGGTGGACATCCGGGTCGGCGCGGCGCTGGACACCCTGCCCGAGCTGGAAAGCGAGGCCGGGCCGCCCTTCGATTTCGTGTTCATCGATGCCGACAAGGAAAACAACCCGCACTACCTGGACTGGGCCATCCGGCTTGGCCGGCCCGGCACCACCATCGTGGTGGACAACGTCGTGTGGGAGGGTGCGGTGCTGGACGCGTCGATGGACCCGGTCAACGCCCCCGGAATCATCAGCACCCTCCAGATGATGGGCGATGACCCGCGGCTGGACGGCACCGTGATCCAGACCGTGGGTTCGAAAGGCTGGGACGGCTTCGCCCTCGCGATCGTCCGCTAGGTGCAAGAGATTGTCCGCCGGGGCGAACGCGCCGGTGGCAGCCGACCCCGTGAAGCGCCCGGCCACCCCCAAGTGCTAAGTATGCTTAGATTACTTGTCGACGGCGCCAGCGATGGCGGCGCGGCCGCGGACGCGCAGGACTTCAGCCACGTGGCCGGGCCCAGCCCGATCCGCCCAGCCCGATCCGCCCAGCCCGAAGGAACACAGGCAGCCGAAATGAACGGGATCCCCATCTCGCACCACCCCCTACCTGTCCGGATCAGCTCCGCGGCCGCAGAGCTGGAGACGATCAGCCCCCTGCTGTCCGAGGCGCAGGACGCCGTCGGCGATGTGCCGGCGCTGCTGGAGCTGGCCAAGGCGGCCGCGGCGGCGGCGCCCAAACCAGGGGACGGCCGGACCGCGTTCCTGTGGGAGATTCTGGCCTCCGTGACCGCCGTCGATGTCGCCGCCGGACGGGTGCTGGAACCACACCTGGATGCCGTGGCGATCCTGGCCCAGGCCGGCGATGAGGCGGCACGGCACGGCCGGGACTGCCCGGATCCCGACGATGCCGACTTCGAGGGGACCTGGGGTGTGTTCGCCGCCGAGGCGCCCGGCCTGCGGCTCGAAGCCAAGGAAGCCGCAGACGGCTGGATCCTGCAGGGATCCAAGCCCTGGTGCTCGCTCGCCGCCCAGCTGGACCATGCCGTGCTGACGGCCCATCTGGAGGCCGGCGGCCGGGCCGCCTTCGCCGTCGACCTCCACGCGAACGGGGTGGGCTTCGCGAATCCGGAGTGGACCAGCCGGGGGCTGCGCGAGATTCCCAGCGGCACAGTCCACTTCGAGGCCGTTTCCGCCGTGCCCCTCGGCGGCGCCGGCTGGTATTACCAGCGCCCGGGTTTCGCGTGGGGCGGCATAGGCGTGGCTGCCTGCTGGCTCGGCGGCGCCGTCGCCGTGGCGCGCAGCTTCGCCGACTCCCTGCGGCACGCCACCGACGGCGGACGGGAACCGGACCAGATTGCACTGGCCCACCTCGGCGAGATTGACCGAACGCTGGCCGCCCTGACCGCCTACCTGGCCGGCACGGCCGCGAGGATCGACGCCGGCGAACTCTCGGACCGCGGTGCGTGGCAGGAAGCCCTGCGCGTGCGCGGCAGCGTGGCCGCAGCCGTCGAACGCGTCCAGACGCTCGTGAGCCAAAATCTCGGTCCGGCCCCGCTCGCCTTTGACGAGCGCTACGGAAAACGGATGGCCGATCTCGCCCTGTACATCCGCCAGCACCACGCGATGCGCGACGACGCGCAGCTGGGCGCCCTGGCGCTGGCCGAAGGCAACCCATGGTGACCTTCACCCACAACGACGCCGGGACCACCGAGGCCGCCTGGGCCGGCAGCCGTGCCGCCGGGCTGCCGGACCTGCCGCTGGATGACGCGGCGCTCGCCGGCCGGGCCTTCGTTGTCCTGGCCGCGCACCCGGACGACGAATCGCTCGGGGCCGGCGGGCTGCTGGCCCGGCTGCACGCCGTCGGCGCCACGGTCCGCGTGCTGCTGTGCACGGCGGGGGAAGGATCCCACCCCGGCTCGCCAACGACGACGCCGGAACAGCTCGCGGCGGTCCGGCTGCAGGAGTTCGGCGACGCCCTGAAACGCCTTTCCGGAGCCGGGAACGGGGCCGGGGACGTGGCGTGGCAGTGCCTGGGCCTGCCCGACGGTCACCTCGCCGGGCACCGGGAAGAGATCCGGGCCGCCGTCCGGGACGCGGTCCGGGAGGCGGCGGCCGTATGCGGTCGCGCCGCCGACGAGGTGGTCCTCGTGGCGCCCTACCGCTCCGATGGACACACCGACCACGACGTCCTCGGATCCGTTGCCGCCGGGCTCAGCGCCGCGGCGGGCCACGCCCTCCTCGAATACCCCATCTGGTACTGGCTGTGGGCGGCACCAGGCGCGCCGGACGCCGGCGGCGACCTGGCCGGGGCGGCCGGCCTGACCGGACCCGGCGACCCGGCCGGCGGCGCATGGCGCGGCTGGTTCCGGCTGCCGCTGCGCCCGGCAGAGCTTGAGGCCAAGGCCGCCGCGATGGCGGCACATGTGTCCCAGGTCCGCCCGCTCTCCGGGCTGCCGGGCGACGAGGTGCTCCTGCCTCCGGCCTTCCTGGCACACTTTGAGCGGACCTGGGAGACGTTTGCCTGGCACCCTGCGGTCGCCCCGGCCGACGGCCAGGCGGTCAGCCCTGCGGACGGCCCGGGCGGTGGCGGGACGGATGGCGGGTCCCGGCGGCCCTTCGTCGCGGGCGACGCGGAGCGCGTGTTCGATGCGGTCCACGCCCGGGAGGAGGACCCCTGGCAGTACACCTCGAGCTGGTACGAGCAGCGCAAACGCACCCTCACGCTCGCCGCGCTGCCCGGCAGCAGCTACACGTCCGGGTTGGAGATCGGCTGCTCCATCGGGACCCTGAGCGTGGAACTCGCGCCGCGGTGCGGAAGCTTCCTCGCCGTCGATGCCAGCGGCACCGCGCTGGACCGTGCCGCCAGGCGGCTCGTGCACCTGCCCGCGGCGACGACGCGACACCTGACCGTCCCAAACGAGTGGCCGGACGGATCGTTCGACCTGATCGTGGTTTCAGAGGTGGGCTACTACCTCTCACCGGCAGAGCTCGCCGGACTGTTCGACCGGATTCAAGGCTCGATCATGCCCGGCGGGACCCTCGCGCTGTGCCACTGGCGGCACCCCATTTCCGGCTGGGAACTCGACGGCGACGCGGTCCACGCCGCGGCCCGGCGGCACCTGGGCTGGGCGGGCGGCGGGACCTACCAGGAGCGCGACTTTGTGCTCGAGGTGTTCCTTGCCCCGGACGCTGTACCGGGTGCCGCGCCGGGCCTGGGCGGCCCGGAACGGATGCGGTGACCCCGATGACGGCGTTGCCATTGCCGCGCGGGCACCGCATCGACCGGGTCGCCGTCGTCATGCCCGCAAACAACGAGGAAGACCACCTGGAACTGGCGTTGGAGGCCGTCCAGCGGTCCGCGGACGCCCTGCGCAGGGTCCGGTCCGACGTCGAGACCCGGGTGACGGTGGTACTGGACAGCTGCACGGACGGCTCCGCCGCCGTCATGGCCGGCTTCGCAGCCTCGGACCCGCGTTTCAGCGCACTGGAGGTCAGCTACCGCAGCGCCGGCGCCAGCCGGGCCGCTGGCGTCCGGGCCTCCGGCATCGGCGTGACCCGGCGGCGGCCGCCCGGCCAGCGCTGGACGCCGCCGCCCTGGGCCGGCCGGACCTGGCTGGCCAACACCGACGCCGATTCCCGGGTGCCGGAGAACTGGCTGGTGCGCCAGCTGGAGTTCGCCGAGGCCGGGGCCGACGCCGTGCTGGGTTCCGTGGAACCGGACCCCGCCGGGATGGACCCTGAACTGCTCCGGTGCTGGCACGAACGCCACCCCTTCCGAGAGGACCACCCGCATATCTATGGCGCGAATTTCGGGGTCCGGGCTTCCGCCTATCTTGCCGCCGGAGGGTTCGCCCGGGTCACGTCCGAAGAAGACCGGACCCTGGTGCACAGCCTCCGCAGCCGCGCCTTCACGGTCACCGCAACGGACAGCATCAGGGTCATGACCTCCGGCCGGACCCATGCCCGGGCGCCCCACGGCTTTGCCACCTACCTGCGGAGCCTGGGCCACCTGCTGCCGCCTGCCAGCTGAAGATTCATTGACGCCGGGACCTGGCCGCTCCACACTGAAGAAGTGACGGACGATGCGAAAGAACCCAGCATTGATCAGGTTGTCGAGCGTCTGGCTGCCAGGTTTCCGCACGTGCCGCGGATGCACATCGCCGGGATCGTCGGCGAGGAATTCGATGCCCTGAACGCAGGCCGGATCCGGACCTACATACCCACACTGGTTGAGCGCGGCGCCCGCGTGCGGCTCAAGAGCGAGTTCGGAATCAGCGCCGCCGAAGACTAACGCACGTGACGCCACCCCCTAGCCGCGAGTTCGCCGGATGCGCGCGAGCCGGCACCCCCCGCACCCCGCGCGACCCCGCACCCTCGAGTTCGCCGGATCCGCGCGACATCGCCGTATAGTTCCGGCGATCCCGCAGGTGTCCGGCGATTTCGACGGCGGCGGCCCGGGGCAGCCGGCACAGTAGCCGGAGGGGGCGCGCGGGTCCAAAGCCCCTGACCCCGGGATGCCGGTCCCGCGCAGTATGGGTCCACCGACAACGCACAGGAGTGCTGTGATGGCTGAATGGCCCGTGATGTGGTTTGACGAGATCGGCATGGCCGACGTCCCGCGGGTCGGCGGGAAGAACGCCTCGCTCGGCGAGCTCATCCGGACCCTCCAAAGCGAGGGGATACGGGTCCCTGACGGGTTCGCCACCACAGCCGCCGCGTACCGCTCGTTCGTCGCGGCCAACGGGATCGACGCCGCCATGCGATCGCGCATTGCCGCCTACCGGGCCGGGGACGCCACACTGCGCGCCACCGGAGACGCCATCCGGGACCTGTTCCTGGCCAGCGAGTTCCCCGGCGACATCGCCGAAGCCATCCGCGCCCACTACCGGACCCTGGGGGACCGGGCCGGCATGGACCGGCTCGCCGTGGCCGTGCGCAGCAGCGCGACGGCGGAGGACCTCCCGGACGCGAGCTTCGCCGGGCAGCAGGAGACCTTCCTGAACATCGCGGGTGAGCGGGAACTGCTGGACGCCTGCCGCCGCTGTTACGCCTCACTCTTCACGGACCGGGCCATCAGCTACCGCGAGGTCAAGGGCTTCGACCACATGGACGTCGCCCTCTCGATCGGCGTCCAGCGGATGGTGCGCTCCGACGTCGGCGCCTCCGGGGTGATGTTCTCCATCGATACCGACTCGGGCTTTCCCCGCGCCGCCGTCATCAGCGCGGCCTGGGGCCTTGGCGAAACCGTCGTCCAGGGCACCATCAATCCGGACAAGTACCTGGTCTTCAAGCCGCTCCTGACAGAGTCCGCGGCCGCGGAGGGCATCACCCCGATCATCGAGAAATCCCTCGGCTCCAAGGCCCGGAAAATGGTCTACAGCCGCGGCGGGAGCGCCCGCACCCGGATGGTGGACACCTCGGAGGCCGAGCGCCGGGCCTTCGTGCTGGGCGACGCCGAGATCCTCGCCCTCGCCCGCTGGGCCGTCACGGTCGAAAACCACTACGGCCGGCCCATGGACATGGAATGGGCCCGGGACGGCGAGACCGGGGAACTCTTCATGGTCCAGGCCCGGCCCGAGACGGTCCAGTCACGCCGGACCGGGCCGCAGTTCACCATCCACCACCTGCTGGAACAGGGGCCCGTGCTCGCCACCGGATCGGCCATCGGCGACTCGATTGCGCACGGCACGGCCTGCGTCATCCGGACCGCGGCGGACATCGCGGCGTTCCGCGACGGCGCCATCCTCGTGACCGAAATGACCGACCCGGACTGGGTGCCCATCATGAAACGGGCAGCCGGCATCGTCACGGACCACGGCGGCCCCACGAGCCACGCGGCGATCGTCAGCCGCGAGCTGGGTGTCCCCGCCGTCGTCGGAACCGGCAACGCCACGGCCGTCCTGGCCGAGGGCCGGCCCGTGACGATCTCCTGCGCCGAAGGTGATCTGGGCCGGGTCTACGACGGCACCCTGGCGTTCGAAACCGAAGAGGTGGACCTCGGCGCGCTGCCTGCGACGCGCACGGCCGTCATGGTCAACATCGCCAGCCCAGCCGCGGCCTTCCAGTGGTGGCGGCTGCCGGCGGACGGCGTCGGGCTTGCCCGGATGGAATTCATCATCAGCAGCCTGATCCGCGTCCATCCCATGGCGCTTGTCCACCCGGAACGGGTCACGGATCCGGCCGAGGCGCACCAGATCCGGGAGCTGGCGCAGGCCTATGCGGACCCGGCCGAGTACTTCGTGGACGCCCTGTCGCTGGGGATCGCCAAGATCGCCGCGCCGTATTACCCGCGCCCCGTGATTGTCCGGCTCAGCGACTTCAAGACCAACGAATACGCCCACCTGCTCGGCGGTGGCGCCTTCGAGGAACCGGAAGAGAATCCCATGCTCGGGTTCCGCGGCGCCTCGCGCTACTACGACCCCCGTTACCGCGAAGGGTTCGCGCTCGAATGCGCCGCGCTCAAACGTGTCCGCGGGAAGCTCGGGTTCACCAACGTGATTGTCATGGTGCCGTTTTGCCGCACGCCGCAGGAGGCGGACAAGGTCCTGGCCGTGATGGCCGAGCATGGTTTGGTCCGCGGCAGCAACGGGCTGCAGGTCTACATGATGTGCGAAATCCCGTCCAACGTGGTCCTGGCCGAGAAGTTCGCCACGCGGTTCGACGGGTTCTCGATCGGCTCCAACGACCTCACCCAGCTGGTCCTGGGCGTGGACCGTGACTCCGGCCAGCTCGCGGCGCTCTTCGATGAGCGGGACGAGGCCGTGATGGCGATGATCAGCGAGGCCATCCGCAAGGCCCACGCCGCCGGCATCAAGATCGGCATTTGCGGGCAGGGACCGAGCAACCACCCGGAGTTCGCCGCGTTCCTGGTGCGCGAAGGGATCGACTCGATCTCCCTGAACCCGGACAGCTACCTCAAGACCGTGCCGCGGATCGCGGAAGCGGAGACTGAGTCAGCCGTCGCGGCGGCAGAGACAGAGTCAGCCAGGAAATAGTCATCCCGGTAGCGGGGCCTGCCGCGCGCTTTCCCGGGACCGCACCGGGCTGGCTGCGCCGTGGCGGCCGGGGCCGAGTGAACGCAGGGCATTGAGGATCGTGGCGAGGTCCACCAGTTCCTGGGACAGGGCGCCGGCGATGGCCGGCACGTAGCCCGCGGCCGCGGCCAGCATGAGGGCCACGCTCAGGCCGATGCCGATCCAGATGCTCTGCAGGGCCACCTGCACGGTGCGTTGCCCGATCCGGACGGCGGTCCCCACCTTGGAGAGGTCGTCGAGGATGATCACGACGTCGGCCGACTCGCCGGCCGCCGTCGAGCCGCGGGCGCCCATGGCGATTCCGACGTCGGCGACCGCCAGGACGGGGGCATCGTTGACGCCGTCGCCGACCATCATGACCGGACGGTCCGGCAGCGACCTGACGGCCTCGACCTTGTCCCGCGGCAGGCACTCGGCGCGGACGTCGGTGAGCCCTGCCTCGTCCGCGATGTGCCGGGCCGTGGCGAGCGCGTCACCGGTCAGCATGACCGTTCGGCGTACGCCCAGGGCCTTGAGGTCGGCGAGGGTGCGGCGGGTCTCTTTGCGGATGGGATCGCTCATCACCAGGGCGCCCACGAATTTTCCGCCGGCACCGACGTAGATGGCGAGCTCGCCGCTGGCCAGCCCAGCCTCCACCACGCCGGACGCCCACTCTGCGACGAACGCGGGCTTGCCCACCACCACGTCCTGGCCGTCGAACCTGGCGCGGACCCCGTGGGTGGCGAATTCGGTGGCTTCGGTGGCGGCCGCGAAGGGCAGGGCCCGGTTCCGGGCGGCCTCCACCACTGAGGCGGCCAGGACATGCGAGGAATACTGTTCCGCGGACGCCGCCAACTGCAGGACCTCGTCCTCTGCGAGGGGCCCGGCGGTCCGGATACGCAGCAGGGACGGGCGGCCGTACGTGAGGGTCCCTGTCTTGTCGAAGGCGGCCGTCTTGATCCGGCTCAGCTGTTCCAGCACCCCGGCGTACTTGACGATGACGCCGGAGTGAGCGGCGCGGCTCATGCCGCCGAGGAACGCCACCGGCGCTGCGATCAGCAGGGGGCACGGCGTGGCCACCACGAGGACCTCGGCGAAGCGTTCCGGGCTGCCGCTGATGATCCAGCCCACGGCGCCGAGCACGTACGCGAGGGCCGTGAACGGCACGGCATAGCGGTCAGCGAGCCGGACCATGGGCGCCTTGCTGTCCGCTGCCTCCTGCACGAGGGCGACGATCCGGCTGTACTGCGAATCCTCCATGCGCGCCGTGACCCGCATCCGGACCGCGGCCTCACCGTTCAGCGAACCGCTCATGAGGCCGTCCCCGGCGGACCGCTCCACCGGCAGGCTCTCCCCGGTGAGCGAGGACTCATCGAAAGAGCCGGACTCGGAGAGCAGGACGCCGTCCAACGGGACCACCTCGCCGGGCCTGACCAGCAGGATGTCCCCGATCTCGACGTCGGCGGCCGCCACGTCCTCGTGTTGGCTCTCCGTTGGGGTTCCGGCGGCGGGGGGTCCGGCTGTGTGGGTTCCGGCTGTGTGGGTTCCGGCGGCGGGGGAGCCGTTGCGCTCCCGGTGGGCCGTCTGCGGGACGCGTTCGAGCAATGCGGTGAGTTCGCCCTTG
>Ga0207691_10000238_pt1 | contig 53833 bp, 50 predicted proteins | sample KBSM13metaG_FD_184327 | JGI IMG/M metagenome (GOLD analysis project Ga0207691, IMG submission 184327) | Miscanthus rhizosphere microbial communities from Kellogg Biological Station, Michigan, USA - KBS M1-3 metaG (SPAdes) (version 2) | ecosystem: Host-associated > Plants > Roots > Rhizosphere >...
TGGGGCATCCTCGCGGTGCCGACCGGCATCGTCAGCGCCGAGTTCACGGCCCAGTACTTCCGGCGTGATCCGCTCGGGCGCGTGCGCGCCTGCACGCGCTGCGCGGGCACCGGTCATGAGCCGGACGCCGCGTTCTGCAAGGACTGCGGCGCACCGTTGCCGTCGGCGCCCGCCGGCAACGCCCCCGGCTGATTCAGAAGATGTCGGGCTCGCCGGTCGCCGGCCCGAACTGCGTCTGCAGGAAATCCATGTCGCAGCCTTCGTTGGCCTGCAGGATGTGCTCGGAGAACATCCAGCCGTAGCCGCGTCCGAAGCGTGGCGCCGGCGCCTGCCAGGCGGAGCGCCGCCGCGCGAGCTCGGCGTCGTCGACGCGCAGGTCGAGGCGCCGGTTCGGCACGTCGATCGCGATCATGTCGCCGGTGCGCACCAGCGCGAGGTTGCCGCCGACGTACGCTTCCGGCGCGACGTGCAGGACGCAAGCGCCGTAGCTCGTGCCGCTCATGCGCGCATCCGAGATCCGCAGCATGTCGCGGACTCCGTGCTTGATCAGCTTCTGCGGGATCGGCACCATGCCCCACTCGGGCATGCCGGGGCCGCCCTTGGGACCGGCGTTGCGCAGCACGATCACGTGGTCCTCGGTGATGTCGGCGTTCTCGTCGTCGAGCATCGTCTTCAGGGTGGGGTAGTCGTCGAACACCACCGCCGGCCCCTCGTGAACCAGGAACTTCGCGCTCATCGCGCTCGGCTTGATCACGCAGCCGTCGGTTGCCAGGTTGCCGCGCAGCACGGCGAGCGAGCCCTCGGCGTAGACGGGCCGGTCGAGCGGCCGGATCACGTCGTCATTGTGGACGCGCGCGCCATCGATGTTCTCGCCGACGGTCTTGCCTGTCACGGTGATCTGGTCGAGCGCGAGATGCGGCGCGATCCGCTGCATCAGCGCCGGCAGGCCCCCGGCGTAATAGAAGTCCTCCATCAAGTACTGGCTGGTGCCGCTCGGCCGCACGTTCGCGAGCACCGGAACGACGCGGCTGATGCGGTCGAAGTCGTCGAGTCCGATCTCCTGGTTCGCGCGTCGCGCCATCGCGATCACATGGATGATCGCGTTGGTCGAGCAGCCCATCGCCATCGCGACCGAGATCGCGTTGAGGTAGGCGGCGCGGGTCTGGATCGTCACCGGCCGCAGGTCTTCGCCGACCATCTCGACGATGCGCCGGCCGACCTGGGTCGCCATGCGCTGGTGGCTCGCATCGACCGCCGGGATCGACGATGCGCCGGGCAGCGCCATGCCGAGCGCCTCGGCGATCGCGGTCATCGTGCTCGCGGTGCCCATCGTCATGCAGGTGCCGTGGCTGCGCGCGATGCCGGAGAGGATCGCCTCCCACTCGTCGCTGTCGATCAGGCCGGCGCGCTTGTCGTCCCAGTACTTGAAGGCATCGGAGCCGGAGCCCAGCGTCTTGCCAGCCCAGTTGCCGCGCAGCATCGGCCCGGCCGGCAAGAAGATCGATGGCAGGTTCATGCTGGTCGCGCCGAGCAGCATCGCCGGCGTCGTCTTGTCGCAGCCGCCCATCAGCACGACGCCGTCGGCCGGATAGGCGCGCAGCATCTCCTCGACCTCCATCGCCAGCATGTTGCGGTAGAGCAGGGCCGACGGCTTGATCAGGTTCTCGCCGAGCGAGACGGTCGGGATCTCGAGCGGAAATCCGCCTGCCTGCAGCACGCCGCGCTTGACCTCGTCGATGCGCTGCTTGAAGTGCATGTGGCACGGGTTGTAGTCGGACCAGTTGTTGATGATCGCGATCAGCGGTTTGCCGTCCCAGTCCTTCTTGTCGTAGCCCATCTGCATCACGCGCGAGCGATGGTTGAACGAGCGGAAGTCCTCGCGGCCGAGCCAGCGCTGACTGCGCAGTTTCTTGACGTCGATCATCGTGACTGGCTCCGTTTTGATCCGCGCGGCCCACCGCCGCACGACATCGTTCCGACCCGATGTTGCCTTGCCGGGCGCCCGCGACGCAACGGTCGGTTGTGCGACTTGACAGGCGCGGGAGGTCGCAGGCCGCGCCTTCACCGACCCGTCGACGGGTTGGTTGCAACTGATCGCAACCGCAAGCGCATGAAATGCCCCAGTCCTGCCGGTCATTCCGTTACATCGACCTGGCGCGCAGCCTGAGAAAATCGAAGCATGAATCGCCGTGTCGTCCTTGCCGTCGCCTTGTCCTCGCTCGGCCTGCCCGTGCTTGCGCTGGTGCCGGTGCCGAATGACCAGGAAGCGCAACGCGCACATGCCAAGGGGTCCTGCGGCAGCCTCGGTCCTGGCAGCGGCTTGAAGGACGGCGTCGGCTGGGTCGTTTCGATGCTGCCGGGCCGGCACGAATTCCGGATGCGGGGCGGCGGCTCGGTGTACGTGACCGTCGCCAAGAAGTCGGTGCTCGACTTCGATGCCGGGCGGCCGTACTACATCGTCATCGACGGCGCGAAGCCGGACGCCGTGCTCGAGTGGAAGATACCGGGCAGCGACTGGGGCCCGGTCTCGAAATACTTTCTCTACCCGCCCGCCGGCACGCCGTACAAGTGACGAAGTGGCCGCGCGCCGCGCCGGTCAGCTCTTGGCGGCCGAGGCCAACGGCTTCAGCGACCGCAGGTAGGCGATCAGCGCCGCCATGTCGGCATCGTTGATGTTCTTGTAGAACTCGAACGCCATCGGCGGCCGGTACGGATGGCCGTTGCGGTCGACGCCGTCGCGGACCGCCTTGGCGATCTGCGCATCGGTCCAGCCCTTCAGACCGCTCTCGTGCGGCGTGAGGTTGCGCGAGACGCTCTTGCCCCACGCGCCCTCGCACACCAGGCCGCCGGCGCCGAGCCGGTCGCGCAGCAGCTCGCCCTTCTCGCCGTGCTGCGTGTGGCATTCCATGCAATGGCCGATGTTCGCGAGGTATTCGCCGTAGCGCACCTTGTTGCTCGCGGGCGGCGCGTTGACGTTTTTCACCGCCGGCCCGTAGCTCGGCGGCAGCGGCATGTGGTAGATCGATTTCGGCACCTCGTTGCGCACCGCCGGCTGGGCCCGCAGATAGGCCACTATCGCCGACAGGTCACGGTCCGACAGATGGCGGTAAAACTCGATCGGCATCGGCGGGCCGATCACGCTGCCGTGGGGCCGCACGCCTTCGCGGATCGCCTTCTTGAGCTGGGCATCGGTCCACTTGCCGATGCCGGTCGCCGGGTCCGGCGTGATGTTGGCGGCGTAGGCCTTGAACGGCGGCTCGTCGAACAGCATGCCGCCGGACAGGCCGCGACTTCGCAGCAGCTGGCCCTTGTCGTCGCGCGCGAAATGGCAGTTGCCGCAGGCGACGATGCCATCCATCAGGACCTTGCCGCGGTCCATCAGCGCGTCCCGCGCCGACACCGCGGTCGATGCGGCCAGCGCGACGATGCAGACGAGCGGGGCGGCGATGCGCTTAAATGCCGATTGATGCCTTGTCCGTGTGGCTCTCAAGCCGCCTTCACGTCGATGCTGTACAGGCCCCACGGGCAGAGCCCGAAGCGCTCCTTCACGGGCTTGTCCTTGAAGGCCGGCAGCCGGTCGGCGTCGTAGACGGCCCAGAGCGGGCCCAGACCGCCGAGGCTGAGGGGCGCGCCATCGATGGAGGTCGCGACGATCATCCGGTAGGCGAGCGCATCGGCCATGCTGACCCCGACCTTGTAGCCGTCGATTGCGCGCAGGATCAGCATCACCGCGGCTCCCGGTGCAACGCCGGCGGCTTCTACCACCGCGGTCAGCAGCGGGCCGCCGAGGCGGTGCACCTTGGCGTCGTACTCGAGCGTCGGCTCGATGGTCGTGACCGGGAGGCGGGCGAGCGAGGCCGAATCGAACTGGAACGCCTTCTCGAACGCCAGGCCATGCTTGACCATCAGCTGGTCGAGCGCTGGATCGAGCGGCCCGCGGTTGCTGCGCGCCAACTGCCCATTGACCGTGAGCAGCCCTGGGCCGGCGGAAGCCGGCGCGCGGTCGGATTTCGCGGCCGGTGTGGCCGCCGTTGCCGCCGGGGACAGCGCGGCGCCGAGCAGCCCTGCCGCGAGAAAGCGCCGTGTTTCGTTCATGTTCTCCGACCCCTGGTAGCCTCGTCGAGGTAAGCGTCTCGAGGCGTTGTCTGACTCCGTGGGCTGCGGATCGCCCGGAATAATTCTTCCGACGTCGGGGGCTTTGCACCCCGTCGGCCAGCTCCGCGCCGTACGAGCCGAGCCACTGGAGACGAGGGCCCAGCCTTGAGCAGCCGAACGAAATGACCCAGCAACCCACCCGAACCGAACGCGAGTCTACCGGGGTCACCGGGCTCGACGCCATCCTCGGCGGCGGCCTGACAGCTGACCGCCTCTACCTGCTCGAAGGAACGCCCGGCACTGGCAAGACAACCTTTGCCCTGCGCTTTCTGATGGCCGGCGTCGCCTGTCGGCAGCGCGGCCTCTACATCACGCTCTCCGAGACGACCGAGGAATTGCGGGCGGTGGTCGTGTCGCACGGCTGGTCGCTCGACGGCATCGACGTGTTCGAGCTGGTCGACGGCGCCGGCCGCGATCCGGATGTCGAGCAGTCGATCCTCTATCCGTCCGAAGTCGAGCTCGGCGAAACGATCCGCAGCGTCACGGCGCAGATCGAGCGGCTGAAGCCGGATCGGGTCGTCTTCGACAGCCTGTCCGAGATGCGCCTGCTCGCGCAGGATCCGCTGCGCTACCGGCGCCAGATCCTGGCGCTGAAGCACTTCTTCGCGAACCGCTCCTGCACCGTGCTGCTGCTCGACGACAAGACCTCCGAGCCGGGCGACCTGCAGCTGCACAGCATCTCGCACGGCGTCATCAGCCTCGATCAGGGCTCGCAGGAGTTCGGCACCGAGCGGCGGCGCCTGCGCGTCGTCAAGATGCGCGGCCAGAAATTTCAGGGCGGGACGCACGACTTCATCCTCGATACGGGCCGGGTCGCGGTGTTCCCGCGTCTGGTCGCCTCGCAGCATCGCGCACTGGTCGTCCATCGCGCGGTCTCCACCGGATCGGCGCAGCTCGATCAGATGTTCGGCGGCGGGCTGTCGCCCGGCACCAGCACCTTGTTGCTCGGTCCTTCAGGGGTCGGCAAGACAACGACTGCCGTGCGCTGCATGCACGCTGCGCTCGAACGCGGCGAGCGCGCCACGTACTATCTTTTCGATGAAGGCCTGTCCACCTTGCTGATGCGCAGCAAGGCGCTCGGCATGGATGTGGAGCCGTACGTCGAGAATGGCCAGCTCCGCATCGTCCAGGTCGATCCGGCCGAGCTGTCGCCGGGCGAATTCGCGGCGAACGTGGTGGACGCGGTCACGCAGTTCGGCGCCTCGTTCGTGGCGATCGACAGCCTCAACGCGTATCTGCAGGCGATGCCGGGACAGAGCGATCTGCTGTTGCACATGCATGAGCTGCTGACGTTCCTGAACCACCGGAGCGTGGTCACGATGCTGGTGGTCGGCCAGCATGGCGTCGTCGGCAACATGCGCTCCGAGCTCGACCTGAGCTACCTGAGCGACGCGGTCCTGCTGTTCAAGTTCTTCGAGATCGCCGGCGCGGTGAAGTCGGCGATCACGGCGGTGAAGAGCCGCACGTTCCAGAACGAGAGGACCATCCGGGAGTTCCGACTGGCCCCTGGCATCGGCATCGAGATCGGCGAGCCGCTGGCCGCGTTCGAGGGCATCCTGGGGGGCTTGCCGGTCTATTCGGGCGGCACCCGGATGATGAGCGATTGACCGGCATGAATCGCGTGTCCGTGAACGAGGAGGACACCCGGGTCCTCGTGCTGGCGCCGCGCGGTCGCGATGCGATCGTCGTCGAGGATGTGCTGCGCGCGCACTCGATGGAGGTCTGCATCTGTGCCTCGCTCGTCGAACTGGTCACGGAGCTCGAGCACGGTGCCGGACTGGCCTTCGTGACCGAGGAAGCGCTGATCGACGAGTCGGCCGAACCGTTGTCGAGATGGGTCGCAGGTCAGCCGCCGTGGTCCGACTTCCCTTTCATCGTGCTGACGACGCGGCGCACCGGGCGCCGCCCGGCTGCCGCGAGCGAGACGCTCGGACGCCTCGGCAACGTCGTGCTGCTCGAGCGCCCGCTGAATTCGGAAACGATGGTCAGCGGGGCACGGTCGGCGCTCCGCACGCGCGCCCGCCAGTACCAGACGCAGCGTCATCTCGCCGACCAGGACAGCGCGCGCGAGACCGAGCGCGCTGCACGTGCCGAGGCGATCCGCGCTAACGAAGCGCTCGAGTTCGCGCTCGACGCGGCCGATCTCGGCACCTTTCACTGTCCGTTTCCGCTCGGGCCGATCGTCTGGAACGTGACCTGCAAGGAACAGTTCTGGCTCGCTCCCGACGCCGAAATCGACTTCGACCGGTTCTTCGCGAGCCTGCACGCCGAGGACCGCGATCGGACGCGCGCCGCGATTGCCGCCGCGGTCGACCACGGCGTGCCGTACGACGTCGAGTACCGCACCGTCTCGCCGATCGGCGAATGGCGCTGGCTGCGCGCGAAGGGCCACGTCTATCGGGACGAAGCCGGTGCGCCGGTTCGCTTCGACGGCATCACGCTCGACATCTCGAAGCAGAAGGAGCTCGAGGCCCAGCGCGAGTTCCTGCTCGAAGCCGAGCGCGAGGCGCGCACGGCGGCCGAGCGGGCGAGCCGGATGAAGGACGAGTTCCTGGCAACCCTGTCGCACGAGTTGCGCACGCCGCTCAGCACGATCCTCGGCTGGACCCACTTGCTGACGCGGCGCGAGAACGCCGACGCCGAGGTCGCGAAGGCGGTCGCCGTGATCGAGCGCAGCGCGAAGGCGCAATCGCGCCTGATCGAGGAGTTGCTCGACGTGAGCCGCATCACGTCGGGCAACCTGCAGCTCGACATCAAGCCGGTCTCGGTCTCGGCGCTGCTCGATGCGGTGACGTCCTCGGTCAAGCCGGCCGCCGATGCGCGCTCGGTCACGCTGCTGTGCGACGTTGCCGACGGCATCGGCGAGCTGCAGGCCGACGGTCACCGGCTGCAGCAGGTCGTCTGGAACCTGGCCTCGAACGCGATCAAGTTCACGCCGGCCGGCGGCTGCGTCGTCCTTTCGGCCCGACGCGACGAGGCGCAGCTTGAGCTCACCGTCGCCGACACCGGCGACGGCATCTCGGCGGAGTTCTTGCCGCACGTCTTCGAGCGCTTTCGCCAGGCCGACGGCTCGGAGGCGCGGTCGCATGGCGGTCTCGGGCTCGGTCTTGCGATCGTGCGCCAGATCGTCGAGTTGCATGGCGGCACCGTACGGGCCGAGAGCAACGGGCTTGGCCACGGCGCGCGCTTCACGGTGCGTCTGCCGATGGCGACCGAACGCGTGACCGTCGCGCTGCCGTCGAGCGTCGTCGAGGGTGCCGCGCTGTCGGAGGCGGCGCCGGAGGCCAGTGCCGATCTGACCGGCGTACGGATCCTGGTGGTCGACGACGAGGCCGACGGCCGCGAGATGATCGCGAAGATGCTCGAAAGCCGAGGCGTACTGGTCGTTTCGGCGGCGTCCGCCGACGAAGCGTTGGCGCGGCTCGACAGCGCGGCGGCCGACGTGCTGATCAGCGACATCGGCATGCCGCGTGTCGACGGCTATGAGCTGATGCGGCGCGTGCGACGTTTGCGCAGCAGCCGGCTCCGCGACATTCCGTCGGTCGCGCTGACTGCATTCGCGCGACCCGAAGATGCGGCCAAGGCCCGCGCGGCCGGCTTCGGCTGCCACGTCGCCAAGCCGGTCGAGCCGGCGACGCTGTTTGCCTGCATCGCCGAGCTGACGGGGCGGCTGTCTGCGGCGGCGCCACGCTCATCGCGGGCAGCGGCAGCGCCGCGTTCGGCGTCGGCTACGGTTGGATCTCCGCAGCGCTGACGTCCCGTCGGCGCCGGATGGCCGGCCGCGCGCCGGCTTCGGATTGCTAATGCGGCGGTGTTCGCAACCCCCGCCTGGGCGGGCTGTGTTTTTCCGGGACGAGTCGTTACTCCGGCTCGATGCCGGCGGCCTTGATGACGCGGCTCCACTTGGCGGCCTCGCCGGCCTGGAACTTGGCGAGCTCCGCCGATGACGTGGTCCAGGCGTCGCCGCCGCTGCTCTCGTAGAAGGCTTTCGCAGCGGCGCTCTTGGTGCCGGCGACGAGCAGGTCGTGCAGGCGCGCGACGACCGGCGCGGGCGTGTTCGCCGGCACGTAGGCGGCGAACCAGTAGCCCATGTCGTAACCCTTGACGCCGGCTTCGTCGATCGTCGGCACGTCGGGCAGGATCGCGATGCGCTTGGTGGTCGAGACGCCGAGCGCCTTCAGCTTGCCGCCCTTGATCTGCGGCACGCCGGTCGAGGTGTCGGTGATCATTAGATCGATCTGGCCGCCGAGCAGATCGGTGATCGCGTTCGGGTTGCTCTTGTACGGAACGTGCAGGATGTCGGTGCCCGAGAGCTGCTTGAACATCTCGCCGGCGACGCGGCTCGATGAGCTGCCGCTGCCGAAGCTCAGCTTGCCGGGCGTCTTCTTCGCTGCCGCGACGATGTCGGCGACCGACTTGTACGGCGAGTCGGGCTTGACGACAAGAACCTGCCCGCCCTTGCCGAGGCCGGTGACCGGCACGAAGTCCTTGACCGGGTCGTACGCCAGCTTCTTGTAGAGGTGCTCGTTGGCCGCGTGCGTCGTGTTCGTCGTGATCAGCACGGTGTAGCCGTCGGCCGCCGCGCGCGCCGCGGCCTGCGCCGCGAGCATGCCGCTCGCGCCGGCCTTGTTGTCGACAATGACGGCCTGCCTGGTCTGCTCGGTGACCGACTGGCCGAGCGCGCGCGCCAGCTGATCGGTCGCGCTGCCGGCGGCAAACGGCACGATGAATGTGATCGGCTTCTCGGGATAGGACTGTGCGGCGGCCGGCTGTGGCGCACCGAGTGCAGTCAGTGCGCCTGCCGCGGCAAGCGCGAGTGCGAGGATGCGGCGGCGCGGTCGAAATCGGATCGGCAGGGGGTTCGAGGTCATGGTCCGTTGTCTCCAGGGGGTTGGTTCGGATTGGCAGCTTCGGTGGGGTGGGGGGCCGGGCCGGCGAGGCAATCGAGCAGCTCGGCAGGCACCTCGATTGGCAGGTCGAGCAGCAGAAACGACAGCGCCTTGCCGTGGCTGTCGAGGTTGAGCGCGTCGTTAACGCCGCCATCGAGCACGTCGTCGAGGACGAAGTTAATCGCCTGCAGCTGCGGCAGCAGGAAGCGCTGCACGCGGCTCGGATGGCGGTGCGCGAACTGACGCGCGACCGCTGCCTCGGTGACCTGCTCGACCAACACATCCCAGAGGCGCGGATCCCAGGCGATCACGCTGATGTTCGAGCGGTTGCCCTTGTCGCCGGTGCGACCGTGCGCAGCGCGATGGAGCGGCACGACGACGCGTTTCATCGGGCCGCTCCCGACGCGCCTGCATCGTCTGCAGCGACGAAGCGGTGGCCGATCGGTACCTGCTCGCGCGGCACGCTGCACGAGACGATGTCGAGGCGCGGCCGCAGGTTCGTGCGCACGCCGCCGCCGCCGGCCGGTCCGCAGGTGTAGAGGGCAGTGACCTCACGGGCGAGCCGCTCGGCGGCGCCGCGCTCGGTGTGATTGAGGGCGACGCGCAGGCGCACGTCGTGCGCTTCGCCGGGCGGCCGGGCGGCGAGCCACTCGCCGGCGTCGTCAGCGAACAGGCTGTGCGCGCCGATCAGGTCCACGCGCAAGCGGCCGAGACCGGCGAGGCGCTCGCGCAGCACGTCGGCGGCGAGGCGCGCACGGGCCTCGGCACGCGCGCCGGCATACGAGATCTCGCCCTCGGCGAGCCAGCCGGTCTCGTGGCACACGTTGACCTTCAGGCCGGCAGGGCGCGGATGTCCGCGCACGCCGCTGAGGCGGACGCGGTCGGTGCCGACGACCTCGACCATCGCCGCGCCGATGTCGGCGACGACGTCGGGTGTGAGGTACGCCGCCGGGTCGTGCACTTCGTAGAGCAGCTGCTCCTTCACGGTATGTGCATCGATGCGGCCACCGGTTCCGGGCGGCTTCGTGATGATGCAGTTGCCGTCGGCATCGATCTCTGCGATCGGATAACCGAGCGAGGCGAGGCCGGGCACGTCCTTGAAGCCGGGGTCGGCGTAGTAGCCGCCGCTGACCTGGGCGCCGCATTCGAGCAGATGACCGGCCATCGTCGCGCGGGCCAGGCGATCCCAGTCGTCGCGGGCCCATCCGAAGTGGGCGAGTGCCGGTCCTACCGTTAGCGACGGGTCGGCGACGCGGCCGCAAACCACGATCTCGGCGCCGGCGAGCAGGGCGTCGGCAATCGGCTCGGCGCCGACGTACGCGTTCGCGCTGACGATGTCGAGGCCTTTCATGTGCCCGCCGAGCGCAGCCTCGAGCACAGGGCGCTGCGCCCATCCGCTCAAGTCGTCGCCGACGACGATCACCATGCGCGGAACGCGCAGGCCGAGTTCGCGTGCCAGCTCCGCGATGCGCCGTGCGGCGCCTTCCGGATTGGCCGCGCCGAAATTGCTGACGATGCGGATGCCCGCGGCCAGGCAGTCGGCGAGGACGGGCCGCAGCAGGTCGTCGAGCAGCGGCTCGTAGCCGCGGTCGGGATGCGAGCGGCGCGCGAGCTGGGCCAGCGCCAGCGTGCGTTCGGCCAGCGTCTCGAAGATCAGCACGGCAGGGCCCCCGGCTGCGATCAGGGCGGCCACCACCGGCGCGGCCGCGTCGGTGCGGTCGCCGGAGAAGCCGGCTGCGCAGCCGACACGCAGGATCGATGGGGTGGTCACGCGTCTCCTTGTTCGTTGAATGCCGCTTGTCAGGAGCGGCTGGTCGCGACTCTAGGACGCAGCGACAATTTCGTGAATTCGAAAGAAAGGATGGGTTGATCTGCAATGCAAATGAATGTCTCGACCCGCCAGCTGCGCGCCTTCGTCACGCTGGCCGAACAGCGCAGCTTCACGCGCGCCGCGGCGCTGACCCATCTCTCGCAGCCGGCCTTCAGCGCGCTGATCCGCTCGCTCGAGGAGGCGATCGGCCAGCGCCTGTTCGATCGCAGCACCCGCCACGTCGACGTCACGACCGAGGGGCGCGAGTTCGAGGCGGCCGCGCGGCGCGTGCTCGCCGAGGTCGAGTCGGCCTTCGAGACAGCTCGCGACTTCGCGGCGCGGCGGCGCGGGCGCGTCTCGGTGGCGCTGCTGCCCTCGCTCGCGGCCGGCTGGCTGCCGCCGGTGCTCGCAAAGTTTCGCGACCAGCATCCCGGCGTCGAACTGCAGGTCGCTGATGTTCTCTCCGAGGGCTGCATCGAACAGGTGCGGTCGGGGCAGGCCGACTTCGCGATCGCCGCGATCCGGGTCGACACGCCGGAGCTGCGGGCCGAGCTGTTCTGCACCGACCGGTTCCATCTGGTCTGCCCGCGCGACCATCCGCTGGCAGCGATGACGAACCTGCGTCCGCGCGACCTGGCGCCATATCCGTTCATCCATCTGTCGCGGACCAGCAGCGTGCGTCAGTACCTCGATGCGGCGGTCCATCCGCTGCAGATGCGCACCCTGCTCGAGCTCGACCAGCTCGCAACGGTGATGGGCATGGTCCGCGCGGGGCTCGGCATCAGCGTCGTCCCGTCGCTGGCGCTGTTCCACTTTCGCGACCCGGAGGTCGTGGTCCGCGCGCTCGGCTGGGCCGGGCTGACGCGCCGCATCTACCTGGTCCGCCGGCGTGATCGCGGCCTCTCGTTGGCCGCCGACAGCCTGTATCGATCGCTGCTTCGGCACAAGCCGCCGGTCGATCCGTCGTCCGCGGGATCGCAGCGTCGCGCGACGCCTCCCGACGCCGCACTAACCGGCGCGGCGAAGCCCCGTCCCCGCCGTGTCCCGCGTCGACCACCGGCTGGCTAGGGACTGCGATCGAGGCAACTGCGCGGTCGCGGCTGCGGCGTCGCATCGACGAGCGCGTACGCGAGCGTGCTGTCGGGCTTGCTGTGCAGCTGAATCGACTTGCGCAGTTCGAGCAAGCCCGGTCGCTCAGGCGACGGCGTCAACAGCAGATCGAACGCCCCTGACTTCAGGTTGGCCGTGCCGATGCCGCTGATGTGGGTGCCTTCGGTCTCGAGCAGCAGCGAGCGTGCGCGCGCCTGGCCGGCACGAAGTTCCATCTCGACCGCCGCGCAGCGGATCGGCACCCGCTCGTCGCTGCCAGTGAACAAGGCACGCAGGAAGCGCGAGCCGCTGAGGCCGATCTGGGCATCGAGCCGGCGCGACATCGAGCCGCCATGCAACCGCGCCGACACGCTTCCGGCGGCCGATGCCAGCCATTCGTCGGGCGTGCGGCCGCGCGCCGCCAGATCGACGACGCCGCTGAGTGCACCGGCGATGCGCTTGTCGGCCGGCAGGTTCGCCAGCACCGATTCGAGCTTCATGTCGTGCAGGTCGACGCGCAGCTGCGCCTGCGCTGGCGAGCGGTTCGTGTCAAGGTCGAATCGCCCGCTTGCGCTGCCGCTGCCGATGCCGAACGCCACCGGCGCCACCGCCAGCACGCCGTCGGCCAGGCGGGCCGTCAGGTCGAGCGCTGAAGCAACCGGCCACCCGGTGCTCGATAGGCGATCGACCTGGAGCCGGATCTCGGCGTCAAGCCGGTCGCGGCGCGCCGGTTCGCTCGTGCCCGATGCGGCGGTGGCGGTCGGAACGACGCGATCGGTGGCCGAGGCCGCCGGAGTGGTCGCAACAACGGCGGTAGGCTCGTCGCGTGCGAGCGCGAACACACGCGCGAGTGCCGCGGTCCAGCGCAGGTCCTCGATGCGGACCGCGCGGCTGTTCAACTCGGCGCGGAAGCGGCGTGGTTCGGCGCTGCGGTCGTACGACACCGAACCGGCGATTCGGGTCGCACCGATCTTTGCGTTGAGATCCGGCATCGAGATCGCATCGACCTTCTTCGTCAGCCGTCCGCCTATTTCGAGCGCCGGCGCGCCTGGCAGCTTGCCGAGCAGCGGGGTCAAGGGGGCGAGCGAGGGTGAGCGCAGGGTCACGTTCGCTTCGATACCGGCGAGCTCGAAGAGGTCGGTGGCCTCGCCGTCGACCTCGAGGCGCGCGCCATTCGACACCGCGTGTCCACGCAGCGGAAACGAACGCCCGGTCTCGAGAAACGTCAGCTCCGGACCCGTCACGACCTCGCCAGCGAACGGCGCCTCACGGTAGGTGCCTTCGAACAATACCCGCGTCGTGAAAGGCGCCTGGGCACTTTCGACGGGAGAGGCGGCCGTCTGCACGTCGAGTTCGAGCCCGCGGTGCGCGAAGCGGATCTTCGAGCGGATGGCCTCGATCGACATCAGGCGAACCCGCGTCGGCCCGCGGTCTTCGGGACGGATCAGACGCCAGTTCCGCAAGCCGTCGGCTTGGCGCTCGAAGTCGACGTCGGCATCGATCAGAACTAGGCGCGAGATCACCGGTCGCCGGTCGATCAGGCTCGACAACAGGAAGGTCGCGCGCAGTTCGCCCGCATCGATGAACGGCCTCGCGTCGGCCCAGGCCGCGTTGTCGATGCGCACGCGGCGGAGTCGCAACGTCGGATCGAGCGACGCCGACAGCGACACCTGGAGATCGCCGATGCGGACGCTGCGGTGTGACTTCTCGGCGAGGTACTGCTCGAGTCGGGGCCGGAGCAAGTTCCAGTCGAACGCCACCACCTGTGCGACGAGCGCAAGCCCGATCGCCATGCCGACAACAACGGCTGGGTGCCATCGTCCGAATCGGCGGCGGGGCGCATTCATGGCAGAGCGGCGTCCAACATCCGCATGCCTCGCAGTTCGGCGCAGCCTCGGCGCCGGGCATCGGCGCGCAGGCAGGCTGTCTCGTCGGCGCCGAGGGCGCACGGTCCGTTCAGCAATGCATGTGCCCGGCAGATCCCGTCGATGGAATGGCAAACAGGCGAGCCATCGATGCAGTCGATCGTCACTGTCGAAATTCATCACTACCCTTGGGTCGCGGCCGCGCCGTAAATTCGCCCACGGTGCGGTCGGCGAAGGCAGGATCGATTGCGGGGCGGACACGTCGAAGGGCGCGTGTTCGCTTGAACAGGGATGACACGCGCCACGCCGGTCGACGACAGGCGGCGGCGCAGGACGGTGGCCCAAAACAAGGATGCATCGCTCAAGTCGGCGAGGCGCGAGGAGACAAGATGAGAAACGGGTGGATGGGTTCGGCCGTGCGTTGGGCCGTGGTCGTTGCAATGGCCGTCGGCGCCAGTGCGGCGATCGGCAAGAACGAAGGCAACGGCAACGGCAATGGCCGCGATGATGCGGACAAGCGCGACAAGGATCGTCGCGAATGTCCCGACGGTCGCGAGCTGACGCTCGCCAACGGGCGCATCCACCTGCTCGACGCGGCCAACAGCGTCGTCTCGAGCGTGACGATCCGCAACGGCAAGTTCGTGTCGGTCGGCCACGACAACGGCGGCGGCGGGACGCCCGGCTGCCGCCAGCTCGTCAACCTCGACGGACGGACTGCGCTGCCGGGTCTCGTCGACAACCACAACCACATCGTGCTGCTCGGCCTGCGACCGGGCTGGCACACGCCGCTCGAGACCGCGACATCGTTCGCCGACATTCGGGCGACCTATCGGCAACGGATTAAGGGCGCGCCGGCCGGCGCCTTCATCACGACGATCGGCGGCTTCAACCCGGTGCAGTTCGCCGAGAAGCGTCTGCCGACGCTGGCGGAGCTCGATGCGATCGCACCAGGCAACCCGGTCTATCTTCAGGTCTCCTTCACCGGGCCGGCGGCAACCAATACGCTCGGCCGCGCGTTCTTTCAAAGCCGCGGCATCGCGGTCTCGACCGAAGGCGTGATCCTCGCTAATGCGCCGACGGTGGCCGCGTTGAACGCGCTGCGCTCAGTGCAGACCTTCGACGACAAGAAGCGCGGCACGCTCGACGCGCTGGCCTACTCGGCCGCGCTCGGCGTGACGACGAACTTCGACATGGGCGGCTTTCTGATCCCGGGATCGCCCGACCATGAAGACGAGTTCACCTTCGACGGCGCGGCGAGCTGGGACCCGTACACCGCCTACGACCCGCTGCTGGACGTGTACCGGGATGGTCTGATGAAGGCCCGCGTGCGCATCTTCTTTCTGAGCATGGACAACGCCCAGGCGACGCCGATTCTGTCGCGGCGCCTCAACAATGCGTTCCGCGAGTTTGGCGACGACTGGATGCGCGTCGCCGGCCTCGGTGAATTCATCACCAACTGGCCGCTGTTCGGCGCAGTAGTGCCACCTTCGAACTACCCGGCGGCGGTGCGCAAGGCGGCAGAGCGCGGCTGGATCTATTCGCAGCACACCCTGTCGTCGGCGGAAGACAACGTCGCGATCAGCGCGTGGGAGGCGTTGAACACGACCGTGCCGATCGCGCAGCTGCACTGGTCGATCGCGCATGCGATGACGATCACGCCCCAGAACGTGCAGCGCCTGAAGGCGCTCGGTGGCGGCCTCGCGTTGCATGGCTTCCGCTACCTGGCCGGCACGCCCGCGGCGGCCGGCCCGCCTTACCGGATGATCCTCGACAGTGGCATCAAGGTGGGAGCCGGTTCCGACAGCGCGCAGATCTCGGCGCTGAACCCGTGGCTGATGCTGTACTACATGACGACCGGCAAGAACAGTTCCGGCGTTTTGATCAACGCCGGCCAGACGCTGACAAGGCAGGAGGCCCTGCGTCTCTACACGGTTGAGAACGGCTGGTTCAGCAAGGAGGAAGACAAGCTCGGCTCGATCGAACCCGGCAAGCTCGGCGATGTGGTGGTACTGAACGGCGACTACTTCTCGGTGCCCGACGAATCGCTGAAGTCGCTGCGCTCGGTGCTGACGGTGGTCGGCGGCACGATCGTGCACAACGAGGGCGTGCTGCGCGTGCACGAGCGCTGATCGGGTCAAGGCGCACCTCGGGCGGCGCGCGCGGCACCCGACGCAATCGAAACTCTCGAGCGTTCGTGCTTTGAGCCGGATCGACCGCCTGACGTGGGTCAGTCTTTCTGCAGGTAGACGAAGAGCCCCGGCACGGGCCGGCGCTGATCTTCGCGCAGCGGTCGGCGCAGGAACTGACACGGCGTGAAGCCATGCCGCGTCGCCAGCTCGCGGAGGTAGCGCTCCGAGTGCGCGTAGCGCAGGCTCGGCAGCAACTGGAACGTGCGGTCGTCGTCAGTGACTTCGACCGAAAAGCCGACGATGCCATTCGGATCGACGACGCGCCAAAGGCCTTTGAATACTTCTTCGAGGTCGCCGATGTAGATGAAGACGTCGGCCGACAGCACGAGGTCGTAGCGCTCGTCGGTGCGTCGCATGTGCTCGGCGATCTCGGCGTGGATCAGATGGCGGTAGACACCGAGCCGACGCGCCTTCTCGAGCATGTTGCGGGACAGGTCGACGCCGTCGAGAAGGTCCACCGTCGGCGCGACGAGCGGTCCGCAGAGGCCGGTTCCGCAGCCGAGGTCGAGCGCGGCGCCGAAGTGCCTGATGTCGAGGCCATGCAGACCATGAACCAAGGTCGTGTGGGCCTCGTAGTGGAGGCCGCCGAGCAGATGCCCTTCGAACGCGTCGGCGTATTCGTCGAAGAACGGTTCGACATAGGCCAGCGGCGCCGCCGCCGGCGCGCCGCGCCCGGTGACCGAGGCGAGAAAGTAGCCGTTCAGCTCCGGGTCGGCGCCATTCGCGATCGCCTGCTCGAACGAGACCGCGGCCTCGTCGAGGCGATGCTGGTCGCGCAGCAGGCCGCCGCGCTGGCTCCAGGCTGCGCCGAGCGTCGGCTCGAAGGCAAGCGCTTGTTCGTAGGCGGCGAGCGCCTCGCCGTGCCGTTCGAGAAACTGCAACGCCTGGCCGCGCTGGAAGTGCGCCTCTGCGTGATGCGCCTGGCGGCGCAGGACTTCGTCGAAGTCGTCGAGGGCGGCCGCGTGGCGGCCCAGCGCCATCAGGGCCTGGCCGTGACGGAGCCGGTTGGCGATGCGGCTCGGGTCGATCGCCAGCACGCGCTGGTGGCTGGCCAGCGCCTCTGCATGGCGGCCGAGCGCGGCATGGGCGATGCCGCGGTGCGACTCCGCGTCGACGTCGGTTGGCTCGAGCGCGAGCGCCTGATCGAGGACGTCGAGCGCGGCGTTCCAACGGCCGAGCCGGGTTCGTGCGGCGCCGAGATTGGCGAGGGTCGAGGCGCGACCCGGCACGCAAGCCAGCGACGCGGCGAAGGCGGCCTCGGCCGCCTCGAAGCGGCCGGCCTCGAAGTGGCCGATGCCTTCGAAGAACAGCGTCTTGGCGCGCTCGAACTGTTCGGTCATGTCGCGCGCGATCCAGAGGGTGACGGTCGGCGCAAGGGCGTCGCGCGGCGGGTGTGGAGGGTCAGTCGGATGGTCGGCATCGGGCGAGGATTCTCGGCGTCTTGCCGCGACTGGGTCAATGCGGCCCTCATCGCAGGCTCGCAGTCGCTCGTCTCAACGCCGTTTCTTCGGCTTCACCAGCTTGTAGCCCAGCATCTTCATCGCTGCGGTGAGCGTCTGCGCGGTTGAAAAGTAGTCGGCCCACGGATCGACCTTCTGAAACGACAGGTGCTCGCGCGCGGTCGCGATGGTCCAGTGCGCGCCGCTCTTCAAGGCGGGCAAGTCGTCCCAGCTCACGGGCATCGAGACACCCAGACCCGGCCGGGCGCGGGCGGAGTACGCCGATGCGGTGGTCGCGCCATGGCCATTGCGCAGGTAGTCGACGAAGATGCGGCCGCGCCGGTTTTCGGCGCCGCTCTTCGCGACGAAGCGCGACGGGATCGTCGCCGCGAGATGCTGCACCACCGCCTTCGCGAAGCCGTTGACGTTGTCGTAGTCGAGCCGCGTCGCGAGCGGCACGAAGACGTGCAGGCCCTTGCCGCCGCTGGTCTTGAGCCAGCTGCGCAGGCCGAGCTCCGTCAAGATCGTGCGCGTCAACACGGCGGCTTCCTGCAGTTGGACCCAGGTCACACCCTCGCCCGGGTCGAGGTCGAACACGACCCGATCCGGCGTGTCGATGTGCTTCGCGGTCGAGTTCCAGGTGTGCAGCTCGATCACGTTCATCTGCGCCGCGCCGATCAATGCCTGCACATTCGCGATCTCGAGCAGCGCCTGGTGCCCTGGCCACAGCGCCGAATCGAGCTCGCGGATGCCGGGAATGCCAAGCTTCTCGCCGTGCTTCTGGAAGAACAGCTCGCCGCCGATGCCGGTCGGTCCACGCACCAGCGAAACCGGCCGGTCGATCAGATGCGGCAGGATCCAGTCGGCGACGCTCTCGTAGTAGCGCACCAGATCGATCTTCTTCAGGCCGGTGCTCGGGTCGATCACGCGGTCGGGGTTCGATACTTTTTGGGCGCTCGACGATGCGGTTTTGCGCGTCGCGGCTGGGGCCGGCGGAACGGCCTTCGGCCCCGGTTCCGAATGCCTGATCGCGGCCGGCCGCTCGCGCGTCACGTCGCGGGCCGCCTTGTCGGCACGCAAGCCCTGGAACGACGCATGCCGTACATGGCCATCGGGCGTCCACTCGGCGAAGGCGATCTCGGCGACCAGTTCGGGCCGCACCCAGCGCTCAGTTGCCGCAGCGGTGCGGCGCGACCAGCGGCCGCGCCCGGTCGGATCGCCGACCTCGAACGGCGGCTGGTCGATCTCGATGCGAGTCAGCTTGGCATGCAGCTCGCGCCCGGTCTTGCCGTCCCAGCCGGTGCCGACGTTGCCGGCAAAGACCAGCTTGCCCTTGTCGTAGACGCCGAGCAGCAGGCTGCCGACCTCGGCCGTCGCGCCGCTGCGGTCGACGAAGCCGCCGACGACGAACTCCTGGCGCTGCCCGCACTTCAGCTTCAGCCAGGTCTCCGTGCGCCGCGACACATACGGCGCATCGCGGCGCTTCGCAATGACGCCTTCGAGCTGGAGGCGGCAGACGTTGTCGAGCACGCTGGCGACGTCGCCGGGGAAGTCTTCGCTGAAGCGGACGCGGTCGCTGCCCTTGTGTTCGATGAGCTGACGCAACAGGCGGCGGCGGTCCTGCAACGGCACCTTGCGCAGATCGTAGCCCTCGAAGAACGGGGCGTCGAACAGGTAGCAGATGATCTGCTCGGTCCGCGACGCATCGAAGGCGTTCTGCAGCGCGTTGAAGTCAGGCACGCCGGCCGCATTCATCACGACGATCTCGCCATCGAGCCACCCGGATCCGACGCCCATCGCCTCGATCTGGGCGACCAGCGAGGTCATCCGCTCGGACCAGTCGTGGCCGCCGCGCGTGATCAGGCGGACCTCGCCCTTGTCGATCCGGCACATCACCCGATAGCCGTCGAACTTGATCTCGCAGAGCCAGTCGCTGCCGGTCGGCACGGTCTTCGACAGCGTCGCGAGTTGCGGTGACACGCTGGCGGGCAAGGGCGCCTTGACTGCGCCTTGGAGCGCGTCGTAGGTCACCGGCGCAGCGTCGCGCGGGCGACCCGCGGCGGCATGGCCGGCTGGATCTTCTCGTTCGGCCAACAGCCCGAGCGGCTTGGCGATCACGCTGTCGGGCAGCGCGGTGACGACGTCATAGGCCGACAACGGCTTGGCCCACTCGTCCTTCTTCTTGAACAGCAGCCACGGGTCCTGCCGATCGCCCGGCTTGCGGATGCGCACGAGCTCCCAGAGGCCGGCCAGCTTTTCGCCGTGGAGCCGGAAGACCAGCTTGCCGTCGGCCATGCCCTGACGCGCGTCGCCGACCGGCTCCCAGGTGCCCCGGTCCCAGACGATCACATGGCCGGCACCGTACTGCTTCGGCGGGATCGTGCCCTCGAAGGAACCGTAGGAGACCGGATGGTCTTCAACGTGGACGGCCATGCGCTTTTCGGCCGGGTCGAAGCTCGGCCCCTTCGGCACGGCCCACGACCACAAGACGCCGTCGAACTCGAGCCGGAAGTCGTAGTGCAGCCGGCTCGCGGCGTGCTTCTGGATCACGAACGAGCGCTGCTTCGTTCGCTTGGCCGCTGTCGCGCGCGGTTCCGGCGTGCGCTCGAAGTCGCGCTTCCGGCGATACGCCGACAGCGCGTCGGCGGGCTCAGAACGACGTGTCGGCATGGGCCTTCATCGGTGCGAGGCGCTCGTTCTCGAGCGCTGATGCGCATGCGACGAAGGGCTCGTGACGGCGCAACAACACCGCGTTTTCCCGACCCTGCGACACCTTCGCCATGCGGCGAATTCGCCTTTGATTCGTGCACTCTTCACAACAGATGCGATTGGACACAACCCTGTCGGGAATGCTCGGCGACACAGAGCCCATCGTTGGCGTCAAACTTCGTCCGCCAGCTTCGAAACCCGGCTGGGCAGAGGACAACATCGATGGCCACATTGACTGCTTCGGAGTTCGGCGCGCTGGGCGACAGCGCGCCATTGCATCTTCCCATGCCTGGCCTTTTCGCCGATGTCGAAGCCGGCTCCGGCGCGGTCGCGCTGACCGACGAATTCCTCGAAGCCGCGCCGCGTCTTCGCCTCGAAGTCTTGCAGCAGTGGGTCAAGGCGCTCAACGTGCAGAAGGAGCGGGCACTGGTCGACATGTTCCGCGAATACGCGGCATCGCTGCGCGGACTGACGATCGTCGAGCAGATCGAACGGTTTCGCGTGGCATGCCATCGCCGCGGCGTCGACTGCCCGCCGGAGTTTCCGGTCCTGTTGCAGCGTTTCTGAAGGGCGTCGGTGATCGAAGGCATCGCGAGCCGCATCGGCGTCGAGCTTGACGCCGAGACCAAGGAGAAGGTCGCCAACGAACAGTTGCGCATGGTCTGGGCCCATGCCGCTGTCGGCACACTGATCGCCACCGCCTTCGCCGTCGTGATGGCGCTGCATCTGCGCGGAAGCGTGGAGCTCGGCTTGGTTCAGCTCTGGATCGCGATGAAGCTGCTGGTCGCAGTGCCGCGCGTCGTGCAGGGCCAGATTTTCCGGCGCCGCGGGTTTCCCGGCGGCAGCGGATGGCGCCAAGCCACGTACTGGCTGCTCGCCCTCGATGGCGCGGTCTGGGGCATCGCCGGACTCTGGCTGATGGGGTCCGACATCAACACCGCCTCGCTCGTCACCGCGAGCCTGTGCTGCGTCGCCTGCGTGGCGACGTTCGGCCTGCAGGTCAGCAAGGTGGCGACCGGCGCCTACGTCGTGCCGATCGTGGTGCCGATGGTGATCGGGATGCTGGTGCGGGCCGACCCGTTCGGCATCTACGGCGCGATCGGCCTCAGCATGTTCCTGGCACAGTTGCTGATCACCGCGAGCCGTTCGGACGCGAAGCTGTCCGAAGTCTTCCTGCTGCGGATCCATTCGGCGCGCATCTCCGCTGAAAAGGTCCAGGCGCTCGAGCTCGTTCAGCGCCAGTCGTCCGTGAAGAGCCAGTTCCTCGGCACGGTCAGCCACGAATTGCGCACGCCGATCCACGGCATGCTCGGGGTGGCGCGGCTGGTCCACGTCGAAACGACCGATCCGCTCGTGAAGAAGCGGATGGAGCTCGTCGAGGCATCGGGTACCCACCTGCTCGGCCTCGTCACCGACCTGCTCGACATCTCCCGCATCGAGTCCGGTCAGATGCGGATCCAGCGCATCGCGTTCGACCTGTCCTCCGAGGTCGAGCGGGTGGCCGACATCTACGCGGTGCGCGCGGCCGAAAAGGGCCTCGCGTTCACGATGGACAGCCACCTGACCGGCTCGACCTGGGTCATCGGCGATCCGGTGCGTACGCGGCAGGTCCTGCACAACCTGCTCGGCAACGCGATGAAGTTCACCCACAAGGGCTGGGTGCACCTGATGGTGCGGCCAGGGGCGTTGCCCGGGCAGATTCATTTCGAGGTGCGCGACACCGGAGTCGGTATCAGCGAGGAGGACCAGAAGGTGGTCTTCAACGCATTCCGGCAGGTCGGTTCGCAGGCCGAGAGTCGCCGTCACGGCACCGGCCTCGGGCTGACGATCGCGCATGAGATCGCGCACCTGCTCGGCGGCGACATCACGCTGAAGAGCAAGCCCGGCTTCGGTTCGATCTTCGACTTCTGGGCACAGTTCGAAGCGACCGTCGAGCCGTCGGCTCATCCGACACGACAAGATGCCTTGGCGCGCGGCGACATCGAGGTCTGCGCCCGCATCCTGCTGGTCGAGGACAACGACGTCAATGCGCTGATCGCCGGTTCGATGCTGGCCAACCAGGGCCACCAGGTCGAGCGCGTCGCCGATGGCGCTGAAGCAGTGCGCCGTGCGTTGCGCGAGATCGACCGGCCCGACCTGATCCTGATGGACTGTGTGATGCCGTCGATGGACGGCTTCGAGGCGACCCGCTCGATCCGCGCTCAGGAGGCGGCGATGGGTCTGCGGCGGGTCCCAATCATCGCGCTGTCGGCGTTGATCGACGAGGACACCGGGCGCAATTCGATCGAGGCCGGCATGGACGATGCGCTCGGCAAGCCGTTCTCCGACGAGGACCTGCGCAAGATCATGCGGCCGTGGCTCGCATTGCGCGAGAGCGAGCGCCAGGGCGCGCTCGCCGGCGTGACGCGGCGCGACTCAGTTGACCAGAACGGGGCGACTTGAGCTCTGCCGAGCGATCGCCTCGGCGGGCTGGCCGCGTCCGCTGGCAAGCCAGCCGGTGGGCTGTTCGGCACGGCGTGCCGGATCGCGACGCGGCAGCGCGGGCTGGGTCGAGAACAACTGGATGTCGGGGTGCGACGTCTCGATCATGAACTCGTAGAGCGGGTGGCGGGTGTCGCGCCACCGGCTCTCGGCCATCGTCACATTGAACGAAAGCACCCGATGGTCGAGCCGGCCCGCATGCAGCAGTGGAATGAATCGGCCATCTTCGAAGACGTCGGAGAAACCGAGGCGCCGGTACTGGCGCACCAAAGCTTCGCTGCGCGCGCCGATCACCATCCAGCGCACCTGGGTGGCCAGACAGAACAGATAACTCGCCTTCATCAGGCAGAGCTTGACCAGCGGATCGGCGCCAGCCACCGCGGACAGTCGCGTGACCTCGGCCCGCGTGTCGTTGCGCATCGCATCGGGCACCGTCATGCTGTGCTCGATCAGCAGCGGGCCACCCGCATTGGTCTGAAAGCGTGCAGTGCCGACCGCCTCACCGCTCAATTTGTCGACGCACAGCACCACAACGGTGTTCGCGTCGGCGTCGAGCAGGTCCGGCTCCATCAGCGTCGTATGCAGTTGGGGCACGTGGTGCCCGTATGACATCGCTCGCACCCGGCAGGCGGCCTGTAACTCGTTGCGCGTCCTGGCGATCCGGACGCCAAAGCTGAGTGACTGCGTATGCATCTACCGACCCCCGCCGACTGTTGTTATCGGGCAGGCCGTCATGACGCCTCGGGTACTGCCCATTGATGAGGAAATTAACCGGTTTTCCCGACGTTGCAAAACTCAATTCGATTCAGTGGTGCAGGCGCGACGTACAGTGCGCCCGACTCGATTAGAACGCATAAATGTGCGCGAGGCGAATCGACGCGGTGCATGCGAAGTCGCCTCGATGGACGCCGCGAACGCAAGAGGACAACCCGTCATTGCGCTCTCCATCGCGACGCGAGATGCTGGCGCTGCATGCGGGCACAGATCTCGCTGTCCATAGCAAGAACCCCTCCCATGTGTTCCGAGACCTTCCCATGCAAGCCGTCGTGACGGACCACGTCAGTCGCAATGACAATTCTGGCGGCTATGGTGCACTGGCGTTGTTGATCGAGCGCAATCCGTTGCCTTCGCTGCTGTTTGATCCGCAGTGGCTCAACGTCCTCGCGGCGAACGGTGCGGCGCGCGATCTGTACGGCTACGACGCTGCCGAGTGGCTGCGCCTGACAATGACGGACATCGTCTGCGACGACGACCTGCCCGCATTCCTGCGCTCGATCGAACCCAAGGCTCGCGACCCGCGCCAGTTTCAGCGCTGGCAGCATCGCTGTCGCGATGGCAGCCTGATCGAAGTCGATTGCCAGACCGATACGTTGCAATACGAAGGGCGCACGGCGCTGCTGGCGGTTGCCCGACGGGTCGACGGCGTTGGGTCGGTCGAAGGCGCAGAGGTTGCGGATCGGGTTGTCACGACGCACTCAAACGGCGCGGTACCCTCCAACGGGGGCGTCCTCGTCGACGGCGACCCGCCGGGCATGCGGCAGCGAACTCAAAATGAGTTCCTGGCACGGCTCAGCCACGAGCTGCGCACGCCGCTGAACGCGGTCATCGGGTTCTCCGAGCTGCTTGCCGCCCAGGAGCTGGCCGGCGACTCGAACCAGTCGCGCTATGTCGAGCACATCCTCGAGGCCGGGCGCCACCTGCTGTCGCTCGTCGACGACGTGCTCGACCTGCAGCGCGTTGCCGATCGCAAGATCCCGCTGACGCCGCGCCCGTTGGAGCTGGCGAGCTTCATTGCGAGTGAGACGACGCTGCTGCAGCCGTTGCTGAAGAAGCAGAACCTGACGTTGGTCAACGATGTGCCGGCCGGGCTGATGGTGTCTGCCGACGTGCGCTGCCTGCGCCAGGCCTTGCTGAACCTGTCCACCAACGCGATCAAGTACAACCGGCCCGCCGGGCTGGTGCGCTGGTCGGCGAGCGTGGTGCGGCCTGGCCATGCGGTCCTAAAGATTTCGGATACGGGATACGGCATGTCACGCGAGCAGCTGCCGCGGCTGTTCCAGCCGTTCGACCGCCTCGGGATGGAAGCCTCATCCCATCCCGGCAGCGGCCTCGGGTTGCTGATCGCGAAGGGGCTGATCGAGCACATGGGCGGCAAGCTCGATGTGGAGAGTCGGGTCGGCGTCGGCACCCATGTCCTGGTCGAGCTGCCGCTGGCCGAGCCGCATTCGCTGTTCGGCGATCTGGACGCGAGCGCACTCGACATGTCGATGATGGCGGCGCATGGCATGGGCGAGCCCACCGTCGTGCCGATCCGCGCGCAGAGCAACCTGATGCCGACGATCCGCGTCCTCTACGTCGAGGACAACCGCGTCAATGCGATGCTGTTCGAAGCCGTTCTCGGCGTGCGCCCAGACATCGAGCTGCGCATCGCCGAGACTGGTTGGGAGGCGCTCGACGTCGTCGAGAGCTGGGTGCCCGATGTCCTAGTTCTCGACGCCAACCTGCCCGATATCCACGGCGTCCGCCTGTTGCGGCAGATGCGCGAGCTCGACGAGTTGAAGACGACGCCGGCGTTCATGTGTTCGGCCGACGCGCTCGAAGAGGACGTGCAGATCGCGCGTGCCGCCGGCTTCGCCGACTACTGGACCAAGCCGGTCGACTTCAGCAAGGTCTTCGCCGACCTGCGCGGCCTCGGGCTCGGCGCGTTCAAGACCGACCTGTCCTGAGCCGCCGCAGCGCCGCCGCGCCGGTGCCAGAATGGCGCCCCTCGATCGGCGCACGGACCGACGCGAACCGGAAAGGAAACCCCATGAATCTGAAAGTCCCGATCGTCATCCTCGACGAGCTGGCCGAGTCGGTAATTCGCTCGACCGGTCAGCTCGATCTCGCCAGTGGCGAGATCTTCGATGTGCGCTACGACGTCGACCGGCCTGGCCCGCTCGGCCTGCCCGCCGCCGACGAGCAGTACGAGTTCACCTCCGGGATGCTGTCGAACGACGGCAAGGACGTCGAGTTCCGTGTCGATGTCGACGTGATGCGGGCGCGCTATTTCGTCAGTCCGAGCGAACTGCTCGAGCTGAAGGTACGCGCTGCGAAGCTGTTCGCCGGTCTCGAGGGCAAAGCCCTGCTCGACAGCGCGCAACGCGTCGCCACGGAACACACCGAGCCGAAGAAGGAAGGGACAGCCCCGGCGCCGAAGCGCCATCTGCATTGAGGGGCGTCACCAGCTGTTTCGCAGCTCTCGCAATTTGAGAAACACCGTGCGCGGATCGGGGCGCTCCGGCAGGTCCGGGTAGCTCTCGCGCAGTTTTGCAATCACACCCGGGCTGTCGAGCCGGAAGAACGTGTTGAACCGCTTTTCTTCCTCGAGTGTCGTCACCGCCGACGTCGCCGGGTCCTGACCCGCTGTACCTGCGAGTCGCTCCTGCGCGGCGGCGTTGTCCGGCTCCCGTGACAGCGTGAACTTCAGGTTGGTCTCGATGTAGTCGTGCCCCGGGTAGACCTGCGTGTTGGCGGGCAGCGCGGCGAGCTGGCGCGAGAAAGTCGTGTACAGCTCGCCCGGGTCGCCGCCGTTGTGGCAGTTACCGGCGCCGGCGTTGAACAGCGTGTCGCCGGAGAACAGGGCAGGCTGGTCGGTGTGCGAGCGCAGACAGATGTGGCACATCGTGTGCCCGGGCGTGTCCATGCATTCGAGCACGACCCGCTTGCCGACCTTGATGATGTCGCCGGCGCCGACGCCGCGGTCGATCCCATCGATGCGGCCGGCCGCGCGGTGGTGCGCGATGACCTTGGCGCCGGTTGCCGCGACCACCGCCGCGTTGCCGCCGGTGTGGTCGTGGTGTTCGTGGGTGTTCAGGATCTGCGTGATGCGCCAGCCGTTCGCCTTGGCCTTCGACAGGCACTTCTCGTGGTCGAGCGGGTCGATCGCGAGGGCCTCGCCGGTGTCGGGACAGGCGATCAGGTAGTTGAAGTTCCGGTACGCATTGCCGGTCCAGATTCGCTCGACGATCACGTCAGTGCTCCAGGGATGTGATGAAGGTTCGGACCATTCTAGGAAGCGCAGCGAGCGGCGCGCGGAGGTAGCTCACGAGCGTCGCCGCAAGCTCAACGAAATATCAGCGCTGCGCCTTGTCCTTGGCGTTCTGCGCCTCGATCCGTTCGCGCGCCGCCTGCCAGTCGGCATCGCGCCAGCTGCGCAACTCATAGAAGTTGCCGCCGGTCGCGAGCGCATTGCCGCCGTCCATCATGATGCTCTGGCCGGTGAGCCAGTCGCATTGGCCGGGTGCCATCAGGAACGTCGACAGGTTCTGCAGCTCGCTCATCAGGCCGGGGCGCGCCATTGGGTTGCGCTCGCGGCTGCGGGCGCCGGGCTCCTCGCCCGGATTGAGGCGCTTGCTCATGCCCTCGGTCGGAATCTCGCCGGGCCCGACTGCATTGAGGCGGACGCCGTATGGCGCCCACTCGATGGCGAGCGACTTGGTCATCACGTCGATGCCGGCCTTGCTCATCGCCGACGGCACGACGAAGGGCGAGCCATTGTTGACCCAGGTCGTGATGATGCTCATCACGTTGCGATACGGCGTGCCGGGCTTCCAGGTGCCGGCTTTCGCCTCGGCGACCCAGCGTTTGCCGATGGCCTGCGTCACGTAGAACGTGCCGTGGAAGACGATGTTCGCGATCGCATCGAAAGCGCGCGGCGACAGGCTTTCGGTCGGCGCGATGAAGTTGCCGGCCGCGTTGTTGATCAGTCCCGTGAGTCCGCCGCCCTGCCACAGCGATTCCACCATCTCCTCGACCAACTGCGCATTGCGGATGTCGACGCCGAATGTGTCGACGCGTCGGCCCGGGAACTTGTCTCGCCAGACGGCGGCGGTCTCGTCGCAGACAGCCTTGCGCCGCCCGCAGATTGCGAGGTCGGCGCCGAGCGACAGCAGCTGTTCGCCCATCGCCTGGCCGAGCCCAGTGCCACCTCCGGTGACCAGGATCCGTTGACCGTTCATCAGCGTGCTGCTGTACATCCGAGCCTCCTTCTTGGCGTGCTGTTTCACGCAGGATACGCCGCACCGAACGGCGTGTCGGGTGCCCCCTATGATCCATCGGAAGGAGAGGAATCATGGCTGATACAGAAGTCCTGCCGCTGTCCGCGGAGATCATCAAGGCACTCGAAAGCGTCACAACGGCGACCCTGACGACGGTGCTGCTCAAGCAGGGGCTGCGCAACGTCTGGATGCGCGGCACGAGGCCGCTGGCACCGGATCAGCCGCGCCGTGTCGGGCGCGCGTTCACGCTGCGCTTCGTGCCGGCCCGCGAGGACCTCGCAACGCCCGCCTCATGGGGCGCGCCGATCTCGACCCGCGCCGCCATCGAGGCAATGCCCGAGGGCGTGATCGCCGTGGCCGATGCGATGGGCGTCACCGATGCCGGCATCTTCGGCGACATCCTGTGTGCGCGCATGCGCAAGCGCAACGTCGCGGCTCTGGTCAGCGACGGCGTCATCCGCGACCTCGCCGGCGTCCTCGGCACCGGCCTGCCGGTCTGGTGCCAGGGCACCGCGGCACCCGCGTCAGTGACCAGCCTGACGTTCGTCGCCTGGCAGCAACCGATCGGTTGTGGCGGCGTCGCCGTCTTTCCGAACGACGTGGTCGTCGTCGACACCGACGGCGCCGTCCTGATCCCTGCGGCGATGCTCGATGCCGTCGTCTCCCAGGCGATCGAGCAGGAGACCCAGGAGGGCTGGATCATGCGCGAGGTCGAGGGGGGCGCGCCGCTGCCGGGCCTGTACCCTATGAACGAAGGGACTCGTGCGCGCTACGAAGCGTGGAAGAAGCGCAGCGACTAAGCCAGCCGCCGGAGGCTCAGTGACTATTCGCTGACCGTTGGCGTCTTCTCGACCGCGGCGAACCGTTCTGCCGGCAACGGCCGCGCCGGAACTTCGAGCATCGCGACGAGCGGACTTTTCATCACCCTCGCGAATGCCGTCACCGTCTGGTTCGGGTCAGCAGGCAGGCGCTGTGCCGGATCGGCCCCCCGTGCCAGCAGGAACGCAACCATGTCGCGCTGGCTCTGCGGGTGGGTCAGGAAGTTCGGCACCAGCACACGGGCGAGCGGAATCCACGTGAGCTGATTACCTTGCGCTGGTGGAACGCGCCGCGCGAGATCCGGCGCCCGCTGCAGCCACCAGTCCAAGGCCGCCCAATGGCTGGTGCGAAGGGCTTCCTCGAAGCCCGGCCGCAACGCGCCTTGGTAGGCCGCGAGCGCTGCGCGCGCCGTGTGGCCGTCCGCTTCTAGGTTGCGGGCGAGCGGCGAGCCGAGCGCATCGGGATGCAGGGCACCGAGCGGGCCGAAGCCGATGGCCCCCGGAACCAGCGCTCCGCGTACGCGCCAGCCGGCGACGACCGCGTCGAGGCCGGCCTGCTGCGCGCTCGGGCAGGTGAGCATCCGCAACACATCGTGCTGGACTGCTCTCGGATCGTTGGCTCCGAGTTGGGCCAGAGCTCGCAGCGACGCTGGCGATGCGCTGCCGAAGTCAGGGCAGCTTTCCCGGCGCGCCAGCTGGGCCAACGGCGATTCGGTGCAGGCCGCAATTTTGGCCCCTTTTTCGAGCAGTTCGGGCAGGACGGGCCACAGGACCGGGTCGCGTGCCGCCAAGGTCAGCGGGCACTCGGCGTAGCCGGCCTGTGCGATGTCGCCCGCCACGATGCTGCCGGGCGCGAACGTGCCGCAGCGCGTCTCGAGTGCCCGTTGGGCGCTGTTCAGCAGCGCACACGGGCGGGCATCACCTTCGGTGAGCTTCCCGTGCACATGCTTGACGATGGTCCAGGTCACGCTGGTGTCGGTGGACGCGCCGATGATCCCGAGCACCGCACCGGTCGTGGTGCATCCGGCCATGATCGTGAGCGCCGCAGACGCCAGCCCGAGCAGGATCGTGCGATACCGAACGCGGAAAGGGGGGTGCAAGGCGGGAACCTGGAGGTGAAGAAATCCGGCTCGACCGTTCGGCGACCCGGACATCGATCATGATCGCCAGCCAACCGGCCGGATGTTTCGGGGTGTTTCTGCCATCGATGCGGGAAGGGCTTTCGCGACTTCGTGCCGTCCATGTTTGGCGCCGGATTCGAAACGAAAGGCTGACGCCGTCGCGCATGCTCGTTGGCGCTCAGCACGAACGGCCGCCCAAGCCGACGCCGGGTGCGCCCGAGGCGCTTCGCGTATCCTTCGCGGCTTTGAAAGACCTGTTTCAAGGACGCGAATTGTCTCTGCGGTTGCGGCTGATCCTGCTGGCGCTGGCCGTGTTCCTTCCGGCCCTTGTCGCCGCCCTGTGGGTCATCAACCGAGCCTACGACAGCGAACGGGCCAGCCTCGAGCGAGGCCTTCGCGAGACCACGCGAGCGTTGTCGATGGTGATCGACCGCGAGCTGAGCCAGCGCGAGACGGTGGCCCGGTTCCTCGCCGACTCGGCTGCGCTCGATAGCGCGCCCAACCTGTCTGAAGCGGACTTACGTGCCTTCTACGAGCAGGCGCGTCGCGCCACCGAGGGACTCGGCGGATGGGTCGTGCTGTCGACGCCGAATGGTCAGATCTTGAACACGCTGCGGCCGTTCGGCACCGCGCTGCCGCAAGGGGCCGGAGAACAGTCGAATGGCTTTCCGTTCGTCACCTCCGACTCGATGCTGACCGGGCTGATGAGGGGCCCTGTCAGCGGACAGCTCGTCGCCTCGATCCAGGTGCCGGTCAAGCGCGGCGGTGCGACGCCGCTGAACGTCGGCCTGCGCGTCAGCCCGGCCGATCTGCAGCGCATCGTCGAGAACCAGCGCATGCCGGCCGACTGGATCACGGCCGTCATTGATCGCGAAGGTACGGTGGTGGCGCGTCGCCCCGAAGCCCCGCGCTGGGTCGGCCAGCCGTCGACCAAGGAGATGAAGGAGCAGCTGACGCGCGGCAACGAAGGCTCGTTCGACGCGATCTCGCTCGACGGTCGCGAAACGGTGGCGGTGTTCAACAAGTCGGAACGCTACGGCTGGGCGTTCGTGATCGCCGTTCCGCGCGCGGCCTATGGCAACAGTCTCAGTCGATCGGTGTGGGCCGTCGCGGCAGGGGCGCTCGCCTTGCTCGCGATCGCGATGATCGGCGCGGCCTGGGTCGCGCGTGGCATCGAACACCCGGTCTATGCGTTGCAGGCGGCGGCGCGCAGTCTTGAGCGCGGCGAAGTCGTGAAGCCGGAGCCGACCGGCGGGGTCGAGTCGGACGAGGTCGCGGCGATCCTAGCGCAGGCGAGCGAGAAGATCGCGCGATCGCGCGTCGAGCTCGAGGAACGCGTCGAGTCGGCCGTGCGCCAGACCAAGGATGCGCTCCAGCAGCTGTCGCAGAGCCAGCGCCTCGAGGCGCTCGGCCAGTTGACCGGCGGCGTGGCGCACGACTTCAACAACCTGCTCGCCGTGATCGGCAACAACGCCTTTGTGCTGCAGCGCTCGGCCCCGGGCCAGGACACCTCGGGCCCGCTCGGTGCGATCACCCGAGCGGTCCAGGTCGGCAGCCGCCTGACCGGCCACCTGTTGCGCTTCGCGCGCCGCAGCGTGATCAAGCCCGAAGTCATCGACCTGTCCCAGCACCTGCCGTCGCTGGCCGACATCCTGAAGACCGCGCTCGGCTCCGCAATCAGCGTGGCGATGCGGGTCGAGCCGACCACCCGCAAGATCGAAGCCGACACCGGCGAGCTCGAGCTCGCGCTGATCAACCTGGCTGTCAATTCACGCGACGCGATGCCGTCGGGCGGCGAGTTCATTGTCGTCGCTCGCAATGCGTCCGCGGCCGAGGCCAGCGGCCTGGCGGCCGGCGACTACGTCGTGATCGCGGTGTCCGACCAAGGCGGCGGCATTCCGCCGCAGGCGATCGACCACGTGTTCGAACCGTTCTTCACGACCAAGGGGCTCGGCAAGGGAACCGGCCTCGGGCTGAGCCAGGTCTACGGTTTCTGTCGACAGGCTGGCGGGACCGCGCGCATCCTGGCGACGTCGGCCGCTGGGACGACGGTGCTGATGCTGCTGCCGGCCACCGCGAAGATCTCCGACATGCCGCGAACGGACTTCGAGCCGGCACCGGCACCCGAGCACCGCGAGCTGCTGCTGGTCGAAGACAACGACGAACTCGGCCAGGCCACCGAGACGCTGCTGACCTTGTTCGGCTATCGAGTGACACGCGCCAGCAGCGCCGAAGACGCGATCCAGCTGCTCGATGCCGGCGATGTGCAGTTCGACGTCGTGCTGTCCGATGTGGTGATGCCGGGCGGCATGAACGGCGTCAGCTTCGCGCAGTACCTGCGCAAGAACCTGCCGGAGATGCCGATCATCCTGATCACCGGCTACGCCTCGCACCTGCGCCACAAGCACGGCTTCGAGATCCTGCAGAAGCCGTGCGCGCCCGATGTGCTGCTCGCCGCGTTGCGGCGGGCGACCGGGCAACCGACCGCGGCCTGACGACCGGGTCGCCTGCGCTCAGGCGCCGGCCAGACGGCCGAGCCACTCGCGCAGCGCGTAACGCATTTGCACGAAGCCGGTATTCGACGGCACCCACGAGAGCGCCGACAGCTCGGTGTCGCCGGCCAGGCTCATCGGCGCGGCCTCGATGCGCATCGCCGACCCGGCGGCCTCCCGGAAGGCGCGCAGCGCGCGCGGCATGTGCAGCCAGTGCGTCACCAGCACGATGTGATCGACGCCGGCTGGCTTCAGCAGCGCGACGGTGCGCGCCGCGTTCTCGCGCGTGTCGCGCGACTCGGCCTCGACCCACTTCAGCGGCCGGCCGTATTCCTCGCGCGCGATGCGCGCCGCGACCTCGGCTTCCGACACCGACTTCCGTTGCGCATGGCCGACGCCGCCGCTGAATGCGAGCGGCGCGCCGGTCTGGCGCGCGAGCCAGACGCCGTAGCGCAGCCGTTCCATCGAGTACGGCTGCAGGTTGCTGGTGCCGTACTCCGGGGCGAGCTGCTCGACGCCGCCGCCGAGCACGACGATCGCGAACGGCCGGCGCCCCGCGGCCTCGGCCCGCAGCTCGCGGATGCGTTCGACGTGCATCGTCGGCTCCTGCGGCAGAAGCAGCCACGACACGAAGTGCGCTGGCGCGGTCGACGCGCTCAGCCAGAGCAGCGCGACCGACACGCCAAGCAACGGCCAACCGAAGCGTCCGCGCCGGCTCAGCAGCCAGCCGGCCACCAGCAGCAGCGCGAACAGCGGCACCGGGGGGAGGATCAGCGAGGTCAGAACCGGCTTCCAGTTCTCGATGCCGAGCGAAACGAAGAAGCTGTTCACAGGATGGGCAGGGCGGTGGAGGGCGCGCGATTGTGGCCCAGACGCTGCAGCAGGCAGCGCGCGACGTCAAGTCGCGGCATCATGCGAGCCCGCACGAAAAAGACGACACCCACGCCATGAGCGAAGCGACCGACCGATTGCGTCAGCAGCTGATCCGCAATTTCGACGACATCGAGAAGACCCGCGAGGAGCGCGCGCCGCTCTACGACACGCTCTGCGCGCGTCTGGGGCGCGGCACCGCCGCGACCAAGCTCGGCATCAGCATCGACATCGTCGAGCCTGGCAAGCGCGGCTGCCCGTACCATTTCCACTACGCGCAGGAAGAAGCCTTCGTCATCCTCGAAGGAGCCGGCAGCTTGCGGGTAGCAGGCGAGATGCTGGCGCTGAAGGCGGGCGACACGGTGTTCATTCCGCCGGGTCCCGCGTATCCGCACCAGATCGTCAACACGTCGGATGCGCCGCTGAAGTTCCTGTCGATCAGCACGAAGGACAGCCCCGAGGTGGTCGAGTACCCGGATTCCGGCAAGTACCTCGCGTCGGCGACGCGCGACGGCGAGCCATACGGCTTCGCCCGCATGCACCGCGAGAAGGACGATCTCGACTACTGGGACGGCGAACCCTGATCGTGCTGCGGGCGCGAGCCCGCCCGCCTATGCCGATTCAGAAGAAGGCTTGCAGGCCGGTCTGCGCGCGCCCCAGGATCAGCGCATGGACGTCGTGCGTGCCCTCGTAGGTGTTGACCGTCTCGAGGTTGATCATGTGGCGGATCACGTGGTATTCATCATGGATGCCGTTGCCGCCGTGCATGTCGCGCGCCGCCCGGGCGATGTCGAGTGACTTGCCGCAGCTGTTGCGCTTGATCAGCGAGATCATTTCGGGCGCCGCCTTCCCCTCGTCGAGAAGGCGGCCGACGCGCAGGCACCCTTGCAGCCCGAGCGTGATCTCGGTCTGCATGTCGGCAAGCTTCTTCTGCACCAGCTGGGTCTGCGCCAGCGGGCGTCCGAACTGGACCCGGTCGAGCGTGTACTGGCGCGCCGCGTGCCAGCAAAACTCGGCCGCGCCGAGGGCACCCCAGGCGATTCCGTAACGGGCCTTGTTGAGGCACCCGAACGGTCCCTTCAAGCCGCTGACGTTCGGCAGCAGGTTGGCGGCCGGGACGAACACCTCGTCCATTACGATCTCGCCGGTGATGCTGGCGCGCAGGCTCATCTTGCCCTCGATCTTCGGCGCGGTCAGGCCCTTCATGCCCTTTTCGAGGATGAAGCCGCGGATCGCCTCCTGGCCGGCGACCTGGCCGTCCGGATCGGCCAGCTTCGCCCACACGACGAAGACGTCGGCGATCGGCGAATTGGTGATCCACATCTTGCTGCCCTTCAGCGAATAGCCGCCGTCGACCGGCTTCGCACGCGTCAGCATGCTGCCCGGGTCGCTGCCGTGGTTCGGTTCAGTGAGGCCGAAGCAGCCGATCCACTCGCCCGTCGCGAGCCGCGGCAGGTATTTCTGGCGCTGTTCCTCGTTGCCGTAGGCATGGATCGGGTGCATCACCAGCGAGCTCTGCACGCTCATCGCGCTGCGGTAGCCGCTGTCGACGCGTTCGACCTCGCGCGCGACCAGGCCGTAGCTGACGTGATTAACGCCCGGACAGCCATAGCCGTCGATGGTGGAGCCGAGCAGGCCGAGCTCGCCCATCTCGGTCATTATCGAACGGTCGAACGTCTCGTGGCGGGCCGCCATCAGGACCCGCGGCTGCAGGCGCGACTGGCAGTAATCATGGGCGGCGTCGCGCACCGCGCGCTCGTCGTCATCAAGCTGGTCGTCGAGGCGAAACGCGTCGTCCCACTGGAAGGTAGCTTTCATGTGCAAGTCCCCGGTCTCGGTGTGCGAACCATCATAAGCGTGCGAATCGCGCTGCGAGATGGGCACGGCCCGCTCCATTGAGACCGCCGGCCACGGCCTTGCTAGACTGCGCCGCGTGAGCGCCTCAGCACTGCCACTGCACGCCGCCTCGATGCGGTTTCGCCGCCTCGCGTGCGCGACGCTGCTGTTCGCGCTGGTCCTGGCGCAGACGCTCGGTCTGGTGCACCGGATCGTCCACGCGCCGATCGGTGGGCACCCGGCGATCTCGGCCTCGGCTTCGACGACGGCTGCAACAACGTGGCTCAAGGCGCTGTTCGCCGGGCACTCGAGCGAGCAGGGCTGCGATCTCTACGACCAGCTCAGTCACGCCGATGCGGTGCCGGCGGCGTCCGCTTCCGCAATCCTCGTTCACGCGTTCGATGCAGTCCCGACCTGGCATTCGGTCGGGCACCTGGCCGCACAGGCCGCCGGCTTTCTCGCGCGCGGTCCTCCTCCCGCCGGCTGATCCCGACGCGGCGTCATGCCGCACGGCGGCGGCAATGCCTTCGGGCATGTCGCCATCAGCACTTTCTCAGAGGAGTTTCCATGTCAATCCGTCTGTCGGCCGTGGCGCTGGTCGCCGCGGCATTTGTTCCGCCGTCGGCGCATGCCGCCGACGACAGCGAGCTGCGTGACATTCGCGCCCAGCTCGAGCAGATGAAGGCGACCTACGAAGGTCGCATCCAGGCCCTCGAGTCCCGTCTGCAGGCCTTGCAGCAACGGCTTGAAGCGACACCATTGACCGGCATCGCGACAAGCGCGCCGGCCATGGCTTCCGCCCACAAGGACGAGGCCGCGCCGGTCCGCGAGGCGACCGGCGGTGCGGTACCTCCCGAACGCAGCGGCGACGCGGTCGCCGCAAGCGCCGCAGCCGAGCCGCTCACGTCTGCCGCTCCGGGTGGCGCGCAGACGGCCGCATCGGGCTTCAACCCGGCGATCTCGTTGATCCTGAATGGCAGTTACGCCAACCTGTCGCGCGATCCGTCGCTCTACCGACTGCAGGGATTCATCCCGAGCGGCGGCGAGGTCGGACCCGGTGCGCGGGGCTTCTCGCTCGGCGATTCCGAGCTGAGCCTGTCGGCCAGCATCGATCCGACCTTCTCGGGCCGTCTGACCGCCTCTATCGCGGCCGATGATCGCATCGAGGTGGAGGAGGCGCTTTTCGAACGCCAAGGCCTGTTCGACGGCGCCACCTTGCGCGGCGGCCGCTTCCTGTCGTCGATCGGCTACCTGAATTCTCAGCATGCGCATGCCTGGGACTTCTTCGACGCGCCGCTCGTCTACCAGGCCTTCTTCGGCGGGCAGATGCAGACCGACGGGCTTCAGCTGAAGTGGCTGGCGCCGACCGACCGCTACTTCGAGCTCGGTGTCGAAGCCGGCGCGGGGCGCGGCTTTCCGGGCGCGGAGAGCAAGCGCAATGGCATCGGCTCCGGCGCGCTGTTCGCGCACCTCGGCGACGACCTTGGCGACAGTGCGAGCTGGCGGACAGGCGTGTCGTATGTGCTGAACCGGGCCCGCGACCGCACCTACGACGACACCGATGCGACGGGCGCGCCGGTCACCAATGCGTTCTCGGGCAACAGCCGGACCTGGGTCGTCGACGCCATCTACAAGTGGTCGCCCGGCGGCAACGCGACGCGCACCAACCTCAAGCTGCAGGGCGAATATTTCCGCCGCACCGAATGCGGCATGCTGGTCCAGGACATCGCGGCGGCTTCCGGCGGCAACAGCGGCGACTACCGTTCGACCCAGAGCGGCTGGTACCTGCAGGCGGTCTACCAATTCATACCGCAATGGCGGGCCGGCGTGCGCTATGACCGGCTCGATTCGGGCCGCGTGAACATCGGCCTGGTGTCGGCGGGCACCTTGAGCGCGGCGGACTTTCCGATCCTGCAGAGCGCGCGGCCGTCGCGTGCGACCGCGATGGTCGACTACTCGCTGTCCGAGTTCAGCCGGCTTCGCCTGCAGTTCGCCGCGGACCGCAGCAACCCGGCGGCCACCGATCGGCAGATCTACCTGCAGTACATCATGAGCCTCGGTGCGCATGGTGCCCACAGCTTCTGAGGACATCGCCATGAACATCCCCACATTCCGCATCGCTTCGCCGCTTCGCCCCTTCATCGCGCTCGCCCTGCTGTTGGCCGTCGGGTGCAAGGCGCACGCCGCGCTCAATGTTGTCGCCTGCGAACCCGAATGGGCGTCGCTCGCGAAGGAGATCGGCGGCGACCGCGTCAATGTCAGCTCGGCGACCACGGCGACGCAGGATCCGCATCGCATCGAAGCCCGGCCGAGCCTGATCGCCCGCATGCGCAACGCCGACCTCGTCGTCTGCACCGGGCTCGATCTGGAGGTCGGCTGGTTGCCGATGCTGATCCAGCAGTCGGGCAACTCGCGGCTTGCATCCGGCTCACCGGGCTACTTCGAGGCCGGTCGGTTCGTCACGCCGCTCGAGGTGCCGGTTCGGCTCGATCGCAGCGACGGCGACGTCCATGCGCAGGGCAATCCGCACATCCAGCTCGACCCGCGCAACATCGCGAAGGTTGCGACTGCGTTGGCCGAGCGCCTCGGGCGGATTGATGCACCGAACGCCGGCGCGTACCAGCAAGGGCTGCAGGCGTTTCAAGCCCGCTGGAGCGCCGGCGTCGCGAAATGGGAGCAGCAGGCCCAGCCGCTGAAGGGCGTGGCCGTCGTCTCGCACCACAAGAACATGAGCTACCTGTGGGCCTGGCTCGGCGTGCGCGAAGTCGGCACGCTCGAGCCGAAACCGGGTGTCGAACCGAGCGCCGGCCACCTCAGCGCGCTGAGCGCGCAGCTCGCCAAGCAGCCGGCCAAGATGGTCGTGCGGTCGGCGTACGAGGACGCGCGCGCGTCGCAGTGGCTGGCGGATCACGCGCAGGTCAGCATGGTCGCGCTGCCGTTCACGGTCGGCGGCAACGACAAGGCGACCGACCTGTTCGGGCTCTTCGACAGCACGGTCGCGCTGCTGCTGGACGGTGCCAAATGAACTTCGCCGCGATCGATCTCGGCATCCTGGCGCCGGCCTTCCTGGCCGGTCTGCTCGTGCTCTCGACGCACGTGCCGCTCGGGGCGCAGGTACTGCGCAAGGGCATTGTCTTCATCGATCTCGCGATCGCGCAGATCGCCGCGCTCGGTGTCGTCGTCGCCGGGCTGTTCGACGTCGCCTCGGACGGCTGGCAGATGCAGGCGGCAGCCGCCGCCGCGGCGCTGGCCGGCGCCTTTCTGCTCAACTGGACGGAGCGCAAGTGGCCTCAGGTCCAGGAGGCGCAGATCGGCGTCGTGTTCGTGCTCGCCGCGACCGCCGGCATTCTGCTGCTGTCGAAGAACCCGCATGGCGGCGAGCACCTGCGCGACCTGCTGGCCGGGCAGATCCTCTGGGTCTCATACGCGCGCCTGGTGATTCCGCTGATCGCGACCGTCGCGATCCTCGCGTTGTGGTTCGGCCTGCGCAGCCGCCTTTCGCCGCTCCGCTTCTATCTCGTTTTCGCGCTGGCGGTCACCGTCTCGGTCCAGCTGGTCGGCGTCTACCTGGTGTTCGCGACGCTGATCGTCCCGAGCCTGGGTGCTCGACAGCATCCATCGGCTCGCCGCCTGCCGCTCGCCTACGCAATCGGCATCTTGGGCTATGCGATCGGGTTGACGCTCTCGGCGGCACTCGATCTGCCCTCAGGCGCGCTGATCGTCTGGTGCCTGGCTCTGCTCGCGGTCGCGGTGCACGCGATGGCGCCGAGAACTTCAGCGACGGCGGAAACAGGGGCCGTCGCCGATCGAACGCATGCCACCGTCTAGCAGGCGACCCGCCCGAGCGTCGTCACGGTGCCAGGCGTTCCCGCACCCAGCGGCCGGCGTCAAGTCGATAGCGCAGGCGGTCATGCAGGCGCGAGCGCCGGCCCTGCCAGAACTCCCACGTCTCGGGTTGCAGCCGAAACCCGCCCCAGTGCGGCGGGCGGGGCGGATTCAGCAGATAGCGCGCGCCGAACTTCGCGGCGTTGGCGACCAGCACGGCACGCGATTCGACGACCTGGCTCTGCGGCGACGCCCATGCGCCGATGCGCGAGTCGAGCGGGCGCGATGCGAAGTAGGCGTCCGATTCCTCGGCGCTGACCTTGTCGACGCGGCCCTCGATGCGCACGACGCGCTCGAGCTCGACCCAGTGGAACTGCAGCGCGGCAGCCGGATGGACCGCGAGCTCGCGGCCCTTTCTGCTCTCGTAGTTCGTGTACCAGGCGATGCCGCGCTCATCGAGCCCCTTGATCAACACGATGCGCGTCGACGGCCGACCGTCGGGCCCGACCGTCGCCAGGGTCATCGCATTCGGCTCCGGCACCTTGGCCGCGAACGCCTGATCGAGCCAAAGCCGAAACTGCGCGAGGGGATCCTCAGCAGACGCGGACTCGTCGAGCTCGGCCCGCTCATAACTCTTGCGCAAGTTCGCGATGTCGTCCATCCCGGCAAGTATAGGAATGCACGCAAGACAAGGGCTCGCATGCCCTTACGGGTCAGGCCTTAGGTAATGCTCCCACTTCCTTTCGGCGACTGCAGATTCCATCCTCGGGACGAGCGAGGGTGCATCAGCGCGCAGTGTTCCGACCGTGTCGGAATCCGCGTTGCGCAGTGCTCGCGAAGCAGCAAGAGGCTTCGATGAAGACGCAGTCCGCGGTGATCGTGCTGGCGGCCGGCAAGGGTTCCCGCTTCGAAGGGGGCGACCACAAGCTGTCCCAACGACTGGGCGCCGCGACGGTGCTCGGCACGACCCTGCGACACGCGATCGCAAGCCACCTCGAGGTCGTCGTCGTCACGACCCAGCCGTTCGCCGAGCTTGCGCGCCGCAGCGTCGCGGCGCGTGATGTCGTCGTTCTGCCCGAAGTCGGCACCGACGATGCGGTGCCGCTCGGCATGGGCTATTCGATCGCCGCCGGTGTCGGCGCGGCGCCCGATGCGTCCGGCTGGCTGATCTTGCCCGGCGACATGCCGCTGGTGCAGTCGTCGACGCTGCAGGCGGTCGCGCGCCAGCTCGAGCACCACCCGATCGTCTACGCGCAGCACAAGGGACGGCGCGGGCATCCGGTGGGCTTTGCGGCCGAGCTCTATTCCGAACTGGTTCGGCTGACCGGGGATGAAGGCGCACGCCGCCTGGTGGCGCGCTACCCGGCGTTCGGCCTCGAGGTCGAGGATGCCGGCGTGCTGGTCGATGTCGACACCCAGGCTGACCTCGAGCGGCTGCGCAGCGGCGAACGCGGCGCCGACGCGCGGTCGGCGGCTCAGGCCGCGAGCCGACTCACGTTGTGAGGGCGTGACGGCGGGCGAGAGCGACCAGACGCTCGACGTCGCGGTCGCGGATGCCGCAGCCCTTCAACGACGCCGCGGTCTCCATCAAGTAGTGCAGGGTGCTGCCGTAGCGGCCGTTCGCGGTGCGCAGGATGTCGACCATCTGCGCGTCGGGCACTTGGCCGGTATGGCTCGGGCTTTTGCGGTGCAAGGTGAAGGCGAGTGCCTTGACACGGCCCTGCGCGGTCCGGCAGGACAGCCACTTGGGGTCGTAGATGCCGGTCGGCATCTCGCGCGCCCAGAGGCGTTCGAGCTGCACCGGCACTTCCTGTTCAGGGATGCGGTAGACCATGCCGCGGCAGCATCCGCCGTGCACCAGCGCGAAGACGAGGCCGGGTCGCTCGGGCGTGCCGCGGTTCACGCGCGATCGCATCTGCAAGGCGCGATGCCAGCCGTACACGGTAGCCGGGCGCTGTTCGGCGGCATCGAACTCGGGACGCCAGATCAGCGAGGCGTAGCCAAAGACCCAGATGTCGCCGTGGCCGTCCCACGCCTTCATCGTCTCGGCCAGCAACGTGCTCGGGTCTCGACTCCCGGGAAGCAGATGGCTGAACGTCATGGGTGCAACTCTAGAAGCAAACGCCGCTGCGCAGCGCAGATTCGCGCGAATGCTTCGATCGGCGGCGGGCAAAAGTTTGCGGTTAGCAACAGTGCAGCGCTCGCATGTCGCATGCCTGCTTCAACGGCCGGACCTCGACAGCGACTGACAGGCGGCGTGCTGCCACGCCAACCGTCATTCGGTCACGAATGGGCGCCGGCTGTGCCCGCCTGACGCGGGTCAGTCGCCCTTGCGCTCGATCAGCTCGATCTTGTAGCCGTCCGGATCGGTCACGAACGCGATCACGGTCGTACCGCCCTTGACCGGCCCGGCCTCGCGCGTGACGGCGCCGCCGTTCGCCCGGATGCGGTCGCAGGCCGCGTAGGCGTCGGGCACTGCCACCGCGATGTGGCCATATGCGGTGCCCAGCTCGTAGTGGTCGGTCCCGTGGTTCTCGGTCAGTTCGATCTCGGCGTGTTCGGGATTGCTGCCGTAGCCGACGAACGCCAGCGAGTACTTCTGCTCTGGCCGTTCGGTCGTGCGCAGCAGCTGCATGCCCATCACCTTCGTATAGAACTCGATCGAGCGTTGCAGGTTGCCGACCCGAAGCATCGTGTGCAGAAGTCTCATGTGTCGAAGATGAAGCAGGTGGTGGAGGCGTGAGCGTACAGCTTGCCGTCCGGCCCGGTCAGGCGGCCATCCGCGGTCGCCATCCGGCCGCCGACGTGGATGACCGTGCCGACCGCACGGACCAGCGGGACCTTGTCGGTGAGCGGGCGCACGATATTGATCTTGAGCTCCGCGGTCGTGTAGGCCTTCCCGGCCGGTAACGTCGTATGCACTGCACAGCCGACTGCCGAGTCGAGCAACGTCGCGAACCACCCGCCGTGCACGGTACCGAGCGGGTTGTAGTGGTGGAGGCGCGGGCGCCCCTGGAACACGGCACGTCCATAAGTCGCTTCGACCAGCAGGAAGTCGAGGGTCTCGGTGATCGGCGCGCGCGGCACCTCGCCGGCGAGCATCGCATCGAAGACCTGGAGGCCCGTCAGACCGGCGACCTGCGCGGGTCGTGCGACGCCGACCTGGCTCGATCGCTCGAGCAGCTCCGCAGCTCTCGCCTGCCATTGAGCGAGCACAGCTGCCGGGTCCGAAGGGGTGCTTTCTGAGGGCATCGCTGCGCTCCAGAACGTTGATAGTGCAAAAATTGTAGCTACAATTGAACGATGAACATGCCGGTCGGTCCTGTCGCGCAGCGCAAGCCTTCGGATGATGCCGCCGGGCCGTTGCCGGCCGGCTGCACCAATTTCAAGCTGCGTCAGCTGACCCGGCGCGTGAGCCAGCACTTCGACCGCATCGTCGCTCCGGCAGGACTGAAGACCACGCAGTATTCGCTGCTGTCGCACATCGAGCGACTCGGGCCCGTCAGTCCTGGCGTACTGGCCCGCGCCATGACGATGGACGCATCCACGTTGACGCGCAATCTGAAGCCGCTGCTCAAGCTCGGCTGGGCCGAGCTGGGGCCCGGCGTCGACGGACGCAGCCGGGTGATCGTCTCGACCGCGGTCGGCCGGGCCAAGCGTGCCGAGGCGGGTCGCCTGTGGAAGCGGGCGCAGCTCGACATCAATGCGCGGCTCGGCAACGCCAAGGTCGTTCACCTGCACGATCTGCTCGAGGAATGCCTCGAGCTGCTCGAGCCCGAGGCCGAGGGCGTCGATGGCTGACGCGGGCGCGCGCGGCTTTGTCGCCGGGCGTTCGACGGCGTTCTGGCTCGTGCTGCTGGCGGCAGGCGGCACGTTCGCCGTGACGATGGGCGCTCGGCAGTCGATGGGCCTCTTCCTCAACACGCTGAACACATCGACCGGGCTCGGCCTTGCCAGCATCAGTCTCGCTTTCGCGTTCGGCCAGCTGTGGTGGGGACTGACACAGCCGTTCGCTGGCATGGTGGCCGACCGCTACGGGGCCGGCCGCGTGATCGTCGCCGGTGTGTTGCTCGTCGCCCTCGGTACTGCGCTGGTGCCCTTCATGACGACGACCGCCGGCCTGATCCTCGCGATCGGCGTGCTCGCCGCGGGCGGCGCCGGCATGGCCGGCGTTTCGGTGCTGATGGCGGCGACGACCCGGCTGGTATCGCCCGAACGGCGCGGCATGGCGACCGGTCTCGTCAACGCCGGCGGGTCGTTCGGCCAGTTCGTGTTCGCGCCGATCGCGCAGGGCGTGACGGCCGTCGCGGGCTGGGTCGTCGCGATGCAGAGCCTGGCGGTCTTGTCGCTGCTGGCGCTGCCCGCGGCCTGGGTCTTGCGCGGGCACTCCACCGCCACTGCTGCACCCGGAACGAAGAAGCTGGAGACAACCCGCGAAGCGATCCGACGCGCATTGCAGGATCCGAGCTACCGGTTGCTCGGTGCCGGCTTCTTCGTCTGCGGCTTTCACGTCGCCTTCATCGCCACGCACCTGCCGGGCGTGGTCGCCGCCTGTCAATTGCCGCCCTCGGTTGGCGCCTGGGCTCTGGCGATCGTCGGCTTGTTCAACATCGTCGGCAGCTTCGCTATCGGCTGGGCGATCGGTCGCTGGCGCATGAAGTCGCTGCTGTCGCTGATCTATGCGACGCGCGGGCTGGCCGTGCTGATCTTTCTGCTCGCGCCGAAGACCGAGTTGGTCGTGCTCGTCTTCGCGGCCGTGATGGGCCTGACCTTCCTGTCGACCGTGCCGCCGACCGCGGGGCTCGTTGCCAAGTTCTTCGGACCGGCCAACATGGGTACCTTGTTCGGCGTCGTGATGCTGACCCACCAGGCAGGCGGCTTTCTCGGCGCCTACTTCGGCGGCAAGGCATTCGAATGGACCGGCAGCTACAACTGGATGTGGTACGCCGACATCGTGCTGGCGATCGGCGCAGCGCTGATCCACTTGCCGATCCGCGAAGCTTCGCCGAGAGCGAAGGCCGCAGCGGCCGCGGCCTGACTTCAGCGTCGGGGGCGCTTGGCCTTGCGGTGATCGTCAGTCGCCGCTTCGCGTCGCCTCGACCCCGGGCACGACCCCTTCGCCGTACGCATCGCGCCAGCGCTCGTTGATGCGCTCGCTCTGGTCGAAGCGCTGCTCCGGCAGACCATCCGGCACATGCCATGTCGCGACGCGGGTCTCGACCGCGAAATGGGAGACCGGCTTCAGCGCCGATGGATCGTCGAAACTGCCGACCGACAAGTCCAGATAGTCAGAAGCCAGGTACTCGAACGTGAGCGGCGTTCCGCACTGCCCACAAAAGCTGCGCATCGCGATCTTGGACGAGGCGTAGCGTGTTGGCGGTACACCGGTCCACAGGACCTGATCCTTGCGAAGGTTGACGAACGCGGCGCGCGTGTTGCCGAACGCGAGCTGGCACATCCGGCAATGGCAGTAGTAGCCCTCCGGCGCCTCGGGACGGGCTTCGTAGCGGACAGAGCCGCACAGGCAACCGCCGGTCAATGGAGTCTTTTCGACAGGGTCCATGGCGTCTTACCTCGTGTTCCCGCGTCGCAGCGCGGTCAGGTGGCAACGGTGTAGTTCAGCGCGAGCCGGCCGCCGTCGACGTAGACGATCGAGCCGGTCATGTAGCTCGCTGCACTGCTGGTCAGAAAGGCGCACACCTCGGCGATCTCGTCGGGCTCGCCGAGCCGCTTTATCGGCGTGCGGCTCATGATGCGGCGCTTGGCCTCTTCGCTGCCGAGCACCGCCTCCCGCGCCAGCTCGGTGGCGATCGTTCCTGGCGCGACGGCGTTGACACGCACGCCATGCTCGGCGAGCGCCAGCGCCATCACGCGTGTCAGCTGGTTGATGCCGCCCTTGCTGGCGTTGTAGCTCGCGATGCTCGGGATCGCCATGACGGCATTTACTGAGCTCATGTTGACGATCGTGCCGCCGCCGGCTTCGCTCATCGCCCGACCGATCGCTTGCCCAACCAGAAACGCGCCTTTCAGGTTGACGTCGAGGACGGCGGTCCAGTCCGCTTCGGTGATGTCGAGAAAGTCAGCGGCCTTGAAAATGCCGGCATTGTTGACGAGCGCATCGACGGCGCCGAGCGCCTGGCGAGTCGCGGCGAGCGCGGCGTCGACCTCGTCCTTGCGACTGACGTTGCAATGGCAGTAGACGACACGCGCCCCGTTGGCCTCGAGTTGCTGCGCAAGGGCGTGCCCGAGCTCGTCGTTGACATCCCAGATCGCGACCGCGGCCCCGTCCTGCGCGAACCGCCTGGCGCAGGCCGCGCCGATACCCTGTGCACCGCCGGTGATCACGGCGACCCGGTTCTCGAGATGAAAGTGCACCGCTGCCATCGGCGATTCTCCTGGGGAGCGAACTGCATTGAGGCGGATCGTTCGGGTCATTCTAGGAGCGGCTTCAAGCCGATCTGACGCGGGAACTTCACCGAGCGCCGACGGTCCCATTCCACCCGATAGCCCGCTGTGAGGACTCGTGCATTCGATGCTGCTTCGATTTACTTTGGCGGCGATGGTGACGATTGCTCTCGGTGCATGCGCCTCGCTCGCGCCCGGAGGTCTGCCGCCCGGGACATCGATCGCCCAGGCGCGCGCCTCGTTCCTCGGCCCGACCCGCGAATACCCCTTGCCGGGCGGCGGAACCCGGCTCGAGTTCGCGCGCGGTGCGCACGGCAAGCAGACCTACATGCTCGACTTCGACGCCGCCGGCAGCCTGGTGTCTTCGGAGCAGGTGCTGACCGAGCAGAACTTCGCGATGATCGTGCCCGGGCTTCCCGCCAAGGAGGTCAGGATGCGGCTCGGCCGGCCCGCTGAGGTTTTCAACGTCCCCTGGCAGCGCCTGCAGGTCTGGAACTACCGCTACTACCCGGGCGATTGCGTCTGGTATCAGATCTCGATCAGCGAGGGCGGCCAGGTCACCGAGTCGAACTACGGTTCCGATCCGATCTGCGATTCGGCCGGCTCGCGCGAATAGCGCAATTGCGGCCCTGCCGGCGTGGCCGCGGCATGGTTTCAGCGCTTGTCTTCGCCGATCTGTTTGAAGCCGCGCCGCAGCAGCGAGTTGACGAGCCAACGGTTGCCGTAGATCCCGCAGAGGACCATGTAGCCGACGTAGGCCGCGAAGCCGGTCACCAGCAGCGCGAGCAGTCGCGAACTGCTCGTCACCGATGTGTTTTTCGGAGCCAGCGTGATGTACGCAACCGGCAGCAGGCAGAGAACCGGCCAGCTTCGTTTGACGAACGTGCGAAACGAGCCGACGAAGAACGCCTGCCACGAGAAGCCGTCGGCGACGCGAACCAGCTCGCCGTCCGGCGATTTGAAGAGTCGATAAGACGCCATGCAGGAAGCGTAAGCGGCGACCCGGCTCCTACAGATCGATACGTCGTGTATCGCCGATTTGCCGAGTGACATCCGCACGTTTCGATGTCGACGCCCGACGAACGGGAGGCCGATCAAAGGCGCGTCGTTGCGGAATCCAGACGACCTAGGCCACGCGCCCGAACCACCACACCGAAAGCCCCGCCGCGGTGACGACGAGCAGCGCGCCGAGCGCGGCGAAGAGGGCGCTGATCTCGGTTTCGCGCTTCTCGACGACGAGCCGCGTGCTGAGGCCCTGGTAGACCTTCTTCAGGTCGGCCGCTGTTCCGGCATAGAAGTAGTCGGCGCGGGTGATGTTGGCAATGCCCTTCAGCGTTTCCTCGTCGAGGCGCACCCGCATCGACCAGCCTTCGAACGCAATCGTCTCGCCGTCCTTGGTGCCAATGCCGACCGTGTAGACGCGGACGCCGCGGTCGGCGGCCATCTTGGCCGCCTCGAGCGGGTCTGGGCCGGTGGTGCGCTGGCCGTCGGTCAGCAGGATGATCGCCGCCGAGTTGTACGAAGCTGGTGCGACCGGCGTGAACGGCTGCTTCGGCTTGTCGCCCGGTGCCGGTGGCATGTTGCGCTGACCGGTGATCTGCGACAGGTCGATGCCGGCTTCGGGAAAGATCGTCGCCAGCGACAGCACGATGCCGCTGCCGATCGCCGTCGCGCGCTGCAGCTGAAAGCGGTCGATCGATGCGTAGATGTCTTCGCGGCTCAGGGTCGGCGCCTGCACGACAGCGGCCGAGCCGGCGAAGGCGACGACCGCGACGCGCACGTTGCGCGGAAGCTCGGCGACAAACGCCTTGGCGGCTTCCTGAGACGCGACCAATCGGTTTGGCTGCACATCGGTCGCCCGCATGCTGCCCGACACATCCATCGCCAGCACGACAGTCTGCGACTGCGACGGCAGCGTGATGACGGCGGCCGGACGCGCGGTGGCCAGCAGCAACGCCGCGAGGGCGACGAGCAGCAGGGTCGGCGGAATGTGCCGGCGCCACACCGAGCGCGCACCGAGGGCTTCGCGCACCAGGCTCAGCGAGGCGTAGCGCAGCGAGGTCTTCTTGCGGCGCCGAAGCAGCCAGACGTAAAGCAAGACGAGAAGCGGTATCGCCAGCAGCGACCACAGCATCTCGGGCCAAAGAAAATTCATCAAGGGTGGGGCCGGCATGGCATTCACTTTCCGCTCCCGGCGCTCATTGGGTAACCTCCGTGCTGCGCACTGCGGTGCGAGCTCCCTCCGGGACGGCCGCGCGGGGGCTCATGCGGCGCTCGCTTTCCATTGTGAGATGTGGGCCGGCACCGCACTCGTCTTCCCGCTCCAGTTGGCGAGCCGGCTGCGCTGCTTGCGAAGATCGGCGAAGCGAAGGATGGCGCTCGGCAGGTCGTCGTCGGTCGCCAGCTCCAGCGTGTCGACGCCGGCCTTTGCGAGCGCCTCGCGCAATTCGTTCTCGCGTCGCTCGGCGACTGCCGCGAAGCGCTTGCGGAAGCCGCGGTCGTGGGTGTCGACGACCATCTGCTCGCCGGTCTCGGCGTCGCGCATCATGACCAGGCCGAGGTCGGGAAGATCCATCTCGAGCGGGTCGAACAGGCGGACGGCCGTCACTTCGTGGCGTTCGGCGAGCTGGCCCAAGGTCGCTTCCCAGCCCGGCGCGCTGATGAAGTCGGAGACGACGAACAGGCTGCTGCGCCGCTTCACGATGCGCTGCGCGGCCTGCAGCAGATCGCGCAGGTTCGTCGAGCCCGGGCCGGCGATGGCCGGCCGGCCAGCCATCCGCTGCAGCAGATGCAGCACCTGCTGGCGGCCGCTGCGCGCCGGGATGACGGTGTCGACCGCGCTGCCGTAGAGCACCGCACCGACCCGGTTGCCGTGGCGCGTCAGCAGGCGCGCCAGCACGCCGACGAATTCGCGCGCGACGGTGCGCTTGGTCGTCGCGTCGGAGCCGAAGTCGACGCTCCCGCTCAGGTCGACCAAGAACCAGGCGCTCATCTCGCGGTCTTCGGTGAACTGGCGCACGTAAGGTTGCTGGAGCCGCGCCGTCACGTTCCAGTCGATGTGGCGGACGTCGTCGTGGTGCTGGTACTCGCGCAAGTCAGCGAGGTCGAGGCCGGCGCCGCGCCACAGCGTCCGGTAATTGCCCTGGAGCAGGCCGTCGAGGCGACGGATCACCGTCCACTCGAGGCGCTTCAGCAACGCCTCGGAGGTGCGGTCGCGCTCCGGCGGCGGCGCTGCGGCGCCGCCTTTTGACGGGGCCTTGTCAGGTGTCGGCATCGGCTCAGGCGTGGGTGGCCAACGGCTTGTCCGGAACCGGAATCTTCTTCAGGATCCTGTCGATCACCGCGTCGGCGTTCAGGCCCTCGGCGAGCGCCTCGTACGACAAGACCAAGCGATGCCGCATCACGTCGCCGACCAGGCCGGTCATGTCCTCGGGCAGCGCGTAGCCGCGACCGCGCATGAAGGCGAGCGCACGGGCGCCCTCGATCAGGCCGATGGTCGCGCGCGGGCTCGCGCCGAAGGTCAGGTACTTCGCGAGGTCAGCCAGGTCGTAGCGCTCGGGCCGACGCGTCGCGCTGACCAGCTTGACCGCGTACTGCATCAAGGACGGGTCGACATAGACCTGGCGGCACTCGTGCTGCAGTTCGGCCAGCTGGCCCATGCTGGCGACCGCCGAGACGGTCGACATCACGCCGGTCACCCGTTGCGCGATCACGAATTCCTCTTCCTCGGTGGGGTAGTCGACCAGCACCTTCATCATGAAGCGGTCGACCTGTGCTTCCGGCAGCGGGTAGGTGCCTTCGGTCTCGATCGGGTTCTGTGTCGCCATCACGAGGAACGGCTCCGGCACCTTGTGTGTCTCGCCCGCGATCGTGACCTGGCGCTCCTGCATCACCTCGAGCAGCGCACTCTGCACCTTGGCCGGAGCGCGGTTGATTTCGTCGGCCAGCAACAGGTGCGTGAAGACCGGCCCGAGCGAGGTGCTGAACTCGCCGCTGCGCGGATTGAAAATGCGCGTGCCGACGAGGTCGGCCGGCACCAGGTCTGGCGTGAACTGGATCCGCTTGAAGGTACCGCGCAAGGCCTGCGCGAGGGTCTTCACGGTCAGCGTCTTGGCGAGCCCCGGAACCCCTTCGACCAGCAAGTGGCCCTGCGCCAGCACCGCAACCATCACCCGTTCGAGGAAGTGGTCCTGGCCGACGACGACGCGCTTGACCTCGTAGAGGATCTTCTCCATCAAGGTGGAGGCTTCGGCGCTGGCGGAGGTGTGGTTTTCCATGCGAGGGTCGTAGAGGGTCAGAAGGGGGACAGGCCGGCCGCTGCGGCCGCGTTCTCGATCGGCACGGCAAATCCGATGCCGATGAAGACGCGCTGGCGCGATGGGTTCAGGATGGCGGTGACGATGCCGACCACCTCGCCTTCCATCGTGACCAGCGGGCCGCCGGAGTTGCCGGGGTTCGCGGCGGCATCGAACTGGATCAGGTTGGTCAGCATCTGCTGGCCGTCGGGCGACTTGAACTGGCGCTTCAGGCCGGACACGACGCCGGCCGACACCGACGGGCCGATGCCGAACGGGAAGCCGACCGCGACGACGTGATCGCCGGGCGCGAGGTCGCCGGTGGAGCGCATCGTCGCGGCCGACAGGTCGTCGGGGATCGTCTTGGCGCGCAGAACCGCAAGGTCGTTCTCGGGCTGGACGCTCAGCACCGACGCGTCCGACTCGGTGCCGTCGGCGAACGTGACCTTGATCCGCTTTGCGCCGGAGACAACGTGTAAGTTTGTCAGGATGGTGCCGTTGTCGATGATGACGACGCCCGTACCGACGCCGCGCTCGACCGTCCCGTGCGCCTTGTCGTCGTCGCCGTCGTCGCCTTCGGTCATCAGCCCGAGAACGCGGACCACGGAGGGGAGCACGGCCTCGTAGGCGCGGGTGGCGGCCGAAGCGAGCGGCTTCTCCTCGATCGACTGGCGCATGGCGGCGTCGATCTGCTCGAAAGTCATCGCCGGTTCGTGAGGTGCCAGCCGCGGGTTGAGCAGAACTGCGCCGACGAGAAGCAGGACAACCGCCAGCGCCCATAGGCGCCGTTCGTGGCGCAGCGCGCCGGCCTTCCAGCGCCCGCGCCGCGTGGTCGGCGCTGCCGCCACGGGCGCGGCGGCGGCAGCGGAAGCAGTGGCCCCACTGGCGGCGGTAGCCGTTGCGGGCTCCGGCTCGGCGATCCTTCTCGAACGACTGTAAAGCGGCACTTTCTTCATCGACGGCACCCGAACCGGCTGACCCGAGAGGCGGAGAAACCGGCCCGACCGAGCCCGTTCCACCGATTGCATTCGAACAGTAGCACGCGCCGTATGACCTGTCTTCGCAAGCCGCTTCGGCGGAGCTCAAGCATCATCCTGGGGTGTGGATCGACACCCATTGCCATCTGGATGCGGGCGAGTTCTCGGCCGACCTCGGGGCCGTCATTGCCCGGGCACGGGCAGCCGGGGTCGGCCAGATCGTGCTGCCGGCCGTCGACGTCGGCAACTTCGACGCCGTCCGGGCGCTCGCCCATGAACACGGCTACTGCTACGCCCTCGGCATCCATCCGCTCGCAGTCGCGGGCGCGGCAGACGACGATCTGGAGCGCCTGCATGACGCGTTGTCGGCCCACCGTGACGATCCTCGGCTGGTGGCCGTCGGCGAGATCGGGCTCGATCGCTTCATGCCGGGCCTCGACGCGGAACGGCTCGAACGCTTCTGCTCGGCACAGCTTCAGATGGCCCGGGAGTTCGGGCTGCCCGTCGTTCTGCACTCCCGGCGCGCGGTCGACGAACTGGCGAAGCTGATGCGTCGGATCGAAGTGCCGGGCGGCATTGCGCACGCCTTTAACGGCAGCCGGCAGCAGGCCGACGTCTTTGTGCAGCAGGGCTGCAAGCTCGGCTTCGGGGGCGCGATGACGTTCGATCGCGCGCTGCGGATTCGCGCGCTGGCGCGCGAGCTGCCGATCGACGCCATCGTGCTCGAGACCGATGCGCCCGACATTCCACCGCATTGGCTGTACCGGACCGCGGACGAGCGCGCTGCCGGGGCGGTCGCGCGCAACGAACCGGCTGAGCTGCCGCGCATCGCGCAGGCCCTTGCCGACCTCCGCGGGATATCAGTGGAGGCGTTGGAAGCAGCATCCGAGGCCAATGCGCGCGCCGCGCTGCCGCGCGTGCCATGAAGTCCTCGAGCCGCTCGAGCGCACGGGCAGCAGGCGCGCCGGACCTCGGCGTCCCCGAGGTCGACAACCCGGCGCTCGAGGGGCTCGGCCCCGTGGTCTCGGACCGCACGCGGCTGGTTGTCCTCGGCAGCTTTCCTGGCGTCGCGTCGCTGCAGGCGCAGCAGTACTACGGCCATCCGCGCAACCATTTCTGGCCGATCCTGTCGGCGGTGTGGGACATCGAGCTTTCCACGCTCGACTATGCGGCGCGGCTGCAGGCGATGCTGGACCGCGGGGTCGGGCTGTGGGACGTCTATGCAAGTTGCCAGCGCGTCGGCAGTCTCGACAGCAACATCCAGGCCGCTCGCCCCAATGACCTCGCAAAGCTGCAGCGTCTGGCACCGGCGCTGCGCGCGATGGCTCACAACGGCGGCGAATCGGCGCGTGCCATGAAACGGACGCTCGCACTCGGCCTCGAGGTGATTCGACTGCCGTCGACCAGCCCGGCCAACGCGAGCTGGAGCTTCGAGCGCAAGCTGGCTGCCTGGCGTGCGGCTTTCGAACGGCACGGCGTCGCATGACGGCGCGAAGTCGCGTGAAGGCCGTGGTGCCGGCGACGATCTCGGAGTCGGACGGGGTCCGCTACCTCCACCTGGACAGCGTGTGGATCCAGGGCGCGATGCGGATCGCCGACCCGAAGGCGCTTGAGCTCGAATACATCCAGCGGATGATGGCCTGGATGCTGCTTCGGCCGACCGACGCGCTGAACGACGGACACGCTGTGCAGCTGGGGCTGGGCGCCGCGGCCATCACCCGCTTCTGCCATGGCGTGCTGCGGATGCGGACGACTGCGGTGGAGCTCAACCCGACCGTCATCGAGGCCTGCCGATTGTGGTTTCGCCTCCCGACCGCCTCGTCGCGCCTCGAGGTCATCGAGATGGATGCGGGTCACTTCGTGGCGGATCCCGCGCGTCGCGGCAGCGCCAGCGTGCTGTGCGTCGACCTGTACGACCATGAGGCCGCGAGTCCGGTGCTCGACAGCAGCCGCTTTTACAGGGATTGCGCTGCGTTGCTGGCCGACGACGGGGTGCTGTCCGTCAACCTGTTCGGACGGGATGCCAGCTTCGAGACGAGTGCGGCGCGCATCGCCTCGGCGTTCGGCGCCGAGCGCGTCTGTACCCTGCGACCGACGAAGGAAGGCAACACGATCGTGCTGGCACTGAAATCCGGCACGATTGCAGACAGGCCGACGCTTGCCGCTCGTGCGGAAAACATCGAAACTCGGTTCGGCCTGCCGGCGCTCAAGTGGCTGCGCATGTTGCGCACGCTACCGCCGCCGCTCCCCATCAACTTCCCGCCTGCATGAAGCCGAAATCGGTCCGTCCCCATGCCTTGACGCCAGCGGCCGATACGGTTGCCGGCGCGCTGGTCCGTGACGCGGTCAACGACGACCTGCAAGTCGCTTCCGACAGATCGGCCGCAGCGCCGTCGGCGCGCGCCCCGCTGAGTCTGGCCAAGTCCGCCGGCCCGGCCGGTCGGCTCGACTGGCAGTTGCTGGTCAACTGGTTGCTGGAAGACGGCGTGATCTCGACCGACGATGCGGAGCGTACGAAGCGCCGCTTCGCCGGCACCCAGAGCTCGCAACATCCGATCGTGCGCCTGGCCAGTGCCGACCTGACTCCGCGCGCAGGCGACAAGGTCCTCGATGCCGAAGGGCTGACCCAGTGGCTGGCCGCCCGCTGCGGACTGCCGTATCTGCGCATCGACCCGTTGAAGGTCGACGTCGGCCGGGTCGCCGAGATCATGTCGATCACCTACGCGGAGCGGCGTCATGCGCTGCCCCTGAGCGTCGGCCTCACCGAGGTGACGATCGCCACCTGCGAACCGCTCGACGTCGCCTGGGTCGCCGAAATAGAAGCGCACACGCGCAAGGCCGTCAAGCTGGTGCTCGTCAGCCCGCTCGAGATCGTCCGCTACACGACTGAGTTCTACACGCTGTCGCGCTCGGTGCGCGCCGCCGTGAAGATGGGCGAGACCTCGGCGATCGCCAACTTCGAGCAGCTGGTCGAGCTCGGCAAGACCACCAAGCAGCTCGATGCCAACGACTCGGGCGTGGTCCAGGTCGTCGACTGGCTGTGGCAGTACGCGTTCGACCAGCGCGCCTCCGACATCCACCTCGAGCCACGCCGCGAGCGCAGCGTCATCCGTTTTCGGATCGACGGCGTGATGCACACGGTGTACCAGCTGCCGCCCGGTGTGATGAGCGCGATGATTGCGCGCGTCAAGCTGCTCGGCCGGATGGACGTGGTCGAGAAGCGTCGTCCGCTCGACGGCCGCATCAAGACCCGCAATCCGGCCGGCGAGGAAGTCGAGATGCGCCTCGCGACCTTGCCCACCGCATTCGGCGAGAAGATGGTGATGCGCATCTTCGACCCCGACACGACGGTCAAGACGCTCGACCGCCTCGGCTTCGGCAGCCATGACAGCAAGCGCTGGGAAGACCTCGTCGCCAAGCCGCACGGCATCATCCTGGTGACCGGGCCGACCGGTTCGGGCAAGACAACGACGCTCTATTCGACCTTGCGCCGCCTCGCGACCGACGAGGTCAATGTCTGCACGATTGA
>Ga0207691_10000239_pt1 | contig 53779 bp, 48 predicted proteins | sample KBSM13metaG_FD_184327 | JGI IMG/M metagenome (GOLD analysis project Ga0207691, IMG submission 184327) | Miscanthus rhizosphere microbial communities from Kellogg Biological Station, Michigan, USA - KBS M1-3 metaG (SPAdes) (version 2) | ecosystem: Host-associated > Plants > Roots > Rhizosphere >...
AATGGTCGTTTCGAGTTCTTCGGAAATTCCCCACTGGGTGCCATGGCTCACGACTGGATTGCGGTGCGAGGGGCGCGCGTCCACAACCTCAAGAATATCGACGTCGATCTGCCGCGTGACCGGCTGGTCGTTATCACCGGCCTGTCAGGGTCCGGCAAGTCATCGCTGGCGTTCGACACGATTTACGCCGAGGGCCAGCGGCGCTACGTCGAATCGCTGTCGGCCTACGCGCGGCAGTTCCTCGAGCAGATGGAGAAGCCCGACGTCGATCTGATCGACGGGCTCTCTCCGGCGATCTCAATCGAACAGAAGACGACCGGCTCGAATCCTCGTTCCACTGTCGGCACGGTGACCGAAATCTACGACTATCTGCGCCTGCTCTTCGCCAACACCGGGACGCCGCATTGCTACAACTGCGGGCGCGAAATCTCGTCGCAGTCGCTCGAGCGCATCCTCGATCTCGTCATGCTGTATCCCACGGATGCGCGCATCAACATCATGGCGCCCATCGTGCGGGGCCGCAAAGGCGAGTTCAAGAAGGAGCTGCAGGCGTTGCGCCAGCGCGGCTACAGCAAGGCCCGCATCGACGGTCAATTCCGATCGCTCGACGAAGACCTCAAACTCGATCGCCGACGCAACCACACCATCGAAGTCGTCGTCGATCGATTGATCGTGAAGTCGGGCATCGAGCGCCGCTTGTCTGAATCGCTCGAGACCGCCCTCTCGCTCGCCGATGACATCGTCGTCGTCAACACCTTTGACGGAGGCGACCAGCTCTTTTCGCGACGCCTGGCGTGCGTGCGGTGCGGCATTTCGATGCCCGAGATGACGCCGCGTGCGTTCTCGTTCAATTCCCCGCACGGCGCGTGCCCGGCATGTCAGGGTCTCGGAGCGACCTACGACTTCGATGCGAGACTGGTGGTGCCGGACGAGTCGCTCTCATTGCTCGGCGGTGCGATCGCGCCATGGGTCCGCGGCGATCGCAAGCTGGTGAGAGAAGCGATTACGACGCTGGCGCGCACGTACGGCCTCGACCCCGACGCGCCCTTCAACAAGCTGCCCCGGAAACATCGCGAGCTGGTGTTGTTCGGACCGGCGGGCGCGGCCAAACAGGAGAAGGCGGCGGCGAAGGCGGTTCGCGCGGTGGCCGAGGATGACGACGAGGAAGACGACGAGTTCGAGCTGCCGCGGCGGCGCTCATCGGGAAAGTCGGCGGCTGAATCGGATCCATTCGGCCGCAATTTCGAGGGCGTCATTCCAAATCTCAGGCGGCGGTACGAAGAGGGATCGTGGGCCGTTCAGGAGGATCTCGAGCCCTATCGAACGCTGCGCGAGTGTCCCGTCTGCCACGGCCAGCGGCTGAAGCCACAGAGCCTCGCAGTCAAAGTGAAGCGTCGCGGCATCGCCGAGTACGTCAATCTCCCGATCAGCGACGCGTTGGCCGTGTTCGAGTCGTTCGAGTTGAGCGAACGCGAAGCGCTCGTGGCCGGGCGCGTGTTGCGGGAGATACGCGAGCGTCTCCGATTCCTCGATGACGTCGGCGTCGGATACCTGACGCTCAATCGAAGCGCTGCCACCTTGTCCGGCGGCGAAGGACAACGCATCCGCCTGGCGACACAGATCGGCGCCAACCTGACCGGCGTGCTTTACGTGCTCGACGAGCCGTCGATCGGCCTGCATCAGCGCGACAATCGAAGGCTGCTCACGACACTGTCGCGCCTTCGCGACCTGGGAAATACCGTTGTCGTCGTGGAGCATGATGAAGAAACGATCAGGACCGCCGATTACGTCGTGGATCTGGGCCCCGGCGCGGGCGAGCATGGCGGACACGTGATCTTCCAGGGAGAGCCGTCGCAACTGCTGTCGAACGGACATGGTTCGCTCACCGGGGCGTACCTTCGCGGCGAACGGTCGATTCCGACACCCACCGCCCGTCGTCCCAAGTCGAAAGGGGAGATCGTCATTCGCGGCGCGCGCGCCAATAATCTCAAGAACATCGACGTGGCCATACCGCTGGGCACCTTGACGGCGGTGACAGGTGTGAGCGGTTCCGGCAAGTCGACGCTGGTGAACGACATCCTGTATCGCTCGCTGGCCAAGACCATCTATCGCGCAGCCGCCGAGCCGGGGGCGCACGATCGCATCGACGGCATCTCGCTGATCGACAAGGTCATCGAGATCGACCAGTCGCCGATTGGACGGACGCCGCGATCCAATCCAGCTACCTACACGGGGATGTTCACCTTCATCCGCGAGTTGTTCGCGATGATGCCCGAGGCCAAAGCCCGCGGCTTCAGACCGGGGCGCTTCTCGTTCAACGTCAAGGGCGGACGATGTGAGGCATGTCAGGGCGATGGAGTGATCGCGATCGAGATGCACTTCCTTCCGGACGTGTACGTCACCTGCGAGCAGTGCAAGGGGCGGCGTTACAATCGGGAGACGCTCGACATTCAGTATCGCGGCAAGTCGATTGCCGAGGTCCTCGACCTGACGGTGGACCAGGCGTTACCCCTGCTCGAGAATTTCCCGCCCATCGCCAACAAGCTGCGGACGCTGCAGGATGTCGGCCTCGGGTACATCGAGCTCGGACAGTCAGCCGTGACGCTCAGCGGCGGGGAAGCTCAACGCGTGAAGCTTGCGCGCGAGTTGTCGCGCCGCAGCACTGGCCGCACGGTCTACATTCTCGACGAGCCCACAACGGGACTGCATTTCGAGGACACGCGAAAACTGCTCGATGTGCTGAACAAGCTCGTCGATCAGGGCAATACAGTGGTGGTGATCGAGCACAACCTGGACGTGATCCGATGCGCCGACCACGTGATCGATCTCGGGCCTGAGGGCGGCGCGGCGGGCGGTCATGTCATCGCTTCTGGCTCACCCGAAGCGGTCGCCTCCGTGTCGAAGTCGGCTACTGGGCAGTTCCTGACGCCACTCCTCAACGGCCACTCGGCGTGATGTGGCTCACGGGCCACAGGGTCCGGGGGCAGACTTGTGTCACAACGGCCACATTTGACTTGTTTGGAGTCACTGCCTCCGGCACGCTGAGTAGCGGCAATATCTTGATCGTCAAGCAGTTGCTCCAGATTCACAGCCAATTTCTGCGCTGGTATGTGGCTTGCTAGACGGACCTCTAACACGTGACAGGTTTCTACTCTCAAAGAACGCTTCGCCGCGGCATTTCCTGCGCAGGCATTGGACTTCATTCGGGTCGCAAGGTGACCCTGTCTCTCCGTCCTGCTCCGGCAGGATCGGGGATTCGTTTCCGGCGCTCGGACCTCGGCGGTCTCGAGCTCCCGGCGCAAGTCAATCACGTTGGCGCCATCAACTACGCGACCGGGCTGATGCGCGACGCCGTCCAGGTGGATACGGTCGAGCACCTGCTCGCGGCCCTGGTTAGCCTGGGTATCGACAACGTGACCGTGGAGTTGAACTCCCCCGAGGTTCCGATCATGGACGGCAGCGCCGCGCCGTTCGTGTATCTCATCCAGGAAGCGGGGGTGAAGACGTTCGACGCGCCGCGTCGATACCTGAAGATCCTTCGGCCGATTTCGCTGACGCGCGGAGACAAGCGCATCGCGATCTATCCGTCTGACCATTTCAAGGTGACTTACAGCATCGCCTTCGACCATCCGCTCCTGCGGCATCAGTCGCGGACGATCCGGTTGACGTCCGATGCGTTTGTCGACGAGATCGCGCCGGCGCGCACATTCACGTTCCTCAAGGAAGTCGAGATGCTCCGCCAGCAGGGGCTGGCGCTCGGCGGCTCGCTCGAAAACGCCATAGTCATCTCGGATACCGGCGTCCTGAACAATGGATTGCGGTTCGACGATGAGTTCGTGCGCCACAAGATCCTCGATGTGATCGGCGACATGGCGCTCGTCGGTTATCCGATGATCGGGCATCTCGTGGCCCATCGTGGTGGCCACGCGCTGCACACCGCGTTCGCGGCCAGGATTCTGGAAGAGTCGGACGCGTGGGTGCTGGTTGAGGGAGCTGTCGACGGGGCCAAGGCAGTACCTCTATCAACGCCAAATCCAATCCAGGCCAATTAATTGCGTAGAGCGCAGGCTCTAGCCTGCGCGGAATCTCGACGGGGGCTAATAAGCCCCCACTCTACGTCTATCTGGAAAATGCGCTAAAGGTCCGCCGCTACTTGGCGATCCGCCGCATGTAGGCTTCGAGCTTGTCGTTCTCGTACTTGACGGTATTCAGGAAGAGGCTTTCGAGGAGGTAGGCGCGGCGCTCCGAGTCGTCCATCTGCTCGATCAGATGGTTGATCTCTCTGACCATGTCCTCGAAGGATCGCTCGAGGTCGCGCCGGGCAGTGACCTCGCGGTAGAGGGCCTCCATGATCGCGAGGAGATCGCCGTCGAGCGGGATCTCGGCCCCGGTCGTTGTCTTGATGGTTCGAGTGCTCATACCCCGAAGCTCCTGAGCGCCGACGCCTCGTCGGGATGAATTTCGAGGAAGTTCTGCGCTCCCGTCATCGAGAGCATGGTTTCGACGCGTTTCTGCACGCCCGACAGCTTCAACGCCCCGCCCGCGGCGCTCGCCTGGCGGTACAAGTCCATCAGGCACCCAATCGTGGCGCTGTCCACGTAGGTGACCGTCGACAGATCGAGGAGCAGCTTGTTGTCGCCGCTCCCGATGAGCGACGTAATCGTGCTCGCGAACTCGGAGAGGATGGGGTACATCAATCGGGTTTCGTTGACGCGGACGATGGACACGTTCTGGCTGCGGTCGGTGGTCAGATTCATCCTGATACTCCGGTTTTCGGCACAGCGTCCTGCTCTTCTCGCAGACGATGGATCTGACGGGCAAGTTCAGTCCGCCCGCGATTGATGCGCGACTTGACCGTCCCCTCAGGCAAATGGAGGCGGTCGGCGATTTCCTGATAGGTCAGTTCCTGGATGTCCCTCAACATCACCGCGGTCCGCAGCGTGGGGGCGAGCTTGTCCAGCGCGCGCCGCAACAGCTTGACGCGATCGCGTTGCTCGAGCTGGGTGTCCGCCCGCGTATCAGGCGCGGCCGGCGAGTAGTCGGCCGGGTCGACGTCGCGGTTGATGGTCTCGCGTTCCTTGCGCACCGCGCGGTAGTGATCGATGCACAGGTTGCGGCTGACGCTGATGAGCCATGTCTGAAAGTTGGCGCGACGATCGAACGTGTCGAGAGACTTGTACAACTTGAGGAACACGTCCTGCGTGAGATCCTCGGCCTGATCGTGACGCCCGACGAACTTGTATGCGACGTTGAAGACCTTGCGCCGATAGAGGCGCACGATCGCTTCCCACGCTGCCTGATCTCCGTTCAGGCACCGTTCGATCATTTCGTCAGATGCGTGTGGTGAGGGCGCGTCAGCTGACATCACTGGCAGGAAGTCGCGCGTGAACTCGCGCGCGAAACGAGGAACCGCGAAACGGGCAGTCGTGGTCGATGCGATGTACGGTGCTCGAGCCTGAAATGCAGGAAATGCGCGCATGATAACATGCGAAGGCTCGTGTACCTACCGTTCCAGCCCTCTCCTGCGGGTCTCCTCTGCGACCGCGTCAGCGTGCACTCCATCGTCGAGGCCGTCGGTACGCCCGCGTACGTGTACAGCGCGCGAGCGATTCGGAACGCTTTCAGCGAGATCGACACCGCCTTTGCCGAGTACCCCCACGCCATTCATTACGCGCTCAAGGCCAACTCGACTCTTGCGCTGCTGCGATTGCTGCGCTCGCTCGGCAGCCGTGTCGACGCGAATTCCTGGGGGGAGATTCAAGTAGCCCGGCATGCCGGGTTCGACGCCAAAGACATCGTCTTCACTGGCGTCGGCAAGACGCGCGACGAGCTCGAGTCGGCGATCGCGCTCGAGGTCGGCACGATCAACGCGGAGTCGGCCGGGGAGCTGGACCGCATTGCGGCAATCGCCGGGCAACAACAGCGCGTGGCGCGGGTCGCGCTGCGCGTGAATCCTGACATCGATGCGCGCAGTCACCCGAATATTTCCACCGGACTGAAGTCCAACAAGTTCGGCGTGCCGATCGAGGACGCACGCGCCATCTACGCGGCGCGCCGGGCGATTTCCAGCCTGCGGTTCGTTGGCGTGCACGTGCACATCGGATCTCAGATCACGACCGCGGAGCCGCTTGCGCGGGCGGCGAACGTGCTCGTGTCGCTCGCCCGTGAGCTCTGCGAAGACGGCGTGCTGCTCGAACACGTGGATCTTGGTGGTGGGCTCGGGATCGGCTACGAAGGGCGCCCGTTGCTGACACCGGCGCAGTACGCGGCAGCTGTGCTGCCGGAGTTGCGCCGCGTGGGCATTCCGGTCGTCCTCGAGCCCGGCCGGTCGATCGTTGGCACGGCAGGAGCGCTCGTCTCGCGCGTGGTCGACGTGAAGCGATTTCCCGACGGCCGCCAGTTTGCCGTCCTTGATGCCGGCATGACCGAGTTGATGCGCCCGGCCCTGTACGGGTCGTTTCATCGCATCGTGCCTGTGTCGCCACGTCCCGGCGACCAAACCCCATGGGACATCGTCGGGCCGATCTGCGAGAGCAGCGACGTGTTCGCACGCGACCGATGCCTTCCCGAGCTGCGCGTCGACGATCTGGTGGCGATGCTCGACACGGGCGCCTACGGCGCCGTGATGGCCTCGAACTACAACCGGCGCTTGCTCGCGCCCGAAGTCCTCGTCGATGACGATCGATTTGACGTGATTCGCCGCCGACAAACGCTGGACGATGTTCTCGCGTTAGAGACGTAATGCGCGGACTGCTGATCGCATTTGAAGGCCTCGATCAAAGCGGCAAACAGACACAGGCAGAGTGGCTCCGCGATCGATTGATCGAGGCCGGACGTCGGGTGCGGCTGCTGTCGTTTCCGGCGTATGAGACGCCAATTGGCGTCGAGATTCGCCAGGGACTCGCCGGCGCTCGCGATTGGGGCGCCGACGTCATGCAGCTCCTGTACATCGCAAATCGCTACGAGGCGAGGCCACTCATGGAGAGCGAGCTGGCTGAGGGCACGATCCTCGTGTGCGACCGCTACATGGCGTCGAGCATCGCCTACGGCGAGTCGCAGGGGCTGGACGCGTCGTGGCTTCGCGATGCGCAGCGGCATCTGCCACAACCGGATCTGACATTTCTCCTCGACATTGCGCCCGACGTCTCGGCGCGGCGCAAGGCTGTCGATCGTGACAAGTTCGAACGCGACCTCGCGCTTCTGGGGCGCGTGAGGGAAAGCTACCTGCGGCAGGCCGCGTCCAGTGGCTGGGTGCGTCTGGATGCCGACCGTGATCGGGACGCTGTGGCCGCCGACGTATTCGAAGCCGTAAAGCGGTTGCTTTAAACTGACTCTGTGAAAGCAAGTCTCTACGGCACTACGTTGTGCATCCTGTGCTATCTCGTACTGGTCTTCGGTCGTCAAACCGCCGCACAAGGCTCACCCCCTGTTGATACCTATCGCGTCGTCAAAGCTTATCCGCACGACACGAGCGCGTACACACAAGGCCTGATCTATCGGGACGGGTTCCTCTACGAGAGCACCGGGCTGAATGGCAGATCGACCTTGCGGAAAGTCAGGCTGGAAACCGGCGAGGTCGTGCAGGAGCGTCGTGTCGAGCGGGCGCACTTCGCCGAGGGATTGGCGGATTGGAACGATCAGCTCGTGCAACTGACCTGGCAGTCGAACGTTGCCTTCGTCTACGAGTTGGCGACATTTGCTCCGCGTCGAACGTTCAATTACTCGGGCGAGGGCTGGGGCCTCACGCACGATGGCAAGCGATTCATTCTCAGCGATGGCACCAGTCAGCTGCGATTTCTCGATCCGGAGACGTTTCGTGAGCTGGGCCGCGTCACCGTCATGGATGGGCAGGCGCCCGTTCGTGATCTCAACGAGCTCGAATACATCCGGGGCGAGATCTACGCCAACGTGTGGCACACGGACCGAATCGCCCGGATCTCGCCGGAGACAGGGCGTGTCGTTCGCTGGATCGATCTGCGAGGGTTGATGTCCGGCGGCTACAAGCTCGATCAGGAGGCCGTGCTCAACGGCATCGCGCACGACCCGGCACGCAATCGTCTCTTCGTGACCGGCAAATTGTGGCCGCGGCTGTTCGAGATCGAGATCATTCCGCGAGGGCGAGAGTAAGCGCCCGGACTTCTCGAACGCCGGCTTCCTTCAACACGCGAGCGCACGCGTCCAGCGTCGCGCCGGTCGTCCGTACGTCGTCGACCAGCACCACGATCCGGCCAATCAGCATCGTCCGGCGAACTCGCGACGACATGAACGGCGACATCGCGAATGCGCCGCGGACGTTCTGACGTCGCCTTGGGGCGGTGAGTCCTGCCTGCGGCGCCGTGACGCGTGTTCGCCAGAGCGCGTGCAGCACTGGCAGATCGAGTTGCGCCGCCAGGTCCGCTGACTGATTGAACCCTCGCGTGAGGCGACGCCATGGGTGCAACGGGACCGGCACGACACAGTGGGCATCCGATAACACGTCGCTGCCCGCCGCACGCATCTTCGCGCCCAGCCTGACGGCCAGCGTTCGCCGCCCCTCGTACTTGAAGGCGTGGATGATGTGCCGAAGCGCACCTTCATAGCGTCCGGCCGATCTCGAATCGTCGATCGCGCCACCGCCGATCACGGGCGACAACGGCGGTCTCGTGAGGTCCACGCTCGACCAGCACCCGTCGCACACGGGGCCGTGTGTCGGATGCGCGAGCGGTGCGGCGCATGCCGCGCATCGCGGCGCGAGCACGACGGCCAGGAGGGCGTCGACCGCGAATATCAGCGTTTCTCGTCGGTGATTTCGTGTCTCTCCGCGTTGCCCCACAGGCGTTCCAGCCCGTAGAAGGCGCGGCAGTCGCGGCTGAAGATGTGCACGACAAAGTTGAAGTAGTCGAGCAGGATCCATTCCGACTTGTCCACGCCCTCGGCAAGCGCCGGCCGCTCATCGAGCGACTGCCGCAACATGTCCTGAACCGAGTCGGCGATGGCGGTCATCTGCCGCGCATTCGCGCCGGTGCAGATGACGAAAAAGTCGGTGAAGCCGCCGGTCTTGCGGAGATCGAGCACGACGACGTCTTCGGCTTTCTTGTCACAGACCGCGATCACTGCGGCCGCCACGTCTTTGGGGAGACGTGGCTTTCTGGTGTCACCCGCACGACTCGTTTTTGTCTTGCGTGGGCGCTCGCGCCCCTTAGTCGTTGCCATGCAAGCCGCCTACCGCCCGATAGAGATGATGGTTCACGATGTGCCTGGCGACGGCGTCAGGCACGAGGTCGTCGATCGATTGACCCGCGCTGAGCCGCGCGCGGATCATCGTCGACGAAATGTCGCGCGTGCGAGCTTCGACGAGAATGATTCGAGTTTGACCATCGTGTGGGATCGCTTCTCCGCAGCGATGCAGTCGTTGACCGAGCTCCGGCGTCCGCGCGGCTGCCGTCTCCAGACTGGTGCCCGGGCGTGCAATCACCACGAAATGCGCCCCGTTCAGTACGGTTGGAAACTCGCGCCAGGTGGCAATTTCCGCGAAGGCATCTGCGCCGAGAATGAAGAAAATCTGCAACGGCGTCCAGCCCTCGGCATGCATCGCCCGCAGCGTGTCGGCTGTGTATGAGTGTCCGGAACGCGTCAGCTCCATTTCGGAGACGCGATACGCCGGACGGCCCTGGATCGCGAGCGCGACCAGCGCAAACCGGTGAAACGCGCTGGCCATCGGGCTCGTGCTGCGGTGCGGTGGATCGTGCGACGGTAGAAAGAGCATGTGATCGAGCTGCAGCGCCATGCGGGCAGCTTCGGCCGCGTCGAGGTGGCCGAAGTGGATCGGATCGAAGGTGCCACCGAGAACGCCGATCGTGCCTGCTGTCGTCATGCATCGCGTCGCGTGCGCGACGGGGCCCGTCGCATGCGCGAAGGGGTGATCAAGTCAATCTCCCCTGCCGCCGGACCCTGCCTCTCGTCGACGTCGGCGGGAACTGTGCGAGCCGCCGCAATCTCGCGCCAGGCGGCCTCCAGCAACTCCTGCAGGCCGTCGCCACGCACGCCGGAAATCTGAATGAGCGGGAGCCCGCGGGCGCGCACGTGCCGCGTCAGACGCTTCAGGGCGCTGGGATCGTCGAGCGCGTCGATCTTGTTCGCGGCGACGATTTGTGGCTTTGCCGCCAACTCCGAATCGAACAGTCGCAGCTCCTCCTGGATCGTATCGAAGTCCTCGACCGGATCGCGTCCCGACGCCCCAGAGACATCCACCAGGTGCACGAGCACCTTGGTGCGCTCGACGTGCCGAAGGAAGCGATCGCCGAGCCCGTGGCCCTCGTGCGCCCCCTTTATCAATCCGGGAACGTCGGCAACGACGAAGCTGCGATCGTCACTCAGGCTCACGACCCCGAGGTTTGGCGCCAGCGTCGTGAACGGATAGTCAGCGATTTTGGGACGCGCGGCCGAGATGCGCGAAATGAGCGTGGACTTTCCAGCGTTGGGGAACCCGATCAGCCCGACGTCGGCGAGCAGTTTGAGCTCCAGGCGAAGAACCTTCTCCTCACCGGGCTCTCCGGGTTCGGTGCGCCGGGGCGCGCGATTGGTGGAGCTCACGAATCGCGCGTTTCCGCGCCCGCCTCGTCCACCGCGCGCGACGAGCACGCGCTGTCCTTCTTCGGCCAGGTCGGCGAGCAACCGCGCGACGCCATCGCTCTTCTCGTAGACGAGCGTGCCGATGGGCACGGTCACATCGAGATCTGACGCGGTCTGTCCTGTTCGATTGGACCCCTGGCCGTGCTGGCCGCGGCGTGCCTTGAAGTCGGGGTGATAGCGGAAGTCGACGAGTGTGTTCTTGGTCGCGATGGCGGCGACGTAGACCGATCCGCCGCCCCCCCCATCGCCACCATCGGGTCCCCCTCGCGGAACGAACTTTTCGCGGCGAAAACTCAGACAGCCGTTGCCACCGGAACCGGCGATGACGTGGATGTCGACTTCGTCGACGAACATCGTTCCCGGGAGCGGTTATTCGACGGGGATGATCGAAATCTTGCGGCCGTGCTGACCGTGATCCTCGAAGCGGACCTTGCCCGCCACCTTCGCATACAGCGTGTGGTCCTTGCCGAGCCCCACGTTCAAACCGGGCTCGAAGCGACGACCCTTTTGCCGCACGAGAATGGATCCGCCAGTGACGAGATTGCCGTCGTGCCGCTTCACACCGAGCCGCTGCGAGTTGCTGTCGCGACCGTTGCGAGAGCTGCCCTGACCTTTTTTATGAGCCATGGAATTATTCCTTACGCCACGATCTCGGTGATCCGCACGCGCGTGAAGACGCTGCGGTGCCCGCGCGTCTTGCGGAAACCCTTGCGCCGCTTCTTCTTGAAGACGCGAATCTTCGGGCCGCGCGACTCGCCGTCAACTACGGCGTGAATTTTCGCCCCGGCCACGTAAGGCGCTCCGGCAATGATCTCGCCAGCGTCCTTCTCGACGAGCAGCACCTGCTCGAGGGTGAATGTCTCGCCTGGTTCGCCTAACGTCCCATCGACCTCGATGATCGAACCGGGAGCAACCTTGATTTGTCGGCCACGAGTTTGAACGATCGCGTACACGGGCACTTCCTCCATCCGCACAACCTATTGAGACTAGCAGATTTGGGCGCGAACGGGCAAGTTTCGGTCGATACCGGCGGTGGACTTACCAAGGCGGGTCTGAAGACCCGCCTCTACCTGCCTCGTTTGCCTTGTCGTCGTAGCGGCGGGTCTTTGCTTAGAGACCCGCGGAAGACCCGTCGACCATCGGTCGGCTACTGCAGCAGGATGCGCGTGCCTTTGATCTTCTGGCTGCTCAGCGTGCTGAGGAAGGTCGGGATGAGGCGATCCATCAGCTCGAAGTAGGACGACAGAGCAGGCGTGGTCTGGTTCGCGTTGTACAGAATCTGCTCGCCGAAGCTCTCCGAATGCAATGTCGCGCCGCTGCGGCCATCGATAAAGATGAAACGGCCATCGAGGCTGAATCCCTTGCGCTCCATGTAGGTTCGAACCGGCACCACGCGGCGGCGGCCAAACGAGTCGTAGACCTCTTGCTCGCGCTGCACGATGCTGTTGCGCTGCAGCGGTGTGAACATCACGGTGCCCGTCACGATCAGTGGCTGCTGATACTCTTCTCCGATCTTTTTCCAGTACTCCACGTTGGCGAAGACGTGCTCGTACGCTTCGAGATCCTTCTCTTCCTTGATCGGTGGTGGTGTCGTCGGCGCGCCGCCGGAATCGCGCCCCTCCGAGGCGACGTCGACGAGCGGGAGAACGTCCGAATCGATCACGCGGAGCTGAGACTTCGTACGCAACTGACTGCGCAGCAAGCGCGTGGTTTCAAGATTTCCGTCGACGTCCTCGGTGCCGCCAGCGATGAACCCGGCAACGAGCACGCGCTGAAAGGCCGCCACGTCCAGCTTTGCCCGGATGGGCGTTTCGATCGGAATCTCGAAGGAGTTCGTGCAGGCCGTTGCCAGCAGAACTGCAACGAGACTACTGAGTGTTCTTACCGGTCGTGCGATCATTGATTTCTCTGAACAGCTCGTAGTTCTGCTTGATCAGGGCGTTGCCGGGCTCGAGCTCGAGCGCCCGTTCATACGCCGCCCGCGCCTTCGCGAGATCGCCTTCGTGTTCATACGCTATAGCCAGGTTGTTGTGAGCGGGCGCATACGTCGGATCGATCTGCGCCGCGCGTTCCCAGCGGTAGATCGCTTCGCGCCAGAGCCCACGTTGCGCAACCGCGATTCCGAACTCGACCTGCTTCTTCGCATCCGCGCGCGCGTCCGCCTGAAGCGGAACACTCACGAGTGTAAGAAGCAAGAGGACCAGCGGAACAGCCGCAGTGCGCATTGGAGGTGGCCTCACTATAGTCACTCGCTCTCGCAGCGTGCAAGTAGATTACCGATCGAGGGCTAGAGTAGTAGAGCAAGCCATGTACCACGGAAAATAAGGACTTTTTGCAGCGGATCCGGAACGCGACGTCACAAGTGTCCACGGATTCTCGCTAGTGGCGTTGCCAATCGAGGATGCACTGCCTATAATTCGCGACATCGGGTTGGGTGCACGGCCTTCGGCCTGTCTGCCGGGAGGACGCAGTGCATGACGCTCGATCACGCCGTCGCGCTTTCACTTCTCGAAGATCTTTCCAGGGTCAATCTCACTGAACGGCTCAAGAACGACCCCGGCCTTGTCGAACAAGCCGTGTCGCTGCTCGGCCAGGCTCGAGCCGCACGCACGCGCGCCGAGCGCGCAGCAATTCAAGTGATCGCATGGAATGACCGGAATTTCCCGACTTCTCTCGCCACATTGACGGACCTTCCGCCGGCGTTGTGGTTCCAAGGCGAGCTTGCGACGGCCCAGGCCCCCGCTATCGCCATCGTCGGATCACGTGCCGCCTCGGCGGTCGCGATTGAGACGGCATCGAGGCTGGCAGCTGATGTGGCAGCTGCCGGGATCACTGTCGTCAGCGGCCTGGCTCGCGGCGTCGATTCGGTGGCTCATCGAGCGGCGCTGCGAACCGGTCGCACGATTGCGGTGCTCGGATCCGGCCTTGACTGTGTCTACCCCGCAGAGCACGCGCCGCTGGCGAAGGAGATTGCACGGACCGGGCTGGTCCTGAGCGAGTTTCCACCGGGAGCTCCACCCCTTCCGCATCATTTCCCGATGCGCAATCGTTTGATCAGCGGGCTGGCTCAAGGGGTCGTGGTCATCGAGGCTTCAGAGAAATCGGGGTCGCTCATCACGGCTTCGTGCGCGTTGGAGCAGGGCCGGGATGTCATGGTCGTCCCGGGAAATGTACTGAGTGGCAGGAACACTGGCGGCCACGCTCTGCTGCGGGACGGCGCAAAGATTGTGGAGAATGCGGACGATATCGTTAGGGAGCTCGGCTGGTCGCCGGTGTATGCGGCGACCGACGAAAGTCACATAAATAACTGTCGCGGAGCTGTTTCTGGCGATCCCCTGATACAAGAGATGACGCCAGGCCATCCTTACGATGTGGACGAGCTGTCGAAGCTCTCGGGGCTCGAACCAAGGCAATTGTTACCCCGGCTGCTCGATCTCGAGCTCCGCGGATTTGTTCGACGCGCAGGTGGCGGTCGTTTCTTACGAGCGATCTGAACGTGTTAGTGTCATCGGGGAACTAACAGGCACTGAGGAATGGCAGCAAAACCGCTGGTTATCGTCGAGTCACCTGCGAAGGCAAAGACTCTCGGCCGATTCCTGGGAGACAAATACCGGGTTGAGGCGAGCTACGGCCATATTCGTGACCTCCCGGAGTCGGCATCCGACGTACCCAAGGAGATCAAGGGAAAGGACTGGGGCCGGCTTGGAGTCGACGTGGAGCAGGACTTCACGCCGTATTACGTCGTCCCGAGCGACAAGCGCAAACAGGTCGCGCATCTCAAGACGGCCGTGAAGGACGCATCCGAGCTGCTGCTGGCCACTGACCCGGATCGTGAAGGCGAGTCGATCAGCTGGCATCTCACGCAAGTGCTGAAGCCGCGGATCCCCGTCCGGCGCATCGTCTTTCACGAGATTACGGAAGATGCGGTGCGGGAGGCGCTCGACAATCCTGCTGACGTCAACGAGAACCTCGTTCGCGCGCAGGAGAGCCGGCGCATTCTCGACAGGCTTTACGGCTACACACTCTCGCCGGTCCTGTGGAAGAAGGTGCAGACGGGGCTCAGCGCCGGGCGCGTGCAAAGCGTCGCGGTTCGCCTGATCGTCGAGCGCGAGGAAGAACGACGCGCGTTTCGCTCGGCCGAGTACTGGGACCTCGAGGCGTCGCTCAAAGGCGAGGGCCGCGAGTTCGTCGCCACTCTCGTCCGCATCAACGATCAGCGCATCGCGACAGGAAAGGATTTCGACGCGCAAACCGGCGCCCTGAAGAACCAGGCTGTTCGACTGCTGAACGAGTCTGCGACTCACAGCCTCGTCGACGCGGTTCGCGCAAACGTTCCCTGGACTGTGACGTCAGTTGAGCAGAAGCCTGGCGTTGAACGCCCGGCGCCTCCGTTCACGACGTCGACCCTCACGCAGGAAGCGAGTCGCAAGCTTGGATTCTCGACCGAGCGGACGATGCAGGTCGCGCAACGGCTGTTTCAGGGCGTCGACATCGGCAACGGTCAGATGGAAGGTCTCATCACTTATCACCGAACAGACTCGACTACGTTGTCCGACAAGGCGCTGAACGAATCGGCGCGCGTCATTCGCGAGATGTTCGGCAGCGAGTACTACGACGGTGCGCGTCGCTATCAGACACGCGTCAAGAATGCGCAGGAAGCGCACGAAGCGATCCGACCAACGGATTTCCGTCTCGCCCCGAGCCAGCTCGAAGGTGCCCTCGATCCCGACGACCTGCGCGTCTACGAACTGATCTGGAAGCGCACGATGGCGTCGCAGATGGTCGATGCTCGCGTGCTGCGCACGACGCTGGAAATTTCGGCGCAAGGACCCGCCGGTGAAACCGCCGTGTTCACGGCCAGCGGCAAGGCGATCGAGTTCGCCGGTTTTCGCCGCGCCTACGTCGAGGGGAGCGACGATCCGGCGGCCGAGCTCGAGGAACAGGAAGCCATCCTGCCGCAGTGCAGTGTGGGCGATCGCATTCATCGCGATGGTTCCACTCCGATCACTCTGCTGAGGGCCGAGCCGAAGCGCCACGAAACGGTGCCCCCAGCGCGATTCACCGAGGCGTCACTCATCAAGGCGCTCGAGACATTGGGCATCGGTCGCCCGTCGACCTACGCGCCGACGATTGCCACGATCGTCCGGCGTGGTTACGTATTCCGCCAGGGCAAGGCGCTCGTTCCGAGCTTCACGGCATTTGCCGTGACCAAGCTGCTCCGCGAGCACTTCGGCGACTTCGTCGAGACCGACTTCACCGCGGAGATGGAGGAAGATCTCGACGAGATCTCGCGCGGCGAGCGGGAATGGATCGCATTCCTGAAGCAGTTCTACTACGGCGACCGCAAACGCCGCGGCCTGCTTCGCGCTGTCGAGCACGGCGCCGAAAAGGCGGATTATCCGGTGCTCGATCTCGGGACCGATCCAGACAGCGGCGAAGCCGTTCGGATCCGCATCGGACGCTTTGGCCCGTTTGTCCAGGTCGCCGAAGGCGGGCCCGGGCGCACTGCATCGCTGCCCGATGACGTGGCGCCGGCCGATCTGACCGTGGACAAGGCTCTCGAACTCGTGCGCGCGAAGGCGGAGGGCCCGCGAACGCTCGGCGTCGATCCGGCAACCGGTCAAAACGTCTACGTGATGAACGGTCGATACGGCGCGTACGTTCAGCTTGGAGAAACGCCGGAAGCCAAGGGCAAGGGGCAAAAGGCGGAGAAGCCGAAGCGAGCCTCGCTGCAGGCGGGAATGACCGATTCGACCGTGACGCTCGAAGAAGCGCTCAAGCTGCTGTCGTTGCCTCGAGTCGTGGGGATCCACCCGGACGACAACGAACCGATCACGGCGAACTTCGGTCGTTTCGGTCCATATTTGAAGCACGGCGACGAGTTCCGATCGCTCGAGTCGGAAGAGGATGTGTTCAACATCTCGTTTGATGCCGCGCTGGCGTTGGTACGGGCGCCCAAGCAGTCTCGCCGCCGACCTGCCGCGCAGAAGAAAGTGCTTCGCGAGCTCACCGAAAACGGCACGACGATCAAAGTGCTCGCAGGACGATACGGTCCGTACGTCACTGACGGCACGACCAACGCGTCCATCCCCAAGACGACGGCGCCTGAGGTGTTGACCTACGCGCAGGCGATGGAGCTCCTTGCGGCGCGCAAGGATGCCGCGCCGGCAGCACGCCGCGGACGTTCTCGTCCACGGGCCGTGAAAGCGACGGCGGCGACAGGCCGGTCGCGTCGAAAAGCGGTTGGGGCGTGAGATCCTCAAGACCCAATTCCAACTGCCAACTCCCAATCCGGATAATTTGGGAGTTGGGGGTTGGCAGTGGGAGTTGACACGCTTGATGTGCGGTCTCAATCAGGCCGCTCCGGGACGGTCGTGAAGATTCACATCATCGGAGGCGGTCTTGCTGGCAGCGAGGCGGCCTGGCAAGCTGCCTCGCTTGGAGTGTCCGTTGTCCTGCACGAGATGCGTCCCGTGCATCCGACTGCAGTGCACAAGACCGATTGGCTCAGCGAGCTGGTCTGCTCGAACTCGTTCCGCGGCGACAAACTCGACAACGCCGTCGGTCTGCTCAAGGAGGAAATGCGGCGCCTCGGCTCGCTGATCATGAAGGCGGCCGACGCGAATCGCGTGCCTGCTGGTGCCGCCCTCGCAGTCGATCGTGAACGTTTCTCGCAGGCCGTCACCGAGGCTATTCACGCGCATCCGAGGATCACGGTTGCGCGTGAAGAGATCGCGGCCATTCCCACAGACGCTGCCATGTATCCGCTCATCATTGCGACCGGTCCATTGACCTCGTCGGCGTTGTCGGCCGACATTGCGTCGCTGGTGGGAGCTGAACACCTTTATTTCTATGACGCGATCAGTCCCATCGTCCTGGCCGAGAGCCTCGACATGGGCAAGGTGTTCCGCGCGTCACGATGGGGCCGGAGTCTGAGAGGTAGAGGCGAGTCTTCAGACTCGCCTGATTCTTCTTCGCCCGATGTCGCCTGCGGCGTTGACGATGGCGAAGGCGACTACTTGAACTGCCCGCTGACCGAAAAGGAGTACGCGCAGTTCTACGACGCGCTCGTGACCGCGGAATCTGCGACCGTTCACGATCTCGACAAGGAGCAATTCTTCGAGGGGTGCTTACCGATCGAAGTGATGGCCCATCGCGGACGCGACACGCTGCGCTTCGGCCCGATGAAGCCCGTCGGCCTCGTCGATCCGCGCACCGGGCGCGCGCCGTACGCCGCGGTGCAGCTCCGTCAGGACAACCTCGCAGGCGATCACTTCAGCCTCGTCGGCTTCCAGACGCAGCTCAAATGGGGTGAGCAGGCGCGCGTCCTCAAGTTGATTCCGGGCCTCGAGCAGGCAGAGTTCGTTCGCTTCGGAATGGTGCATCGCAACACCTACATCAATGGCCCGCGCGTGCTTCTCGCGACGTGGCAGACAAAAATGCGGCCCGACCTGCTCTTCGCGGGACAGATCTCTGGCGTCGAGGGTTATGTCGAGTCTGCGGCATCGGGGCTGATCGCCGGGCGCAGCGCGGCGGCACTGGTGCGGGGCGAGGAGCCCCGCGTTCCGCCGAGGACGACGGCGATCGGTGCGCTCGCTTACTACGTGTCTCACGCCGACGCGCGTGGCTATCAGCCGACCAACATCACGTTCGGCATCATGCCGCCGCCCGACGCAGGCTCGGGTGGACGCCGGCTGAAAAAAGAAGAACGCAAGACGGCGACGTCGATGCGGGCGCTCGCCGCGCTCGATGAATGGATCGGGATGACGTCGGTCGCATGAGATCCCAGCTCGCGGCGTTCCTCGAGCATCTCCGGTTGAACCGCAACTCGTCGGCGCACACAGCCGCGGCCTACGAGAGCGACATCTCGCAGTTTCTCGACTTCGCTGCCCAGCACCTCGACACCGCCGACCTGGAACCATCGCATCTGCAGCTTGGAACCATTCGCGCGTTCATGGCGGAGTTGTATCGGCAGGGGCACGCGCGCGCATCCGTCGCCCGAAAGCTGTCGGCGCTCCGCGCCTTCGGGCGCTTCCTGCGACGTGAGGGATTGATTGACTCGGATCCGGCTTCTCTCGCCGCGTCACCGAAACGCGAGCGGAAGATCCCGGCTCATTTGTCGATCGATGAGATGACGCGGTTACTCGAGATGCCCGACGTGACAGATCCTCTGGGCTGCCGTGACCGTGCGATCCTCGAGCTGTTCTATGCCTCGGGCCTTCGCCTCAGCGAGCTCGTCGGGCTCGACCTCGACGACGTCAACCTGCGCGCGCGTATGGTGCGCGTGATGGGCAAGGGCGCCAAGGAGAGGCTGGTTCCTTTCAACTCGGCGACGGAGAGCTCGCTGCGCGAGTGGCTGAAGGCTCGCGCCCTGCTACGCGCGAACCCGAGCTCGGAGCGTCGTCCTGAGGGGCGGGAGCCGAGAGGCCAGAGCCGAAGGGCGGCGAGCCGCGAGCCGCTGTACCTGAACTTCCGCGGCGCGCGCCTCACCGGCCGCAGCGTGCAGCGGCTCGTCGCCCGCTACGTCGGATCCTGCAGCACGCGATTTGGCATCAGTCCTCACGCGCTGCGGCATTCCTTCGCCACGCACCTGTTGCAGCGCGGCGCTGATTTGCGCGCGATCCAGGAGCTGCTCGGGCACGTGCAGTTGTCCACCACGCAGCGCTACACGCACGTCAACGCGGCTCAGTTGCTCGACGTCTATCGCAAGGCACATCCGAGAGCGAAGAGGACGTGAGGAACTTCTGACTTTTCACGTTCAGCGAGGACTTACGCGCTGAGCGCGTTCGCCTCGTGCTGCTGCATGGCTGCCGCCCTGCGGCTCCTGGGGAAATCGATGCCGAGCGTCTTGATCTTGTAGTTCATGACGCGCGGGCTGATCGACAGGAGTTCCGCAGCATCCTTTTGCACCCAGTTCGACATCTTGAGCGCTTCGATCAACGCGATGCGCTCGACCTCTTCGAGAGGAATACCGGTCGGCGGAATCTTCACGACCGAGGCGCCCTCGCGCGGCGATCCGCTGGTGCCGAAGTCACCGAGGCGCAGATCGTCGACGGCGATGTGACTGCCTTCGGCGAGCAGCATCGCACGCTCGATTGCGTTCTCGAGCTCGCGGATGTTGCCCGGCCACTGATAGCGCATCAGCAGCTTCAACGCCTCCGGCTCCAGCCCGACGATCTTCTTCTTCAGCTCACCCGAGAACCGCCGGATGAAGAAGTTCGCGAGCTCGTGGATGTCGTCCTTGCGCTCACGCAGCGGCGGCATCTCCATCGTCACGACGTTGAGCCGGTAGTAGAGGTCCTCGCGGAACTGGCCTGCTTCGACCATGGTCGGCAGATCGCGGTTGGTCGCGGCGATCAGCCGGACGTCCACCTTGATGGTGCGGGTGCCACCCAGCCGCTCGAACTCGTGCTCCTGGAGCACGCGCAGGATCTTGGCCTGCGTGTTGGCGCTCATGTCGCCAATTTCGTCGAGGAAGAGGGTGCCGCCGTCGGCCTGCTCGAACCGCCCGATGCGCTGCTTGTCGGCGCCGGTGAACGCCCCTTTCTCATGCCCGAACAGCTCGGACTCGAGGAGGTTCTCCTGGAGCGCGGCGCAGTTGACCTTCACGAAGTTGCGCGCAGCGCGCAGCGAGTTGTGGTGCACTGCACCGGCGATGAGCTCCTTGCCGGTACCCGTCTCGCCACGAACCAGGACGGTCGTGTTGCTCTTCGCAACCTTGCGGACGACAGTGAGCACTTTCTCGAGTGCGCCGCTGGACCCGATGATGCGATCGAAGTCATAGATGTCGCCGGCGGCGTGGCGGAGGTAATCGATCTGATTCTGCATCCGGCGCATTTCGAGCGCCTTCTCGATCTTGACCTCCATCTCCTCGATCTCGAACGGCTTCTGCACGTAATCGGAGGCGCCCGACTTCATCGCCTCGACCGCCGTCGACACCGAGCCGAACGCCGTCATCAGGATGATGGCCGTCGACGGGTGCAGGGTCTTTGCCGTCTTGAGGACTTCCAGCCCGGTGCTGCCTCCCATCTTCAAGTCGCTGACGACAACATCGAAGAAGCCTTCATGGAGCTTCTCGATCGCGGCGTTACCGTTAGGGGCCTCCTCGACGTCGTGGCCGGCTTCGGCCACCGCCTGGGCGAGGCCCCGGCGGAGCGAGTCGTGGTCGTCAGCGATCAGTATCCTTCCCATAAACCTAGTCCTCGTCGCTGCCAGTCACCGGCAGCGTCACTCGAATCGTCGTGCCCTGCCCTACCGCCGTGCGCAAGTCGATTCGTCCGTCATGTGCGTCGACAATCTTCCGAACGATTGCCAGTCCCAGCCCTGACCCCTGGGGCTTGGTCGTGAAAAATGGGTCGAATACTTTTTCCGCCACGTCGGCGGGAATGCCCGGGCCGTCGTCGGAGACCTGCACGAGCACGGCCTCATGGGATTCCACACCGTCCTCGAGCCGGAGGCGGCTCGCACTGATGCTGACGTGCCCGGTGCCGCCCATTGCCTCGTACGCGTTCATCAGGAGATTGGTGAATACCTGCGTGAGCTGATGTTGGTCGGCCTGGATCTGCGGCAGTCCCTCCGGGATGCCCACAGAGACCTGCACATTGCCGCGGCGGGCTTTCGTATCCGCGAGCTGAATCGCTCCCTGAACCGCGTCGGCCACAGTCGTGTGTTCCACCTGCAGACGGATGGGTCGCACGAAGTCGAGCACTTCCTGGACGATGGCGTTTGCCATCTTCGCTTCTTTGATGATGTCGGTCAGGACGGCGGCGTCGGGTGTATCCGCAATCCTCCGTCGCAGCAGACCAGCCATCACCTCGATGCCGGCAAGCGGGTTCTTGACCTCGTGCGCGATCACGGCCGCCATTTCGCCGACGGCGGCCAGGCGATCGCGAAGCCGTTCTCGCTCTTCCAGTTGCTCGACGCGCGTCAGGTCCTTGAAGAACATCGCCGCGCCAATCACGTTGCCGCTGTCGTCCGGAACGAAGGTCACGGTATAGCCAATGACTTTGTTCGACGGCTTCAGGCGCATCTCGACGCGATTGGGCAGCAGGTGCAGATCGAAAACGCCAGTGAGAACGCGAACGACGTCGGGATGGTCCCTGAGCACGACGGCAATCGGTTGTCCGACGTCGCCCGGGCGTGCCGTGACCCCGAAGATGCGATAGGCCTCGTCGTTGATCAGTGCGAGCCGGCCGTCGCGGGTGATCGCGAGAATGCCATTGCGCATCCCCGAGACGATGTGCCTGAAAAACGCGTCGTTCGTGCCGTTCGCGTGAGTCGTGGAGACACCATCGGCCTCGCGGAGAGAGCTCGCCGCGGACCGCCCGGACGACGGCGGCGTTACGCGAGGACGCGATTTGGACATCACACGAGGCTCCACGAAATGACCTCAACCGGTCTGGAAAAGGCAAAGCGCATGCCCAGTGCCGAATTTTGGCATCCACTCACCAATCGGCTTTTTTGGGCTGAATCCTGACAGACTCGGTGCGAGGGAAATTACAGAAGTGTAAGTGTACTGCGCTTTTCGTGCGGACGGAAGGCGCAGACTTACGTTTCGGAGGGTGCGAGCAGCTTCAAACAGTTAGGAACCCTGTGCTTCCTGCGCGTGCTCCTGCAACGCTTCCCACTGCGCCATCAGGTCGCCGACTTCCCACATCAAAGCCTGATGGCGATCGACCACCTGCCTTGATTCTTCTCGGTCATCATAGAAACCGGCAGTAGCCATCCTGGCCTCGAGCTTTTTGACCTCCGCCTCGCGTTCGGCAATCCGACCCTCGAGGTCGGTTATCCGCTTTTGGAGCGCCTGCGCCTCTCGGTCCTTTTTCCTGCGCTCGGCCTCTTGCTGCTTGCGCGCCTCGCGGGACTCGGGACTCGGGACTCGGGATCCGGGACTCGGGATTCGGGATTCGCGCGACGACGACTGCGAGCTTTGCGTTGCGGGCTTCTTGGGAGTTGGCGGTTTGGGAGTTGGGAGTTGAGAGGGTTCCTGCGGATGCTCCTTATGCCAGAGAAACTCTTTGTAGCTGCCGGGATAGACGAGTGCCTGCCCGTGCCCGATCTCGATGATCTTGGTGGCGAGTTTCTCCACGAAGTACCGATCGTGCGAGACGATGATCAAGGTGCCGCCGTAGTCTTCGAGTGCCTCGAGGAGTACGTCCTTCGAATCGAGATCCAGGTGGTTGGTCGGTTCGTCGAGCAGTAGCGTGTTCGACGGCCGCAGGAGCATCCGTGCGACAGCAAGCCGGGTGCGCTCACCGCCTGACAGCACGCCCGCCTTCTTGTAGATGTCGTCCCCCGAGAATAGGAAGCCGCCCAGCAGATTTCTGATCGCCGGCACCATGTCGGTGGGCGATCCGGCCTCCAGGGTTTCGTACACCGTGAGCGTCGGATCGAGGCGTGTGGCTTCGTCCTGCGCGAAATACTCCATGACGACCTGATGCCCGACGGTGCGCTGCCCGGTGTCTGGCGCTTCCTCACCCGAGAGCAGTCGCATGAGCGTCGACTTGCCTGCGCCGTTGGGTCCAACCAGCGCGATGCGATCGCCGCGCTCGATATGCAGGTTGACTCGTTCGAATACCTTCAGCGCTCCATAGGACTTCGCTGCGTGCTTCACCTCGAGCACCGTGCGTCCGCTCTTGGCGCAGGCGGGAAAGCGGAAATGGATTCGCTTCCGCTCCGGAGGGACCTCAATCGGAATGACCTTCTCGAGCAGCTTGATGCGGCTCTGCACCTGCGCGGCCTTCGTCGCCTGATAGCGGAAGCGATCGATGAACATCTTCACCCGCGCGACTTCCTCGTCCTGCTCTTTCTTCGCCTGCCGCAGGCGTTCGAGCATCGCGTCGCGCTGCTCAACGTACTTGCTGTAATTTCCGACGTAGTCGGTCAGCTTTCGTAAGTGGACGTCTGTGATACGCGTGACAACGGCGTCCAGGAAATACCGATCGTGCGACACGAGAATGACGGCGTAGGGATACGCGCCGAGATACTCCTCGAGCCAGTTGCGTGCCTCCAGGTCGAGATGGTTGGTGGGCTCGTCGAGCAGCAGCAGGTTCGGGCGGCCGAGCAGGAGCTTGGCGAGCGCGATGCGCATCTGCCAGCCGCCCGAGAACGTTTCACACGGTCGGTCGGCGTCGTCGCTGCTGAATCCGAGGCCACGCAGGACCGTCGCAATCCGCAGGTCCATGCTGTAGCCTTCGTCCAACCGAAACCGATCCTGGAGCTCCGCATACCTCGCTAGCATCGCGTCATGCTCGTCCTGCGGGACGGACGCATCTCCGAGCTTGTGCTCGATGTCGTGCATCTCGGCTTTGATGTCGAGGAGCGGCTGAAAGGCACTGCTCGCCTCTTCGAACACCGTGCGGCCCGAGTGAGTGAGGCCGTCCTGTGGCAGGTAGCCAATCGAAAGGCCGGCTGGTTTGACAACCGCGCCCGAGTCGGACTCCTCCAGTCCTCCCAGGATCTTGAGCAACGTCGTCTTTCCGGCGCCGTTGGGACCGCACAGGGCGACACGCTCACCGTCTCCGATCTGCCACGTCACGTGATCGAACAGGATGCGGTCGCCGAAAGACTTCGTGAGATCGGAGAGCTGGATCACGCCGACCGTACGCCCAATGCCTTTGCCGCCGCCGCCAGCACCTGGGTCGTGCCAAACGGTTTCGTGAGATAACCGGCAACCCCGAGGTTCAGGGCCTCGATGGCGATGGATTCGGAAGAGAAGCCGGTAATGACGATCGCTGGCAGCGTTGCATCGATGCGTCGCGCTTCGCGAATGAGCGCCAGGCCATCCATGCCGGGCATATTTAGATCCGAAATCAATAAATCGTAGTGGGCCTCTGGCTCACGCATCAGGCGCAGTGCCGATTCGCCGTCAGCAGCGACCTCCACGTCGTACGCCGACTCCAGCATTCTCGACAGCAGCCTTCGAATGCTGTCTTCATCGTCGACCAGCAGGATTCGACTGCGCGACTTGGCGATGGCGTTCGGCTTTGGTTCAGCGAGACGTTGACTTTCGAGCCAGCTATCGAGATCCCGCTTGCGGAAGCGCCATTGCCGGCCGACGCGGACCGCCGGGATGCTTCCGGCCTTGATCAGACGATAGACCGTACGAAGGTTGACATTGAGGTAGGCGAGGACCTCCTCAGTCGTCAGGAAGCTTTCGTCGGTGGGCAGATTGAGTGGCACAGATTTTCCCGAACGTGCGCTACTGTCATTGTACACCGCGCGGCCGTAGCGCCTCGCAGGTCTAACCCGCATGTCGGTAAAGACTTAGGGTCCTGGACTCACGCCGGGTGAATGGCTGGCTCGGCCGCGCAACGGCCGTATGATCGGGGTGAAGACCGTGCGGGAGTTACCGCCGTCTTACCTAGCGAACGGACTGTTCGTTCTTGCTGATGACGCGCACCGATGAAGAGCTCGTCGCCCGCTCCCGAACGGGCGATGTAGACAGCTTCAATCAACTCGTCGTGAGATGGGAACGGCCGATTTATGCCTTGGCCTATCGCGTTCTCGGTCGCGAAGAGGACGCGCGCGACGTCTGTCAGGATACGTTCCTCCGTGCGTACAGGGCGTTGCCCGGCTTCAAAGGGCAGGCGAAGTTTTCGTCGTGGCTGTATCGCATCGCGCTGAATCTGTGCCGGGACTGGATCCGGCGGCAGCAGCGAGCCCCAGTCTCGCAGATGCCGGAAGACATGGATCCGGCCGCGTTGCTTGCGGAAACAGAGCCCGCCGAATCGATCGAAGATCTGGTCGCGCGGCGCGAGCTCAGCGCGATCGTGGCGGAGGCCATGCGCTCGCTGAGCGAGGAGCAACGCACGGCGATCATCCTGAAGGAGTACCACGGGATGACGTTTCAGGAGATTGCGGACATGCAGGGGTGTCCGCTGAGTACGGTCAAGACGCGCCTCTATCAGGGGCTCTCGCAGTTGCGGCGACAACTCGAGCGTCGAGGCCAGGGTGTGGCTGAACTGGTGAAACGGACATGATCGAGACATTCGAGTGTGGAGATACCGGCGCCCTCGTCGCCTACCTGTATGAAGAGGGCGAACCGGAGATCCGTGAAGTGATTGCGGGGCATCTGACCCGATGCGCGGCGTGCTCGAGCGAAATCGATGGCCTGAGGTTGACTCGCCAAAGTCTGCAGGCGTGGGTGCCTCCCATGCCGGAGCTGACGCTCCAGATGCCGGTGCCCACGCCCGCCAGGATGCCATGGTGGCGTGCGCCACTACCGGCATGGGCTCAGGCGGCGGCGGCAGTCCTCATATTTGGTGTTGGCCTGTCAGTCGGCCTTGTGCGCGGCGACGTCAACGCGCCGCCGCAGGAGCCCTCGCCTCAGCCGGTTGCGACCACCACCATCGACACACCCTCGCGTAGCGATCTCTCGCGACTGGAGCAACGCCTGAGGACCGAGATGGCGCAGATGCGAACCACGGCCGCGACGCCGGTGCGTCAGGCCTCCTCCGACGACGACATGATGAAAAAGGTCGAAGCGCTCGTCGCGCAAAGCGAAGAGCGGCAACGACGGGAGTTCACGCTTCGCTCCGTCGAAATGGCTCGCGAATTCGAAGCGCAACGACGCATTGACATGGCGACCGTGCGCGAGACAGTCGGGCAGTTCCAGGGCGTGGCCGGGACCGAGATCCGTCAGCAGCGTGAAGCGATCGATCGCATCAACAACTTCATCAGAGTTTCGCAGCAGGCACGGTAGCGGCAATCAGCGTGTGGATGAACAGAACTATGGTGAGAATCACGACATTGGGAATCGCGGTGGCGCTCGCTGGCACGGCAGTGTCGGCACAACAAGCTGACGACGCTCAGGTCAAGGCGAGACAGCGCATCGCGATGATGGAAGGCACGCTCGAGAGCGCCGTCAAGATTGGTGCAGACAACCTCCTGAGACAAGTGAAGGCCGTGGTACCTGACCCTCCGATGCTGACAGGATTCCCGGAGGTGCATGGATTCCGCCTTGATGGTTACGGCATCTTCTTCGATGTCGGTGTGCCCATGCTGCGGCTGCCGGTGACCTGGCCGCTGCGATACATGATCAACAGCGACACCCGCGATCTCGAGATTCTGGCGAACGAATTGAAACAGTTGGTCGCGCAGATGGACGTCCGCTACCAACCCCAGCTCGCACAGGTGGCGCGCAGACTCGAATCGCGCGCTCAGGCCCAGGCGCCGGTCGCGTTGCGCGGCCCGGGTGGAGCAGTGGCGGCGACTCAGGTCCAGGTCGCACCTTCCAATGTCGATTCGCGAGTACTCGAGAACCCGGCAGAGGGGTACACGCGGGAAGTCAAAGCGGCGCTCATCGACGCGATGATCGAACACAGCGGACCGCTGAATCTTGGTCCGGAGGAATGGCTGACCGTTGCCGCGCGCGACAACGTGCCACGGGATCCACTTATCCCCGGTGATGCCACCGACTTCAGCACCATCATCTTCCGGATGAAGGGGAGCGACCTTGCAGCCTTCCGCGCCGGTAAAGTGACGCTCGAGGAAGCACGGCAGAAAGTCGAGGTTCGCGAGTACTAGTTCGAGCCCGCACAACGGTCTCGTGGAACCTGCCGGCCGAGGCGGTGTCTCATGGGGGAGAGGCTATGTACAATTCCGCCATGTGGACACGTCTGGCTGTTTGTCTCAGTCTCCTGGGACTCCTGGCGGGGTGCCGCTCGCGAGAAGTGGAGAAGGACCTCACCATCACGGACATTCACTCAGGCTGGTACGACGTTGGTGTCGTCAACGGGCAGAACAAGCTCGTCCCGAGCATCACACTGCGACTGCAGAACGTCTCGTCCGAGGCGATTGCCAGAGTTCAGATCAACGCCGTATTCCGCCGCGTTGGCGAACCCGAGGAATGGGACGCTCACTTCGTGCGTGGGATCGGTCCCGACGGGCTGGCTCCCGGGGCGAAGGGTGACGAGCTGGTGCTGCGATCGGAGCGCGGCTACACCGGGTCAGAGTCGCGGCTTCAGATGCTGCAGAACACGCAGTTCGTCGATGCTCGCGTCGAGATCTTCGGCAAGCACGGCTCGCGCAACTGGGTGAAGATCGGCGACTACACGATCGATCGCCAGCTGCTCACCCAATAGTCGATCCGTTTCACGACAGCGTAGTGGCGGCGGGTCTTTAGACCCGCCGGAACAAGCGGACGATCGAGGCGGGTTTGAAGACCCGTCTCTACGATCCCGTTTTACGAGCGTTTCTGAAAAAAGATGTAGAGCGGAATTCCGGCCAGGATGATCAGCGTTCCAAGCCCAGTCACGCGGGGGTCCGAATAGTACGCATTCACCACGATCGCCAGGCTCACGAGCACGAAGATCGCCGGCGTCAGCGGATAGCCGATGACTTTGAATGGCCTCGGCGCGTTCGGCTCGCGTGTGCGCAGCACGAACACCGCCGCCACCGCTGCACCCGCAAACAGCGTGATCGAGAAGCCGACGTAGTTGGCGATCGAGTCGAGGCTGCCGACCAGGATGAGGACGATGGCGAACAAGGCCTGCGCGATGATCGACGCCGCCGGCGTCTTGTACTTCGGGTGCACGCGCGCCGCGCTCTTGAAGAACGCGTTGTCGCGCGCCATCGCGAAGTAGACGCGTGGACCGGCGAATGTCCACGCGTTGATGCCCGCCGCGAGACTCAGGATCGCGACGACGGCCATGATGGTTCCGGCGCTCGCACCCAGCAACCCTTCGGCGACGACGTCCAGCACGCTCCCCTGCACCTTCGCGAGTTTGTCGATGGGGATGACGTAGAGGTACAGCACGTTGATGAGAAGGTAGACCACAGTGACCGCGGCGGTTCCGAGGAACAGCGCACGCGGCACATTGCGACCGGGATCGCGAATCTCCTCCGCCATGTACGCCGCGGCGTTCCAACCCGAGTACGTGAACATCACCGGGATGAAAGCGAAGAGCCAGCCGGTCGCGGTAACGGGCCCGGCCGATTGCGCCAGGTTCGCCGATTCACCCGTACCCGCCGTCAATCCGAACGCGATGAAGACGACAAACGCCGTGATTTTTAGCGTCGTGAGGATATTGCTTGCGGCGCGTCCAGGTCCGACGCCACGGATGTGAATGAACGCCGCGACCGCGATGGCTGCACTTGCCGCGAGTGTGTGTCGCGAGAAGGTGAAGACGACCGGAGTGAGCGGCAGCGGGATCGCCAGCAGGGGGGTATCGTTCGCGATACCCGGGATGAATCGATCCAGGGTGGTGATCATGAACACGGCGCTTGCCGCCAGTGCGCCGCTGAAGCCGGCAACGAAGGACGTCCACCCCGTCAGGAATCCGGCAAGTCCGCCGTAAGCCTCGCGCAGATAGACATACTCCCCGCCCGCTTTTGGACGAAGCGTGGCGAGCTCTGCGTAGGCCATCGCGCCCAGGAATGCCAGCACACCGCCCGCCGCCCACGCCAACAGAAACCAGGGTGCGTCGGGCACGGAGGCAGCGACCGCAGGCGACCTGAAGAGAATCCCGCCGCCGATGACGTTTGCAACGATGATGGCCGCTGCGTCGAAGGGACCGAGCCGCCGCTCGAGAGCTTGAGGTAGAGGTGTGGTGGTCGTAGTCACCCGCGGATTATATGGACGGCGCCAGTAACTCCCAACTTCCAATTCCCAACTCCCGGATGCTGGGAGTGATTTCTTCAGGGCTGCGGCGGCGGTTCCGGAAACCCTTGCGGCTGCCGTTCGGGAACCAGATCACCCTTGTAGGTGACCTTCTCGCCTGGAGTGATCCGAACATCGAAGTCGAGCGGCTCGTAGCCAGGGAGCACGATCTCTACTTTGTAGTCGCCTTGCTCGAGTCGCAGAGCCTGGAAGGTGCCGTCGAAATTATCGACGGTTCCCGCGTAAGCGCCGTTGATGAAGACCTGCGCATCGGGTGGACGGACCTGCAGGCGCAGTTCTCCCGTCGGGTACCCGTAGGTGCCGTAGTAGGAGCCGTAGTTGTCGTAGCGGGCTACGGTCGGTGGATAGAAGACGTACGAGTTGTAATAGAGGTCGAAATAGAACAGTCCGCGACCATACGGACCGTAGCCGAAGGCGTACGGATAGTAGTAGTACGGCCGCGCGTATCCGGCGTATCCATACGACTTGTACGGGTAGTAGCGGTAATGGTTGTACTTGTTGCCCGGGTAGACCCTATAGCTGTTGCGATTTCCGTCGTAGTGGCCCGAGCCTGTTGAATATCCCGGACGCGGGACGGCGACGCGCGGTTGTGCCCCAGCCGGTCCGGTATTTGTCAATCGTTCACTCGTACCGCGACGGATGTCCGGCACATACGCCAAGTCGGGTGGCCGTCGCGACTGCGCCCGGCGATCGTCTTGCTGTTGACCGTAAACCGGTGGCTGAGGAGCGGGCCGCGCTTGACGGTCCTGGGCTGCCCTCGCCGGGGGCGGTCCGGCCGGATCTCTCCGGCCGACACCGTTGTCGTTGCCGCCTTGCGGCTCGGCGCGACGTTCGCCGGCCTGACGCTGGCCTGAGCCACCTTGCTGGCGTTGACCGCCGCCTCCACCTTCCTGGCGTTGACCGGCTCCGCCCTGACGCTGACCAGCCCCGTTACCCCCGCCGTTCCCATTGCCCCTGGATTCACCCCCCGGCCAGCGTTGCCGTTGAGCACCCTCGATGGGGGACACGACCACTGCCGACGAGATTACGATTGCGGCAAAGAGAGTTTTGGCGCGCATATCCTATGGTCGAGCAACACCGTTGCCAGTCTCGGAAAACGGATTTGCTCAGAAAGCCGGTGCTCATTGTAGCTCCCAGGCTCGAGTGTCCTCCTTCGTCGGCAGAGCAGGACACTATGGGAGTCATCTTTCCTTTGCCCAATTGCCAACTTCCAGGTCCCAACTCCCAATTGCTCAACTGCGAACACAACGCTTGACCCGGAACTAGCAACCCCGGAACTAGGAACCTGAAACCTGGAACCTGGAACATCCGGATCCCGAATGCCGGATCCCGGCCCCCGATATACTGGCTCTGATGCATGCGACGACGATCCTGGCCTTGCGCCACAAGGACCAGACTGTCCTTGCGGGCGACGGGCAGGTCACCCTCGGTGCGACCGTGGTCAAGCAGAGCGCCCGCAAGATTCGGCGGCTGTACAACGAGTCGATCCTGGCGGGGTTTGCCGGATCGGCGGCGGATTCCTTTGCACTCTTCTCGCGGTTCGAATCCAAACTGGAGCAGTATCGCGGCAATCTCGAGCGCGCGTCGGTGGAACTGGCGCGGGACTGGCGTACGGATCGCTATCTCCGACGCCTCGAGGCAATGCTGATCGTTGCGGATCGCAAGTCGACGTTTCTGCTGTCCGGCACCGGCGATCTCATCGAGCCCGATGATGGAGTCGTGGCGGTCGGCTCGGGGGGGCCCTACGCGATGGCCGCGGCGCGCGCGCTGGTGAGGCACAGCGCGCTGTCGGCGCGTCAAATCGCAGAAGAGTCGATGCGGATCGCCGCCGACATCTGTATTTACACGAACCCGAATCTCACGATCGAAGAACTGTGACTGACGCGGGGGCTGCCGCCTCCGCTCGACGATGTATGGCCATCTCTCTTCCCGAACGCACGACGACAGCAGTGGGCTCGCTGACCCCGCGCGAGATCGTCACCGAGCTCGATAAGTACGTCATCGGACAAGCCAAGGCCAAGCGCGCCGTCGCGATCGCCCTGCGCAATCGGTTGCGCCGCCAACGCCTGTCGGCGGACATCGCCGACGAGGTCACGCCCAAGAACATTCTCATGATCGGCCCAACCGGCGTCGGCAAGACTGAGATCGCCCGTCGGCTCGCGCGACTGGCGCACTCGCCGTTCATCAAGGTCGAGGCGTCGAAGTTCACGGAGGTCGGCTATGTCGGCCGCGACGTCGAATCGATGGTCCGCGATCTCGTGGAGCTCGCCGTCGACATGGTGCGCGCGGAAAAGGGCGAAGAGGTGCGTGACAAGGCGCGGTCAGCCGCCGAGGATCGCTTGCTCGATCTGCTGCTGCCGCCGCCACGCCCTCCGATGCCGGGAGAGGATCCGGGCGTCGTGCGCGATCAGTCGGGGCGTTCGCGCGAGCGCCTGCGTGAGCAGTTGCGCGAAGGGCACCTGGATGAGCGCGTCGTCGAGATCGATGTGCAGGCCACCGCCATTCCGTCTTTCGAGATCATCGCCGGATCGTCGGTCGAGGAAATCGGCGTCAACCTCAAGGACATGATGGGCAACATGTTCGGCGGGCGTTCCAAGACCAGGAGACTCAAGGTGCCTGCGGCCCTCGAGCACCTGATGGCGGAGGAACAGTCAAAACTGGTCGATATGGAGTCGGTCAGTCGCACGGCCGTTCAGCGCGTCGAGCAGACCGGGATCATTTTCGTGGACGAGATCGACAAGATCGCGAGCCGCGATGGTGGTGGCGGCGGCCGTGGCGGGCCTGATGTCAGCCGGGAAGGGGTTCAGCGCGACATCCTCCCGATCGTTGAAGGCACCACCGTCAACACGAAGCACGGGATGGTGAAGACCGATCACATTCTCTTCATCGCCGCCGGCGCATTCCACGTGTCGAAGCCGTCCGATCTGATCCCCGAGTTGCAGGGGCGCTTCCCGATCAGAGTTGAGCTCGAGCCGCTCACGCGCGACGACTTCGTTCGCATCCTGACCGAGCCGCGCAACGCGCTCGTCAAGCAATACACGGCGCTGCTCGGCACCGAGGAGGTGTCGCTGACGTTTACGCCGGACGCCGTCGATCGCATCGCTGACTTCGCCGCGCGGGTCAACGACACGACGGAGAATATCGGCGCCAGGCGCCTGCACACCGTGATGGAGCGGCTGCTCGACGAGTTGTCCTTCGACGCGCCCGAATTGTCCGACAAATCGATCACCATCGATGCGGCATATGTCGATCGCATGCTCGCCGACATCGTCAAGAACGAAGATCTGTCCCGTTACATTCTCTGACCCGCCTTCGAATGAGTAGAGGCGGGTCTTCAGGCCCGCCTCGGATGAAACCGGGATTTCACCGGCGAGTCTGAAGACTCGCCGCTACGCCGTCGTGAACAGCCATCAGTACCCGGCGGTTGAGATCTGGACGTTGGGAATTGGGAGTTGACCGCGCCCCTTGCCCGAGAGATCGCGAAGTACCTGGTACCCCGCCTCGACTGCCGCCGCGCTGTCGAATGACACCCCAGGGGAAAGCCGGGGACTGAGATAGCCGATTCGCTCGTACTCGCGCGCCAGCGAGGAGTCGTCGACGACGCTCGGCGCGTCGGCGATCTCGACGGCATGGCGAAGCTCGTGGCCAATGAGGGCGATCTGCACGTCGGCCGATGGCAGGCGCGCCACTCGCACGTGCACGTAGCGATAGCCGCCAACCGCGGAGATGAACGTCAGGCGCCCACCCGTCGCTCGCTCGCCGCCAGCGCATTCGAGGAACACGACGACGTCCGATCGTCGAAGTCGATTCACGAGGCGGCGAAACGTGTCGGAGCTGCGCAGGCCGTCACGCAACAGGCGCAGCAGCCGCCGATCGGTCGTTCGAATGTGGTGGTGCGGGTCATCGTCGAAGGTCTGGGCCGTCGCGGCCGGGGACGTGGCGATGAGCGACAGGACGAACAGAACGATCCGCGCCGGTGTGAGGGTCATGATGCGACGTGGACAGGGCAAAGCATGCGCCACGCGCAGATTCCCGCGTATTCCGGTCAATTGCTCGCTTTCCGCCGGAAATCCGGTAGAATGCAGGGGCTGACTGAGATTGCGAAAAGGCACAGAATCGTGTTGTGACCTTTTCGTTACTACAAAAAAGTCACTATCGGTGGGATGTTCAATCCCCCGGCCGCAGGCCCCAAGACGCGCTGGCGGGTAAACCGCGTTGCTCCTCGCATCGAGCAACGACAGCTTTGGTTCGCACCTCGAATCACCGCGCAGAAATGTAGGAGACGCTTATGCCTGCCGCCAGACTCGGATCGGACGCTACCGGAGCGCGCGATGCGCGCCGCCTCTCAACACTGCTCGAGGTCAGCCAGGCTCTTTCGGGCACGCTCAATTTCAAATCCGCTCTGCAGCGCGTGCTGGTCACGCTCATGCGCCATCACAGCGTCATCCGCGGCATGGTCACCTTGCTGCGCGACGGCGAACTGCAGGTCGAAGCGGTTGAAGGATTCGAGGATCGCGCCCGCACGATTCGCATTCGCATCGGTGAAGGAATCACCGGGAAGGTCGTCGAAAGCGGGAAGCCGATCGTGGTGCCGCGCATCAGCAAGGAGCCGGCATTCCTCAATCTGGCGCCGCGTCGTCCGGAGATCCTGAAACAGGAGTTGAGTTACATCTGCGTGCCGATTGTGCTCAACCGCGCTGCCGTCGGCGCCCTTGCCGTCGATTTGCGCTTTCAGCCGGATCGCGACTACGACAGCAGCGTGAAGTTCCTCGGGATCGTCAGCTCGATGGTCGCCCAGGCCCTCAACATCCAGCGCATCGTCGAGGAGGAGCGGCGACGGCTGGTGGATGAGAACACGCACCTGCGCCAGGAGCTGAAAGAGCGCTACGACTTCTCGAACATCATCGGGACCAGCGGTCCGACGCGGCAGATGTACGAGCAGGTGGCCCAGGTCGCGCAGACCAACACGACGGTACTGATTCGTGGCGAGTCGGGCACCGGTAAAGAGCTGATCGCGCACGCCATTCACTACAATTCGCTGCGGGCGAAGAAGCCGTTCGTGAAAGTGAGCTGCGCGGCCCTGCCCGATACCCTGATCGAGTCGGAGCTGTTTGGCTATGAGAAGGGCGCCTTCACCGGCGCCAATGCCCGGAAGAAGGGACGCTTCGAGATGGCCGAGGGCGGGACGCTGTTCCTCGACGAGATCGGCGACGTCAACCTCGGCACACAGGTGAAGCTGCTACGCGTACTGCAGGAGCGCGAGTTCGAACGCGTAGGCGGGACCGAGACGGTCAAGGTGAACGTGCGCCTGATCGCGGCCACCAACAAAGACATGGAGAAGGCGATTGTCGACGGTACGTTCCGCGAGGACTTGTACTATCGCCTCAACGTTTTCACGATCTTCGTGCCGCCACTGCGTGAACGAAAGGCCGACCTGTTGCTGCTGGCGGATCACTTCCTCGAGAAATTCTCGCGCGAGCATGGCAAAGTCATCAAGCGCATCTCGACGCCCGCGATCGATATGCTGACGGCATATCACTGGCCCGGTAACGTGCGGGAGCTCGAGAACGCGCTCGAGCGCGCCGTGCTGGTCTGCGACAGCGCCGTCGTCCATGGACATCACCTGCCGCCGTCGCTGCAGACCGCGGAGGCGTCGGGCACGGTGACGCGCGTATCGCTCAAGGACGCGGTTGCGGGCTACGAGCGCGATTTGATCATCGACGCGCTGAAGACCACCCGGGGCAACCGCGCCAAGGCCGCGCGACTGCTCGATACGACCGAGCGGATTCTCAACTACAAAGTGCGCGGGTACGGCATCGACGTAAGGCGTTTCAAGACGCCGGACGTGGCGCGACGCTCATCGAGCGAGCCGGCGGCGCGCGATCTCGTACGCGAGGCTCCGCTGGCGGCTTCCTAGGAATGAACAGCGGGGTTCCGTGGAAACTAGGGATTGGGAGTTGGGTGTTGATCCTCGCTGTGACGGCTGGCTGCGGGAAGAAGGGTCCGCCATTGCCGCCCATCGTGCGTGTACCGGCCGCGGTGAGTCAGCTCACCGCGCGTCGCGTTGGCGACGATGTGATCCTGAATCTCGCACTGCCGGCGCAGAACGTCGACCAATCGACGCCGGTCAATCTCGCCCGCGTTGACGTCTATGGCTACACGGGCCGGACGGCGCCGCCCGCTCCGCGCTTTACAGAGGTCGCGCAACTGGTCGGGAAGATCGATTCCGTGCCCGGGGCTCCTCCTCCGGGGACGACCGTGCGCGACGCGCTGACCTCCGACAAGCTCGTTGAAGGACCTGCTCTGACGCGCGCTGCTGTATCAACTGCGAAGAACGCGATTCCGTCGAAGGACGACACTCATACTCCGCTCAAGCGGTTTTACATGGCGGTCGCGTTCAGCGAACGTGGCCGCTCCGGTCCGCCGAGCTCCGTTGTCGAAGTGGCATTGACGCCACTGCCCGATTCGCCGCCCGACGTGCGTGCGACGTACAACGAAGAAGCGGTGACCGTGAGCTGGGAGCCATCAGGCGGCTTGCTGGGTTTCCTCTTCGATCGCGCTGGATTGCCGTCGACGTCACCGATCGATGATGGGCCGCCAGCGGCAGCGGCAGGCGCGCTGCCGTCAGGACCAACCCGCTACAACGTCTATCGCGAGGTGGATCCGCAGCCCGATTCGGCAGCCGGAGCTGCAGGAGGGGAGAACACGGCACCCGAGAAGACGACAAACGGAACCGAGGCTGCACCTCCGAATCGAATGCTGTTGACGCCGGCGCCGTTGGAGAGTTTCAGGTTCATGGACCCGCTCCAGGCCGACGGTCGTCGGCAGTGTTACCTCGTGTCAGCCGTTCGCGGAAGGAATGAGACTGCGGTGGAGGGGCATCCGTCGACGTCTGCCTGCGTGACCACGATCGACGTCTTTCCGCCAGCGCCGCCCACCGGGGTGTCGCCGATTGCCGCCGAGGGCGCGATCAGTCTGGTCTGGGAGGCCAACAGCGAACGTGACCTCGAGGGGTACTTCGTCTGGCGTGGCGAAGAGGGGAGCGAGACGCTGACGAAGATCACGGACACCGTGGTGAAGGAAACGCGCTACACCGATCAGAACGTGAAATCGGGTGTTCGCTACGTGTACGCCGTCACCGCCGTCGATAGCCGGACTCCGCAACCGAACGTCAGCGCCGAATCAGAACGCGTCGAGATCACGGCCAGATAGATCACGGTCCGGCTAACCCCCTCCGCCAAGGCTACGGCGGTCCAGAAGCCGGACACTGCGCCTCACTCCTTCGCGCGGCGTTCGACCTTCTCCTCCTCGAGCTTCAGGACTCGAAATCCGCCGAGCTGCCCGCCGCGGACCTGGTAGTCGGCCGGAATCGTGAACAAATCGGCCGGTGGTTCGGTCCGGACGATATTACGTAAGCGATACACCGACTCGCCGGTGCGCGGATCCTTGCGCGTGATCAGCACTGCCATCTGCAGGTCTCGCGAGTACCAGCGTTCGGTGGCGACGTCGATCGGCAAGACGTTGCCGATCGCTCCGGCAGCAATGGTCGACGTGGTGCGCGTGCCTTCAGCCATGACACCTTCAATCATGCGAGAGCCAAGCGCTTCCGTCGTGATCTTGGCAGCCGCCTTGTCGCCAACGACGAGTTTCTGGCCAGGAACGCCCACGGCCGCGATCTTCGAGCCCTCGGCTGCCATCCATGCCGACGCGTGATCCCGTGATTCGCTCACCCACACCCTGGCTCCCTCTTTCTGGTCACCCGAATACATGTAGGTGTGAGCTTGGAGCTTCGCGGTCGCGACGGGATTTCGATACGCAATCCGCTGACGTTCGTCGAGCGTGTACGAAACACCGGCGACGCTGTCGAGGATGGTGACGAGGCGCGGTGAAGGGCCATCGACGGTGAGCGGACCAACCAGCGCGATTTCCTCTTCACGCCGTGTTCGCCCCTGACTGTCACGCGCCATCATCGACAAAAACCGCCGCTCGATGCGATTGCCATCCCCGAGCACCTGCGTGAACTCGGTTTCCGCCTCGGCGGAGAACGGTGCATTCGGGACACTCGTGACGGTTTCGAGCGGCGTCGACTCGATGATGCCGACCGGCGATGCCGCCACTCCGGTTTGCAGGGTGAACAGTGTGTCAGTCTGTTGCGCGTCGATGGTGGTGACGAGGCCGAGCACCACGATCGAGGCCAGTGACAATCGAGTCATAACCATCGGTTCAGTCTCCGTTGAAGATCGATCCTGTCTACATGCCGACCCGGATGGCCCGGGCGATCCCGTCTTCTCCGACGATGACGTCGACGTCGACGTGCGCAGCCGCGTCACCGGTCGCCGATCGCACGCCGAGCCCGGTCAACGTCGACGCCGGTACGCGCATCCGAACGACACGGACCGGCTCACCCTGCAGAATGGGTTCGCCGACAAGCAGCAACGTCCTGCTTTCTGCCGCTGGTGTTACAGCCGCTCGCGTCGTCCGTTGCAGCTCGCGCCCGAGTTGCCCGAGTCCGAGAGCGATGATGATTGCGGCGGCAACAGCGGCGCTCTCCCGCCACATGCTGCGCGGGCGTTCTTCACGCCGTCGAGCGTGTGCACGATCCCACGCCGCCAGTACTGCTGCTTCGACGTGCGGTGGTGCCTCGATGTGTGCCTCGTCCTGGCGAAGGACGTTGAGCGCATCGGCCAGATCGGTGTTTTCGAACTGCATTGACTTCATCACGCGCACCTCTCGGTCAGGCCGGGGTGGTCCTCGTGGCTCGGCGCGGTGCGCCCCATTTTCTGGGTGAGCAAATGCCTCGCACGATGCAGCCTCGAGCGAACGGTGCCGATTGCACACCCCATGGCGGTCGCCGCATCGCTGTAGCTCACACCCTGCAGATCGCAGAGGACGACGACCTCGCGGTACCGCCGTGGAAGTGACAGGATGGCGCGTCGCAATTGCTGCAGCGTCTGACGCCGTTCGAGCGTTGCGCTCGCGTCGTCGTCGGCCACAGGTTCAGACGAGTCTGGCCTACGCCCATCAAATGCGACGAACTGCCGATCCCGCGCCCGACGGCGGCGCGTTTGGTGACGAGCCACTCCGTACAGGTAGCTCGTCAGCGCGGCGCGCGCCGGGTCGTAGCGTGCTGCATCTCGCATGACGACGAGGAACACCTCCTGCACGATGTCTTCGGCGGCGGTGCTGGAACCGGTCATCAACCGCGCGAAGCGATACACCCTGGCCTGATGACGCCGGTACAGAGCGGCGAATGCGTCGCGATCGCCGTGTGCCGCTCTGCGCATCAGATCCGCGTCGTCAGGGTCATCCGCGGCCGCGCTCGTCGCGTCTTCCATCTGCGACGTGATTGCAGCGGGGCCGGGAAAAGTTCCACGGATCACGCCCCTTAAGACGAGCTTTGCATGTAGCTGGACGGAGTAGGGCGGGGCCCTGTTTTTGGAGACGTAGGGCGGGTCCTGCTTTTGGGACCCGCCGGATAGCCGGGTCTATAAAGCAAGACCCGGCCTACGCGATAACCGGGTGCCGGCCTAAGCGGCAACGGGGGCGTCGGCTCGTGCAGTGTTCAGCGCGTTGGCGTCAGCGTAAACGGCTCGGGCGATCAGTACGAGTAAAGCGACCATCGTCGCCACCGATAACTGCAGACCGATCGCGGCGGCTGTGGGCATGAACGTCGTAACGAAGAACCAGTACACGACCATCCAGTACGGCCCGGCGTGTTCTCGTCTCGCCGCCGCCTGCATGTAAGCGCCGACCCACACGAGAGGCAGCGCCAATACGGTCAGATCATAGAGGATCACGTGCGGGTTCACGAGAACGGATGCCAGCACAACGACGCCGAGTCGCACGCTGAGCGGCGCCTGGCTTTTCCATATCCGCACGGTGTACCACAGCACAATGGCGGAAACGATCGCCCACATCGGCACGCCGATCCAGTTCGGCGCGAGCCGCGTGACCGCGCGCACTGAGTGGCTCAGGAACGGCTTCGCTTCCAGCATGTCCGCGTAGGCCAGCATCGTCGGGATGTTGCCAGCAAACGCGGTGAGCGCATCGGTGCCCAGCATCAACCAGACCGCCGCCGCTTGCGCCAGGACTGACGAAACGGCGCCGGCCAGCATCTTCCATTCGCCGCACGCGACTACGACAACCGCGAGTGGAATGCCGAACTGCGGCTTGATTGCCAGAAGGCCGAACGCAAAACCGGCGAGCCAGGGGCGATGCCGCTCGAGCGCGAGCCATCCGGCCCAGAACGCAGCGAGCAGGATTAATGTCACCTGGCCATGCAGGATCAGGCTCCAGAAGGGCGGGAACGCGGCTGCCGCTGCAATAACAAATGTCCGATCGGGCAGGAGGTCAGCGACAGGTCTCCAGACGCTCCACACAATGAGGGCGTATCCGGCAATGGTGATGACACACCAGATGAGCAGCGCGCGCTGGTACGACAACCCGGTCACTGGCGCAAACAGCACGGCGACCTGGGGTGGATAGACCGGCGGGTAGATTTCATTGGCCGATTCCGGAATCAGGCCGACCTGCGCCTGGTGATACAGGGCCGCGTCGTACATCGGTTCGATTTGGCGCGCGCTCGCCAGGTGGCCAAGCGTGTAGTACTGAACGAAGTCCGCGCCCTTCAATGGACCGGCAATGCCGCGATCGCTTGTGCCGGTGAAACCCACGACGGTCGTCATGATCCAGAGGATCACGGCCACCGCGATGGCGTGTCCCTTCGCGTGACGCGCCGATCGCGGCCAGCGTAGGCGTCGAAACCTTGACATGGATGGACTTACAGGACTGACACGGCGACGACAAAACCGGAATCATCCACGGTCGCGCGCGCGTGATCCAAGCGCGTGACCGCGGGTGCCGTCGCCTTCCTCAGCCGTTAAGTGCAAGACGACGGCCGGTCCGGAGTGATATTCTTCGCCCGCTTATCCGTCTTCAAAAGAAAGAGAGATTCTGCGAAAGGAGCCAGAGGCCATGGAGCAGACAAAGATACAGGTACCTGCCGAGGCGATCGAAGCCTACAACGAGTTCATTCACGGCGAGATCGACCGTAGGGCCTTCATGAGCCGCGTCAACAAAGTGGCAGTATCGACTGTCGCGGCCGCGGCCATCGTGGACCAGTTGATGCCCAACTACGCGGCGGCGCAGCAGGTCTCGCCGACCGACGCGCGTCTCAAGACCGAATATGCAACCGTGCAGTCACCGAACGGCAATGGCAGTATCAAGGGCTATCTCGCTCGCCCGTCGAAGGCCGGCAACAACAAGCTGCCCAGTATCCTCGTCGTGCACGAGAATCGCGGGCTCAATCCGCACATCGAAGACATCGCCCGGCGTCTCGCGCTGGCGGACTTCATGGCGTTTGCGCCGGATGGTCTGACCTCGGTCGGCGGCTACCCAGGCGACGATGAAAAGGGCGGAGCCCTGTTCGGGAAAGTCGATCGCATGAAGATGGCGGAAGACCTGTACGCAGCGGCCGTCTGGCTGAAATCGCGGCCCGACAGCACTGGGCGACTTGGCGTCACCGGCTTCTGCTTCGGTGGCGGCATCGCCAACTCTCTCGCCGTGCGGATGGGAGCGGATCTCGCGGCCGCGGTGCCGTTCTATGGCGGCGCGCCTCCGGTCGAGGACGTTCCGAAGATCAAGGCCGCGGTGCTGGTCCATCACGGCGGCGAAGACAAGCGGCTGGTCGACGGATGGCCCGCCTACGACCAGGCGATGACGGCTGCCAAAGTCGTTCACGAGGGGCACATCTATCCGGGCGCCGTTCATGGCTTCAACAACGACGCCACGCCGCAGCGCTACAACAAGGCGGCGGCCGACGAGGCGTGGAAGCGCACGATCGATTGGTTCAATAAGTACGTCAGAGCTACGACCTAACGTCTCATACCCTATCGACTCCCAACTCCCAACGGCCCAACTCCCGAGCAATACTTGGGAATTGGGAGTTGGAAGTTGGGAGTTCAGCATTACACCCCGCCGACCTTGCGCGCCGCAGTCGCTGGTGACACACTGACGTTCGGAGTAGTGGTATGAAGCTCTTTGTCGACACAGGCAACCTCAAGGAAATCGAAGCGCTCGCGGCAATCGGAATCCTCGACGGCGTGACGACCAACCCGTCGCTCCTGGCGAAGGAGCCGGGTGACTACCGGGAGATCCTGAAGAAGATCTGCAAGACAGTCCAGGGACCGGTCAGCGCTGAAGTCGTCGCGACTGACTCCGCCGGAATGATCAGCGAAGGAAAGAGTCTCGCGTCAATCGACGAGCACATCGTCGTCAAAGTGCCGTTCACGAAAGAGGGCGTCAAGGCATGCAAGACGTTGGCGTCGAGCGGTATCCGCGTCAACGTCACGTTGATCTTTTCAGCGACCCAGGCGTGGCTTGCGGCGAAGGCCGGTGCCAGCTACGTGAGCCCGTTCGTCGGCCGCCTCGATGATGTCGGCACGACAGGCATGAACCTGGTTCGCGAGATCGTCGACATCTTCGACAACTTCGAGTTCTCGACCGAAGTGCTCGTCGCCAGCGTTCGCAACCCGATTCATGTCGTTGAAGCGGCGCGCATGGGCGCCGATGTCGTGACCGTGCCTGCGGCGGTGATCGAGCAGTGCTTCAAGCATCCTCTGACCGACATCGGCCTCGAGCGGTTCCTGAAGGACTGGGAGAAGACCCAGGCTGCCAAGGTCTGACACGCCCGCGTGAACGACAGAGCATCTTCGTCAAGCGTGGACTCGGGAGGAGATCCGCTGGCGCAGCTGGCCGACATGCGGCGTCAGGCCGAATCCGGCGGCGGCGAGGAGCGCCTTCGACGCCAGAGAGAAGCCGGTAAGCTGACGGCCCGCGAGCGCATCACCCTTCTGTTCGATCCCGGCACTTTCGAAGAGACAGATGCGTTCGTGACGCATCGATGCCGTGACTTCGGGATGGCCGAGCAGATCGTGCCCGGTGATGGTGTGGTCTCCGGACACGGACGTGTGGACGGCCGCCTGGTCTACGCGTTCGCGCAGGACTTCACCGTCTTTGGCGGATCGCTGTCGGAAACCAATGCCGCCAAGATCGTGAAGATCATGGATCTCGCGGTCAAGATGGGCGCGCCCGTTGTCGGCCTCAACGACTCTGGCGGCGCTCGCATCCAGGAGGGCGTGCTCTCGCTGGCGGGCTATGCGGACATCTTTCTTCGCAACACGCTGGCCTCCGGTGTGGTGCCGCAGATCTCGGCCATCATGGGGCCGTGTGCGGGAGGCGCCGTCTACTCTCCTGCAATCACCGACTTCACGATCATGGTCAAGGACACGAGCTACATGTTCGTGACCGGGCCTGAAGTCATCCGCACCGTCACGCATGAGCAGGTCACGAAAGAAGAGCTCGGCGGAGCGATGACGCACAACGAGAAGAGCGGCGTGGCGCACTTTGCCGCGGATGACGACGAGACCGCGATTCAGCTCATTCGCGAGCTGCTCTCGTTTCTCCCAGGCAACAACGTGGACGATCCACCCCGCCGCGTCACGTCGGATCCGGCGGACCGCGAAGACGAGTCGCTCGACCACGTCGTGCCGAAGTCGCCGAATCAGGCCTACAGCATGCTCGACGTCATCCACGCGGTGATGGACGATGGCGCGCTGCTGGAAGTACACGAGCACTTCGCGAAGAACATCGTCGTTGGGTTCGCGCGTTTGGCGGGGCGCCCTGTTGGCGTTGTCGCGAACCAGCCGGCGCATCTGGCCGGCACGCTCGACATCGATGCATCCGTGAAGGCGGCGCGCTTCGTGCGTTTTTGCGACGCGTTCAACATTCCGCTGGTCACCTTCGAAGACGTTCCCGGATTCCTTCCCGGGACGGTCCAGGAGTGGGGCGGGATCATCCGTCATGGCGCGAAGCTGCTGTTTGCATTCGCCGAAGCGACTGTGCCGAAGTTGACGGTCATTACACGCAAAGCCTACGGCGGGGCGTACTGCGTGATGTCGAGCAAGCACATTCGCGCGGATGCGAACTTTGCGTGGCCGAACGCGGAAATCGCGGTCATGGGCGCCGATGGCGCCGTGAACATCCTCTACCGGCGAGAGCTCGAACGCGCCGCCGACGTCGAGGCCACGCGCGCGGCGCGCGTCGCAGAGTATCGGGAGAAATTCGCCAACCCGTACATCGCTGCCCAACGCGGTTTCATCGACGAGGTGATCGCGCCCCGGCAGACGCGTCGAAAGTTAATTGCGGCCCTCGAAGCGCTTGATACCAAGCGCGATAAGAATCCTCCGAAGAAGCACGGCAATATCCCGCTATAGAGACCGAAATCTTTTCTGTTCGGTTTTCCCCCGGGCAGCGTTATCATAAGCAACCGCATTTTTCGGAGAGACCTGTGCACCTGACCGCCTATCCCAATTGCATGCAAACGGCCGCCGCGCTGGGCGTGCCGGTTGTCGTGTGCATCAAGGCGGACGGTTGGATTGATTTCACTCCGCCAGGTTGCTTCGGATGATGTAGGAACCAAGACTTCTTCGAGATCTCGAAGGGCCATCATCCGAGCAGGGTGATGGCCCTTTTGCTTTTATGACGAGGAGGTTTGTCGTGTCAGTCAGTAATCGGTGGGTCACCTTCGACTGTTTCGGAACGCTTGTCGACTGGCAGGCGTGGTTTGCTGAGGTTCTCAGCCCGTTGGCCGGTCGTACGGCAGACATGATTCGTGCGTATCACGCGTACGAGCGCATCGCCGAGCTCGACTACCCGCACCGGTCGTACAAGGACGTGCTCGTCACGGCACTCGAGCGTGCCGCAGCCGATCAGGGCGTGAGCCTGTCGTCACGCGATGCGCGAACCATCCTGATGCGTGGATGGTCCTCCATGCGGCTGTTCGATGACGTGGAGGCGATGTTGGTGGAGTTGCGCGCGAGCGGCTATCAGCTTGCCGTGCTGACCAACTGCGATGACGACCTGTTCTGGACGACGCATCGCCTGTTCAGGATGCCTTTCGATCTGGTGCTGACCGCTGAGCGCGTTCGGGGGTACAAGCCAGAGCGGTGGCACTTCCGCGGGTTCGAGATGTTGACCGGCGTGGCGCGGTCCAACTGGGTACATGTGGCCAACAGTTGGTACCACGACATCGCGCCGGCGCGTGCGCTCGACGTGAGACACGTGTGGCTCGATCGTGAGCGGACGGGCGAGGACGGCGGAACGAAGACGCTTCGAGTGCAGTCCGCATTGGAAGTGCCGGCGACGATCAGAGCTCTGTTTGCGGGCGCGGAGGCTACCGCGACGCGAATGGACGGACTCAGACCGGACGAACGAACCATGTCCGCCTTGGTCTGTTGACATGCGAGCGCTGGGATTTCTCAGCGCTCGCTTACACGGACGTCTCCGGATCACCCGGAGTCCCTGAGGTAGAATCAAACGGATCTTGCACAAGATCCTCATCGCCAACCGCGGGGAGATCGCGGTGCGCGTCGTTCGCGCATGCCGCGACCTCGGCCTCGGGGCAGTGGCGGTCTTTTCTGAGTGCGATCGAGGAGCTCGCCACGTACGCATGGCCGACGAGGCCGTCGCGCTTGGCGGCAATGCCCCCGCCGACAGTTACCTTCGCATCGATCGCATCCTTCACGCAGCGCACGTCACTGGAGCCGATGCCGTTCATCCGGGATATGGGTTTCTCTCCGAGAACGCTGAGTTCGCCCGGGCGTGTCGAGACGCGGGACTAACGTTCATCGGTCCGACTCCCGAAGCAGTCGCGCGAGTGGGCAGCAAGACAACCGCACGGCAAATCGCGGCCGCCGCGGGGGTTCCCGTCGTGACCGGGACCGAGTTGCCTTTCGGGCCGGACGCACCCGTCGACGACCTTGCCCACGCTGCCGCACGAATTGGCTACCCGGTGTTGATCAAGGCTGTGGCAGGCGGAGGTGGCAAAGGCATGCGAGTCGTCGCAAGCCCTGAGGAGTTGGAGGGCGCGATTCGACTCGCGCGCTCGGAGGCAGCGACAGCGTTTGGCGATTCATCCGTGTATCTCGAGCGCTACCTCCAGCGCCCGAGACACGTCGAGATTCAGATCCTCGCCGATCACCACGGCAACATCAGGCCATTTGTCGAACGTGAGTGTTCGATCCAGCGCCGGCATCAGAAGGTGATCGAGGAGTCACCCTCGCCTGCGGTTGGCGCTGCGCTGCGAACGCGGCTGGCTGATGCCGCCGTCGCCGTTGCGGTGAAGGCCGAGTACACGAATGCCGGAACCGTCGAGTTCCTGCTGGACGAGGAGGGTCAGTTCTATTTCCTCGAAGTGAACGCGAGGCTGCAGGTCGAGCATCCCGTCACGGAAATGGTGGCCGGGGTCGACCTCGTGCAATGGCAGATTCGGATCGCACGAGGTGAAAGGCTGACGCTTTCGCCGGTTGACACGCTGACACCGACGGGACATGCCATCGAGTGTCGTGTCTATGCTGAAGATGCCGACATGGGGTTCTTACCGTCTCCGGGACATGTCAGCGCGCTGCGTGCGCCCAATGGACCAGGCGTTCGCGACGACGGCTGGGTCGAACAGGGGACCGACGTTCCGATTTATTACGATTCGCTGCTCTCCAAGGTCATCGTGTGGGGACAGGATCGCGCCCAGGCGACGGCCCGAATGCGGCGAGCACTTATGGAGTACGAGATCGGCGGCGTGCGCTCTACGCTGCCCTTTTCGCGGTGGCTCCTTGCCCGCCCAGAGTTCGTCGAGGCTCGTTTTCACACAGGTTTTCTGGACGGGCTCTTGCAGCAGCGCGCTGGCGAGCCTTTCGAAGAGGTGGATTCGTCCCTCGAAGAGGTCGCTGCGGTGGCCGCCTGTGTTGTTGAGGCCTCCATCTCCGCTAAGGCTACGGTCGCGTCACCGGCCCGCGTCCCGGATGAGTCGGACGAATCGCTCGAGAGCAGCTGGAAGGCTCGAGCACGGAAAGAAAGTCTTCGGTCGTGAGGTTCGAGGTCGAAACCGGCCGCCGGCGACGTACGATCGAAGTTCGACGATCCGGGAACGGTTGGATCGCCGTCGTGGACGGGCGAGTGATGTCGGTCGATCTTGCACGTGTCGGCGACCGATGGTCGATGCTCGTGCGGCGGATTGAAGAGGGAGACGATCCACGACCGCCCGGGACAGATCAGGCGCTGCCGCGAGGCGAGAGCTACGAGATCGGGATCGAGCGGCAAGGCCGAGGCAGGCGCATCGTGCACGTCGATGGCCGGATCGTGCCGGTGACGGTGCTGGCTCCTGGCAGAGGAGGTTCAGGATCTGGCGCAACGCCGGAGAAGGCGGCCGGTCCGATCCAGATCGTCTCGCCGATGCCAGGCCGGATCGTCAAGGTGCTGGTGAGGGCGGGAGACGTTGTCGCCGCGCGGCAGGGCCTCCTCGTCGTCGAAGCAATGAAGATGGAAAACGAGCTGCGTGCGCCCAGGGCCGGTACCGTCGCTGAAGTGCGGGTGAGCGAGGGCGCTCCTGTGGAAGCCAACGTCGTGCTCGCTGTGATTACGTGACCTACGCCCAGATCCTCTCCCACCCCGTGACGCGGATCGTGCGCACATTCGTGAGGCGCACAGTGATGGTCTGCGCCGTCATCCTCGCTGTGGCCTTCGTCACGACGATCTCGGCAGACCTCGGTCCCGCTCTTCGGAAACAAGCCGAGGAGCAGGGGACGCGCTACATGGAGCGGAGACTGCACATCGGGAGCATGCACGTGCGGCTCCTGGATGGCAGCTATATCTTCGAAGACCTGATGATCGAAGGGCTCAAGCCCGAATCGATTCCATTCTTCACGGCCAAGCGAATCGTGCTGTCGATGCCATGGAGCACGATGTTCAATCGCCGTATCGTCTTCGACACCATTGAGCTGATCGACTGGCAGATGCACGTCGAGACGAATCGAGACGGCACGCACAACTTTCCCAAGCTGACGCCGCGGGGACCACGAGGCCAGAGTTCGTGGACCACCACGCTGCAGTACGTGCACGCCGGCCGCGGCATGTTCACGTTCCAGGACCACAACACGCCGTGGGGGATTGTTGCGCGCAATCTCGAGGTGACTGTCGCACGGCCTGGAAGCGAGTACGTCGGCCAGGCCCGGTTTTCAGACGGTCTCACGGCAATGCAGGGATACGTCCCCTTCCGCACCGACATGAATACGACGTTCAAGATCGATGGTGGACGCGTGATCTTCGATCGCATGAATCTCAGGACCGAAGGGGTGGAATCCGTTCTGCATGGTGATGTGAATCTGACGTACTGGCCCGAGTTGATGCTCGATGTGAAGTCCAGCATCGATTTGCCGAAGATGCGGGAGCTCTTCTTCGCGGGAGAGACGTTCACGTTGACGGGCAAGAGCGAGTTCAACGGTACATTTCATCTGTTCAAGGAACCGCTGCCCGACGGCACCACCCGGACCGGTCGCGAGCTCAAGGGGACGTTCGTCAGCCCGACTGCGACGATCAGCGACTACCGCTTCGACGATCTTCGCGGCCAGGTGCGCTGGACGCCCGAGGTGCTTCGGATCAACGAAGCGACCACCAGGATGTACGGCGGCGACGCCCGGTTCACGTATTTGATGGCGCCGCTGAATGCGCCGGGTGTCACGCCGACCGCACGCTTCGACGCCACATGGAAGAACGTGGATCTGACCGAGTTCACGAATTTCCTCGGAACCGATGGCATTCGGCTGGCCGGGCGCATGTCGGGTCACAACCTGCTCGAATGGCCCCTCCGTCGGTTCTCGAGCCGTAGTGGCAAAGGCGAGCTGCACCTCACTCCGCCCGAAGGCGCCACGCTCATGACGCGTGAGATGCCGATCGGTCGGATTCGAGAGGTGGAAAGCCGTGGTCAGCCCGCCGGACCGTTCAGTCCGCTCACGCCGTTCGAGCCGGTGCCCATCGGCGGGGATCTCGTTTATGCGTTCGGCCCCGAACAGGTCGAGATCTCATCGAGTCGGGTCGCTACCGAATCGACGCTCGTCGAGTTCGAGGGGCAGACCGCGTACGGCGGTGCCTCGCGCATTCCGTTTCACGTCTCGAGCGCGGATTGGCAGGAGAGCGATCGAGTCTTCGCCGGACTCCTGACAGCCTTCGGCGCCCGGACTCGCGCGATTCCGATTGGCGGATACGGCACGTTCGATGGCGTCATGACGGAGACATTCCGGCGCCCGCGCATCGAAGGCGACTTCTCGGGTGAGCAGATGCGCGCCTGGGACGTCGTGTGGGGGGCCATCAAGGGTTCGGCCGTCATCGAGAACAGCTACGTCGACGTGTCGGACGTCGTCATCATGTCGGGCAACTCGAGAATACGAACCACGGGACGCTTCTCGATTGGCTACCCGCGCAGCGATGGCGGAGAAGAGATCAACGCGCGAATCGAGATCAGGGGCCGGCCGGTTGCCGACCTGCGACACGCGTTCACAATCGACGAGTACAACCTCGACGGCATTCTCAACGGCGAATTCGATATCAACGGCAAGTACCTCACGCCATCCGGACTCGGCAACATGGAGATCACGGCCGGTGTCGCATATGGCGAGCCGTTCGAGTCGGCCACAGCCGGGGTGCGCCTGGAGGGCGAAGGCGCCCGCCTCGAGAACATTCAAGTCACAAAAGGTGGCGGCCGCGGCACAGGAGCGGCGTTCGTCGGCTGGAACGGTACCTACTCGTTCAACTTCGATGGGCGATCAATCGCTGCCGAGTCGCTGGCGGCCGCGCAGAAGTCGCCGCGCCCAATCGCCGGGATCATCGACTTCACCGCCGGCGGCAGCGGGACCTTCCAGTCGCCGCGCTACGACGTGCGGACGACGATACGCGATGTGTTCGTCGCCGACGAAGGTATCGGTCAGATCGTCGGCAATCTGAGCGTCGACAACGATCTGCTGACGGTGCGGTTCGAGGCGGCGTCGCCGCGCCTGGCAGTGTCCGGATCGGGCCGCATCGCGCTGACGCCGGAACTCGACACGGAATTGACGATCACCGTCAGCGACACGTCGCTCGATCCCTACGTGCGCGCGTTCCGGCCGCAACTCTCCCCATACACCACGGCCGTTGCCAGCGGATCCATCCGCGTCGTCGGCGAGTTGGCTGACGTTGATCATCTCCTGGTCGATGCGACGGTCGAGCGACTCGATCTTCGGCTCTTCGACTACGCGCTGCGCAACGCCAGACCGATTCGTATCGCGCTGGATCGTCATGCCGTCCGCGTGACCGACATGCGCCTCGCCGGTGAGGACACGCAGCTCGATATCTCTGGGTTCGTCAACCTGCACGATTCCCGCATCGCCATTCGTGCGACCGGCGACGCCAATCTGGCCGTGCTTCAGGGGTTTGTCGGCAACGTCCGCAGCTCGGGGATGGCCGCGCTGTCGGCCACGCTCGAGGGACCGCTCGATAATCCGACCGCGAGCGGGACGCTCGACATTAGCAATGGCCGCATCCGGCATTTCTCGCTGCCGCATGCGCTCGAGAACATCAGTGGCACTCTTCGATTCGACACCCGTGGCGTGACATTCGACGGTCTGAACGCCCGCCTCGCGCGTGGGGATGTGATGTTCGGTGGCCGCATCGCCAAGGACGGTTACCTGCCGGGTCAGCTCGACGTCACGATGATCGGCACCGATATGCGGTTGCGGCTGACCGAGGGCATGCAGTCGCTCGTGGACGCGCAGCTGTCGCTGCAAGGCACGATGCAATCGGCCACGCTGTCGGGGCGCGTCACCGTGAAGGATGCGGTGTACGCGCGTCCGTTTTCAGCCAGCGGCGGGCTTTTCGACCTTGCCTCCAACGAGCCGACCACGCCGGCTGAGCCCGCGGAGCCGACAATCCCGCTACGCTATGACGTTCAGATCACGGCTCCGCAGTCGTTGCAGGTCCGTAACAGCAGCGTTCGCCTGACGGCGAGTGCCGACCTGCAGCTCCAGGGCACCTTCGATCGGCCGCTCCTCTTCGGGCGAGCGGAAGCCACTCGAGGCGAGTTCCTGTTCGAAGGGAAACGTTATGTCTTGAACCGCGGGACGGTCGAGTTCAACAACCCGACGAAGATTGAGCCCTTCTTCGATCTCGAAACAGAAACGCGCGTCCGCGTGCCTGGTGAAACGTATCGTGTCACCGTGCGCGCAACCGGTCCATGGGTGCCGTCTCTCGAGTTCTCGGCAGATCCTCCGTTGCCCGAGCCGGAGCTGCTCGCGCTGCTGTTGAGCGACGTGTCGCCCGGTCAGGACGTCGAGCTCCGTCAGTACCAAGGTAGCGTGACGCCGCAGGAGCAGCTGGTGCGTGAGCGGGCGGCACGCGCATTGGCCAGCCCGGTTTCGTCCGAGGTCGGCCGTGTCGTAGAACAAACCTTTGGTGTGGACACCTTTCAGATCACGCCGTCGATTATCGATCCCAACACGCAGTCGTCGCGGCTCGACCTGGCCGCGCGCGTGACTGTTGGCAAGCGCATCTCCGACCGCGCCTACCTGACGTATTCGCGAAGCCTCTCCTCGTCGAACCGTGACCAGATCGTCCTGCTCGAATACGATCAATCCGATCGATATTCGTGGCTTCTATCGCGCAACGAGGACAAGACCTACGCGATCGAGCTGCGGGTGAGGCGGACCTTCTAAATGCACCGCGATGCGGAATTCAGAATGCAGAATTCAGGAGGAGGCCAGCAACGACGCTGGCTGCTGTGTCTGCATGTTGCATTGTGCATTTTGACCTACGCCGTGTCGGCCGAGGCGCAGATCGGCCGTCCCATCACCGAGGTCGCGCTCGAGCAGGAAGGCCGGCCGATCACCGACCCCCTCATCCTTGGCCTGGTTGAAACTCAGGTCGGCACGCCGCTCGTCGTCAAGGATGTCCGCGAGACCATCACCCACATCATGAGCCTGAACCGGTTCGGTGACGTGCAGGTGTTGAGTGAGGAAACCAGCGGTGGGGTGCGCGTCCGCTACGTGCTGACGCCGCTCCACCCGGTCGACCGTATCGAGTTCGAAGGCATGCTCGGCTTGCCGGAAGATGCTCTGCTTCGAGTGGTCGCCGATCGATTCGGGACCTCGCCTCGCGCGGGCCGCTCGCCTGAGATCATCGAGGCGCTGCGCGCGGAATACCGCCGGCGCGGATACGCCAGTCCGCGGATAACTTCCCGACTCGAGGAGACGCATGACCCTGATCGCGCCACGCTCGTGTTCGAGATCGAGGCCGGCCATCGTCTTCTGATCGCGGACAGGCGTTTCACGCAACGCGATGCCGACGTTCAAAGCACGGTGACCGAGCTGCCTGACATCAAGGTCGGCCAGCCGTTCGACGACGACGTGATCGAGCGCGAATTGCGCGCGTGGGAAGACAAGATGCACGCCCGCGGGTTCTACGAGGCGCGCGCCAGTCACGGAAGCGAAATCATCGAGGATGGTGCCATCGTTTCGGTGAATCTGACCCGCGGCCCTCGCGTCGTCGTGAGATTCATTGGCGACGCGCTGCCCGAGACCGAACGCGAACGGCTCGTCCCGGTTCGGACGGAGGGCTCGGCGGACGAAGATCTGCTGGAGGACTCGAGTCGGGCAATCGACGACTATCTCTACTCGCGTGGGTACCGTGACGCGACGGCGTTGTACACGCGCCAGGAGCAGAAGGACGAGCTCGTCATCACGTTCAACGTCAACCGCGGCCCGCGTTACCTCGTTCGCAACGTGTCGTTCACGGGCAATCTGGCCATCACCGAGACGGAGCTCCTGCCGCTGATCCGGTTGAAGGCGGGTGAACCATTCGTGAGATCGACGGTTGCCACCGGGATCACGGCCATCGAGCGCCTCTATCGATCGCGGGGCTTTACGCGCGTGCAGGTCAAGTCTGCCGAAAACGTGCTCGTACCGGAGAACGCCGCCGAACCAAATCGGTCGACCGATCTCGACATTGCGATCGTCGAGGGAATACGAACGCTCATCGGGATGGTCAGTTTTACGGGCAACATGGCCATCGACGAGCCGGCCTTGCGCAATCTCGCGATGCTCTCCGAAGGACAGGCCTTCTCTGAAGGACAGATCGTGGCCGCACGCGAGCGGGTCGATCTCGAGTACCGCAATCGCGGATACGATTCGGTTGTCGTGACGTCAGAGCCGACGCTCGCCGACGATGGTGCGCGGGCGGACGTGGCCTTCAGGATCGCCGAAGGTCCGCAGGTGATGATCGATCACATCATCATCGTGGGGAATCGCCGGATCAGCACGCGAACGATCCAACGCGAGTTGCTCCTGCATGAGGGGCAGCCGCTCGGCTACTCGGCGCTGGTGGAGAGCCGCCAGCGGCTTTTCGCGCTTGGCCTGTTCCGCCGCGCTCAGATCCAGCCGCTGGGCAACAGCGGTGAAGCGCATCGGGACGTTCTCGTCGAAGTCGAGGAGTCGCCGCCGACGGAGCTGGGATTCGGCGGCGGTCTCGAAGGCGGCTCCCTGCTGCGGACAGGTGCGAACGGCGTGGCCGAGGAGCACTGGGAAATCGCGCCTCGCGGCTTCTTCCAGATCGGCCGCCGGAATCTGTGGGGGAAGAATCGCCGCCTGGATCTGTTCACGCGGCTCGTCGTCCGACCGCGCGATCCACCGGTGACCGACGTGCCGCTGCCAGCACTGCAGCAGGACAGTGGCGGCCGTTTTTACGAGTATCGCGTGCTCGGCCAGTTCCGCGAGCCGAAGGCGTTCGACACGCCTGCCGATGTCGTTCTCACCGGCCTGGTGGAACAGGCCCGGCGCTCCAGCTTCGATTTCATTCGGAAAGAAATGCGCGCGGAGGCAGGGTTCCGCTTGTCGCGGACCTACAGCATGATCGGGCTTTACTCGTTTCAGAAGGTCGGGCTGTTGAATGAACGCTTCACTCCCGACGCGCCACCGCCGCTCATCGACCGCCTGTTCCCGCAGGTACGGCTATCGAAACTATCGGGCTCGATCATTCGTGACAAACGGGACGACCAGCTCGATCCGTCGACCGGGACGATGATGATCGCAGATGGTGAGATCGCAGCGCGGGCGATCGGGTCCGAGGTCGGATTCGTTCAGACATACCTTCAGTCTTTCTACTATCACCGCCTCCCAGTCCAGCGCCGTGCGGTGGTCGCACTTGGTGCCCGTGTCGGTCTGGCCCATGGATTTGCCCGCGTGTTCGATGACCAGATCGTTCAGGACCTCCCGCCGAGCGAGCGCTTCTTTGCCGGCGGCGACACGACCGTCCGCGGATTCACGCTCGATCGTCTCGGCACGGCGGAAACGATTACGGCTGCCGGTTATCCAACCGGAGGGAATGCCGTGATCGTGTTGAACAGCGAACTGCGTGTCGCGGTTGTCGGGCCGCTGTCCGCGACCGGGTTCGTGGACGCGGGGAACGTGTTCCTGAAGACGAGCGATCTCGATTTCACCAACATACGTCCGACGGCAGGGTTCGGGGTGATGTACCGGTCTCCCGTCGGGCCAATTCGGGTCGACCTCGGCTTCAACCTTGACCCGCAGCAACTCTACGCAGGGGGCGCCACGGAACGGCGCCGAGTGCTTCACATCCTGCTGGGGCAGCCGTTCTGAGACCGCGTCAGTCTGAATTCGGAAATTCAGAATCCAG